>Ga0160449_1000871_pt1 | contig 15885 bp, 11 predicted proteins | sample HID1975I_E1MG_FD_108216 | JGI IMG/M metagenome (GOLD analysis project Ga0160449, IMG submission 108216) | Enriched soil microbial communities from UW Madison campus, WI, USA - HID1975I_E1 MG | ecosystem: Environmental > Terrestrial > Soil > Unclassified | place: USA: Madison, Wisconsin...
CCCGACTTCACGTCGAGCAGGACGAGGTCGATGTTGTCGAGCATCGAGTCGGTGCACGAGGCGCCGAGCGAGCCCGAGGTGTCGATCGTGGTGTGGATGCCGAGCGCCTTGGTGCCCGCGAGCACCCGCCCCACGAACGCCGGCTGCTGCAGCGGCTCACCGCCGGAGATCGTCAGCCCGCCCCCGGTCGCGGAGAACACGCCGCGATACCGGGCGATGCGCGCCATGAGGGCGTCGTACTCGACGGCCTTGCCGTCGCGCATCTTCCACGTGTCGGGGTTGTGGCAGTAGAGGCACCGCAGCGGGCAGCCGGCCATGAAGACCGTGAGCCGCGTGCCGGGACCGTCGACGGCGGTGACGAGCTCCCACGAGTGCACCGAGCCGACCTCGCCGACCCGCATGCGGGCGAGCAGCTCGCTGCTGCGCGACAGGTCGACCGCCCCGAGGCCCGCGGTACCGGCGCCGGCGCGCCGGCCCGAGGGCAGCTCGAGCGGCACGTCGACGCACGCGGTGGGGTCTTGCGCCGTCGTCGTCGTCATGGCTCGTCCTAGACGGATCCGTGGAAGGTGCGGGACAGGACGTCGAGCTGCTGCTCGCGCGTGAGCCGCACGAAGTTCACGGCGTAGCCCGAGACCCGGATGGTGAGCTGCGGGTACTTCTCGGGGTTCACCATGGCGTCCTCGAGCGTCTCGCGGTTCAGCACGTTGACGTTCATGTGGTAGCCCTCGGAGCCCATGTAGGCGTCCAGCAGGCCCGTCAGGTTGTTCACCTGCTCCTCGCGGGTGCGGCCCAGTCCGCTCGGCACCACGGTGTTCGTCAGCGAGATGCCGTCGAGCGCCTGGTCGTACGGGAGCTTGGCCACCGAGAGGGCCGAGGCGAGCATGCCGTGCGTGTCGCGACCGTTCATCGGGTTCGCACCCGGGGCGAATGGCTCGCCGGCGCGGCGGCCGTCGGGCGTGTGGCCCGTGGCCTTGCCGTAGACGACGTTCGACGTGATCGTCAGGACCGACTGGGTGTGCACGGAGTCGCGGTAGGTGGGCTGTTGGCGCACCTTCTCCATGAAGTCGGTGACGATCTCGACGGCGATCTCGTCGGCGCGGTCGTCGTCGTTGCCGAAGGTCGGGAACTCGCCCTCGGTGACGTAGTCGACCACGAGGCCCGTCTCGTCACGCACAGGCGTGACGGTCGCGTACCTGATGGCGGACAGGGAGTCGACGACGACGGACAGCCCGGCGATACCGCACGCCATGGTGCGCAGGATCTCGCGGTCGTGGAGCGCCATCTCGAGGCGCTCGTACGCGTACTTGTCGTGCATGAAGTGCACGCAGTTGAGCGCGTCCACGTAGGTCTGGGCGAGCCAGTCGAGGAGCTCGTCGAACTTGGCGCGCACGTCGTCGTAGTCGAGCACGTCGCCGGTGACGGGCTCGCTCACGGGAGCGACCTGCTTGCCGGAGACCTCGTCGCGGCCGCCGTTGATCGCGTACAGCATCGCCTTGGCGATGTTGACGCGGGCGCCGAAGAACTGCATCTGCTTGCCGACCCTCATGCCCGAGACGCAGCACGCGATGGCGCTGTCGTCGCCCCACGCCTCGCGCAGGAGGTCGTCGGACTCGTACTGGATCGAGGACGTGTCGATCGACACCTGCGAGCAGAAGCTCTTGAAGCCCTCGGGCAGCGCGTCGCTCCACAGCACCGTCAGGTTCGGCTCCGGGGCCGGGCCGAGCGTGTACAGGGTGTTGAGGAACCGGAACGAGCTCTTCGTCACGAGCGGGCGGCCGTCCTCGCCGATGCCGGCGATCGTCTCGGTGACCCAGGTCGGGTCGCCGGAGAACAGGGCGTCGTACTCGGGGGTGCGCAGGAAGCGCACGATGCGCAGCTTGATGACGAAGTCGTCGATGAGCTCCTGCGCCTCTTCCTCGGTGATGAGGCCCAGCTCGAGGTCGCGCTGGAGGTAGACGTCGAGGAAGGTCGAGACACGGCCGAGCGACATCGCCGCACCGTTCTGCTCCTTCACCGCGCCGAGGTAGGCGAGGTAGAGCCACTGCACGGCCTCGCGGGCCGTCACGGCCGGGCGGGAGACGTCGAAGCCGTAGCTCGCGGCCATCTCCTTGAGCTCGCCGAGCGCCCGGATCTGCTCCGAGATCTCCTCGCGGTCACGGATGACGTCCTCGACGCTGCGCATCTGGTCCAGCTCGTCCTTCTCGGCCTTCTTCGCGGCGATGAGGGCGTCGACGCCGTAGAGCGTGACGCGCCGGTAGTCGCCGATGATGCGCCCGCGGCCGTATGCGTCCGGCAGGCCCGTGATGATGTGGCTCGAGCGCGCCTTGCGCACGTCGGGCGGGTAGACGTCGAAGACGCCGTCGTTGTGCGTCTTGCGGTACGTCGTGAAGATCTTCTTGACGGTCTCGTCGGGCTCGTAGCCGTACGTCTCGAGGGCGCCGGCCACCATGCGCCAGCCACCGTTGGGCATGATCGCCCGGCGCAGCGGCGCGTCGGTCTGCAGGCCGACGATGATCTCGAGCTCGCGGTCGATGTAGCCGGGCGCGTGCGACGTGATGGTCGACGGCGTGTGCGTGTCGACGTCGTAGATGCCGCGCTCGCGCTCCTCCGGGAACATCGAGGAGAGCCTCGCCCACACCTTCTCGGTGCGCGGCGTGGCGCCGGCGAGGAACTGCGAGTCACCCTCGTACGGGGTGTAGTTGCGCTGGATGAAGTCGCGCACGTCGACGCCATGGGACCAGTCCCCCGGCTCGAAGCCCCTCCAGGCGTCCGCGGTGGCGGACGTCTCGGGGAGCGAGGTGGGCGGGACCGAGGTGGTGGTCATGGCGTGCTCCTTGGCGGATCTCTCGTCGGTGTCTCCACCCTAGGAGGAAGTCATCCCATGTTTGTGGGTCCAAGGTCCCCCCGGTGCCGCGCACGTGCTCGATGTCACACTCGCCTCAGGCCCGGAGGCTGGAGGCTAGAGCGTGGGAAGGATGTCGATGACGTAGCGGGCGATGTCGGCTGCGCCCAGGCGCTGCGATCGCACGATCGCGTCGCGCGCCGCGTGGTCGAGGAACGCCGTGGGCAGGCCGACGGCGTGCAGCGGGGTGCGCAGGCCCGCCCGGACGGCCTTCTCGGAGAGCAGCGCGCCGAGCCCGCCCTCCGCGACGCCGTCCTCGACCGTCACGACGAGGTCGTACTCCCCCACGAGCTTCACGAGCGAGGGCGGCATCGGCAGCACCCACGTGGGGCTCACCGCCGTGGCGGGGATGCGGTGCTCGCCCAGGATCTCGACGACGTCGACGGCCGTGCCCGCCATCGAGCCGAGGCCGACGACGAGCACCCGCGGGGCGTTCTTCGCGACGCGCGCGGGTTCCGCGCGAGCGAGCACGTCCACGCCGTCGAGCGAGTCGATCGCGGGCAGCGGCTCGGCGAGCGCACCCTTCGGGTAGCGCACGACGCTCGGGGCGTCGTCGATGTCGACGGCGGTGCGCAGAGCGGAGCGCAACGTCTCCTCGTCGCGCGGCGTCGCGAGGTGCAGGCCCGGCACGATGCGCAGCATCGCGAGGTCCCACATGCCGTTGTGGCTCGCGCCGTCGTCCCCCGTGATCCCGGCACGGTCCAGCACGAAGGTGACGCCCGCGCGGTGCAGCGCGACGTCCATGAGCACCTGGTCGAAGGCCCGGTTGAGGAACGTCGCGTAGAGCGCGACGACGGGGTGCAGGCCCGCGTAGGCCATGCCGGCCGCCGACGTCGCGGCGTGCTGCTCGGCGATGCCGACGTCGAAGGTGCGCGCGGGGAACTCTGCGGCGAACGGCGCTAGGCCCACGGGTTCGAGCATCGCGGCGGTGATGGCCACGACGTCGGGCCGGCGGCGGCCGATCCGCACGACCTCGTCGGCGAAGACGGCGGTCCAGCCGAAGCGCGAGGGCGCGACGGGCAGGCCCGTCTCGGGGTGGATCTGCCCGACGGCGTGGAACCGGTCGGCGACGTGGTTCTCGGCGGGTGTGTAGCCGCGCCCCTTCTCGGTGATGACATGCACGATCACCGGTCCGCCGTAGGCCTTCGCGGTGCGCAGCGACCGCTCGACGGCCTGCGCGTCGTGACCGTCCACGGGTCCCACGTACTTGATGCCGAGGTCCTCGAACATCCCCTGGGGCGTGAGGACGTCCTTGACACCCTTCTTGAGCCCGTGCAGCGCGTCGTAGGCGAACCGCCCGGGCGGACCCGCGTGGCTCAGCGTGCGCTTGCCCCACGAGAGCACGTTCTCGTAGCCGCGCGTGGTGCGCAGCGTGTCGAGGTGGTGGGCCATGCCGCCGATCGTGGGCGCATACGAGCGACCGTTGTCGTTGACGACGATCACGAGGCGGCGCTGCGGGCTGTCGGCGATGTTGTTGAGGGCCTCCCACGCCATGCCGCCCGTGAGCGCGCCGTCGCCGATCACCGCGACGGCGTGCCGGTCGGAGCGCCCCGTGACCTCGTTGGCCTTCGCGATGCCGTCCGCCCAGCTCAGCGCCGTCGACGCGTGGGAGTTCTCGACGATGTCGTGGGCGGACTCCGCCCGGCTCGGATAGCCGGAGAGGCCACCCTCCTTGCGCAGCCGGGAGAAGTCGCGGCGGCCCGTGAGCAGCTTGTGGACGTAGGACTGGTGGCCCGTGTCGAAGACGAGGGCGTCGCGCGGAGAGTCGAACACGCGGTGCAGCGCGATCGTCAGCTCCACCACGCCGAGGTTCGGCCCGAGGTGCCCGCCCGTGCGGGAGACGGACTGGACGAGGAACTCGCGGATCTCGGCCGCGAGGTCGCGGACCTGACCCGCCGAGAGCTTGCGCACGTCGGCGGGCGAACTGATCCGGTCGAGCAGGGCCATCAGAACATCGTACGGTCCCAGGCGGCGCTACACCGGCTGGCCCGGCACGACCCGCAACGGCGCGTCCGTGCGGACCTGCACGTCTCCCCCGGAGATCTCGACGTCGAGCGGCCTTCCCGCGACGCGTAGCCCCCGCACCGACAGCCCTCCCGCGGCAGAGGGCGCACCGGTCCCGCCGTACCCACGGACATGGAGGACTCCCCCGGGTACGTCGGCCCGGAGCCCCAGCATCGCGGAGAGCACGACGACGGCGCTCGCGGCCGACCACGCCTGCGGTCGGCACGCCGCTGGATAGGGCACCACGCGGGCGGCCTCGCCCCGCGCGTCGCCCGCATAGAGCTCCGGGAACCGGTAGGCGAGGTCGTCCGCTGCGGCGAGCAAGCCGTCCGCCAGGACCGTCGCCTCCTCGCGGAAGCCGGCCCGGGCCATGCCCGCGATGACGATCGCGGTGTCGTGCGGCCAGACGCTCCCGCCGTGGTAGCTCAGCGGCCAGTAGCCCCGGTCCGCGGTGGACATCGTGCGCAGGCCGTAGCCCGAGTCGATCGAGGGTCCGACGAGGGCGTCGACGACGGCGCGCTCCTCGGCGGGGTCGAGCAGGCCGGTGCCGAGCAGGTGCCCGATGTTGCTCGTCAGGGAGTCCACGGGCCGCTTGTGCGCGTCGAGCGCGATCGCGACGTAGCGCCCACGGTCCCCCTCGACCCAGAACGTGGCCCGGAACGTGTCGGCGAGCGACGCCGCCCAGTCACGCCAACGCTGCGGGTCGCCCCGGCCGAAGTGCTCGAGCAGCGCGGCACCGCCCAGGGCCGCCTCGTAGGCGTAGCCCTGCACCTCCGCGAGGGCGATCGGCCCCTCCGCGAGGCTTCCGTCGCGCCACTGCACCGAGTCGCCCGAGTCCTTCCAGCCCTGGTTCGCGAGTCCTTGCCCCGTGGCGTCGACGTACTCGAGCAGCCCGTCGCCGTCGGCGTCGCCGTGCTCGACGAGCCACGTCAGCGCCGCTTCGAGCGGATCGAGGATCGCCTCGACCTCGGCGGACGGCATCCCCCAGCGCCACGCGTCGTGCAGGACGGCGACCCACAACGCCGTGGCGTCCACGGTCCCGTAGTAGACGGGCGGGAGGTGGAACGCGCCGTCGTCGACCCCTTGGGAGGACCGGCGCAGCTCGTGCAGGATCTTTCCGGGCTCTTGCGCCGTCGCGACGTCGACGTGCGTGCCCTGGAAGTGCGCCAGGGTCCGCAGCGTGCCCGCGGCGAGCTCGGTGCCGAGGGGCAGCATCATGCGAGCCGCCCACAGCGAGTCCCGGCCGAAGAGCGTCAGGAACCACGGCGCACCGGCCGCGAGAAACACCTCGCCGGGGACCGCCGTCGTCGACATGCGCAGGCCCGCGAGGTCCCGCAGCGAGCGGGACAGCAGCCTGGCCACCCTCGGGTCCTCGCCGCTCACCACGGGCACGGACCACTCGACGTGCTCGCGTGCCGGTGGACCCACGACACCGGCGGGGTCCTCGACCACCACCGCCCACTCGAGTCGCGCCGGGTGTCCCGCGGCCACAGGCACGCGCCATGCGAGGCGCACCCCGCCGTCGTCGGTGATGCTGCTCCGTGCACCGGGGGCCTCGACCCTCGCGACGAGGCCGTCCTCGAGCCACCAGCCGGTCCCGGTCTCGCGGCGTTCGGCCGCGCGCGCCACGCCGGTCCGGCCCGCCTTGACCTCGTCCATCCCAGCGCCGTCGCACGCCAGGACGACGACGACGTCGACCTCCGTCGCAGCCTGCGCAGAACGTGAGACGAGGACGTCCTCACCTACGCGACCCGCCCGCAGCACCCGCGTGCGGTCGACCCTCGTGGCCGGGTCCGCTCCCACCCCGTCGAGGTGACGCGCGAGCTGGGTGACGTGCAGACCGTCGCCGTCCTCGCCCACCGCGATCGTCTCGAGCTCCGTGCCGCCGACGACGAGATCCACGCTGCTGAGCACCCGTACGTCACCGTGGAACACCCCCTGGGCGCCGGTGTCCCGGATCTCGCCATCAGGCCCGCACCAGGCCTGCGTCGGCGCGCTGAGCTGCACCACGAGGTCGTGGAGCAAGGGCTGGCGGGGCATACGGGCCACTGTAGGACTCCCGAGTTGATCGTTCAAACCGAGCGTGGTAGAACTCGTTTGAACGATCAACACGGTCACTTCGGCGCAAAGGAGCCCGACGGTGTCGCACCCCGTGCCCACCCTGGAGACGGTTGCCGCGCGCGCCGAGGTCTCCCGCCAGACCGTCTCCAACGTCCTCAACGCTCCCGAGCGCGTCCTCCCCGAGACGCGCGACCGGGTGCTCGCCGCGATCGCCGAGACCGGCTACCGCACGCGCTCCGCCGCCCGTCAGCTACGCACCGGCCGGTCCCACGTGGTGGGCCTACGGCTCGCACCCCTCACCGACGGCATCAACGGAGCCGTCCTCGACCGGTTCCTGCACGCGCTCACCGAGTACGCGCAGAGCCGGGACTACAACGTCATGCTCTTCACCGCCCGCGACGACGAGCAGGAGATCGAGCACTATCGCACCCTGGCGCGCACGTCCGACCTCGACGGCTTCGTCCTCTCCTCGACCCACCACGGGGACACGCGCACACGGTGGCTCACCGAGAACGGTGTCCCGTTCGTGACGTTCGGACGGCCATGGGACCCCTCGGGGCACGACGAGCGGTCGAACCACCCGTGGGTCGACGTCGACGGTCGCACCGGCACGCGGCTCGCCGTCGAGCACCTCCTCGCCCAGGGCCACCGCCGCATCGGCTACATCGGTTGGCCCGCAGGCTCCGACGTCGGGGACGACCGGCGTGCGGGCTGGGAGGAGGCCATGGAAGCAGCGCGGCTCGGCTCTCCCGCCGAGCTCCAGGTTCTGCGCCGCGACGTCGAGGATGCCGTCGCGCACGGCCTCAGCGCGGCACGGGACCTGCTCGACCACGAGGGCGTCACGGCGCTCGTGTGCGCGAGCGACTCCCTCGCCCTGGGGGCCGTGGGCGAGCTGCGCACGCGTGGCGGGGCGCGCACCGCCGTCGTGGGCTTCGACGACACTCCCGTCGCCGCCGCCGTCGGGCTCACGAGCGTCGCGCAGCCGCTCGTCGAGGCCGCCCGGCACGCCTTCGACCTGGTGCTCGACCAGATCCGCGGGACCTCGAGCCCGGACCGCGACCCGCACGTGCTGCTCAGCCCGGACCTTGTCGTACGGGCGAGCTCCACCCCGGCACAACCCTCGCCCTGAGCAGGACACCACATCCCGACGAAGGAGCACTGATCACCATGACCCGCACCAACTCCTCCCGCCGCCACCGGCTCGCCGGCCCCGCCACGATCGCCGCCGCCGTGCTCGCGCTCACCGCGTGCGGCGGCAGCGGCTTCGACGACCCCACACCCGGAGCTACGGCCGACCCGACCACCACGGAAGAGCCCACCTCGGGCGAGGATCCCGGGCTCACCGGAGAGATCTCGGTGCTCATCGGCTCGAGCGGCGACGCGGAGACCGACGCCGTCAGTGCCGCCGTCGCGGCGTGGTCCGAGCAGACGGGCGTACCCGCCGAGGTCAACGTCGCGTCAGACCTCAATCAGCAGCTCAGCCAGGGCTTCGCGGCGGGCGACCCGCCCGACCTGTTCTACGTGAGCACCGACAACCTCGCCGGCTGGGCCTCCAACGGCTCGCTGCTCGCCTACGGGGACCAGCTCTCGAACGTCGACGACTTCCAGCCGTCGCTTCGCGAGAACTTCACCTACGACGACCAGCTCTTCTGTGCCCCGAAGGACTTCTCCACGCTCGCTCTCGTCATCAACACCGACGCGTGGGCCGGCGCCGGCCTCGGCGACGACGATGTCCCCACGACGTGGGACGAGCTCGCCGCCGTGGCCGCGACTCTGACGACGGACGGCCAGGTGGGCCTCTCCTTCGGGCCGGAGTACCAGCGCATCGGGGTGTTCATGGCCCAGGCCGGCGGCGGCCTCGTGTCCGAGGACGGGACCACCGCGGTGGCCGACAGTGCGGAGAACGTCCAGGCGCTCGAGTTCGTGCAGCAGCTCATGTCCGACGGCGTCGTCGCCTACCCCTCGCAGATCGGCGCGGGCTGGGGCGGGGAGGCTTTCGGCTCGGGGGCGGCCGCGATGACGATCGAGGGCAACTGGATCATCGGTGCGCTGCGCAACGACTTCCCCGACACGAGCTACCAGGTCGTCGAGCTGCCCGCCGGACCAGCGGGCCAGGGCACGCTGCAGTTCACCAACTGCTGGGGCATCGCGGCCGACTCCGACTCCCAGGACGCTGCCCGCGACCTCGTCGAGTTCCTGACGAGCACCGAGCAGCAGATCGAGTTCGCGACCGCCTTCGGTGTCATGCCGTCGGTGCAGTCCGCCGCCGACGCGTTCGCCGAGCAGTTCCCCGAGCAGGCGGCCTTCATCGCCTCGGCCCAGTTCGCCGGTGGTATGCCGACCGCCCAGGGTGCCGTGGACGTCATCGCGGACTTCAACGCCCAGCTCGAGGCGCTCGCCTCGAGCAGCGCACAAGACATCCTCGGCTCCGTGCAGACGAACCTGCAGGCGGCCCTGGACGCGCAAGGCTAGGCACGCGAGCCCGAGGAGGTTCCGGCCATGACGGCGCCAGCACGCACGACGTCGACCGCCACCCGGCGGCCCCGTCGCTCCGGAGTCCGGAGCGGCGAGGCCGCCTCGGGCTGGCTCTTCATCACCCCGGTCATCGTCCTCCTCGGCCTCTTCCTCGTGCTCCCCGTCGTCATGGCGGCGTGGGTGAGCCTGTCCGACTGGACCGGGCGTGGCAGCCCGTTCTCGGACGACGTGTCCTTCGTGGGTGGCCAGAACTACTCCGACCTGCTCTTCGGCGGCGGGCTCGCCACCCAGGACTTCGGCACCGCGCTGCGCAACAACGCCTGGTACGTCGTCCTCGTCGTGCCCATCCAGACGGCGCTGTCCCTCTTCCTCGCCGTCATGGTCAACCGCAAGATCCTGCGCGGCTCGAGCTTCTTCCGCACCGCCTTCTACTTCCCGTCGGTGACGAGCTCGGTCGCAATCACCGTGCTCTTCCTCTTCCTGTTCTCGGCGACCGGCGCGGTGAACAAGGCCCTCTCCGCGCTCAGCGTGAACGGACCCAACTGGTTCGCCGACCCACGCGGGGTCGTCCACCTGGGGCTGGGCGCCGTGGGCGTGGACCAGGCGCCGAGCGCCCTCGCGGGCAGCGGCTTCCTGGGGATCTCGGCCTGGCAGTGGCTCGCCGGCCCGTCGGTCGCGATGTGCGTGCTGATCCTCATGGCCGTGTTCACGACGTCGGGCACGTTCATGCTGCTCTTCCTCGCGGCGCTGCAGCACATCTCGGACGAGGTGGACGAGGCGGCGCTCATGGACGGCACGAGCAACTGGCAACGGTTCCGCTACGTCACGCTGCCGATGCTCCGGCCGACGCTCTTCACCGTCATGACGCTCGGGCTCATCGGGACGTGGCAGGTGTTCGACCAGATCTACACCGGCACCCAGGGCGGTCCGGCCAAGACGACCGTCACCCCGGCGTACCTGTCCTACACCGCATCGTTCCAGTCCCAGCAGTGGGGCCGGGGCGCGGCGATCGCGTTCATCCTCTTCGCGATCATCGTCGTGATGACCATCCTGCAACGGCAGGCCATCCGGGGCCGGGGCGGGGATGCCACGTGACCGCGACGCCCATCCACGAGCCCGCCGCGGAGCCGGCCCCCGTGGACGACGACACCAGCTCGTCGCAGCCCCGCCGCCCGCAGACCTGGCGCTCACGCCTGCGCGGCGGACGCGCGGGCACCTCGGCCCTCGTCTACGCGGTCCTGCTCGTGCTCGCCATCATGTACATCTACCCGTTCCTCATCCAGGTGGCGACATCGTTCAAGACCGATCCCGAGGCGGTGTCCAACCCGCTCGCCCTCGTACCTCAGGTGTGGAGCACCGCGGCCTACGAACGGCTCTTCCTCCGTTCGGACTTCCCGATCTGGTTCCGCAACTCCGTCGTCGTCACCCTGTGCGTCACGGCAGGTCGCGTCTTCTTCTGCTCGCTCGCCGGCTACGCCCTCGCCCGGTTGCGGTTCCCCGGACGCGGGTTCGTCTTCGCGGCGCTCGTCGCCGTCATGGCCGTTCCCGGCGTGGTGCTGCTCATCCCCCGTTTCCTCGTCGTCAAGCAGCTGGGGATCTACGACACGTTCGCGGGCATGATCATCCCGCTGCTCGCGGACGCCGCCGGGGTGTTCATCATGAAGAACTACTTCGAGTCGATACCGCGCTCGGTCGAGGAGGCCGCGCGCATCGACGGTGCGAGCACGTTCCGCATCTACCGATCCGTCGTGCTCCCGATGGCGAGGCCCGCCCTGATCACGCTCGTCATCCTCTCGTTCCAGGGTTCGTGGAACGAGCTCGCGCACTTCATCGTCTCGGCGGAGTCCGCCGAGCTCGTGACCCTCACGAAGGGTGTCGCCCAGCTCGCCTCCGGGCAGCTCGGCCAGGGCTCGCAGTTCCCGCTCAAGCTCGCCGCGGCCGTGATCATGACCATCCCCGTGGCCGTGCTGTTCTTCGTGTTCCAGCGCCGGATCATGAACTCGACCGCGGGAGCCGTCAAGGAGTAGCCGCGCCGTACCCTGGTGGCATGCGATTCCTCGACGGTCAGCAGCCCACGACCGACCTCACGTACGGCGACGTCTTCCTCGTGCCGAACCAGTCGGAGGTCTCCTCGCGGTTCGACGTCGACCTCGCGACGACGGACGGCACGGGCACGACGATCCCCGTGGTCGTCGCGAACATGACGGCCGTCTCGGGACGGCGCATGGCGGAGACGGTCGCGCGCCGCGGTGGCATCGCCGTCCTGCCGCAGGACATCCCGGGCGACGTCGTCGCCGACGTGATCGCCTCGGTCAAGGCACGCCACACCATCGTGGAGAGCGCCGTCGTCGTCGACCCGAGCGACACCGTCCACACGGCCCTCACCCTCATCGGGAAGCGCTCGCAGGGTGCGGCCGTCGTCGTCGTCGAAGGACGACCCGTCGGCGTGGTCGCGGAGGCGGACTGCCAGGGCGTCGACCGCTTCACGCAGGTCGGGGAGGTCATGACGGGGCACCCGACCGTCGTCGAGGCCGACGTGTTCTCCCGGCCCGACGCGCTGCGCATCGCCTTCGAGCGCCTGCACGAGTCACGGCGGCGGTTCACACCCGTCGTCGGCGCCGACGGCGTGCTCGTGGGCGTCATCACCCGCACCGGGGCGCTGCGCTCCTCGATCTACACGCCCGCGCTCGACAGCGCGGGACACCTCCGGGTCGCCGCCGCCGTCGGCATCAACGGCGACGTCAAGGGCAAGGCGGCCGCGCTCCTCGAGGCGGGCGCCGACGTGCTCGTCGTCGACACCGCCCACGGCCACCAGCGCCGGATGCTGGACGCGCTCGAGGCCGTGCGCTCCCTCGACCCGCAGGTGCCCGTCGCCGCGGGCAACGTCGTCACGGCAGCCGGCACGCGCGAGCTCATCGCGGCGGGTGCGGACATCGTCAAGGTCGGCGTGGGGCCGGGCGCGATGTGCACCACCCGCATGATGACCGCCGTCGGGCGCCCGCAGTTCTCCGCGGTGCTCGAGTGCGCCGCCGCCGCACGCGAGCTGGGCAAGCACGTGTGGGCCGACGGCGGGGTGCGCCACCCTCGCGACGTCGCACTCGCTCTCGCCGCCGGAGCCGCCCAGGTCATGGTGGGCTCCTGGTTCGCCGGGACGCACGAGTCGCCCGGTGACCTGCACCTCGACGCGGACGGACGCTGGTACAAGGAGTCCTTCGGCATGGCCTCGGCGCGTGCCGTGGCCGCCCGCACGCGCGGCGACTCGCCTTTCGACCGGGCGCGCAAGGCGCTCTTCGAGGAGGGGATCTCCTCCTCGCGGATGTACCTCGACGCGCGGCGCCCCGGGGTCGAGGACCTGCTCGACCACATCACGTCCGGCTTGCGCTCGGCATGCACCTACGTCGGTGCCAGCAGCCTCGAGGAGTTCGCCGAGCGGGCCGTCGTCGGCATCCAGTCGGCCGCCGGCTACGAGGAGGGGCGCCCGCTCCCCGACGGCTGGTGACCCCTACTCCGCGGGGTTGGCGACGTGGCCGGTGAAGAGGGGGAGCTGGTCGGTGCTCGCGACGATCTGGAAGTCGAAAGGGCGGTCCAGCCGTAGCTCGACGTTCGGGACCGGCGCGGCGGACTCCGTCATGGCGATCTGGGTGATCGCCGCCGCGACGGTGCCACTCTCGGCCACCGTGATCGTCGCCGTGTGCGCCGCATCGGTGACGTATCCCCCGGGGAACACCTCGTAGAGCTCACCCCTGTCGTCGAAGGGCGCGGCAAGACCCAGCGGACCGAGCGTCTCCATGAGGTCGAGGCTCGCGCCGAACTCCCACCGGGGCAGCCACAGGGCCACCACGGACAGGTCGAGTTCGGGTGAGTGGTCTTCGTCGAGCGGGAGATCGCCGTCGGACGCCGGAGCGAACTCCTCGCGCACCGCGGCCCACTGCTCGACCGAGAGCGGACCGGAACCCTCATCCGGCAGTGCGAGGAGCATCGCGAAGCCTGCGGCGTAGGGCAGCTCGACGGCGCGCCACCCGTCCCGTGCCGCGTACCGCACCTCGAAGACACCGGTCATCATGTCGACCGTGACGTCCGAGCCGTCGGCCAGGGTGAACGGCCGCTCGGTCGTCTCGTCCACGTCGAACCATCGCTGCCACTGCGCCGCGAACACGACGGCGTTGAACAGGGCCAGCTTGGTGTCGGGGTCCGGGTCGTTCGGCGCCTCGTCGATCAGTCCGCCCGTCTCGCGGGCGACCCAGGCGTCGAGCAGCGGCTTGGCCTTCTTCGCCGCGAAGTCCGCCTCGAAGACGCCGGCGTCGTGGAACCGGGCGATCCGATCGAGGAACTCGGGCCCCAGGGCCACGTCGGGCGCTGCGAACAGCGCATCCGCGACGTGCAGCAACGGCTCGGCCGGCGGCTCCTCGCTGTCAACCAGGCTCACGTCCCCGTCGAACCCGGCGAGGTTCGCCCGGAGCGTCGCGATCGCCTCGCCGGGCTCGGCCGGGTCGAAGGCGAACATCGCGTCGAGCTCATCCGCCGTCTGGCCCGACGCACCCTCGCGCAGCATCGCGAACGCGAGCAGCACACTCACCGGGGAGACCACCATGTTCTCGCCGGGCTTGGTGGCGACGAGCTCAGTGCCCAGTCGCGACATCGCCCCAGCGCGCGCGATTGCGAGCTCGTCGACGTCGGCGGAGGGCGCCCCGACGAACGCCACCTCGGCGCGCACCTCGACGCCGTCGAGGTCGACGGGCCCCGGCGCCGTGGCACACCCCGCGAGTGCCAGCCCCACCACGGCCAGCACGGGAGCGACAGCCCTCACGGTTCGCCGTCGTCGTCCCCCTACGAAGGCCGGATCCGGAGCCCGCCGTCGTCCCGCCATGTCGCTCCCCCGTCGCGCGCCGCCCTCCGCACGGAGGGCGCTCTCCCTGGTCTATGTCGCCAAGCGTGTCACGATTGCGAGGTGACCGGACCCCACCTCGTGCCCGATGACGGCGCGGCCCTCCCCGCACGCGATCAGCTGACCCACCTCGCCGCACGGGGGGTGCGTTGGCCGTGGCGGTCCCCGAGCGGCGCGACCGCGATGCGCCGGTCCGCCGTCCTCGTGCTGTTCGGGGTGCTCGACGACGTCCCGGCCCAGCATCGCGCCGCCGCGGTCCCGGCGAGCCTCGACGTCCTTCTCACGCGACGCTCGGACACGCTCGAGCACCATCCCGGGCAGGTGTCCTTCCCGGGCGGGGGCGTCGACCCCGACGACGACGGCATCGTGGGTGCTGCGCTCCGCGAGGCGGTCGAGGAGACGGGACTCGACGTCTCCGGTGTCGAGGTGCTCGGTGCGCTCGACCCGCTGCCGCTCATCGCGAGCGACAACCTGGTGCACCCCGTGCTCGCCTGGTGGGCCAGCCCATCGCCCGTGCATGCCGCCGATCCCGCCGAGACGGCCGACGCCTTCCGTGCGCCCGTCGCCGACCTGCTGAACACCGCCCACCGGCGTTCCGTGCGCGGTCCGGGTTGGTCGAGCCCGGCGTTCCTCGTGCCGGGGGCGGAGGGGCACATCGTGTGGGGGTTCACCGCGATGGTGCTCGACCGGCTCTTCGACGAGCTCGGTTGGACTGAGCCGTGGGACCGCACGCGCGAGATCCCTCGGCCGTAACGCGCTCTCCTAGACTGGGCCGATGCCCCGATCCGTCCTCGTGCTGCAGCACGCGCCCTGGGAGACACCGGGACTCATCGACGTCGCGCTGAACGGCCTCGCGGTCGAACGACGCGCCGTCCTCGACGACGCCGCGCCCGAGTTGCCCGAGGCCCGCGACCTCGCGGGACTCGTCGTCATGGGTGGGCCGCAGGACGCCGACGACGACGCCGGTCACCCGGGACTCGCCGCCGAGCGGCGGCTCCTCGCCGAGGCCGTCGATGCCGGCGTCCCCGTGCTCGGTGTGTGCCTCGGGATGCAGCTCCTCGGGCTGGCGCTGGGTGCGACGCTCCACCGCGGCGCGACCCGGGAGATCGGCTTCGCCCCTGTGTCGCTGACGCCCGCCGCCGCGGTCGATCCGGTGCTCGGCCCGCTCGCTGCCGCCGACGCCCGCCCGACGGTGCTCCACTGGCACACGGACGCCGTGGACCTGCCGCCCGGCGCCACCATGCTCGCAAGCACCGCGGAGACACCCGTGCAGGCGTTCCGGGCCGGCAGCGCGCTCGGCGTGCAGTTCCACCCCGAGATGGACGACGCGCTGCTCAGTACCTGGCTCACCACCCCCGAGATGCTCGCCGCGCTGCACGATGGCGCTGCACGACGCATGGCCGACGACGGCGCCACGCACCTTCCCTGGCTTCGTGAGCCCGCGCTCACGGGACTCACGGCCCTCGCTCACGAGATGCGCGCCCGTGGCTGACAAGCCGGTCGCCGAGGTCGCGGTCACCGAGGAGCTCGTGCGCGCGCTGCTGCGCGACCAGCACCC
>Ga0160449_1000878_pt1 | contig 15796 bp, 11 predicted proteins | sample HID1975I_E1MG_FD_108216 | JGI IMG/M metagenome (GOLD analysis project Ga0160449, IMG submission 108216) | Enriched soil microbial communities from UW Madison campus, WI, USA - HID1975I_E1 MG | ecosystem: Environmental > Terrestrial > Soil > Unclassified | place: USA: Madison, Wisconsin...
ACGATATCGGTTTTGAACGGGCAACATAAAAACCGCCCCGCAATGCTTGCGGAATGCACCTGCATACCGGGCAAGGAGGGCACGGGCAACCTGCTGTTCTTGTGCGGCAAAGGATCGTTCTGACGTAAGACCCAGGCCAGCGCCCCGATGGGCCGGCTATTCAGCACTGTCGATCAACCTGCCCAGTAGGAGTAGGAAGTGATGCGTCTGAAGGGCAAGCTTAGGTCCGTGCGCCGTGTCGCGCCGCTGCTGCTAGTCGTGCTGATGGGGTGTGGCGACCGCGAAACGAACGTGGGTGGTGGACCGCCACCCGCATTCGTTTCGCTTGTCACCGTGCAGGCCGAGTCGGCGAACGTCGACATCGAGTTACCCGGCCGTATCGTGCCGATCCGAAGCGCCGAGGTGCGAGCCCGCGTTGATGGCATCGTGCAGAAGCTGCTGTTCACCGAAGGCAGCGACGTGGAGGAAGGCGCGCCGCTATTCCAGATTGACGACAGCGACTATCGCGCGCAATTGGCGCAGGCGCGGGCCATGCTGCAACGCGCCGAAGCCGTGCGGCAAAATGCGCAATCGGTGGTGACCCGCTTCCGGCCATTGGTGAAGCGCCAGGCCGTGAGTGCTCAGGAATTCGAGGCCGCCGTGGCTGCGCTCGGCCAGGCCCAGGCCGGCATGACCGATGCCCAGGCGGCCGTCACGCTTGCTACGCTGCGGCTGGAGCGTTGTGTCGTGCGCGCGCCAATCGCGGGCCGGGTCGGGCGTGGGCTCGTCAGCGAGGGAGCCCTGGTGAGCGCCGCATCGGCCACGCTGCTGGCGCAGGTGAATCAGCTCTCGCCGATCAGCGCTACCTTTCCCAAGTCCAACACCGCGATCCTCGACCTGGTTGACGAGTTGCAGCACGGGGCGCTGCAACTTGATGACGGCGACCGCTTCCCGGTGCACCTGACACTCGCCAACGGCAGGCCCTATGACGAAGTGGGTCGAGTCGACTTCACTGATCTGACGGTGGATGCCAGCACGGGCGCGCAAACCGTCCGCGCGCGTTTCGAGAACGCCGGACGCGTGCTGCTGCCCGGCCAGTTCGTGACGGGGCGGGTGCGGGTCGGCGCGCGCGGCAACACGATCTGGGTGCCGCTCGGCGCCGTGCAGCTCAATGCCGAGAGCGCTTCGTTGTTCGTGGTGGGCGCCGACGACATTGCCCAACTGCGCCGCGTCGCGGTGGGCGCGCAGCTCAACGGCCGTTGGGAGGTACGCGAAGGACTGCGTGCTGGGGATCGCATCATCGTGGAAGGCTGGCACAAGGTTGCGCCAGGGCAGCGTGTTCAGCAGGCTGCGGCCGGTTCCGGAGGCGCCCAATGAATTCGTTGTTCGTCGATCGGCCAATTTTCGCCTGGGTGGTGGCGCTGTTCGTCCTGCTGTTCGGCGGGATTGCGCTTTGGCTGCTGCCGGTGGAGCAATATCCCAACATCGCGCCGCCGTCGATCACCGTCAATGCGAACTATCACGGCGCCGACACGACGACCATCGATCGCACCGTCACCTCGGTGATCGAGTCGGAGATGAATGGCGTCGACGACTTGCTGTACCTATCTTCGGTCAGCCGGGCCAACGGCACGGCGCAGATCACCGTGACCCTGCTGCCAGGCACGGATCTCGATAATGCGCGCGGGCAGGTGCAGGACCGCCTGAGCCGGGTCGAGCCGCGGCTGCCGGCCGAGGTAAGGCAACTGGGCGTCACGGTGACCAAGGCGTCCAGCGGCTTCCTGATGCTGATCGCGCTTCAATCCGATAGCGACGAGGTCAGCGCCGTCGCGATGGGCAACTTCGTCTCCAATAATGTTCTTGATGAACTGCGCCGCATCCCGGGTGTGGGCGACGTGCAGTTGTTCGGGTCGTCGTACGCCATGCGCATCTGGGTCGATCAGCGCAAGCTCGATAGTTTCCGCCTGAGTAGCGGCGACGTGATGCGCGCGGTGCAGGAACAGAATGCCCAGACCGCAAGCGGCGCGCTGGGCGATCAGCCGCTGGCCGATGGCGTGGAGTTCAACGCGCCCATCATTACCCAGAGCCAGCTCTCCACGCCCGCCGAATTCCGTCGCATCATCCTGCGCGTCAACCCGGACGGCTCCACCGTCACGGTGGGCGATGTGGCGCACGTGGAGCTTGGAAACGAAAACTATGGCTTCCGGCTCAGCGTCAATGGCAAGCCAGCCGCCGGGATCGCGATCCAGCTCGCCAACGATGCAAATGCCCTGGCCGTGGCGCAGCAAGTGCGCGAACGCATGGCAGAGCTTGAATCGGTGTTTCCGCAGGGAGTGAGCTGGAGCGTACCCTTCGACACGACGCCCTTCATCGTGACCTCGGTGCGCTCGGTGATGGGCACGATGGTCGAGGCCTTGCTGCTCGTGACCGTCATGGTGTTCCTCTTTTTACAGAGTTGGCGTGCGACATTGGTGCCGACCGTGATTGTGCCGGTGGCGCTGATCGGCACCTGCGCCGGGCTCTACCTGTTTGGAGCATCCATCAACCTGCTGTCGCTATTCGGGATGGTGGTGGCTATCGGCATCCTCAATGATGACGCGATCGTGGTGTCGGAGAACGTGTCGCGCATCATGAACGAAGACCAGCTCGACGCGCGCGCCGCCACGCGCAAGGCGATCGGGCAGGTCTGGGGCCCCGTGGTGGCCAGTACGCTGGTGCTGGTCGCGGTGTTCGTGCCGATGGCGATGTTTCCCGGGTCGAGCGGCGCCATTTACCGCCAGTTTTCGATCACGCTGGCCGTTTCCATCGTGATATCGACCGTGCTGGCGTTGTCGCTCGGCGGGGCGCTGTGCGCGACCTTGTTCCGGCCTGCCCCGGCTCGCACGCAAGGCAAGCTGGCACGCGCCAAGTATTGGGTGTTCGACCGGTTCAACCAGGGTTTCGACAGCTTGACGGCCGGCTATGCGCGGGCGTTGGCGCGCATGCTCAAGTATCCGGTGCGATGGCTGCTGGCGTTCCTTGCGGTCTGCGGGCTGACCATCCTGCTGTTTTCGCGCATTCCCGGCGGCTATCTGCCGGTTGAAGACCAAGGCTACTTCTTCGTGTCGTACACGGGCGCGCCAGGGGCAACCGCTGACCGCACCGAGGCCGCGGTGACGCAAGCCGAGGCGTACCTGAGGCGCCAGCCCGAAGTGCGTAACGTGGCGTCAGTCGTCGGGTTCAGCTTCTTCGGCCAGGGCCAGACGGCGGCGCTGTCCTTCGTCGACCTCTACCCCTGGGCGGAACGCGAACGATCGGTCGATGCGTTGGTGTCGCGCAGCAATGCCGCCTTTTTCACGATCCCGCAGGCGATGATCTTCGCGCTTAACCCGCCGCCGATTCCCTCGATGGGTAACGCCGCCGGGTTTTCGCTCAAGGTGCAGGACCGCACGGGCCAAGGCGGCGCGGGCCTGAGCGCGGCGGCCAGCGCCATGATGGCAGCGGCTGCGCAAAGTCCGGCGCTGGCCGGTGTCCGGCTGGATGGCATGCCGCCCGCGCCGCAACTCTATGTTGAGATCGATCGTATTCATGCCCGCGCGCTTGGCGTGCAACTGGGGCAGGTCAACCAGGCGCTTGCGTTGGCCTTCGGTGCGAACTATGTGAACGATTTTTTGCATGACGGCAGCGTGCTGCGCGTATTCATGCAGGCCGACGCGGCGCAGCGCATGAGTCCGCAGGACGTGATGGACATGCAGTTGCTCAACGATCGCGGCGAGCTGGTGCCGATGTCGGCCTTTGCCCGCAGCCGTTGGATCAGCGGGCCGCAGCAGCTCGAACGCTACAACGGATTTCCCGCCATCACCCTATCCGGTCAAGGTGCGCCCGGGCAGTCCAGCGGCAATGCGCTGCACGCGATGGAGACCATTGCCGATGCGGTATTGCCACCCGGCATGACCTATGAATGGACCGGCACCGCGCTCGAGGAACGGCAAGCCGGCAACCAGGTGGCGCTGCTGCTCGCGCTGTCGCTGCTTGTGGTGTTCCTTTTGCTTTCCGCCTTGTACGAGAGTTGGTCGGTGCCGATCTCGGTGCTGCTGGTGCTGCCTTTCGGCGTGCTGGGCGCGGCCGCGTTCACACTGGCGCGCGGCATGGCGGCCGATATCTACTTCAACATCGGTCTGGTCACCATCATCGGCCTGGCGGCGAAAAACGGCATCTTGATCGTTGAGTTCGCGCTCAAGGAGGAGCAGGCCGGGCGGCCACGCGAGGAGGCCGTGCTGGATGCGGCGCGCCAGCGCCTGCGGCCCATCATCATGACCAGCGTCACCTTCGTGCTGGGCATGCTGCCGCTGGTGTTCGCCACCGGCGCCGGCGCCGCCAGCCGTCAGGCGGTGGGAACCAGCGTGATGGGCAGCATGATCACCGCCACGATCTTCGGTGTCTTCTTTACGCCGTTGTTCTACGTTGCAACGCGTAAATGGCTCGGTCGCCGCAGCCCGGCGGGCGCGGCGCCCAAGGAGGCACCATGAGGCGCCTGATGCCGCTGCTGGCGATTGCCATGCTGTTGAGCGCTTGCAACTTCGCGCCGCGTGAGCCGGCCCCCGTGGTTGCACTGCCCGACCGGTTCTCGGAAGACGACAACGCGGTCGGCACGAGCGCACAGGACGTGGCCTGGCAGCAATTCTTCGGCGATTCGCAGTTGCGCATGCTGATCGGCGAGGCCCTGGTCCACAACCGTGATCTGGCGGCTGCTGCGGCGCGTATCGAACAGGCGCGTGCCTTCTATCGGATCGAGCGCGCCAACCAGGTGCCGCGCATTGATGCCGGGGTCAGTGCCAGCCGCAACCAGGCGCCGCTCTCGAGCCTGGATCCTGCGCTGGCAGGCAGTACGCGCACGATCGAATTCAGTCAGTTCGGCGCGCAGATCGGCGTAAGCGCGTTCGAGCTCGACCTTTGGGGCAGAATGCGCAACCTTAGCGCGGCCGCATTGCAGCACTACTTCGCCACGGTGGAAGGCCAGCGGGCATTCCGCCTGAGCTTGATCGCGAACGTGGCGGCAACCTATTACGACGCCCGTGCCGGCGAAGAAGGAATTGCGCTTGCGCTGCGCACGGTGCTGGTAAGACGCTATGCCCTGTCGGTGGCGCGCGATCGGCTCGACGCGGGGGTGACGTCTTCCGTCGATTTCGATCAGGCGGCCATTCTGCTGACCCAAGCCGAGGGGCAGTTGGCCGAATTGCGCCGCACCACGGCCGAGAGCTGGAATCGGCTCTGGGTGCTGGTGGGCTCGCGGCCCGACCTGACCGCAACGCCGGCCAATCCCATTGCCAACGCCGGTCAGTTCGAAACGTTGAGCCCGGGCCTGCCCTCTGATGTGCTTTTACTGCGGCCCGATGTGCGCCAGGCGGAAGCCGCGCTGGCCGCGGCCGACGCCAATATCGGCGTCGCGCGGGCAGCACTGTTTCCCCGCATCGCCCTGACCGCCTCGTTCGGCTATGCCTCGGGTGAGCTTTCGGGGCTCTTCGAGGGGCCCAACAAGGTGTGGACCTTCGGTGCCGGCGCTGCCTTGCCGCTGTTTGACTTCGGCCAGCGCCGCGCGGCGGTCGACCTATCGCTCGCGCAGCGCGAGGAGCGCGTCGCACTGTACGAGAAGACGGTACAGACCGCCTTCAGCGAGGTCGCAACCGGCCTGGTCCGACGTCAGCAGTTACGCGAGCAACTGGCCGTGCAGGAGGCAGCGATCCAGGCCCAGACCCGGCTGGCTGAGACCGCGGAATTGCGCTACGAAAACGGCATCTCGATTTATCTGGAGGTGATGGATGCGCTGCGCAATCTGTTCAGCGCCGAACTGCAATTGCTGATGCTGCGCGCGGCAGCCCTGCAAAACGGGGTGTCGTTGTACGTGGCGCTGGGCGGGGGGCTTGACGACCCCGTCGTAACGCAAGCCGCGCGGAGCGGAAAATGAGCGGCCGCCTTTGGCCCCGCATGAGCCGCGCGCTGCGCATCCTGGCGCTGGTCCTGCTTGTGTGCGTCGTAACCGTGATCGGCCTGCGGCTGTACGACATCCAGCAGAGCCCACCCCTGGCCGTGTGGCACACCTACGTGCCCGACGAACTCGACCGCGAGACGCTCGCGCGCAGCACCTGGCAAGATTATCTGGCTCGCGAGCAGAAGATATTCGAGCAGGTCCGCGACCATGTGACCGAGCAGCTAGAGCGGCAGGATCGCGTCGAGAGCAACCGTTACTTCAGCGGCGCCGCCGTGTATCCGGCGAATTTCGCCCATGACTGGAACCGCTCGTATGTGCTGATGCCCGAGGGCGCGCCCGCCGGCGTGGCGGTGTTGCTGCACGGGCTGACCGACTCGCCTTACAGCTTGCGCCATCTGGCGGTGCACTATCGCCAGGCGGGTTATGCGGTGGTGGCAATCCGTTTGCCGGGGCATGGAACCGTGCCAGCCGCGTTGACCGACGCGGGCTGGGAAGACTGGCTGGCCGCCACGCGCCTGGCCGTGCGCGAAGGGCGGCGACTGGTGCCGGCGCCGTTGCCCCTGCATATCGTCGGCTTTTCCAACGGCGGGGCGCTCGCGCTGATGAGCGCCATGGAAGCGATTGACGACCCGTCGCTGGCGCGTCCCGACCGGCTGATTCTGATCTCGCCCATGATCGGTATCACGCAGTTCGCCCGCTTCGCCGGTCTCGCGGGGCTGCCCGCGATCCTGCCTGCTTTCGCCAAGGCGGCGTGGCTGAACATCGTGCCCGAATTCAACCCGTTCAAGTACAACTCTTTCCCGGTGAACGCGGCGCGGCAGTCGTATGAACTAACGAACGTATTGCAGGACACCATCGCCCTGCGCCAGCGGCAGGGCACGCTGACAGCGTTGCCGCCGATACTCACCTTCCATTCGGTCCTGGATTTCACGGTCAGCACGCGCGCGCTCGTCACCGCGCTGTATGCCCGTCTCCCGCCCAATGGCAGCGATCTGGTGCTGTTCGACCTGAACCGCGCCACCAAGCTTGGACCCTTGTTCCGTCGTGGGGTGGACTGGTCGCTGGCGCGGAGCCTGCCCGGCGAACCTTGCAACTATCGCCTCACCATCGTGACCAACGCCTCTACCGAATCCAGCGAGATGGTCGAGCGCATCAGCGAACGGTGCGAGACCCGCGTGACCGAACTCCCGATCGGCATGCGCTATCCGCGAGACATCTATTCACTGTCGCATGTCGCGTTGCCGTTTCCCACCAACGACACCCTCTACGGGCAGCACCCCGACAACATCGAGGAGTATGGGATCAGCCTCGGCGCCCTGTCGATTCGGGGCGAGGTAGGCGCCCTGATCGGGGGCATGGACTCCCTGGCGCGACTGACGTCGAACCCATTTTTTGAGTATCTGATCCACCGTGTGGACGAGGTGATTCCAAGATGACGAGACCACTGGCCCGTGCGCGTTTCACTGCCCCGCCGCTTTCCAGCGCGGCGGCGCGCTGGAGCGCCGTGCTCCTCACGCTAGGCCTTTTGTACCTGGCCAGCCCGGTGTTCGTGCCACTGGCGTTCGCCATCTTCATCCTGGCGCTGGTGGCGCCGTTGCAGGCGGTGCTGCGGCCTCGGATGGGCGCGGTGCTTGCCGCGACCCTGACGCTTGTGTTGACGCTGGCCGCGGCGTTGCTGTTTCTGTCGCTGGCGGCGTGGGGATTCACCTTGGTGGCGCAGTGGATCATCGCCAACGCGGCGCGGCTACAACGGCTGTTCAGCATGGAAACGGCCGACATGCATCCGCGGCTGGCAATCATGGTGACGCTGTTCCTGGACAACTTCAACGCCTCGCTGCTGCTTCGCGCGATCCAGGAAGTGCTGTCGCGGCTCAACAGCATGGCGGGGCTGGTTTTTCTGTCGTTCCTGTTCATCACGCTTGGCGTGTACGAACTGCACGACGCGCCGGCACGCCTGCGCCAGTTTCTGCCGCGTGCCGACCACTGGATCGCCGTCGCGGGCAGCATCGCTCGCAAGCTGCGCCGCTACATGCTGATCCGAACGATCGCCAGCGTGCTCACCGGCGTGACGGTCTGGCTGTTCGCGATCTACGCGGGGCTGGAGCTGGCCACGGCATGGGGCGGGCTGGCGTTCCTGTTGAACTACATCCCTTTCCTCGGCCCCCTGCTGGCGACGCTCTTTCCGTCGTTCTTCGCATTTGTGCAGTTTGAATCGCTGCAGGGCGCGCTGGCGGTATTCCTGATTCTGAATGTGATCCAGATCGGCTACGGCTGCTATCTCGAACCCCGCCTGGCCGGCAACGCTTTCTCGCTTTCGCCGCTGTTGGTGATGCTGGCGGTGTTCTTCTGGGGGCTGGTCTGGGGCATCCCGGGCACGTTCATCGGCGTGCCCATGCTCATTGCCGCCACCACATGCTGGAGCGCAAGCCGGTCACCGGGTTCGCCCGTCAGCGACCGACATGGGATCCGGCCGCATGCATCCCACCCTCGAACGGCCTTGCGGCCTACCGGAGATGAACCATGAACAGCAGTGCTGAAAAGAAGCTTGGTTTGCTTGCCCTGACCGGCATGGTCGTGGGTTCGATGATCGGCGCGGGCATTTTTTCCCTGCCGCGCACCTTTGGCGGCGCCACCGGCATCATCGGCGCGGTCATCGCGTGGCTGATCGCGGGGGCCGGGATGTTTACGCTTGCCCGAGTGTTCCAGACCCTGGCAGAGCGCAAGCCAGACCTGGACGCCGGCGTGTTTGCTTATGCCAAGGCAGGGTTCGGCGACTACCTCGGGTTCCTCTCCGCCTTCGGTTATTGGATCGGCAGTTGCATAGGCAACGTCTCGTACTGGGTGCTGATCAAATCCACGCTCGGTGCGTTTTTCCCGGTGTTTGGCGACGGCAACACGGTGATCGCGATCCTGGCTGCATCGGCAGGGATCTGGACGTTCCATTTCGTGATTCTGCGCGGGGTGCAGCAGGCCGCCATCATCAACGCGGTCGTCACGGTAGCGAAGATCATTCCCATCCTGGTCTTCATCGTGATGCTCGCCATCGCTTTCAAGTTGGACCTGTTTCGCGCCAACCTCTGGGGTGATGGCAGCGGCCCCAGCCTGTTTGACCAAGTGCGGCGCACCATGCTGGTGACCGTGTTCGTGTTTCTCGGCATTGAGGGCGCCAGCGTGTATTCGCGCTTCGCGACAAAGCGTTCGCACGTAGGCGTGGCAACGCTGATCGGCTTCGTCACCGCCCTCAGCCTGATGGTGCTGGTGACCTTGCTGCCGTACGCCGCGCTGCCACAGAGCGAGATCGCCGGCCTGCGCCAGCCGTCGATGGCCGGCGTGCTTGCCTCCGTGGTTGGCCCATGGGGCGCTGTGTTCGTGAGTGTGGGCCTGCTGATTTCGGTGCTGGGCGCGTACCTGGCGTGGTCACTGATCTGCGCCGAGGTGTTGTTCGCCGCGTCGAAGAACAAAGACATGCCGCGGATCTTCGCTCGCGAAAACAAGAACGGCGTTCCGGCAACCGCGCTGTGGCTGACCAACATCATCATCCAGTTGTTCGTGATCAGCACCTATTGGTCAACCGACGCCTTCTCGCTGATGCTCAACCTTACCAGCGCGATGTCGCTGATTCCCTATTTGCTGGTGGCGGCGTTCGGCTTCATGCTCGCGCATCGAGGCGAGACCTACGAGGGCGACAGTGCCCGCACGCGCGACCTGGTGCTGGCGGGCATCGCTGCGTTCTACAGCGCTTTCATGATTTACGCGGGCGGCCTGAAGTACGTGCTGCTCGCCGCCTTGCTGTATGCGCCCGGCACCATCCTCTATTACTGGGCCCGCCGGGAACAGGGGCAACGACTCTTCACGCAGGTGGAACTGGTGGTCTTCGTGATCGCCGCGATAGGTTGTGGGGCAGCCATCGATGGGCTGGTCCGCGGCTGGATCGTTATTTAACCTTTATGGGAGAAGGTCATGTCGGAAAATCAACAATTTGGCGTGCACTCTGAAGTCGGCGTGCTGCGCAAAGTCATGGTTTGCGCGCCAGGCCGCGCGCATGAGAGGTTGACGCCGTCGAACTGCGACGCGCTGCTGTTTGACGACGTGCTGTGGGTCGATAACGCCAAGCGCGATCACTTCGATTTCATGAACAAGATGCGCGACCGTGGCGTCGATGTCGTGGAGATGCACAACCTACTTGCCGAGACGGTGGCGTTGCCTGACGCGCGCACATGGATTCTCGACAACCAGATTGTGGCCAATCAGCTTGGCTTGGGCCTGCTGGATGAGATACGCGGCTATCTGGAATCCCTGCCGCCGCGCAAGCTGGCCGAGACGCTGATCGGGGGGCTTTCCACCGAAGAGTTTCCCGAAGACATTGGCGGTGAACAACTGGCGCTGATCAAAGAGGCGGCCGGCGTCACCGAATACCTGTTGCCGCCATTGCCCAACACGCTCTACACGCGAGACACCACATGCTGGATCTATGGCGGGGTGACGCTCAACCCGCTGTATTGGCCAGCGCGCCATGAGGAAACCATCCTCACGACCGCCATCTATCGCTTCCATCCCGACTTTGCCGGCCGTGTCCACGTGTGGTGGGGAGACCCGCTGCACGACCATGGACTGTCCACGCTGGAGGGTGGCGACGTGATGCCGATCGGCAACCGCACCGTGCTGATCGGCATGAGCGAGCGGACCTCGCGCCAGGCGATCAGCCAGCTCGCCGCGGCGCTGTTTGAACAGGACGCCGCCGACCGGGTGATCGTCGCCGCCATGCCGAAGCTGCGGGCCGCGATGCACCTGGACACGGTGCTGACCTTCGCCGATCGGGATTGCCTGCTGATGTATCCCGACATCGTCGACAAGATTCAGGCCTTCTCCTATCGGCCAGGCAGCAAACCCGGCACGCTCGAACTGCACAAGGACAAGGGCTCGCTGGTGGAGGTGATCGGCGAGGCGCTGGGAGTGAAGAAGATGCGGGTGGTGCAGACGGGCGGCAATGCCTACGTGCGCGAACGCACGCAGTGGGACAGCGGGGCCAACCTCGTATGCCTGTCACCCGGCGTCGTGATGGCCTATGACCGCAACGTCTACACCAACACGCTGCTGCGCAAAGCCGGAATCGAAGTGGTGTCCATCGTGGGCGCCGAGCTTGGACGCGGCCGGGGCGGCGGGCATTGCATGACGTGCCCGATCATCCGCGACCCGGTCTGACGCACCAGGTCATCTGACGCCGCACGGGAGCATTGGATGAGCATCGAGACGGCAAAACTCTCACGGCTGGCGCTGGTCGCCATGGTGGTTGGCTCCATGGTCGGCGCCGGCATCTTTTCGCTGCCGGCCCTGTTCGCGCGGTATACGGGGCCGGTGGGAGGGCTGCTCGCCTGGACCATCTCCGGCACCGGCATGCTGACGCTCGCGCTGGTGTTCCAGTACCTGGCACGCCGGCGCCCCGACCTTGACGCCGGCATCTTCGCCTACGCCAAGGCCGGTTTTGGCCGCTATATCGGCTTCCTGGCGGCGCTGGGCTATTGGACGGCGGCGTGCCTGGGCAATGTCAGCTACTTCGTCGTCTTCAAGGCCACACTGGGCGCGGTGGTCCCAGGGTTTGGCGACGGCGACACCGTCGCCGCGGTACTCGTGTCGTCGCTGTTGCTCTGGAGCGTGCATTTCGCCATTCTGCGCGGCATCCGCCAGGCGGCCGGCATGAACCTGGCGGTCACCATCGCCAAAATCGTGCCGATCCTGATCTTCGTCGCGTGTGTGGTGGTCGCGCTCGATACCGACGTGCTGCTCGCCAACATCCAAGAGGGTGCGTCGGTAGGCGGCAGCTTGCTCGAACAGGTCCGGGGCACGATGCTGGTCACGGTCTTCGTCTTTCTCGGCGTGGAAGGGGCCAGTGTCTATTCGCGCTACGCGCGGCGGCGCGAAGATGTGGCCGCCGCCACCATCATCGGCTTTCTGTTGGTGTTGACCTTGCTGGTGGCGGTGACGCTGCTGTCCTATGGCATCTTGCCGCGCGCCGAACTGGCGGCGCTGCGCAATCCATCGATGGCGGGCGTGCTGCGTGAAGTGGTGGGGCCATGGGGCAGTGTGATGGTGAGCATCGGACTCATGATCTCGGTCGGCGGGGCCTACCTGTCGTGGGTCCTGCTGGCCGCCGAGGTGTTGCACGCGGCCGCCAAGGCGGACACGATGCCGGCCATCCTGGGCCGTCAGAACCGCCATGGCGTGCCGGCGGCGGCACTCTGGTTAAGCAACGGATTCGTGCAGGTGTTCCTCATCGTGACCTTGTTCACCGACGACACCTTCGTGCTGATCAAGCACATGGCCAGTTCGATGAGCCTGATGCCATACCTGTTCGTGGCCGGCTTTGGGCTGCTGACCGCCTGGCGCGACAGGCAGACCCGCCCGCGCTGGAGCCGGCGTAGCGGCTATGAGATCGCGCTAGGCGGCATTGCCTGCGTCTACGCCATCGGCATGATGTATGCGGGTGGGCTGCAGTACTTCGCCTTGTCGACGCTGGTGTACGCGCCTGGCACGCTGCTGTTCTTCCGCGTACGGCGAGAGCAGGCCGGTGCGGTGTTCTCCGCCCGCGAATGGCCGGTGTTCGGGGCGGTGCTGGCCGGCTGCGTCTACGGCGTCTGGACGCTCACTGCCGGCGCCATCGCGCCTTGAGCCCGGGGGCCTTCGCCATGACGCCCGATCTCGCTCTCGTACTTGCGCTGCTCGGCGTGGCGATCGTGCTTTTCCTGCTCGGCCGGCCCCGTGCGGATGCGGTCGCGTTGATGGTGATCGTGGTGCTGCCGTTAAGCGGAACGATCACCTATCGAGAGGCGATCGCAGGCTTCGCCAACCCCAACCTGATCCTGATCGCCTGCCTGTTCGTGATCGGCGAGGGGCTGGTGCGCACCGGCGTAGCCCAGGCCGTGGGCGATTGGCTGCTGCACAAGGGGGGAACACGCGAGCAGCGGCTCATCGTCCTCATCATGGGGGCCGTGGCGACGATGGGATCGGTGATGAGTTCGACGGCAGTGGTCGCTATCTTCATCCCGATCATCCTGCGGATCGCGCAACAGACTGCGGGATCGAGCCGCCAGGTGCTGTTCCCGATGGGCGCGGCAGCGGCCATCAGCGGCATGATGACGCTGGTGGCAACCACGCCGAACCTGGTGCTCAACAGTGCGCTGCTCTACGGTGGGTATACCGGTTTCGGCTTCTTCGTCTTCACACCGATCGGCCTGGCGGTGCTTGCCGCGGCGATCCCGTATCTATTGGTGGCGAGGCGCTTTCTGCCTCCGGAGCCTCCGCGCAGCGTGCAGTCGCGGCGCCCAACGCTGTCGGGCTGGGTCGAGAAATATGCCTTGCGCGAACGCGCCTATCGCTTGCACGTTGATCCCCGCTCCGACTTGGTGGGTATGCGGCTTGAGGTCTGCCACGAAGAGCTAGGCGCGCAGGCATGCGTGGTCGCAATCGAACGTAGCGCCCGGTTCGGACGCGCCGTGCTTGAGGCCACCGATGACGCCCTGTTGGAGGCCGAGGATGTCTTGCTGCTGGACATCGACGACGAGACATTTCCGATCGGCGAATATTGCCGGCGCCACGAACTGCGCATCATGCCCATGACTGGCGACTATTTCTCTGACCAGTCGCGCGACGTGGGCATGGTCGAGGTGATTATCCCGCCGGACTCTCGCCTGGTGGGGGCCTCTGCCCGCAAGTCAGCGCTGCTGCGCCGACATGGACTGTTCGTGGTCGGCGTGTGGCGCAATGGACGATCGCAGACCTCCGTGCACGCACTTGCCCTGCGCGCGGGCGACACGGCGTTGGTGGTTGGCCCGTGGAAAGGAATTTTCGCGTTGCAGTCTGTCGAACACGATCTCGTGAGCCTTGCGCTGCCCGTGGAAACCGATGCGGTGGTGGCCGTGCCAGGCCGTGCGGTTGCCGCGCTGCTGGTCATGATCCTTACGATTGCGCTGATGCTCACCGGCTGGGTGCCAATCGTAATCGCCGGCCTGATCGGCTGTCTGTTGATGGGGCTATTCGGCTGCATCACGCTGGACATTGCCTATCGAGCGATCAACTGGCGCGCGCTCATTCTCATCATCGGCATGCTGCCGTTCGCGATTGCGCTTGACCACACCGGAGGCGTTGACCTGGCCGCCGAGAACCTGCTGCGCTTGTCCCAGACCTGGGGCGCGCACGGCCAGATCGCTTTGCTGTTCGGCGCAACGATCGCGCTCGGCACGGTGATCTCGGGAACCGCCACGGCGGTGTTGATGGGACCGGTCGCGATCAGCTTGGCCGAAGCCATTCATGCCGAACCCCATCCCTATGTCATGGCGGTTGCGATCGCCTGTTCGGCGGCGTTCATGTCACCCGTCTCCACGCCCGCCAACGCGCTGGTCAGCGTGGCCGGCGGCTTCCGATTTGTCGACTATTTGAAGGTGGGTACACCGCTGATGTTGGTGACCTTATGCGTCAGCGTCGTGATGATTCCTTTGCTGTTTTCGATGTGAGCCGCCAAGTGGCGACCGCACATCCCTACGCACTCGCGCAACCGCGATGTCGTGGTTTGCGGTGACTGGCGTTCCGGCGGCCTTGCCGGCTGGGACGGCCTTTTTTCTTGAGGAGGACTGTTCATGAAACGATTTGCGCTTGCCTGCGCGTTCGGCATGCTTGCGGGATGCGCCAGCCATCCCGCTGACCGTGGCGACCAAGCCCGCTACGGCACACCGCCCAGCGAGGAAGATCTCTATCAATACCTGTCCGTGCTGCGCGACAGCCTGCCACCCACGCGGTATGTCAGCTATCGGGATGCGGGCTATTCCGCGTCGCTCAAGCAAACCTCGGCCGCGGACGCGGATGGCCAGCAGATTGCGGGCTGGGAATACGATTTTGAAGCATCGGGCTACGACACCGTGGACGGCAAGCCCATGCGCTGGACCTCTTACCGCGCGCTGTTCTTCAACGGACGCCCAGTCGGCGTGATCGACGCGCAAGGACGGTTGCACCGCGCGCCTAGGCTCCCAGACAACGCGGCGCCAGCGCCAGCGCCGGCGCCGACGCCGACGCCGACGCCGAGCAAGACGCCCTGAGCCTCTTTCAGCACACCCGTCTCAATTCCGTATCTTTCGAGGACTGATCATGAACCTATGCATTAATCAGACGCGCGGTCGACGCCTGCGATTCGCGCTGCTAGCGGGCGCGGCGGCGATGGCCTTGGGAGGCTGCGCCCCGCAAAGCGCGTCGTCGCGCGTCTACACCTTCGACCAGGCCCAACGCGCGCAGACTGTCGTGTTAGGCACGGTGGTCGCCGTACGAGGCATCACCATCCAGTCGTCCGGCAGTTCCGGCGCGGGATTGATTGCTGGCGGCGCGCTTGGCGCGGTGGCCGGTAACGCAATCGGCGGAGGATCCGGCAGACGCTTGACCACCGTCGGAGGCTTGATCGGAGGCGCGGCCGCCGGCAACGCCGTCGAGAATGCCGCGGCTCGCCGTGCGGGGCTGGAGATAACGGTACAGCTCGACAACGGCGAAACACGAGTCATCGCCCAGGAGGCCGATGTGCCTATTTCAGCGGGGCAGCGGGTGCAAATCGTGACCCAAGGAGGCACCAGCCGTGTCGGGGTGATTTGATACGCGATAAAGAACGCTGGTCCTCTGGCGCTAATCTGCCAGTTTGTCGGCGGCCTCTTGCAGGCCGTTGAGGATGCAGTCGGCCACGTGCATGGGAAACCCAGCCGGCAGTAGCGCGCGGACGGTCTTTACGACCCCGGGCGTGCGCGCCACCAGGTCGTCGAGGACATGCTCCACCCCCTTACCGTTGGGATTCACTACGCCATGCTCGGTGCCCACGGC
>Ga0160449_1000879_pt1 | contig 15789 bp, 9 predicted proteins | sample HID1975I_E1MG_FD_108216 | JGI IMG/M metagenome (GOLD analysis project Ga0160449, IMG submission 108216) | Enriched soil microbial communities from UW Madison campus, WI, USA - HID1975I_E1 MG | ecosystem: Environmental > Terrestrial > Soil > Unclassified | place: USA: Madison, Wisconsin...
CATTCAAACGCTCAAGCGCAACCGGGGACAGCGGGTTGCCGTGTAAACGCACGCTGTCGGGGTTGGCCCGCAGCAAGGCGGCCTGCGCCTCACTGACGTCAACGATGCGATTGTGACTGAGATCGACCCATTCAAGGTTCACCATGTGCGAGGTGTCGGGTATGGCTGTCAGCCGGTTTCGCGACAGGTCCAGTTGGTTCACCCGCGGAAAACGGGCGAGGAAATCGGCGTTGACCGCCGTCAACTCAAGGTTGCGCAGCGTCAACGCGGTCACATGATCAAAATTCACCGTCGGCGGAAGGTCGGGCAGGCTGCCCAACCGTGTGCCGTCAAGGACCAGTATGGGGTTGCCACTGGCATCACGTACGCGTCGCTGCCAGGCATGCCGAATGCGCCGTGCCATGCGCGAGCGTCTGATCAATTGGATTGGCCCGGACGATTGCCGGCGCCAGCGCCCTAACGCCTGATCCAGTGCACGCAGCGCTTCGCACAGCTGCAAGTAGTAGCTCCAGGGCGTCAGCCCCTGCTCGCGGGCGGTATTCGTGAAGGCTTCAAGGGCGCTGTCATCGTAATCGGGGAACAGTCGCTGAATACCCCGGCGCAGTGCGCGATTGCTGCTTTCACCACGCCCACTCAGGGGGTAGCCCAGGCGACCATCGCCCAGCCGCACCGGTGGCCGAAAACCCAGCCCGACCGGCGCCATGCCCAGCAGGGTGGCGGCCTTGTCACGCTGCTCGCTGGCCCACAGTGACAAGGCATCGGCCAGTGCCTGTGGGGATTCACTGGCTTCACCCAGCGCCCGACGCTGCCACGGGTCGAGCTGCAGCAACAGCGCCTGGAACAGGCTGTCTTCGGCCTTGGCCGCAGGCAAGGGGCGCCCGTAGGCATCCAAGGCCTGATAGCCCTTGGCAGTTTTGAGCACGCTGCGCACTTCATCGGCTGCCGGTGCACCCGCCCAGGCGGTCCGCTCGCCGGTCAGCGTGCCGCTGCGCAGCTCTATGCGTACAGCTCGCCAGGGCGCCCGGTCGGCAATCAAGGCCAAGGCCAGTTGCTCGCTGTCGCGATTGAGCGCTGCCGCTTGCAGCAAACCGGCACAGGCGCGGTCCAGGCGCGCATCCCGCAGGTACCAGCGCGCCTGCTCGGCCAAGGCCAGCGGTACGCGCTGGCGTGCTTGTAGGTGCTCGACCTGTGCCTCGGTAGCGTGCTCGATGATCTCCCTGGCCACGTTCACCGTGAGCCCGGGAAAGTCACGCTGCAACAGGGCTTCGTCCGCCGTGGGGGGCGCTTGCTGCGCCTGCAGATGACGCTCGAAGCCTTCGTCCCGCAACCAGGGCAACTGGTCATGCAGTTGATGACGCTGCACGGCATCCAGCAGCCGCGCAGGGGGCGTTGCATGTTCTACATGCAGCCGGCGCAGTCGGTCCTCGTCGAGCCCGGTTGCGCGCAACACTTCATGGGCCACCTGGTCCTCGAGTTGCGCCAGGTCATGGCCCAGGTCGCGCAACAACTGAGCACTCCCCTGCCACTCGTGGGGGCGTTCGAGTTCATGCTGCCAGCCGCCGGCATCATTGCCCTCAAGCAAGGGCGCATAGGCATCGACGCGGACAGGGTGGCGGATGCGCCGTTGCTGCGATTCAGCGTCTAGCTCGGTCAAGTGCCTTGCTACCGGTGTACGCAGGTACTCTCGCCCCTCTGCCAAGGTCAGTTGCCCCACAGCGCCTGGCCCCTCGACGGCATAGCCGGGGAGCTCGGGGTCGCACAGTTTCAACCCGTGCGGACCGGCCTGCACGGGGACCCATTCATCGACCACGGCTGCACGGGCCAAACGATGCGAGGCAGCAGCCGCACCGACATTGGCTGCTGTCATGATCACGGTCTCGGCCACGGCATAGGCATGCTCCAGTGCGCCCTGCCGGTCACCCAGCTGCCAATCGGCATACCCCTCGTACACCTCGCCCGCCACCTGCAGCGCTGTAATGCCCAACAACGGCAACGCCAGCACCGGTAAGGCGAAACTCGCCAAGCCCAGTGCGTCGAGGGCAAAGCTCAGGTAGAAGTGCAAACGCCGGTCCCGCTCTTGGGCATCCACAGCGGCGGTGGGCACGGCATGCACTTTGGCGTTGTCCAGCAGGGTATCGATCTGCTGCTTGCGCAAGTGCTCGAACAACGGCAGCTCGATCGCCTCGTGGCGGCCGTCGAGCTGAACAGGGGCATTTTGACCCGCACGTTTCAACGCGTTGTCCAGGGCTCGCGTGTAGGCTTCTCGGTCTCGCTCACCGATGAACCGCTGGAAGAACTCGACGTACTTCGGCAAGCGGAACTGTTTGCCCAAAGTTAGGAACAGCGAGTCCCAGGAGGCGAACCAGGTCAACGGGCCGTGAGGGTCATCGGGGATCCAGCAGAGCACGCCTTCTTGGCCAGCATGACGGACCTGGAAGGCCACGGCCCCTCGCACCCGCTGGCCAAACACCCTGATCTGCCGCGGTTCGAACCCGGCGATCGCTGACTTGGTCGCGACCATGACCACCAGCGGCGTACATTGCTCACAGGCATGCGCCACGATCTCTCCATTGACCAGCGACTGTCGCAGAGCGGCCTCCAGGCTTGCGCGAAAGCCCTCCTCCATCAACGCTTCAATGTGCCGGCCAGCCTCCCCGCCTGGGGTCAACCGCCCCCGCAGGTAAGCCTGGTATTGGCCGCCCAGGTCGAGCGAGCGGCACAGCAAGGTGAATGCCTTGGGCGACAGACCGAGAATTTGCCCCTCGCTGTCCAACACCGCACTCCCCTGCATGAGCCCAGTGGCGAGGGTTTCGCCCTCGGTGAAGTTGTGCAGTGCCGACTGCATCAGGCTGTGCTGGTAGACCTGCGTTTTGACCCCATCTGGGATCTGGGCAACGAACGACGGAAAGCGCTGCAAGGTTCTGCGCCGCAAGGTGGCCTGACGCACATCGACTGTCAGTTGGTGTTGTTTCTGCAATGCGTGTTGCAGCAACGGCGCGGCAAACGCATCCAATGGCGTGATCCGTGCCAGCAAGCTGTGCAGCTCATGCTGCACCTGTTGCTGCCAACGCTGGCTTTCGTGCAGGCCGTAGAGGGCCTCCAGCGAGGCCGCCGTCAGCCAGGCAGGCAAACGGCTGGCGATCAGGGCGTCGGTGGAGTCGTTGGCAAAGGGTAGATCTGGCATCGCAGGCTCCTTGGGCCGGAGCTGCGATTGCACCAGTGCAGGGCGAGGCGCTTGCGGTAACTATGCAAAGCACCTCGCCCACAGCGGCGTCAGCCGCGTTGGCTCAGTGTGTCAAACCGCGCCCACGCCGCCCGCCAACGCGCCAGGTCTTGCTCATCAAGGGGGTTGTTGTTCAGGTTGAGCCGGTTGGGGTATTGCCGAATCCACGCCAATGCTCGCTCGCTCAGCTCGACGATCAGGTTGTCGGCGAGGTCCACGTACACCTGGGCATGACGTTCCAGAAACACCAAGGGAAACTCACTCAAGCCGGTCGCGCGCAGCGACAGATGGCGCAAGTGGTCGAGGTTGCGCAGTGGCGGGATCATGCCTATCGGGTTGCCCTTCAAACTGAACGTCCGCAGCTCGCTGAACGCTTCCAGCCGTTGGCCGCCTACCACGTCGATGACGATCTGGTTGTCCCCCAGGTACAGCTCGGTCAACTGCCGCAGCCGCTCCAAACCCTCGGGTATCGCATCAAGCTGGTTGCCGCGTAAATTGAGGATTCTCAAGCTGGGCATATTGCCAATCACCGCCGGTACGCTGCGCAACCTGTTCTCGGCCAGGTGCAGCTGCAACAGCCTGGCCAGCCCGCTCAGTGTGCCCGGTAGCTCGCCAAGGCGATTACCTGAAAGGTTCAACTGGGTCAGGCCGACCATGCGCTCGATACCCCCTGGCAGCGACGTGAACTGGTTGTTGCTCAGGTTGAGGTACTGCAGCCGGATCAACCGGTGAATCTGCTCCGGAAGTGCTGACAGCAGGTTGTCACTAAGGTCCAGTTGGGTCAGCAGCGTCAGCCCCTGCACACCGTCAAGCACCGCCAGCTGGTTGCCCCGCAGGTCCAGGCGCGTGAGCCGGGTCAGGGTTGCCAAACCGGGCACCTGCGTGAGCGCGTTGTCGTTCGCGATCAGTTGGGTCAATGACGACAGGTGCTGCACCCCCTCGAGGGTAGTCAACCGGTTATGCTGCACATCCAGGCTGACCAAACGACGCAGGCTGCCTAGCCCAGGCAGCTCCACCAGCCGGTTGCCACTCAACTGCAAGCTTCGCAACTGAGAGAAGCGGCCGAGGAAATCCCCCTCCAGCGCGCTCATCCCGACATTGCTCAAGCACAGTCTGTGCAGGTGCCCGAAGTGAAGATCTGCCGGCAGCACGGGCAGGTTGCCCACAGGCTCGTTGCGTACAATCAACTCATCGACCCCGCCAGGGCCATAGAAATCTGGTTCCCAGGCCTCGCGAATCATTTGCCCGACGCGCTGACGTCGATGGTAATTGACGGCCGTGGCCTGCCCCCGCCAAGCGCGCAAGCTCAAGTCGAGGCGTTCGACCTGCCTGGCCAGTTCACTGAAGGCTGCCCAGACCGTGCGCCCAGGCCTTTGCGCCAGCTGCAGCGCCAGCCACATCACATCCTGTGCCGGGCGGTGCGGGAACAATTGGTGCAGCCCGGCGCGAATGGACTGGCGAGCGCGCATATCTGCCGTGGTGAGCACCTGACCGCGCGGTGGGCGCAGGGCATCGCCACCACTCAATGGGTAGCCCAGCCGACCATCGCCAAAACGCACGGGCGGACGTATCGCGCCCTCCTTCGGCACCATGCCAAGCAGCATTGCCGCACGCTCGCGTTGCTCACCGGCCCGCACTGCCAAGGCATGCCCAAGCTGCTCGCCGGTCTGGCCACCCTCACCTAGCACCTGTTTTTGCGCCTCATCGAGGTGCCACCACAGTGCCTGGAACAGGGTGTCATTTTCGCTGGCTGCAGGCGACGCTTGGTAACCCTGGCCGCGCCTGATGACGTAACGCACGTCAGCGGCCCCTTCTGCCCCGACGTGGGCGAGCAGGTCCCCGCTCAGGCTGTCATTGCGCAGTTCGACCCGCACGCTTTGTGCCCAGGGCGCCACATCAGCGAGCAGGCCCAATGCCAACCGCTCGGTGTCGGCATTCACCGCCGCCGCTTGATAGAAGCCTGCGCAGGCACGGTCCAGGCGGCTGTCACGCAACAGCCAGCGCGCTTCGCTGGCCAAGGCAAGCGGCACGCGCTGGGTGCCGATCATGCGCTCGACCTCATCAGGCCCGGCGCGCTGGGTGATCTGCCGCGCAGCGCGCGGGGAAAGGCCCGGGAAGTCACGTTTCAACAGCTGCTCTGCCGCCTCCAGGGGGCGTTGCAGCCCACTCAGGTGCAGCTCGAAGGCATCGCCGTGCAATTCAGGATACTGCGCATGCAACTGATAGCGCTGCAAGGCGTCGTGTAACCGTGCCGGTGCTGGCGCATGCTCAAGGTGCAGGCGCCGCAGGCGCGCTTCATCAAAGCCGGTCGTGTGCATGACACGCTCGGCCGTCAAAGGGTCGAGCGACGCCCACGCGCTGTTCAAGCGCTGCATCAACTGCGGCGCCCCTTGCCAGTGCTGCGGGGTTTCCAACTGATGACTCCACCCACCCTCGCCGTTGCTGTCGAGCAAGGGCGAGTACGCCCCCGGCCTGCCGGGGTGACGGATGCGCAGCCCGGCCCCCTGGGCATCTTCGACAACCTCATAGGTCGCCACGTGGGTGCGCAATCGCACCTGGCCGGCCACTTGCGCTCGCTCGCCAACGGCCAACCCCTGATCGGGCACCGCGTAGCCGGGCAAGGTCGCATCGATCAGGCGCAGGTCATGGCGTTCGGTCAGCACGGGCACCAGTGCATCGACATAGGCAGATCGTTCGATCAAGCGCCCCGCGGCCACACCGATCGACGCCAATGCCACGCCCGCCGCCAGGTCTTCAGCAACACCCCACAAGTGGTTCAGTGCCCCCTCACGATCACCGAGCTGCCAGTCGGCGTACCCCTCATAGACTTCATCGGTGATCTGCAGCGCAGCGATGCCCAGCAACGGCAGGCCCAGCACGGGGACGAACAGGCTGGCCAGCCCCAACAGATCAAGCCCAGCACGTTCATAATCGTGCTTGCGCCGTTCGCGCTCGGCCTGGTTTACCTGGGCGGTCGGCGTGGCCAGCACGCTCGCATCGTCAAGCACGATAGCGAGGCGCCGCTGACGCAGATGCTGAAACAGAGGCTGCTCGATCGCCTGGCTGCGGCCATCGAGCTGCAGCGCCAGGCCGCCCGTTCGGGCTTGCAACAAGCGGCGCAGCGCCTGGTTGAAGGCAAGCCGGTCGCGCTCGCTGACAAACCGCTGAATGAAGGCCGGATAGCCATTCACCCGGCACCTCTCGCCCAAACTGCGCCACAGCGCCGCCCACGAATCGAATCGCCGCAGCGCACCTTGGGCATCATCCGGCACCCACAGCACGACCCCTTCGAGTGGCGCATTCGGCACGCCCTCGCGACGCGCTTCGAACGCCACGACCCCGTGCAGCACCTTGCCCAGCACACGAAGCTCGAACGGCAACAATCGGGTCGGGTCGGACGCCACTGCGGCAGCCTTGGAGATGATCGGCAGGCACTGCAGGTACGTGCGCTCGTCGATCTCACCCTTGATTGCCGCCAGCCGCACGTCGGCCTCCAAGTTGGCGCGGCCGCCTTCTTCGAGCAACGCAGCTACCCGCGTGCCCTCGTCCCCCGATGCAAGCAGGATAGATTCAAGCTGGCGCTGGTACTGCCCACCGACATCCACGCTTCGGCATAACGTAATAAAGGCCTCTGGGCTCAGCGCCTGCACTGCCCCTTGAGCATCCACGATCACCCGGGTTTGCAGGCTGCCGGCAGGCGAGGTTTCTTGCGCAGCGAAGTTGTGCAGCGCGGCGGCCAGCAGCGTCACTTCACTGACCTCGCGCACCGCGTTACCCAGCCCCCCGGGCGCTACGGAGCTGCTTGGAATGAGGGTTGTGTGGCGCAACTTCAGCTGGCGAACATCAAGCCCCAGCAACTGCCGTTCGCTCAATGCCCGGTCAAGCAGCGCCTGGGCGAACGTATCCAGTGGCGCAATACGCGCAAACAGTGCTGCCAGCCGATGCTGGGTGCGCTGTTGCTGCTGCAGGCTTGCCCGCAACTTGCCCAGGTGGTCGAGAGACACGGTGCTGAGCCACGCGGGCAGGCGGCTTGCAATCAGGGTGTCGACGAGATTGGGTTGTGGCGACGGGGTGGTCATTGGCAGCCTTTACGATTGAGAGTTCAGGCCGCAGCTAAGCAGTGTTGCGTCGAGCCTCCGCAGTCCTTATGTCAACCGCGGCGTGAGCCCGCGCGTGCAACGGCTTCGATTGCATGCGCCGCGATCAAAGTCATCCCACCCATTCGTGACTACAGGTCAAATGACCTTGGCGCAGACCCGCCTTAATCAATTCATCTGAAACCCGCACACTGCTCCCCACTCGAACAGGTATCGAACCGGGCCACTCGCCTTCATTCGATCCACATCTCACTGATCAGGAGCACTTCCATGAGCATTCCCTCTTTCGGCCTGGGCACCTTCCGCCTCACCGGCCAAGCGGTCATCGATTCGGTCAAGTCGGCCTTGGAGTTGGGCTACCGCGCCATCGACACCGCACAGATCTACAAGAACGAAGCCGAAGTGGGCCAAGCCATCGCCGAAAGCGGCGTGCCGCGCAGCGAGCTGTTCATCACCACCAAGATCTGGGTCGACAACTACGCCGCCGACAAGCTGATCCCCAGCCTGCGCGAAAGCCTGACCAAACTGCGTACCGACCATGTCGACCTGTTGCTGATCCACTGGCCGGCACCGGGCAATGGCGTCGAGCTGCCCGAGTACATGGCAGCCCTGGCTGAGGCCAAAGCGCTAGGACTGACGCGCAAGATCGGTGTGTCCAACTTCAACATCGACCTGACCCAGCAGGCCATCGCGGTCGTTGGCAAGGGCGAAATCGACACCAACCAGATCGAGCTCAGCCCTTACCTGCAAAGTGCCAAGCTGGCCGCGTTCCTGCAGGATCAGGGCATCACCGTCACCTCCTACATGACCCTGGCCTATGGCAAGGTCCTGAAAGACCCGGTGCTGGCCGAGATCGCCGCCAAGCACAAAGCCACCGTCGCGCAGGTCGCCTTGGCCTGGGCCCTGCAATTGGGCTATGCGGTGATCCCGTCGTCGACCAAACGCGAGAACCTGGCCAGCAACCTGCTCGCCCGCGACCTGCGCCTGGACGCCGACGACATGGCGCGCATCGCCACGCTCGAACGCAACGGGCGTGAAGTCAGCCCGGATGGCCTGGCGCCAGCCTGGGACTGACTGACCCGCCGCTGCCGCTTGCACTGTAGGAGCAGCCTTGTGCTGCGAAGAGGCCGGTGAACCCAGCATGAATCTTCACTGTGCTCACCGGCCTCTTCGCAGCACAAGGCTGCTCCTACCCCCCTTCATCCAATCCGGAGCGCTCGATGAGTACGCTTTCTCCCAAACGGGTCCTGTTCGCCCTGGCCATCGGCGCCTTCGGCATCGGCACCACCGAATTCACCCCCATGGGCCTGTTGCCCGTGATCGCCCAAGGCGTCGATGCAAGCATCCCCAGCGCCGGCATGCTGATCACCGCCTACGCCATCGGCGTGATGGTCGGCGCACCGATCATGACCTTGCTGTTCAGCCGCTTCGGCAAGCGCGCCGCGCTGATGTCGCTGATGGCCATCTTCACCTTGGGCAACCTGTTGTCGGCACTTTCGCCGGACTACTACACGCTGCTGGCCTCCCGACTGGTCACCAGCCTCAACCACGGTGCCTTCTTCGGCCTGGGCGCCGTGGTTGCTGCCAGCGTGGTGCCCAAAGACAAACAAGCCAGCGCCGTGGCGACCATGTTCATGGGCCTGACCATCGCCAATATCGGCGGCGTGCCTGCCGCCACCTGGGTCGGCCAGCAGGTCGGCTGGCGCATGGCGTTTGCCGGCACGGCGGTACTCGGCCTGCTGGCCATGGCCGCGCTGTGGTACGCCCTGCCCAAGGGCGAACGCGGCAGCGTGCCCCATGTGCGCAAGGAACTGGCCGTGATTGCCCGCCCCAGCGTGCTGCTGGCCATGGCCACCACCGTGCTGGGTGCCGGCGCCATGTTCACCCTGTACACCTACGTGGCGCCGGTGCTGGCCGAGCTGACCGGTGCCTCGGACAGCTTCGTCACCCTCGGGCTGGTCCTGATCGGCGTGGGCTTCACCTTGGGCAACAGCCTCGGCGGCCGCCTGGCCGATTGGTCACTGGACGGCGCGGCACGGATCTTCCTGGGTGCCTTGGCGGTGATCATGCTGCTGATGCCACTGGTGCTGGGCAGCCACCTGGGCGCCGCCCTCGCGCTGCTGGTGTGGGGTGTGTTCACCTTCGCCGTGGTGCCGCCACTGCAGATGCGCGTCATGACCGCCGCCGCCGAGGCTCCAGGGCTGGCCTCTTCGATCAACGTCGGCGCATTCAACCTTGGCAATGCCGTGGGCGCTGCGCTCGGGGGTGGGGTGATCAGCCTGAACCTGGGCTACGCGGCGGTACCGATGGCAGGTGGGCTGCTGGCGGCTGCGGGGCTGCTTTTGGTATGGCTCGGCGGGCGCGCCAAGGCGACGGGCACAGCGCTGGACGGCGCAGCCTAAACCCCTGAGAACCTCCCCTAGAGGAGATGTTTCATTGATTTAGCAGGGCCCCGTGGGAGCCGGCTTGCCGGCGAACACCGGCAAAGCCGGTGCCATAAACCGCGTCGCCTGCATCGCCGGCAAGCCGGCTCCCACAGGTGCGGCGGTCCGACTTGCCCGCGAAGAGGCCGGATCAAGCACCACAAGACAGCTGCCCCCACAGAGTCAGGGACTCACTTGCGACCTCCGCATCCCAACATTATTCCGCCGCCCGCAATTATGAAGTGCCGGGCACGCCGATTCCCTGTACCGCCCTCGATGACTACGCTCCTAGCTATAAACCACCTGAGGAGTGCCTACGATGCCCCGCCCACCGCTGCCCCCTTTCACCCGCGAAACCGCCATCGAAAAGGTCCGTCTTGCCGAAGACGGCTGGAACAGCCGCGACGCCGCCAAGGTGGCGTTGGCCTACACGCCCGATACCGTGTGGCGTAACCGTGTCGAGTTCCCCCGTGGTCGGGCCGAGGTGGAGGCCTTTCTGACACGCAAGTGGAACCATGAACTGGAGTATCGCCTGATCAAGGAGCTGTGGGCCTTCACCGGCAACCGCATTGCCGTGCGCTACGCCTACGAGTACCACGATGACAGCGGCCAGTGGTTCCGTGCCTATGGCAATGAGAATTGGGAATTTGCCGAGGATGGCCTAATGCAGAACCGCCATTCGAGTATCAACGAGCAACCTATCGCCGAGGCGGATCGCAAGTTCCATTGGCCCCTGGGGCGGCGCCCGGACGATCACCTCGGGCTCAGTGACCTGGGGCTCTGATCGCCACCGGTGGGTCAGCCGACAGGCAGCGTGACCCTGACCTCGAGCCCACCGCCCTGGCGGTTGCTCAGGGTCACGCTACCGCCCTGTTCGAGGACGATGGCGCGCGCCGCCGGCAAGCCCAGGCCGACCCCGCCGGTGTCCTTGTTGCGTGAGCCTTCGATGCGGTAGAAGGGCTCGAAAACGCATGCTTGCAAGTGCTCTGGGATGCCCGGGCCTCGGTCAAGAACGCGGATGATGATCTGCTCGTCAGTGATCGCCAACTGCACCGTCGGCTCGGTGCCGTACTTCACCGCATTTTCGATCAGGTTGACCATCACCCGCTTGATACCAATGGGGCGGCCCACATAGACCCACCGGCGCGGCCCGCTGAGGTCGATGTCCACCCCCGCATCCTTGAAGTCGTCGACCACGGTCGACAACAATTCGCCCAGGTCGAACGCCGTGGCCGGCTCCAGCCGTGCATCATCGCGGAAAAACTGAAGCGCGGCGTCGACCATCGCCTGCATCTCGTCCACGTCCTTGAACAACTTGGCCTGCAGTTCGCCCTCTTCGATGAACTCGGCGCGCAGGCGCATGCGTGTCAACGGGGCGCGCAGGTCATGGGAAATCGCCGCGAGCATCTGCGTGCGGTCGTCGAGAAAATGCTTGAGCTGGGCCTGGGTAGCGTTGAAAGCCAGAATGGCCTGGCGCAGGTCGTAAGGGCCGACCACTGGGATCGGTGGGGCGTTGAAGTCTTTGCCAAAGCGCCGCGCACCTTCGGCGAAGCGCTCCAGAGGGCGGGCCAGGTAGCGTGTGGCAAATAGCGCGAGCGCCAGGCTGGAGACGATCATCAGCGCCACAATGATCAGGTTGCGCGGCAGTTCATCCAGCCCCCAGCTGCGATCGGTGGCGCGATAGAGCAGCCATGACTTGTCTGACAGTTCGATCAGAAGCGCATAGCCACGCGGTTGCGCCTGCGCGGGCAAGTCGGACGGCCCGTAGACTTCGATCTGCGCGTCCGGGCGCGCCAGAAGTGCACGCAATGTCGGCGCACCTTGGTGAAATTCGTTATCTACCAGGGCTGGCAAACCGGCCTCGTCCCGCTGCAGTAGCCATTGCACGCTGTACGACACATCACCTGCGGCGCTGGCCAAGGTCGGCCGCTGCGCCACAGGTGCGGCGTCGACCATGCGGGCGACGGTAGCAACCTTCTCGATCAAGCCGCTTTCCAGCAACGGCGGCTGCGCCCACACGCTGAGCAGCACACTGAACAGCCATTTGAGCAGCAGCAGGCTGAGCATGGCCGCCAGGGTAGTGAGCGCGATCCAGCGGGCAATGGTGACGCGTGGCCGTGGCAGGGCCCTGCGCGCCCAGGCCAGCAGCCTCATCGTTTGGTCACGCTGGCGGTGAACAGGTAGCCGACGTTGCGCAAGGTGCGGATCAACGGTTCGCTGTCGCCGTCGCTCTCAAGCTTGCGCCGCAGCCGGCTCACCTGCACGTCGATGCTGCGGTCGTAGGCCTCGTGCGCTTCGCCACGCGCCAGGTCCAGCAGTTGCTGGCGGCTGAGCACGCGCCTGGGGTGCTCGGCGAACACCAGCAGCAGCTCGAATTCGCCGTTGGACAAGGGGATCATGACCCCCTCCGGCGAGCGCAACTCACGTCGCAGCACGTCCAGCTGCCAGCCAGAGAATTCGAGTACGGCACGCGACGAGGCAGGCACTGGGCTGCCCGGACTCTCGCCTGCCCGGCGCAGCACCGCCCGCACCCGGGCCAGCAACTCGCGAGCGGCGAACGGCTTGGTCAGGTAGTCGTCCGCGCCCAGCTCCAAGCCCACCACACGGTCGCTCAGTTCGCCCATGGCGGTGAGCATGATCACCGCTACCTTGTACTCGGCCTGCAAGCGCTGGCACAGCACCAGACCACTGTCGCCCGGCAGCATGACATCCAAAATGACCAAGTCCGGCACGCGCCGTTCAAGTGCCTGCCAAAGGCCTTGGCCATCACTGGCCACATCGACCTCGTAGCCGTGCTGGCGGAGAAACTTCTGCAGCAGGTCGAGTACTTCGACATCATCGTCGACAATCAGCAAATGGCTCACACCAGGGCACCGCGAACAGAGGGAATAAAGGCTTACTTTACGGCCATCCCAGGGCTGCCGTCATATATTTCAACCCGGAAACAAAGCGTCAGCCGGGCAATAATCCAGACATTCCCAGGCAATCAACCGGCCACACCATCGGCGCCAGTTCTTGTCTGGAATGTGCCCATGCCCACCGCTACCCCCACTGCCTGGTTTTCAGCCCGCCATGCGCTACTGGCCTTGTCATTGCTCGCTGCCGGCGGCTGCAGCCAGCGGCCACCTGCCAGTGCCTGTGGCCCTGTGGCCTATCAGCTCAGCGACCCCGCCGAGCCCGCCAACCGCGCCGTGTTCGCCTTCAACCGCAGTGTCGATGATTACCTGCTGGCACCGGTCGCCCGTGGCTATAGCGCATTGCCTGATTTCACCCGGCAGGGCGTGCACAACTTCGCCGCCAACTTCGGCGAACCCAAGGTCTTGGTCAACGACCTGTTGCAAGGCAACGGCGAACGGGCGATGACCAGCCTGACGCGCTTCATGTTCAACACGACCCTAGGCGTCGCCGGCTTGATCGATGTGTCCGGGAAAATGGGGCTACCCCGACACACGTCGGACTTTGGCCAAACCTTCGGCGTGTGGAACATCGCCGATGGCCCGATCGTCGAGCTACCGCTGCTGGGCACCCACAACCTGCGCGATGCGACCGGCAGCTTGCTGAGCTTGGCGGTCGACCCGTTCGGCGACAACAGCGACACGGTCGACACCCTGGGCAATGTGGCCATGGCAGGCAGTGTGGTGGATGGCCGCGCCGAAGCGCTGCCGGTTACCGACACGTTGCGCATCCTGCCTGATTACTACCTGGCCGTGCGTGACTACACCGCCCAACAGCGCGCCGAGTGGGTAGCCGAAGGCAAGGCAGGCGCGCCTGGCAAACGGCCAGCGAACTGCACAGGGGTGCCCATCGATGAATGATGCTCAGCCGGTGGTGTTGTTCAGGCGTCTGCAGCGCGACACTCGCCAGCAGGTACTGCACGAGCTCGAGGCGCGGGTTTCCGAGGATGGCCAGCATCTGATTCTGAGCCGCTATCGCGAGCGCACGGGCGACGGCGCTGCTGCACAGCAGCGTCACGAAGTGCACCGCCGTGTGCCCATCACAACGCTGCTGAAATGGATGGCCCGGCAAAGCCTGGTGCACGAGCCATCCTGAAGAGGAGCTTCAGAGCGTGATCTTGCTGGCTGCGGCAAGCAGCAAGGGCGCCATCTGTTTGTCGGTGATCGCCTTCGACTACGGAGAAACCCTGTAACTGCCGTGGCCTCTCGCAGGCAAGCCCGCCACAGGGTCAGCGTTGAGCGGCCAGTGCATCGGCTGCGGGCACGCTGAAGCCGCTGGCGAAGGTCGGTGCCACATTCAGCCGTTGGCTCATCAGGCCGTGGGCCTTATAGAAATCGGCGGTTTCCTGTTGTTCGGCAATGGTGGTGGCGTCGATGGCCTGCCAGCGCAATTGGCGGCGTTCGAACTGCAGGCGCGCGGCCTCTTCAGGGAAGCCGATGATCGCCGCGAGGGTTTTCGAATAACTGTCCAGGTGCTGATACGCCCAGACCTGGGCGCCGGCCAGGCGTGCCAGGTAGTCCTGCAGTGCGGCCCGGCGTGGCGCATCCTCCAGCGCGCTGTCGGTGGCTGCGAGGAAGCTGTTGCCGCTGGACAGGCCACGCCCATTGACCAGCACCCTGCCCTGCCCGCTCAACTCGGACAGCGCGGTGTAGGGCTCCCAGGTCGACCAGGCGTCCACCGCGCCATTGGCCAAGGCAATCTTGGCATCGACCGGGCCGAGAAAGCGAAACTCCACGTCCTTTTCCGACAGGCCAGCCTGGTCCAGGGCCTTGAGCGCCAGGTGATGGCCAATCGACCCGCGGCCCGTGGCGATGCGCTTGCCCTTGAGGTCGGCGGCGCTGTTGAAGGGCGCGTCGGGGTTCACCAACAATGCCGTGCCGTAAGGGTCGGACTTGTCGACGGCGATCGCCTTGACCGGCGCCCCGGAGGCGAGCACGAACAGCAACGGTGCATCGCCGATGATGCCGGCATCGATCGCCCCAGCATTCAGCGCCTCGGCCAAGGGCGCAGCGGCGGGGAACTCGGCCCACTGAATGTCGTAGGGCAAGTCGCGCAAGGCACCGGCGGCCTCCAGCTGCGCACGCATGTTGCCTTTCTGGTCACCAATGCGCAGGGTCAGGCGTTCGGTTGCGAAGGCTTGGGTCGCCAGCAATGCACTGGCGGCAATCATCAGAAGGTGGGATCGGATGGACATCCGCGGCTCCTTGCAGGTAGGGAACCTGGACTCTAACGGCAGCCAATTAATAAATGAAATTAATTTTAGCGATAACCTAATATGCAAAACAAAGCACATACCAGTGACTGTCGAACCCTCGACACCTGAAGCAACAGGCCACCTGCATCACTCAAGCGCGCAACCGGTGTACAGTAACCCCACAACAAAGCCCGTCAAGGAGCCCGGCGATGACCGTGACGCTGTCCCCCCTGCAGATCGACTGCGATTTCGATTCCGGCAACATCCAGGTACTGGATGCCAGCAACCCTGCCAAGGTCCACCTGGCCATCCGGCCAGACACCCACAGCGGCCACTTCCAGTGGTTTCACTTCAAGGTCAGCGGGTTGACGCCGGGCCAGGTCCATCGCTTCAGCCTGGATAACGCCTCCGAATCCTCCTACAAGAATGCCTGGGCCGGGTACAACGCCGTGGCCTCCTACGACCAGCAGACCTGGTTCCGCGTACCCAGCCAGTTCGATGGCAAGGCATTGTCATTCGAAGTGACTGCCGAGCAGGAACAGATCTGGTTCGCCTACTTCGAGCCCTACCCGCGCGCGCGCCACAACCAACTGATCGAGCGCGCCAAGCAGATCCCCGGTGTCGAACTGCTGGCCAGCGGCCGCAGTGTGCAAGGGCGCGACATCCCCTTGCTGCGTGCAGGCGACGGCGCAGCCGGCAAGCGCAAGCTGTGGCTGATTGCCCAGCAACACCCGGGCGAGCACATGGCCGAGTGGTTCATGGAGGGCGTGATCGACCGCCTGCAAGCCAACGATGGCCAGGTGCAGCAATTGCTGGCAAAAGCCGACCTGTACCTGATCCCCAACATGAACCCGGACGGCGCCTTCCTCGGGCATCTGCGCACTAACTTCAAGGGCA
>Ga0160449_1000880_pt1 | contig 15787 bp, 8 predicted proteins | sample HID1975I_E1MG_FD_108216 | JGI IMG/M metagenome (GOLD analysis project Ga0160449, IMG submission 108216) | Enriched soil microbial communities from UW Madison campus, WI, USA - HID1975I_E1 MG | ecosystem: Environmental > Terrestrial > Soil > Unclassified | place: USA: Madison, Wisconsin...
GGAAATACATCGTGATCAAAAGTGGATTTTTTGAATTACCGTTCAGATGAAAGTTCAAAAAGTCCGGTTTTCAGCACCGAGAAGGTTGAACGAAACTAGGAACTGAGGAACGGAGTGTAGGCGAACCTACATGAGTACCGGAAGGTCCGGTTGAGTTCAAGATTCGACGTCGAATAGGCTCCTCGGAAATACATCGTGATCAAAAGTGGATTTTTTGAATTACCTTTAAGGAGTGACTGTTGTGCCTCAGTGGGTGAATAGATTGAATACAATAATGGCGAAATGGCTCTGGTGGGTCGTGCTGCTCGGCGTCATAGCGTCGCTGCCGGTCGTCTACGCAAGGGAGCAGACCGAGCAGTCCGCCAATGAGGTCGCAATCGTCATGGATTATCGTGACTTGCTGCAGGTTTCGAATACGCAGGTCGACCCCCGGCGTTTTGTGGAAGAGCAGATTGGACTGCTGAAGGATGCCGGAGTCAACGGAATGGTCGTGTTCGAGAGCACGCTGGAGGAGCTGAGCTGGGCGGGCGAGGTGAATGTATACAACGCTACGCAAGCCGCGCTGCTCGAAGGTCGCGTCTCGCCTCCTGATGACAATGGCACGTACGTCGTGTTTAACCGTCCGGAGCATGAAGCGACGTTCCGTCCGATCATTGAGTGGGCGTTCCGGCACCATGGGGCGGAAGTGACAAGTTGGTCCGTTAAGGGACAAGCCGGCGTGCGTATAAGCATGGGCTACGATGATGCAATCCTGCGGCCGATGCAGCCGAATCCGCTTGCGATCAAGTCGCTGAGCGAAGCCGGCTTCCTGGTTATTCCGAGGCTGTCCGACCGGTTTGACCCGTTCGATCAGACGGAAGTGGCCAGATGGCTCGACAGCTATCAAGAGCTTGGAATCGACCGTATCGTATTCGACGGCGAGGCCGTTACCGGGTTTGCGGATGACGACGAGAAACACAAGGGCATTACGTTTTTCGCCGGAGAACTGAAGGAACATGGAATCGGAGTGGCTATTTTCGAAAACTTGCGCATCCCGCAGAAGGGGATGTCCAAGCTGGCCAATCTGCTCGGTTACAATGCGATTCGCGCGCATTCCGTCAGCGAGGCGGAAATGTCGGTGATCAAAAAGCCCGTGCTGGAAGACAGGCTTGTTCTGGCAGTCAAGGATCGCAACATTCGTTTGCTCTATCTAAACGCGATTACGGTTCGCGATTCAACGAAAGGGCAAGTGACGCATCCGCTGCAAAATATCGTGGACGTGCTGAAAGGCGAGAAAGACGATGACGGCAATACGGTCAGCGTTGGCGTCGTGAAGCAATTGCACGATTTCGGCTTCGAGGTCGGATCGCCGAAGGCGTTCCAGATTGAGCATGCTCCTGCCGAAATGGCGCTGCGCGGAGTTGCAATGCTCGGCGCAATTGCGCTTGTAGCGCTGACCATCGGTCTGTTCCTGCCGTCGCTGCTCGTTCCTTCTCTGGTCGCGGGGGCGATCGGAGGAGCAGGACTGTATGTGCTTAGCTCGACGTTGATGGTGCAGGCGCTCGCTTTGATGGCGGGGATTGCCGCTCCGACGGCGGCTGTCGTCCTGCTCGTCAAGCGCATTCGAGTGCTCCGCGACAGCGGGGAGGATCGGGAGATGTCGTCGCTGCACAGACTGGGCGGAGCGCTGCTGCTATTCGTTAGAACGACGATTTTGTCGTTGGCGGCTGTGCCTTTCGTTGTCGCGCTGCTCAACCATATCTCCTACAGTCTGGTGCTGCAGCAATTCCGCGGCGTTAGCGCGCTGCATCTTGTGCCTATCGGACTTGTGGCGCTGTACGTGTTCTTGTACGGCTCCGGCAATACGGTAATCGGCAATGCCAGGAAGATCCTGTCTATGCCGCTCACGGTGCTGTGGATTGCAGGCGTAGGCGTACTTGCAGTGGTGGGTTATTACTATTTGTCCCGTACGGGCAATAGCGGACAGGTGACGGGCATCGAGAAGGAATTCCGCTCGCTGATGGAAAATACGTTTGGCGTGCGACCGCGGATCAAGGAGTTTATGTTCGGTCATCCGCTGTTCTTTGCCGGCATTTTTATCGCGCTTCGCTATCGTTGGGGCATGGTGCTGTTGGTCGTAGGCACGATCGCGCAGTTGTCGATGGTGGATACGTTCGCTCATATTCATACGCCGCTGCTGTTATCGTTTATTCGCGTGCTGCTCGGACTGGGAATCGGCCTGCTGCTGGGATTCGTCGCAATTGCAGTGTGGCAGGTACTGGAGCGTCTATGGCAGCGTTGGGGTAAAAAGGTATTGGGTGATGCGGGGCAATAGTTCATGTGTAGCCTTGTGGCTATATTGAAAAGGAAGAGGGGCCCGAGTCTAATCGGGCTCCTCTTGTCGTAAGAAGTCGGCTAAATTTAAGCTCAGTGAGAAAAATGAAAATTTTTTTGTGGAAATGGGCTGCGGGTATGGTGTAACGTTACTGTATAAGTAGGGTGCAAGATATTTAATACAGAAGAAGATAAGTAAAGGCGGCAGTTAAGCAAAAGAAAATCGAGTATGTCGGGGCATTGGAGCAAGAAACGGTTTAACGCAGAAATGGCGTGATGTAGGAAACGGCGCTTTAGCGCATCCTACGGGTATCTATAGAGATAAGGAAGCGACGGAGGCGGAGGGCAATCGGACAGGAGAAGAAAACGTATCGTCTTGTGCTGTCGGGGTATTATGGGTTTAAGAACAGCGGTGACGAGGCGGTGCTGAAAAGCATTCTGACCGCGCTGGAGGAGGCTGCGGACGCGGCTGGAGTAAGAGTCGAGCCAATCGTGCTGTCGGGGGACCCGGAATGGACAAGCCGGCAATACGGCATCGAAGCCGTTTCGCGAATGAAGCTGGCCGAGGTCCGACGGGCGCTTAAGGGGAGCGACGGGCTGATCAGCGGCGGAGGGAGTTTGCTGCAGGATGCAACTGGCATGGGCTCCATTCCGTATTATTTAGGGATTATGGAGATGGCCCGCTGGTGCGGCAAGCCGACGTTTGTGTATGCGCAGGGCATCGGGCCCGTGAATCGGGCGATGTTCAAGCCGTTTATTGGGCGAGCGTTCAAGCGCGCGCAATACGTGTCTGTGCGGGACGAGGAGTCGGCCGCGCTGCTGCGCGGCTATGGCGTGCCCGAGTCCCGCGTGGCGGTTGTGCCCGACCCGGTGATGGGCTTGCCGCCGGGAGGGCTTGGCGCCGACGAGATGGGCGGCGCCGAAGTTGTGGACACGCTGCCCGTGGTGGGCGTGTCCGTCAGGTTTTGGCGCAGCGACCGCGCGGACCTGGACCGCGCGGCTGCGGCGCTTGAAGCGCTGGCCGCGCACGGCGTGCGGGCGCGGCTGCGCTTTCTGCCGTTCCATCGCGGCGCGGACGAGGATTCGTCCCGCTACGTGATGGAACGGCTGGCGCGCACGGGGGCATACTCCGAGCGGGAGCTCGAGTTGGCCCCGGCGCACGAGGACCCGCAGCAGATGCTGCGGGAGGTGGGCCGATGCGCGCTGCTCATCGGAATGCGGCTGCATTCGCTGATTTATGCGGCGAATCGGGAGGTGCCGCTGCTCGGCATTTCGTACGATCCGAAGATCGATCAATTTCTGCAGCGTTTGGGCGAGAAAGCGATCGGGACGACGGAATCGCTCGACGCTCAAGCTACAGCCGAGAGGGCAGCAGCGCTGTTGCGCGATCCGGAGGCGTGGAAAAGCGAAAAAATGAGCTCGATTAAACGGCTTAAGGAAGAAGCTGCCAAACCTGCGCAACAAATTATCGCTTTCATACGTAAATAATATGTAGGCTAACGTCGATTCGGGGGACAACGAGTCCTGAGAGATGAGACGACAGTCTGATCAGTTGGAGTTGACCTTTAATGAATGCGAAGACGAAGGCGTTTGCTACGGTTTCCTTGTACGGCGTACCCTTCTCGAAAATGAATATGCAAGAGACGGTCAATTATTTGGCAAATGCGATTGAGACGAAGACGCCTCATCGAGTCATTACCGGCAACCCGATCATGCTGATGGTCGGATTGGAAAATGCCGACTTCCATCGGACGCTCGCTACGGCGGATCTCGTCGTTCCCGATGGCTCCGGAGTCGTCTGGGCTGCCCGCAGGCTGAATGAGCCGGTTAAGGAGCGGGTACCAGGATTTGATCTGATGCACGAGCTTCTGAAGGAAGGGAGCCTGCGCAGTTGGAGCGCCTATCTGCTGGGAGCAACGAAGGAAGTGATCGAAGCGGCGAAGGAGAAGCTGAGTTTGCAGTTTCCCGGGGTGCGTTTCGTGGGTTGCCGAGATGGGTATTTCAAGGATGATGAGGATGAAGAGGTCGTGGCCGCGATTCGCGAGGCGAATCCGGACATGCTGTTCGTCGCCCGGTCCACGATGAATCAGGAGCCGTGGATCGAAAAGTATCAGGCTCAGCTGGGAGTACCTGTCGTTATGGGAGTTGGGGGCAGCTTCGACGTGGTGTCGGGCAAGCTCAAGCGAGCGCCGCTCATTTTCCGCAAGGCGGGGATGGAATGGTTGTATCGTCTGCTGCAGGAGCCTTCGCGGTTCGGGAGGATGCTGGTGCTGCCTCGATTTGCGCTTAAAGTGATTAAAGACGGAGATAAAGTCCTAAAAGCGGGCAATCCGCGATGAAAGCATTCGTGAAAATCGCTTAATTCATGAAAAACGGCTGAAAACGACGAATTGACCACCTTGTTGAATTTCTTGTGGCCGGAGTATAATTCATTTCGGTACAGAAAAAAAGGGAGTTGTGGATATTGTCCGGTTGGATGCTAGGAATCGCACTTATTTCATTCGTTGCGGCAATGATTTTAGCATTGGTATTGACGCCGCTAGTCAAGAAGCTGGCTTACCGCGTCGGAGCAATCGACGAGCCGAATCATCGCAAGGTCCATACTAGAACGATGCCTCGCCTTGGAGGCGTAGGGATTTACGCTGCTTTCACTATCGGTTTGCTCTGTATCCTGCCTTGGGTGCCGGACGGTTACCTGAGCGCATACGACCGAAATCTCATTAGCGCGCTGCTCGTTGGCGGCACATTGATCGTGCTGCTGGGCGCGCTCGACGATAAATACGACTTAAACGCCAAGCTGAAGCTGCTCGTGCAGATCGGCGCGGCTTGCATCGTTGTGTTCGGCTTCGGAGTTAAGATCAACCTGTTGAACATTCCGTTCGGTTCGGCGATGCAGCCGCTCGGCGAATGGTTCAGCGTGGCTTTGACGATTGTCTGGATTGTGGGCGTCACGAACGCAATCAATTTGATTGACGGTCTGGATGGGCTAGCCGCCGGAGTATCGGGTATCGCCATCGCTACGATTCTCGTGATGGGCATTATTATGAGCAACGAAGCGGTTATTCTGCTGGGGGCGCTGCTGCTTGGCAGCATCGGGGGCTTCTTGTTCTTCAACTTCCACCCGGCGAAGATTTTCATGGGCGATTCCGGTGCGCTGTTCCTCGGCTTTGCGCTGGCGACGCTGTCGATGCTCGGGTTTAAGCAGATTACAGTCGTGTCGTTCGTAACGCCTCTGCTGATTATCGGCGTGCCGCTGTCAGATACTTTCTTCGCGATCATTCGGCGCTGGCGGAAGGGCAAGCCGATTTTCGAAGCGGATAAAGGACACCTGCACCACTGTCTGCAGCAGCTCGGCTTCAGCCACCGCAAAACCGTTCTGATCATCTATGCTATCGCAGCGTTCTTCGGTACGTGTGCGGTTGTCCAATCGTCCGTCACCAATACGGGTCTGGGCAACTGGATTACGTTTATCGTTATCTGTGCGCTTGTGTTCCTGTTGCAGATTGGTGCGGAACTGATCGGCATTGTCGACAAAACCCGCCGTCCGGTTCTGGATTTTCTCGCGAGGATCCGGATGAAGCCTCAGACGGGGTCGCGGAAATAAAATATCGTTTGGCGTTGAGCTTATATTCTTCGCCCCGAGATGCTTTCGGCATTTCGGGGCTTTGTTATGTCTTGAGGCTTATTTTAGGAGAAAAAGGCGAAGGATGGCTAAACTTTCAAGGATTCGAGACCGATAAACAGGTATACGGAATGTCTGATCAACTGGCATAGCAATGGGACGGGGCGGTGAATCAAGAGCAGCAATTATCAATCTAGGAGCCAGTACGAGTGTCCAATGTTTAACGAGGAGGAATTTTGAACGTGAAACCAACGATTAATCGCATCATGCAGTGGCTGTTAGTTGCAGCCTTGGTCGTATCGATGCTGCCAATAGCTCCTTCGAAATCGGAGGCGGCCGATCCTATATATTTTCAGTTCCGGGATTTCAGCACATCGGACACTTCTCCAACAGAAGTAAATTCCAATCAGATTGAGATTGCTGGTACGTTTAACTCCGTAACGAGTTTGTCTTACCGCGTTGAGAAAATCGTCAACGGACAAGCAGTTGAAGCTTCGAACAGTTCGACACAGCCGATCATTACAGGCGGGAACTCCTTCCGTTTTGCCGCCGTAACGATTTATGAAGGCTTGAATCGGATTACAGTTCTAGGTGTTAACCAGGTCGGTAACGTCGTTTCCGGAGTAGCCTACGTCAACTTTTCCAATGTTCCGGTAATTACCGAGGTTAAGCTCACGGATGGCAGACCGTTGTCTTCTTCGGCTCCTGTCGTAACTGCCCGTGCCAACGAAGCAATCTCTGTCAATGCTCCTAACGCAACCAATGTAACGATCAATGGCGTAGAGATGTTTGGGGGCTCAGGGACAACGTTTCTGTTGAATAATTTGAATTTAAATCGTGGATATAATAAACTTGTTATTCTTGCGCGAAATGGAACGAAAACCTACGAATTAACGCGTTATCTCGTTTACTTTAACGGCTCTTTGACTGCATACGATTTGAAATGGAATGGATCTCCAACGGCTACGCCTCTGGATGGAGATCCTGTAATCAGCACGAATCCGAACGCAAATGTTAGTGGCAAGATTATACTTAAAACGAATACTTCCACATCTCCTGTGCCTCCTGTGTTTACTGTCGAACTGGTTGACGCATCCGGGGCGTCGCTCACTGTGCCTCAATTAAGCACTGCGACATTCACTCCGACAGACGTCGTCGTTAATGGCGATCTTACAACTTATTCGATTACATCGGTTGGTCAGTTTAGTCTCGGAGGATTGCCTAACGGGAAGTACAACTTTAAAATATCGGATACAAGCGTTGCCGGAACGCCGTTTCATCTCGTTCCGTTTACTTATCGTGATGCGAATGCACCATACATTACAGATGTTAAACAGGCCTATGACGTAACGGTCGACGGATCCGATATTTCATTCACTTCTTTGGCTTCGTTTCCGAACAATTCAAGTGTGAGCATTGTTCCGTTATGGTTGGTGCTTGATGTAGCTAATCCAATTAACACGACGATTACTGTAGACGTGACAGCCAAGCAGAACGGGATAGCCGTTCCGACCGGGAGTTTCGACTACGATGATTACAGTGCAGGTGCAAACAGACCGGCTATTGTTATTAATAAGATGCCTACTGGCAGCGTCGAACTAACCTTCACGATTACCGGCGGCGGATTTACGGACAAGATTGTGCGAAACATATCGTTTACGCCAGCACCATCCATCCAGTTGACTAACGTATATAACGGTCAAATCTTTGAATCCAACGTGTTGCCGATCATTGAAGGTAAGGTCATTAACTTTAACTTGACGGATGACAATGAATTGAACACCGTATTCATGGTGTTAAACGGACAAAGGTACCGGATTAATACAACCGGCGTGGGCGAAATCTATAAGACTACAACGACGGATCATAAAGCAGGAGACTTTAAATTCGATTCCACTGCAGCGATTACCGGAGGTCTACAATTGCTCCCGGGTGCGAATGAATTGAATTTTGAGGGGATTGCCAACGGGGTACCTGTATCGACTAAATTCACGGTATACTTCTTCTCCAAAGATAATCCGGCAATCAAGAATATTCGACCTGTTCCGTTTGTGATTGATCCTGCATTGGATCTGAATCTCTCGGATATCAAACGCAAATTCAACGACATCGACGTTAAGTTTGCGCCTACAGGCGATAAACAATTCACAACGACTGAACGGGAACTGGATTTGTTGTTTGACGTCGAGGCACTTACTAGTTTGGAGGTCCAAGTCGACGGAAAGAAAGTTGTTACCGCAACAGTAACGGATACAGGAAGTAATTCAGGCACAATGGAAACGTTCGATTCTGTGAACGATGATACGGCCAAGCTGTACATTGAGAATCCGATCTCTAACCTGGCCGTGACGAGTTATACGGATTCCGAATTTAAATACCGTCTTCGTTTGTCAAATGTTAAACTGCCACAATCAGGTTCAACAAACATTACTATTATAGTGCGCAAAGGTACGGTGTCCGTATCCGAAACGTACACGATCGTTCGCGATTTGTCTCCGTTTCTGATTTTATCGCCTCAACTGCCGAACGAGAGCGTCATCAACTCGAACTTCCTGAAGGTCAGCATTAAGGCCGAAGGAGCGGATTCGGTTCTGATCGGGAAGAACGCGATGGTTAAAGACACAGGCGATATTTTCAGATACGAACTGAAGGGTCTGAAGGTTGGGAAGAATACGATTAAGTTTACCGTTCAGCAGGGAACTCAGAAAATTAACGGTTCTTTTACCGTGAACTACGCTGGCGACAGTTCTGTAACGGCGCAGTACAAGTCTAAGTTGCCGACCTCCGGCAAGATATCTTTGTTCAAAGGCGAATTGGGGTTGACATTCCCTAAAAACACGTTCTTGAGACAGGCGAACCGGAATCCGGGCCAAGACGTCAAGACAATTAACCTGTTCGATGCTCAAGAGCTCTATTTCGGGATTGCGGATCGTGAAGACGGTCGGACGGTCAAACGTTACAATGCAGTAGGTGAGGTTGATCTTCAAAGCAACCCAATGGATGGTATCCTGGTAGATGTTCCTGTAAGAGCGGAAGCGACAGATCGTCTGATTCCGAAAAACAACTTCACATTTGCATCAAACCTGTTCTGGGTGGATTCGGGATACTTTAAGGGTACGGGATTGGTCAACGATTATCAGTTGGTTGAAGCCATGCATCCATATGCGACAACGGATAATGGCGACGATGTGTTCTACCTTCGGTCCTTCTATCCAGACAAGTGGTTAGAACCATCACAACGAGGAACGATCACAATCAAGTATGATTCGAATATCGTAGATGCCATCGCCCGAAATTTGAGCATTTGGCGTTATACGTCACAAGGCTGGGTTAACGTTGGCGGCACGGTAGACACTAAGAAGAAGACTGTAACGGGTTCTTTTGACGGTTTTGGTTATTATGCGGTCATGTCTCTTCGTTACAGCTTTAGTGATATTGTCGGTCATCGATATGCCCGTCTGGCGCTCGAGACGATGTTCTCCCGCGGAATTATGCTCAATAAAGATAACAACTCGTTTGGCGTATATGACAATATAACTCGTGGCGAATTCGCCCAAGTCCTTGTTAAAATGCTGGACATTCCGTTGGAGTATGATCCCAACAACATGACGTTTGATGACGTGATCGCGATCGACTTCCCAGATGCGTTATGGAACTATCGATACATTGAGACAGCAGTCAAAAAAGGCTTCATACGCGGAAGGTCGCCAAGGCTGTTCTGGCCCAATGACACTTTGACGCGTGAGGATGCTTCTGTGATGATCGCAAGAGCACTGAATTTGGTCAAGGGCAAGGCGGACATGGATAAAGATGCTGTATCACTGCAGAAGTTGTTTACGGATGCGAATACGATCAGCGTGTATTCGGCCAGTGCGGTTCTGGCCATGCAGAAGGCCGGATATATTACTGGGATTCCGAACAATACTCCTGGCGCTAAATTGTCGTATCGCTTCGAACCGAATTCCAATCTGACACGCGCAGATGCGGCGGTTATTGTGGAACGGATCATGAAAAAGCTCAAGAAGCTATAAGTAGGTTTAAGGGAGCCGCCTTTGGGTGGCTCCCTCACCCTCTTTTACACCAAGACGTGCCATGTTGCATGTTGGTTCTATAGGAAAAGATTTGACAATGATTTAAAGCATAGGCCAAGCTATACTAAAGTAGCGATTAAGCGTACATAACGAAACGGTTGATCCGCACAACGCTATAAAAAATGTTTGAGGTTTTTGAATTCGACCGCAACTTTTCCGAATTCCATGCGTTTAAAGATGTGGGTCGCAACGAGAGGGACTCAGGAACTAAAACTCGCATCATCTCTATGAATTTGTGCTTTACGCTGGGCAAGCGTCTCATGTATAATGAAGAAAGTGGCATAATTTACCCTGCCCATTTTTTGCCTGTCTGGCACTACAATTACTAGGTTTCAAGTTTCTGCGACATGTATCTACTAAAATAGACATGCCGTCAGACATCAATTATAGACAATGCTCTTCTCAAGGAAGGGGGTGAAAACGCCAATGAGAGATTCGAGCTATAATTTTCACACACAAACACAACAGATATTTTCTCGAGGAGGAGAAAAAAAGGTTATGAAGAAAAGTTTATCTATTCTGCTTTCCTTCGCCCTGGTATTCGGCTTGTTCGCATCCATGGCATCTGCAGCCGACACTGAATTGACGGTTGCACAGAAATACCAAGCACTTGTTGATAAAGGCGTACTGAAAGGTAACCCTGACGGCGATGCTCGTCTGGACGCTAACCTGAACCGCGCTGAGTTCGCTACGATCGCTATCGCCATCTCCGGATTGGCTCCAGAGAAGCCTGCTACGGCAACTTTCTCCGACGTTAATTCCAAACAATGGTGGTACGGCGCAATCGAAGCTGCTGCTAAAGCAGGTTTGGTTGAAGGCTACAACGGCAAATTCGATCCTAAAGCTAACGTAACAGTTGAGCAAGTGATCAAAGTTGCTGTTCAAGCTGCTGATCTGAAGATCGACGAGAAAGCTGAAGCGGTTGAAGGTGCTTCCGCATGGGCTGCTCCTTACATCAAGGCTGCTCTGGACGCTGGTCTGATCGCTACTGGTCTGGACTACAAAGCTGACGCTACTCGCGGCCAAACGATCCTTGTTGGCTACTCGGTTTACGAGAAGCTGAACCCAGTTGAGCCTGCTAAAGTTTCCGTAACTTCCGCAAAAGCAACTGGCGCTGCTAAAGTTACAGTAGAACTGGACAAAGCTGTTGATACCGAAAAAGCAAAATTGACGCTGAAACGCGGTACGACGACGATTGCGACTGAAACTAAATGGGCTGACGACAAGAAGTCTGCCGTATTGACTCTGACGGGTTCCAAAATCGCTGAAGCTGACTACACTGTAACGCTTGATGGCATCGCTGCTGACGAGATCGAGACAGCTACGGCTTCTTTCAATGGCGAAAACGAAACGGTTAAGTCGCTTGATTTCGTAACTACAAGCGACGAAATTGCTACGACGATTGCTGCTCGTATCAGACTGAAAGCTGAAAACCAATACGGTGAAATCGCTAGCTTCAATGCTGCATCTTTCACCGCAAACGTTTCTGCTGACTTTGCGCCGACTTTGACGAAAGATAGCGATGGCTACCTTGTCGTTAAGTTGAACACGAAAGCTGCTGTTACTGCACAAAAAGCTACTTCTGGCTTGACGCAAATTCCGATCTATGTTTACTCTAACGAGCATCACCTTACTGCAAGCAGAACGTTCAAATTGATGTTCGAGCCGTTTGTCTCCAAAATGGAGCTTGGCGAGTTCAAGTACGACAACGGCAAGACTTCGCTGATCAAAAACGGAGACACGGCTACTGCTAAGGTGAAACTGTTCGATCAGTACGGCAACCCTGTTGTTCGTAGCCAAGATCTGAACCTGGTATTCAGCAACAACATTATTCCTTACTCCCAAAACATTGACGAAGTTAAAGTTGATGACTTTGACAATGACGACGAGTACGAAGTTCGTGTTTCTCTGAAAGCTAGAGAAGACAAATCTCAATCTCATACGCTGACGCTGTACTCGGGCGGCGCCCAAGCACAAGCTAAGTTTGAAATCGGTTCTGCTAAAGTTGCAACTAAACTTGAGTTCCAATCCTACGATGGAACGATTGCTGAAGGCGACGGAGCTGGCAAGATCATCGGAATTGACGTTTACGATGCTAACGGCGACAAACTGACTAACCAAGAAATCGCAGACAACGCTTCCCGTATTAGAGTTGACGGAAGTGGCGCTACTGCAGAGCTGGTTACTGTAGGTCCGGACAAAGGTAAAATCAGACTGGGTGCAATTACTTCTGGTAGCAGAGGTTTCGTATTCATCACGGCTAGCATTCTGTCGATGAACACGAACGAGCATAAGCAACTGAAACTTCCGGTTGTTGATAAGCGTGTTCCTAGCTCCCTGAGCCCTGAAGTTAAGCCGCATGTTAAAGCTGTATTGGGATCTCCTTCCGAATACAAAATCATCGTTAAAGACCAATACAACGAGATCATTAAAACGAACGATGCTAAGTATCGCGTAATTTATGAGCAAACTGCAGCTGCAGGCATTTCCTATGATGTGCCGGCAGGAGTTGTTGCAGTGACTGGTGGTCAGGCTACTTCGGATTTCGCAACACTGGATGCGAAATTCACTGTGAACACGACTGCTGGTGTCTTTGGTTCGAATTCCCTGAAAGTACATCTGGAAGAGAATAAGGGTTCTGTTACTAATCCGGACTGGCGTGCGGTTGCCAACCCTCAAACGATCTCGATCGAATCGATCGATCCTACGAAGGTTGAATTGAACTACAGCATTGCTGATATCACTAGCTTGTACGCATCTCTTGATAACAAAACCTTGTTCCCAAGTGGCTACACTGTTGAAGCTGGCCAAACAAGCAAATCTCTGGAACTGACGGTTAAAGACAACGCTGGTAACAAAGTAGCGTTTAACCGTCCGCTGCAATATGTTACATCCGCTCTGACTGCAATCGTTGATGCTGACAGTGCAACTGGCAAGCTGACTGGTAACAAAGCTGGCGAAACGAGTGTAACAGCTGTTGTTTACAAAGCAACTGGCGACACGCAAATTCTGTCCGCTAAAGTTACGGTTAAAAACGATCCAGTAACAATTGCTAAACTGAAAGCTGAAGAAGGATCTGTTAAACTGGCTCCTACTGCAGTATCTGGAAATGCAGCTCAATTGATGAAGGTTATCGCAACTGATAACTATGGTATCGAGTACAAAGCTGTGACTACTGTAAACGATGCGGATGGTGACATCCTCTTCTTCAGCAAGTTGATCGGTGGCGTACGCTACACGGTTAGCGAGTTCAGTGGAGCTACAGTATCTGTTGATGCAGTTACTGGCGATATCACTTCGTTCGCACTGTCTTCTAGCAGCACGAAGTACCACTTTGTTGTAACGGCTACTGCTGCGAATGGTGAGTCCACTAGCACTGTATTCTATAACGACTAATTGAGATTAAGAAAAAGGATGAGGCCTATCGCCTCATCCTTTTTTGTGTACCCCAGCATGGGCGTCATCTCTAGGGTGAAAGTCCCGAACGGGGGCTGGCGAACGCCTACCGTTAGCCAAGAGCAAGGGTGTCCATCGTGAGGTGGAATCTGAAGGAAGCTGGAGGCAAATGCACGAGCCAAGGTACACGAACTCAATTTGAGGCAGTAATAATCGGATGAGTCACCACTACATGACGAAATCCAAAGTCGCCAAAGATTATTATTGTAAACTTGAGTGGTTGCGGGCAGAAAGATGACGTTTTTATCCGGGGAGGCCTGCGGAAGACGCGAAGTCACTTCGTAACCGCGGCTGAGAAGCTGCGCTGAATCCGCAGGAGTCAGCAGAGGCCATAGTGCGTGCGTGGCAGCACGATCATCAGGTGGGTTAAAGTCCCGCTGAGTCTCGAACTAGGAGACTCATATCCAAACTCGGGAGTAACTTCTCGGGGGCCGGCAATTTTTTTTTTTTGCCGGAGGGCAGGGCGTCTGCTGCGAGGCAGAGTCTGAAGGGCTTGAGGAGAAGTACCAGGCCGTAGTGAAACGGGGCTACCCGAATTGCGAACCGGTCGGCCAAAGATGGGGCAAGGTCGAGTCTGCACTATGGAGACGAAGGCGTTCTAGTCCACCCATCGCACCAAGGTGTGTGCGGACGGCATGGTACGGAAGATGACGATGTGACCCACGGAGATCTCGTCGTGTCTGAAACGAATGCACTTACAGGACGAGTGGTTAAACAAAGTCGAAGCGGTCGCGCTGCGCCCGCCGCTTCAAAAGAATGCGCGGCAGTTTCAGTAACGGATGCTATAAGGAAACCCCGAAGTGCATACCGAACGCATGGCGAGAAGTCGGAGAGCTGCGTAATACTTCAGAACGGACGAACAACAGAAACGTCCGGATCAGCCGCCAGGGTGCGGTTGGCCTTTGCTCACTCAAAAGGTGACGCAGAAGGGGGAAGGCGGCTCGCTTTATGGAGACCGGAACTGGAATGAGTTTCGCGAGTAGGCGGCAAGGAACGGAAAGTTCCCTATGTGAAAGACCCAGAACTTGCAGCGGAGGACACGAGACGCATGAAAGCAGAAGGCACAGGACAAAAAGTTCATTCGTTAATTGACAAAGTGTATCACCGAACAAACTTGGGAATGGCATGGGAATCGGTGAGAACAAACGGAGGCAGCGGAGGCATTGACAAGGTCTCCATCTCGGCATTCCAAGCAGCAGCTGAGGCAGAACTGGAACGATTGCACCAAGAACTGAAGCAGGGTACATACCGACCAATGCCGGTCAGACGGACACACATTCCCAAGAAGGGAAAGCCCAAGGAGAAACGTCCACTGGGCATACCGGCCATACGGGACAGGGTGTGCCAACAGGCACTGAAAAACAGGTTGGAACCGATCTTCGAACCCTTATTCAGCGAATGCAGTTTCGGGTACCGGCCGGGCCGCTCGACCCACCAAGCGATGAGGAAAATCTATCGCGAACTGATGGACGGATACGAATGGGTTGTGGACGCGGACTTGCGGGACTTCTTCGGGACGGTGCATCATGAGCCGCTTATTGACATGATCGCCGAGCAAATCAGCGACGGGAGAATCCTTAATTTGGTCAGACAAATGCTCGAAGCCGGGTACATGGAAGGCGGAAAAAAATACGAAACGCCCAGCGGCACACCGCAAGGCAGTGTCGCAAGTCCGTTGTTTAGCAACATTTACCTCAATCGCTTCGATCATGAGATGACAGACAAAGGATATCGTCTGACGCGTTTTGCCGACGATTGGGTCGTCCTTTGCAAAACGCAGGCGGAAGCCGCGAAGGCGTTAAGAGATGCCAGAACGATACTGGAATCGCTCGGATTGACGCTTCATCCGGAGAAAACAAGGATTACCCATATTAAATGGGGATTCGAGTTCTTGGGATATAAGCTGAAGCGAGGAAAGGGATTGACGCTGCCGAGGGAAAAGGTGAAGAAGCAAACGAAGATGAACATCTATGCTTTCCCCAAGGAGAAGTCAATCCAATCGTTCAGGGACACCATCCGAGCCCGGACACGCAGACGCATTCCGCTGACCGTCTTTGAACTCATCGACTCCATCAACCCTGTCATACGGGGATGGGGCAACTATTTCCGTAAAGCCCACGTTAGGAAACTCTTCAACCGACTCCAACGCTGGATTGTCCGACGAGTTTGGAGTCACCACTTTAAACGTTGGCGCAATCCGGGATGGAAAAGGCTGCATGAATCCATCCTCTATTCCAAGTACAAATTGGTGAACCTCCTGTCGTTAATACCAGATCTGAACCTACGAACTGCACCCAGAGGGTGA
>Ga0160449_1000891_pt1 | contig 15720 bp, 14 predicted proteins | sample HID1975I_E1MG_FD_108216 | JGI IMG/M metagenome (GOLD analysis project Ga0160449, IMG submission 108216) | Enriched soil microbial communities from UW Madison campus, WI, USA - HID1975I_E1 MG | ecosystem: Environmental > Terrestrial > Soil > Unclassified | place: USA: Madison, Wisconsin...
CAAGGATCGTGAGCCACTAAAGCGATACGTTTCTGTTGCGGCATAATACGCGTGGTAAGCTGCATGATGGTGCCCTCGTGGGATTTTTGAAATCCAACAGAGTATAGGCCACAGAAAAATATGTGATCCAGATCACTTTATAATGATCGTACTAACGAATTTGAGACAGGAAAAATAACGATGTTTAAACCGCACGTTACTGTCGCCTGCGTGGTTCAAGCGCAGGGGAAATTTTTGGTTGTTGAAGAAACAATCAATGGCAAAGCCTTATGGAATCAGCCTGCTGGCCATCTTGAAGCTGATGAAACGCTGGTTGAAGCTGCTCAACGTGAATTGTATGAAGAAACGGGTATTTGCGCGCAGCCGCAAACATTCATCCGCTTGCACCAATGGATTGCGCCAGATAACACGCCGTTCCTGCGTTTCTTATTCTGTATCGATCTTGAAGAGCAACTCCCCACTACTCCGCATGATAGCGACATCGATCGCTGCTTATGGTTGGATGCGCAACAAATTGTTAACGCAGGTAATTTACGTTCGCCATTAGTGGCGGAAAGTATCCGCTGCTATCAGCGTGCTGAACGTTATCCGCTCAGTATGATCGGCGCATTTAACTGGCCGTTGAGTTAGGGGTGCCAGGCCCGGTGATGCGTGATAGAATATGCCGCCTTTAAGTTCAATGTCGTGAGTTACTCCATGTCTGATAACAGCCAGAAAAAAGTGATCGTCGGGATGTCCGGCGGTGTCGATTCCTCCGTTTCCGCTTACCTGTTGCAACAACAAGGTTATAAGGTGGAAGGCCTGTTCATGAAGAACTGGGAAGAGGACGATGGCGAGGAGTATTGCACCGCAGCGGCTGATTTAGCTGATGCACAGGCCGTTTGCGATAAGCTCGGCATTGAACTACACACCGTAAACTTTGCCGCAGAATACTGGGATAACGTGTTTGAACACTTCCTGGAAGAGTACAAAGCCGGGCGCACGCCAAACCCGGATATTCTGTGTAACAAAGAAATAAAATTTAAAGCCTTCCTCGAATTTGCCGCCGAAGATTTAGGTGCTGATTACATCGCAACGGGTCACTACGTGCGTCGCGAAGACGTGGACGGTAAAAGCCGCCTGCTGCGTGGTTTAGACAATAATAAAGATCAAAGCTACTTCCTTTACACGCTCGGCCATGAGCAAATCGCGCAAAGCCTGTTCCCTGTTGGTGAACTCGAAAAACCAGAAGTGCGCCGCATCGCCGAAGAGTTAGATTTGATCACCGCGAAGAAAAAAGACTCCACCGGTATCTGCTTTATCGGCGAGCGCAAATTCCGCGAATTCCTTGGCCGCTACCTGCCTGCACAGCCGGGTATCATCGTTACTGTTGATGGCGAAACCATTGGTGAACACCAGGGTTTGATGTACCACACACTCGGCCAACGTAAAGGGCTGGGCATCGGTGGCACCAAAGAAGGTAGCGAAGATCCTTGGTATGTGGTCGATAAAGACGTAGAGAACAATATCCTGGTTGTGGCTCAAGGTAGTGAGCATCCACGTTTGATGTCCGTTGGCTTAATTGCTCAGCAACTGCATTGGGTTGACCGCGAAACGTTGACCGAACCGCTGAAATGCACGGTGAAAACGCGTTATCGCCAGACCGATCTTCCTTGCACCATCACGCCGCTGGATGCCGATCGTATTGAAGTGCGTTTTGAAGAGCCAGTTGCCGCCGTCACCCCAGGCCAGTCTGCCGTGTTCTACCTCGGTGAAGTGTGCCTCGGTGGTGGTGTTATTGAGCAGCGTCTGCCGCTCGTAACTGAATAAAATAAAGTTTAATCGCAAACAAGGACGAATAACCTGGTGGCTAAAAATTACTATGACATCACTATCGCGCTGGCAGGGATCTGCCAGTCTGCTCGTCTGGTTCAGCAATTGGCGCATCAGGGGCATTGCGATAACGAGGCGCTGCATGTCTCGTTAAATAGCGTTATTGATCAAAATCCAGGTTCCACGCTGGACGTTTTCGGTGGCAATGAAGCCAACCTGAAATTGGGCCTGGAAACGTTGCTGGGTGTGTTGAACGCCAGTAATCGTCAGGGTCTGAACGCTGAATTAACGCGTTATACCTTAAGCCTGATGGTTCTTGAGCGTAAACTTTACGCCAATAAAGGTGCGATGGATAAACTCGGGTCGAGCATCGCCGGTTTGCAGCGTCAATTAGAACATTTTGACCTTGAGTCCGAAACGTTACTTAGCGCTATGGCCGGGATTTATGTTGATGTAATTAGCCCGCTAGGCCCACGTATTCAGGTCACTGGCTCCCCTGCCGTGCTGCAAAGCCCGCAGGTGCAAAGCAAAGTCCGTGCCTCGTTGTTAGCCGGTATCCGCGCCGCCGTATTATGGCACCAGGTTGGCGGTGGCCGCCTGCAGTTAATGTTTTCTCGTAGTCGCCTGTGTGCTCAGGCCAAACAAATTCTTGCTCAATGTTAACCTCTCTGGAGTTGTAACTTATGGAATTATCCTCACTGACCGCCGTTTCCCCAATTGATGGACGTTACGGCGACAAAGTCAGCGCTCTGCGCGCTATTTTCAGCGAATTTGGTCTGCTGAAATTCCGCGTACAAGTCGAAGTACGTTGGCTACAAAAACTGGCCACGCACACAGCGATCAAGGAAGTTCCGGCTTTTGACGCAAACGCAAACGATTACCTTGATAAAATTGTCGCCGAGTTCAGTGAAGAAGATGCTGCACGCATTAAAACCATTGAGCGCACCACCAACCACGACGTAAAAGCGGTTGAATACTTCCTGAAAGAAAAAGTGGCAGCGGTTCCTGCCCTGCATGCGGTGAATGAATTTATTCACTTCGCCTGTACTTCTGAAGATATTAACAACTTGTCTCATGCGCTGATGCTGCAAACCGCACGTAAAGACGTGGTGCTGCCGTACTGGCGTAAAGTCATCGACGCGGTGAAAGACCTGTCGGTTCAGTACCGTGATATTCCTCTGCTTTCCCGTACCCACGGCCAGCCTGCCACCCCATCAACTATGGGTAAAGAAATGGCAAACGTTGCTTATCGTATGGAGCGCCAGTTCCGTCAGCTAGAGAAAGTAGACATTCTGGGCAAAATCAACGGCGCGGTGGGTAACTATAACGCCCACATGGTCGCTTACCCGGAAGTTGACTGGCACCAGTTCAGCGAAGAGTTCGTGACTTCACTGGGCATTCAGTGGAACCCGTACACCACGCAAATTGAACCACACGATTACATCGCTGAGCTGTTTGACTGCATCGCTCGCTTCAACACTATTCTTATCGACTTCGATCGTGACGTGTGGGGTTACATCGCGCTGAACCACTTCAAGCAGAAAACTATCGCAGGCGAGATCGGTTCTTCTACCATGCCGCATAAAGTTAACCCAATTGACTTCGAAAACTCCGAAGGCAACCTGGGCCTGTCTAACGCGATGCTGCAACACCTCGCAAGCAAACTGCCTGTTTCCCGCTGGCAGCGCGACCTGACTGACTCCACCGTGCTTCGTAACCTGGGTGTGGGTATCGGCTATGCACTGATCGCCTACCAGTCCACACTGAAAGGCGTGAGCAAACTGGAAGTCAACCGTGACCGTCTGCTTGCGGAACTGGATCTCAACTGGGAAGTTCTGGCTGAACCAATCCAGACCGTGATGCGCCGCTACGGCATCGAAAAACCTTACGAAAAGCTGAAAGAGCTGACTCGCGGTAAGCGTGTAGATGCTGAAGGCATGAAACAGTTTATCGACAGCCTTGAGCTGCCAGAAGATGAGAAAACTCGTCTGAAAGAGATGACGCCAGCCAACTATATTGGCCGCGCCATCACTATGGTTGACGAGTTGAAATAACACCTGAACGCCACCCGCTGCGGTGGCGTTTTCACATTCCCGCCTGGTTTACTCACGGTTTATGCCCCCTGGCTGATAATTAGCGTTAAACTATCAATGCCATCTATTTACTGGGAAAATCGAATGCGTGTACTCGTTGTGGAAGATAATGCTCTTTTACGCCACCATCTCCAGGTTCAGTTGCGTGAAGCCGGTCATCAGGTTGATGCTGCAGAAGATGCCAAAGAAGCCGACTATTTCCTGAATGAACACACTCCCGATATTGCCGTTGTGGATTTGGGCCTGCCTGACGAAGACGGCCTGAGTCTTATCCGTCGCTGGCGCAGCCATGATGTCACCTTGCCTATCCTGGTTTTGACTGCACGTGAAGGCTGGCAGGATAAAGTCGAAGTGCTGGGCGCGGGCGCTGATGATTACGTGACTAAACCGTTTCATCTTGAAGAAGTTGTCGCTCGTATGCAGGTATTGATGCGCCGCAACAGTGGCCTGGCGTCACAGGTTATTTCCCTGCCCCCTTTCCAGGTCGATTTATCGCGCCGCGAGCTGCTTATCAACGACAACCAGATTAAGCTCACCGCCTTTGAATACACCATCATGGAAACGCTGATTCGTAACAATGGCAAAGTGGTCAGCAAAGATTCATTAATGCTCCAGCTTTACCCTGATGCCGAACTGCGCGAAAGCCACACCATTGATGTATTAATGGGCCGTTTGCGTAAAAAAATTCTGGCTGAATATCCCCATGAAGCTATCACCACCGTGCGTGGTCAGGGCTACCGCCTCGATCTGCGTTAACCATGAAATTCTTCGGCCGTATTTTACCGTTATCACTTCGCGTTCGCTTTTTACTGGCGACCGCCGTGGTAGTCATGGTGCTGTCACTGGCCTACGGTTTCGTGGCATTAGTGGGCTACAGCATCAGTGTTGATAAAACCTCTTTCCGTTTACTGCGCGGTGAGAGCAATCTTTTTTATACATTTGCCAGCATTGAAAATGGCCATGTGGATGTTGTCCTGCCAGACAACCTGAATCTGAAAACGCCGACCATGGCACTTATCTATGACGATAAAGGTCACTTGCTCTGGACCCAGCACAATGTGCCGCTTATCGTGCAGCAAATTAAAAAAGAGTGGCTCACCAGTAACGGTTTTCACGAGCTTGAAGCAAACTTCGATACCACCCACGCCTTGCTGGCAAACGATGAAAAACTACAGACTGAGCTAAAAAATTTTTATGACGATGACTACAGTGATGATGTCACTCACTCCGTCGCGGTCAATAAATACCCTGCCATGGGGAAAATGCCTGCTCTAACCATTGTGGTTGTGGACACAATTCCGCTCGAATTAAAACGCCAATACACGGTACTGAGCATGTTTGCCTGTGTATTCATCGCCAACTTATTGTTAGTCATACCGTTGCTTTGGTTTGCTGCACGCTGGAGCCTGCGCCCCATTGAAGCCCTGGCCCGCGAAGTACGCGAACTGGAAAAACATGACCGTGACGCGCTAAACCCGGAAACGACACGTGAGCTAACCAGCCTCGTACAAAACCTCAACCGACTGCTGCGCACCGAACGTGACCGTTACCAAAAATATCGCACCACCCTCACCGATCTCACACACAGCCTGAAAACACCACTCGCCGTATTGCAAAGCACGCTGCGATCATTACGCACCAACAAGTTGGATATTGAGAACGCAGAACCGGTGATGCTTGAGCAAATTAGCCGCATTTCTCAGCAAATTGGCTACTATCTGCATCGCGCCAGCATGCGCGGTGACAACGCATTGATTAGTCGTGAACTTCATCCCGTCGCCCCGTTGCTCGACAGCCTTTGTTCCGCTCTAAATAAGGTTTATCAACGCAAAGGTGTGAATATCACTCTCGATATTTCCCCGGAAATTACCTTTGTCGGCGAGAAGAATGACTTTATGGAAGTGATGGGCAACGTGCTTGATAACGCCTGCAAATATTGTCTTGAGTTTGTTGAGATTTCAGGCCGCCAGCTGGACGACACGCTGCATTTATTCGTCGATGACGACGGGCCGGGGATCCCGGAGAGTAAACGGGCGTTGGTGTTTGACCGCGGGCAACGCGCCGACACCTTGCGGCCCGGTCAGGGCGTGGGCTTATCGGTCGCTCGGGAAATCGTCGAACAGTACGATGGTCAAATCAAGGCCTCGGGCTGCGAACTGGGTGGCACGCGTATGGAAGTGATTTTTGCGCGCCAGCGTCCAGACCGAGAAGAAGATTGAAAATACTCCCGTAACCGGCAGCACCATCCGTTATAATCCTCGCAGGCTCCTTCACCTGCCGGATAATAATATGGACTATCAACTCGACCTAAACTGGCCCGATTTCATCGCGAACTACTGGCAGAAACGCCCGGTCGTTCTAAAACGCGGCTTCAAAAACTTCATCGACCCCATCTCCCCGGATGAACTCGCAGGCCTTGCCATGGAAAACGAGGTGGACAGCCGCCTGGTCAGCCATAACGAAGGCAGATGGCAAGTCAGCCACGGTCCATTCCAGAGCTATGATCACCTGGGCGAAAACAACTGGTCTTTGCTGGTTCAGGCCGTTAACCACTGGCATGAACAAAGCGCACGCCTAATGCGCCCCTTCCGCGCACTACCGGACTGGCGAATTGACGATCTGATGATCTCCTTCTCGGTACCAGGCGGCGGCGTTGGCCCGCATTACGACCAGTACGACGTGTTTATCATTCAGGGTGTTGGCCGCCGTCGCTGGCGTGTTGGTGAAAAAGTTGCGCTGAAACAACACTGCCCGCATCCTGATTTGCTGCAAGTTGAACCGTTCGACGCCATCATCGACGAAGAAATGGAGCCGGGTGATATTCTCTATATCCCGCCTGGTTTCCCGCATGAAGGCTACTCGCTAGAAAACTCGATGAACTACTCTGTCGGTTTCCGCGCCCCAAGTGGCCGCGAGCTGATCAGTGGTTTTGCCGATTATGTGCTGCAACGTGAACTGGGCAGCCAGCGTTATACCGACCCTGATGTGCCTGTGCGCCAGCACCCGGCTGATGTTCTGCCGCAGGAAATGGATACATTACGCGAAATGATGCTGGATCTTATCAACCAGCCTGAGCACTTCAAAACCTGGTTCGGTGAGTTTGTTTCCCAATCACGCCACGAACTTGACGTCGCTCCGCCAGAACCGCCCTATCAGCCTGATGAGATTTACGACGCCCTGAAACAAGGTGATGCCATTACTCGTCTGGGTGGCTTACGCGTGCTGCGTATTGCCGATGAGATTTACGTTAACGGCGAGAAAATTGACAGCCCGCATCGCCCGGCTCTTGAAGCACTGGCGAGCAACATCACACTGAAAGCAGAAATGTTTGGTGATGCGCTGGAAGACCCATCGTTCCTGGCGATGCTGGCCGCACTGGTTAACAGCGGTTACTGGTATTTCGAGGATTAAAAGTCGTTGCGGGTGGCACATTTGCCACCCGCATTTTTAACCCTGCTCAGCCGTCAGCTCCGCAATCCTGACAATCACCGCCACTGCTTTCTCCATCCCTTCCAGCGTCACAAACTCGTGTTTGCCGTGGTAGTTATAACCGCCGGTGAACAGGTTCGGGCAAGGCAAACCTTTAAATGACAGCTGCGCGCCATCGGTACCGCCGCGAATGGGCTTCATGATGGGCTCGATGTCGCAGTCGCGCATCGCCTGCTGCGCCACTTCGATAATGTATGGGTGTTCGGCGACTTTCTCGCGCATGTTGTAATAGCTATCGTCGATAATCAGCTCGATATAGCAATCCGGGTGCAGGCCTTTGCCCACTTTTTTGGCGATATCCATCATTTTGCGTTTACGTGCTTCAAACTGTTCGCGGTCAAAATCACGAATGATGTAGTGCATCTCCGCTTTATCGACCGAGCCTTTAATTCCGTGCAAATGATAAAAACCTTCGTAGCCTTCAGTGCATTCCGGGCTTTCGTTGGCCGGCACTTCGGCATGAATACGTGCAGCGAGTGACAGCGCATTAACCATCACCCCTTTTGCAGACCCCGGGTGAACATTGTTGCCGACAATTTTAATGGTCACAGACGCCGCATTGAAGTTCTCGCACTCCAGTTCGCCGACGCCGCCGCCATCAACAGTGTAGGCCCAGCGTGCATCAAATGCTTCAACATCAAAATGTTTTGCGCCTTTACCGACTTCTTCGTCAGGAGTGAAAGCAACGCGGATATCGCCGTGGGGGATGTTTTTCTCTTTGAGCACCGTCATCGCCGTCATAATTTCGGCGATACCGGCTTTATCATCCGCGCCGAGCAGCGTTTTACCATCGGTGGTAATCAGGGTTTGCCCAAGCAACTGATGCAAAACAGGGAACATCACCGGAGAGAGCACCTCATCGCCGATACCCAACGCAATATCACCACCGCGATAGTTTTCGACAATCTGCGGATTCACATTTTTACCTGTGAAATCAGGTGCGGTATCGACGTGGGAAATGAAACCAATGGCCGGGACTTTTTTATCGACGTTGGAAGGAAGTGTGCCCATCACGGTACCATGATCGCCAAGCGTCACATTCACCAAACCCATCTCTTCCATTTGCTCTCTCAGCAACCGCAACAACTTCCACTGCCCTTCTGTGCTCGGAACTTGTTTTACGCCCGGCTTGGACTGTGTATCCAAAGAGACATAATGTAAGAAACGCTCAAGTAATTTATCCATGTCGCTACCCTCAATTTTTGTGACTTCATTATCAGTAAGCCACAAATGCAAATATTGCGTTAGGTCACTTTTAGCCTGCCAGAGTTAAAAATAGTCGTGAAATGGGGAACTGTTGCCGATTGGTATTCAAATCCAGGCCACACTAAGGTATCAAGGATTGGCGATTTCAATGCTTTGCCGTAGAATGCCTGCCCTTACTTAACGTGCAAAACCGCAAGGTGGTTACTCACAAACCCCGCATCAGCCCGCAATTTGATGCGTTTTATATGGGACAGCGTAAAAAATTGAATAAACAGCAACGTTCGCTTTCACCGCTGGTAGAACTGGCGGGAGTAGGTAAGAGCTTTGATGGCAAAACCGTAATTTCTGATTTATCTCTCACCATCAATCATGGTGAATTCCTGACACTCCTGGGTCCTTCCGGCTGTGGGAAAACCACCGTACTGCGCTTAATCGCCGGACTGGAAAGTGTGGATTCTGGCAATATTATTCTTGATAGCCAGGATATTACGCAGCTTCCCGCGGAGCATCGCCACGTCAATACCGTCTTCCAGAGCTATGCTCTGTTTCCTCATATGTCCGTTTTTGAAAACGTCGCGTTCGGTTTAAGAATGCAGAAAACGCCTGCCGCGCAGATCACGCCTCGCGTAACTGAAGCGTTAAAAATGGTGCAGTTAGAGGAATTTGCCCAACGGAAACCGCATCAGCTTTCTGGCGGCCAGCAGCAGCGTGTGGCAATTGCGCGGGCGGTGGTCAATAAACCGCGATTATTACTGCTTGATGAGTCGCTTTCTGCGCTTGACTACAAATTGCGCAAGCAGATGCAGAACGAACTTAAAGCCCTCCAGCGCAAACTCGGCATTACCTTTGTATTCGTCACTCACGACCAGGAAGAAGCGTTGACCATGTCCGACAGGATTGTGGTGATGCGTGATGGACGAATTGAGCAAGACGGCACGCCGCGCGAAATTTACGAAGAACCTAAAAACCTGTTTGTGGCGAGCTTTATCGGTGAAATCAATATCTTTGATGCGATCGTTATCGAACGTGTTGATGAACAGCGCGTGCTGGCGAGCGTCGAAGGCCGCGAGTGCCATATTTACGCGAGCATGCCGGTTACGACAGGTCAGCATCTGAAAGTGCTGCTGCGCCCGGAAGATTTACGCGTTGAAGAAATCAACGATACTCATGTGGCCGAGGGTTTAATCGGTTATGTGCGGGAGCGTAACTACAAAGGCATGACGCTGGAATCTAATGTCGAGCTGGAAAACGGCAAAATGGTGATGGTCAGCGAATTCTTTAATGAAGATGACCCTGATTTTGACCACACGCTCGACCAGAAAATGTCGATTAACTGGGTTGAAAGTTGGGAGGTCGTGCTGGCAGATGAAGAGCTCGCGTAAATTCCAGAACCTTGTGATCACCACTATCGTCGGTTGGCTGGTAATGTTCGTGTTCCTGCCCAATCTGATGATCATCGGCACCAGTTTCCTGACGCGTGATGACGCTAATTTCGTCAGCATGGTTTTCACGCTGGATAACTACACCCGGCTTGCAGACCCTTTGTACGCGCAGGTTTTGCTGCACTCGCTAAATATGGCGGTGATTGCCACCCTCGCCTGCCTGGTACTGGGCTATCCGTTTGCGTGGTTCCTCGCGCGTTTACCCGAACGGGTGCGCCCGCTGCTGCTGTTTTTACTGATTGTCCCCTTCTGGACCAACTCGTTAATTCGCATTTATGGACTGAAAATCTTTCTCAGCACCAAAGGGTATATGAATGCGTTTTTGTTGTGGTTGGGGGTGATTGATACACCGATTCGTATTATGTACACCGAAAGCGCCGTCATTCTTGGCCTCGTGTATATCCTGCTGCCATTTATGGTAATGCCGCTGTACTCGAGCATTGAAAAGCTTGATAAGCCGCTGCTGGAGGCTGCGCGGGATTTAGGGGCCAGTAAACTTCAGACCTTTATCCGCATTATTATTCCGCTCACCATGCCAGGCATTATTGCTGGCTGCTTATTAGTGATGCTGCCTGCGATGGGGCTGTTTTACGTCTCCGACTTAATGGGCGGGGCGAAAAACTTGTTAATTGGCAACGTGATTAAGAGCCAGTTCCTGAACATCCGCGACTGGCCGTTTGGGGCGGCAACCAGCATTACACTTACGTTAGTGATGGGCCTGATGCTGCTGATTTACTGGCGAGCCGCCAGCTTGTTGAATAAAAAGGTGGAATTAGAATGATAGGTCGCCTGCTTCGTGGCGGCTTTATGACCGCTATATACGCGTATCTGTATATTCCCATCATCATTTTGATCGTTAACTCGTTTAACAGTTCGCGTTTCGGCATTAACTGGCAGGGCTTTACCGGAAAGTGGTATAGCTTGCTGATGAATAACGACAGCCTGCTACAGGCCGCGCAGCATTCGCTGACCATGGCGGTGTTTTCTGCCACCGCAGCAACGCTGATTGGTTCGCTGACCGCTGTGGCACTCTATCGCTACCGTTTTCGTGGCAAGCCATTCGTCAGCGGTATGCTGTTTGTGGTGATGATGTCGCCCGATATCGTGATGGCGATTTCACTGCTGGTGTTGTTTATGCTGCTCGGGGTGTCGCTCGGATTCTGGTCGTTGCTATTCTCACACATCACCTTCTGTCTGCCGTTTGTGGTCGTTACCGTCTATTCTCGGCTGAAAGGGTTTGATGTGCGCATGTTAGAAGCGGCGAAAGATCTGGGTGCCAGCGAATTAACTATTCTGCGCAAGATCCTGCTGCCACTTGCGATGCCAGCCGTCGCCGCTGGCTGGTTACTCAGTTTTACGCTCTCGATGGACGACGTGGTGGTTTCATCTTTTGTGACCGGCCCAAGTTATGAAATTTTGCCGTTGAAGATTTACTCAATGGTGAAGGTGGGTGTTTCACCAGAGGTGAACGCACTTGCCACCATTTTGTTAGTACTCTCGCTGGTCCTGGTCATTGCCAGTCAGCTTATTCTTCGTGATAAAACCAGGGGACATTAAAATGACTAAATGGCCACGCCACCTGCTCGCTGCTGGCGTTCTGACGCTCGGTATGGGCGCTGCACATGCCGACGACAGCAAAACGCTCTACTTCTATAACTGGACCGAGTATGTGCCGCCAGGCCTGCTTGAACAGTTCACCAAAGAAACCGGCATCAAAGTGATTTATTCGACTTACGAATCGAATGAAACCATGTATGCCAAGCTCAAAACGTATAAAGACGGTGCCTATGATTTAGTGGTGCCATCAACTTACTTTGTGGCGAAAATGCGCAAAGAAGGCATGATCCAGAAGATCGATAAAAGCAAACTGAGCAATTTCAAAAACCTCGATCCTGAAATGCTCAACAAGCCGTTTGACCCGAATAACGACTACTCCATTCCCTATATCTGGGGCGCGACAGCCATTGGCGTAAACAGTGATGCTATCGACCCAAAAACGGTGACCAGTTGGGCCGATTTGTGGAAACCAGAATATAAACAAAGCCTGTTGCTGACCGATGATGCGCGCGAAGTGTTTCAGATCGCGCTGCGTAAGCTCGGTTATTCCGGTAACACTACTGATCCGAAAGAAATTGAAGCGGCTTATCACGAGCTTCAAAAGCTGATGCCAAACGTCGCGGCATTCAACTCGGATAACCCAGCCAACCCGTATATGGAAGGCGAAGTGAACCTCGGTATGGTGTGGAATGGCTCGGCATATGTTGCCCGCCAGGCTGGTACTCCGCTGGAAATTGTCTGGCCGAAAGAAGGCGGGATTTTCTGGATGGATAACTTGTCTATTCCGGCAAATGCCAAAAACGTTGATGGCGCGCTGAAACTGATTAACTTCCTGTTGCGCCCGGAAATTGCAAAACAGGTCGCGGAAACTATCGGCTACCCGACGCCAAACCTTGAAGCACGCAAATTGCTGCCAAAAGAAGTCTCCGGCGATAAGACGCTTTATCCAGATGAAACGGTGCTGAAAAATGGTGAGTGGCAAAACGATGTTGGCGACGCCAGCACAATTTATGAGAATTACTATCAGAAGTTGAAGGCTGGACGCTGAGTTCTGCCTTGATCTATCCCTCACCCCATCCCTCTCCCAAAGGAGAGGGCGAACACAGGACAGTCCCCTCTCCTTCAAGGAGAGGGTTAGGGTGAGGATGGTTTTAAGACAGACCTTTCAACAACCGTTCCACATACTCCGGCACCACTTCGCTGGCTAAACCGTAGAACTTTTCCTCGAACTCACTACCAACCTGGCTTGGTTCAAGATTTAGCTCAACGGTATGTGCGCCTTGTAAACGGGCTTCGTGCACGAACCCGGCAGCCGGGTAAACGTGGCCTGATGTGCCGATGGCAATAAAGTAATCGGCTGTTGCCAGCGCCTGGTAAATCTCATCCATACCCAGCGGCATTTCGCCAAACCACACCACATGCGGGCGCAAGGGTGAGGAAAGCTGGCAACAATGGCAGCGATCTTGTGGGGTGACATCCCCTTTCCACTCAATCACTTGTCCACTCTGCGCACAGCGAACTTTTAGCAGCTCGCCATGCATATGGATAATATTTTTATTCCCGGCACGTTCATGCAGATTATCAATATTTTGCGTCACCAACAGGAAGTGGTCGCCTAACTCTTCTTCCAGGCGAGCCAGCGCCAGATGAGCGGCGTTAGGCTTAATTTCTGCCTGCTGGAGTTGCTGGCGACGCGCATTATAAAATGCCTGCACCAGCTCCGGGTCACGAGCAAAGCCCTCTGGCGTCGCCACATCTTCAACGCGATGCTCTTCCCACAAGCCATCTGTTGCACGAAAAGTACGGATCCCTGACTCGGCGGAAATCCCCGCACCGGTCAGCACCACAACTCGAGGTTTTTCCATCGCTTCGGGCCCAGGACTGTCTCTGAAAAAAGCACGCTGACGTAAGCGCTGGCGGAGCAATCGTTTGGTTTTGCGAAACCGGCTTAGCCGATGTTGACGACGCGATAGCATAATTTACTCCGTGAGATGGAGGAAAGCCGCACCACGCATACCGCCAGCATCGCCATGCCGTGCAGGTTCAATGCGAGGGACTTTTGCCACAGGTAATAAATACTTAGGCAAACGCTCAGGCAGTTGCTGGTACATCTCAGTAAAGTTAGACAACCCACCACCAATGACCACCAGATGCGCGTCAATGGCAGTCAGCAAGCTGCCGAGGCAACAGGCCAATAGCTCAACAAAACGGTCAACGTGGGCAATCGCTTTATCATCACCCGCACGATAACGAGCAACGATTTCTTTGGAATCCAGTGGTTCAGAGTAGAAGTGTTGGTAAACCCATGCAAATCCACGGCCTGAAAGATAGTTTTCGATACAGCCATGCTGGCCGCAGCCACAGCGTGTCAGGGGGATGTCACGGCCCAGCACATTCAGCGCGTCAACCGGCAAACGGGTATGACCAAATTCGCCAGTAATGTAGTTACGCCCGGTAATCGATTTACCGTTAACGATAATTCCGCCACCGACGCCAGTGCCGAGAATCAGCCCCATCACCACAGGGTATTCGCGGAACTCATCATCCCAGGCTTCAGAGAGCGCGAAACAGTTAGCGTCGTTATCCATACGCACTTCACGCCCAAGCATCGCGCTCAGGTCGGCCTGCACCGGCTTGCCGCTGGCTGCGGGAACATTCGCCGCATACAACGTGCCATCGTCCGTGACCGGCATACCAGGAATACCAATGCCCACCGAGCCTTTAAGACCGAAACGGGTATCCGCTTCTTCAACCATGGAAGCGATGGTGGTTAAAAAGTTCTCATAACTGTCATGCGGGGTGGGAAGGCGTTTCTCCCATTGCAGACGACGTTCACTATCGTAAACCCCAAGAGCCATCTTGCTGCCGCCAATGTCAAATCCGTAATACATTGCTTTGCTGCTCCCCTAAATTTTTAGAGTTTATTGTCCGCTTAATACTCGCGCCGGATCGATATTACTGGCTCGGCGAGCCGGATACCAACTGGCGAGTAAACTCAGTAACAACGCTGTGATCAAGACATAAAATACGTCCAGCCAATGAAGTTCTGATGGCAGGAAATCAATAAAGTAGATGTCGCCGGACAGGAACTGGTGGCCAATGAGCTTTTCAATCACACGAATGATGTTGGTCAATTGCCATGAAGCCAGTACGCCGACAATCACGCCACTCACGCTGCCAAATAGCCCCGCCAGCAAACCGTACCAGACGAAAATTGCGCGAATCAAACCGTCTTTGGCCCCAAGCGTACGCAACACCGCAATGTCGCTGCTCTTGTCTTTCACCGCCATCACCAGCGTGGAGACGATGTTAAAACAGGCCACGCCAATCACCAGCACCATCGCCAGATACATGATGGCGCGAATCATTTGAATGTCGCGGTACATATAGCCGTAAGTGCCAATCCAGCTTTTGATATAAACGTATGCGTTAGTGACTTCACCCGCATCGCGCACCAGTTGGTTAGCATTAAAGACATCGTGAACCTTAATGGCGATACCCGTGACGCTGTCGCCCATGTCTAAATAACTCTGGGCGTCCGCCATTGGCACCATTGCAAAGCTATGATCGAGCTGCCCGCTGAGGGCCAGAATGCCTTCAACCTGGAGGCGAACACGCTTCGGCTGCAACAGTTTAGTGCCGCCATCGCTATTCGGGATCATGATGGAGATCCAGTCGCCCTGCTTCACTTTCAGGGCGTCGGCAACGCCTTTACCGATAATGATTTGTTGCTGCCCGGCTTTAAAGTTCTGCCACGCATTGTTTTGCACATATTGCGGTAACGCGCTCAGACGAACTTCCTGAGCAGGATCAACACCCTTCACCTGAATGGCACGCAGATTAGGTCCGCTTTCCACCAGCCCGGTAAAGTTGATGTACGGCGCTGCGGCGGCAATGCCCTTTACCTTCTCAACGCGTTGTAAAACACCGCTCCAGTCGTGGAAAGGCTGATTCACCGGCTCGATTTCACCGTGCGGAACCACCGCCAGAATACGGTTATTCAGCTCGCGCTCGAAGCCGTTCATCGCACTCAGGCCGACAATCAACACCGCAACACCCAGCGCGATGCCTAACGTTGAAATAACCGATATCAGTGACACCATGCCGCTACGGCGACGCCC
>Ga0160449_1000896_pt1 | contig 15605 bp, 17 predicted proteins | sample HID1975I_E1MG_FD_108216 | JGI IMG/M metagenome (GOLD analysis project Ga0160449, IMG submission 108216) | Enriched soil microbial communities from UW Madison campus, WI, USA - HID1975I_E1 MG | ecosystem: Environmental > Terrestrial > Soil > Unclassified | place: USA: Madison, Wisconsin...
CCTGCAGTAAAGTTCTGCCCCACAATACGAAGTGTATTTTTAACTCCTGGAATAGTTTTAGCAATACTGTCTACTTTTTTAGCCATTATATCAGAACGCTCCATAGAAGCTGATGGCGGTAAACTGATATTAGCAAAAACTGTCCCTTGATCTTCTGAAGGAACGAAAGCAGACGGCGTAGTTTTCATCATATAAAATAATCCCAAACCTGCTATTAAAATCGAAGCTAAAACAATCCATTTTTTTACAGAAAGGAAACTTACAGAACGCTTGTATCTTTGAGTTACATTATCAAATGCAACGTTAAATGAAGTATAAAAACGCTGTAAATAACTTTTATGTTTATGATCGTCAGCATGCGGTTTTAATAAAAGCGCACACAATGCAGGACTTAATGTCAAGGCGTTTACAGCCGAAAGAATAATCGCTACAGCCAGTGTAATACCAAATTGCTTGTAGAAAACCCCTGTTGATCCTGTAATAAATGTTACCGGAATAAATACCGCCGCCATTACTAATGTAATCGAAATAATAGCTCCGGAAATTTCGTCCATGGCATGAATGGTTGCTTTTTTAGCCGATTTATATCCGTGGTCAAGTTTGGCGTGAACCGCCTCAACAACCACAATCGCATCATCGACGACAATACCAATGGCAAGAACCATTGCGAAAAGCGTTAATAAGTTAATCGTAAATCCGAATAAATTTAGGAAGAAGAACGTTCCCACAATCGCAACCGGAACCGCGATGGCTGGAATTAAAGTTGATCTAAAATCTTGAAGGAAAATAAATACTACGATGAAAACTAATATAAAAGCTTCGATCAAAGTATGAATAACTTTCTCAATAGAAGCATCTAGATTTTCATTGACGTCAACCATAATGGTATATTTCATTCCTTTTGGAAAACTCTTTGCGGCTTCTTCAATTAATTTTTTAGAATTAATAATTACATCACGAGCGTTTGATCCTGGAGTCTGGCTGATTGCCATTGCTGCAGATTCTACACCGTTTGTTTTAATTGTTGACGAATAACTTAAAGATCCTAACTCTACTTTAGCCACATCCTTAAGTCTCAGCATTTGGCCGTTTCCGACAGATTTTATAATAATATCCTCAAATTCCTGAGCACTTGTTAAACGTCCTTTGTATTTAATTACATATTGAAACGCTTGATTTCCGTTTTCACCAAATTTACCTGGCGCTGCTTCGATATTCTGCTCTGCCAAAGCTGCTGAAATATCACTCGGAATCAATTTATATTGCTGCATTACATCTGGTTTCAGCCAGATTCTCATCGAGTAATCTTTTGCACCGAAAACGGTTACATCTCCTACCCCAACAACACGCTGAATCTGCGGTACAAGGTTGATCTTCGCATAATTTTGAAGAAATGTTTGATCGTAAGCTTTGTCATCACTATATAAAGAGAAAATCAATAAGTTACTACTCTGGCTTTTAGTTACCGTAACCCCAGCCTGAGTTACCTCTACAGGCAGTAAACTTGTTGCTCTAGAAACCCTGTTTTGAACGTTTACCGCTGCTAAATCAGGATTTGTTCCAACTTTAAAGAAGATTTTAATAGAAGCATTACCATCGTTAGTTGCTGTAGAAGTCATATAAGTCATGTTCTCTACACCATTAATCTGCTCTTCCAACGGAATAACGATACTTTTAAGTACAACGTCGGCATTGGCACCAGTATAACTTGCAGCTACGTTTACCGTAGGCGGTGCGATATCCGGATATTGGGAAATCGGTAACTCAATTAGGCCTAAAACACCTAAGATGACAATAATAACAGATATTACCGTCGAGAGTACGGGTCTTTGTATAAATTTTTTAAACATTCTTTTTTATTTTAAGTCAGCATAAACCGTTTCTGGTTTTTGGTTTTGAGCTTTAATTTCAGTTCCTTCTTTTAAAGAAGCTACTCCTTCTAATACAATTTCGTCTCCTGGTTTTAGACCGCTTGTTACCACATAATAATTTCCTGCTGAATTGTCTAGTATCGTGATATTAGCATTTTTGGTTTTACCATCTTTTCCTAGAACTACTGCGAAAATTTTGTCCTGAAGTTCAAAAGTGGCACTTTGCGGTACAATTATAGCATCTTTTACATCAGTAGGAATTCTTACTGTTGTGCTGCTACCGCTTCTAATAATTCCTTTTGGATTAGGAAAACGAGCTCTAATATTTACCGAACCTGTTTCTGTATTAATCAATCCGTTTACCGTTTCAATATGTCCTTTTTCATCATAAACAGAACCATCTGAAAGCAGTAAAGAAACCGCCGGCATACTTTTGATTTTTTGAGTTAAAGAAGCTCCCGTATTATTGTTTTGAGTGAAATTTAAAAGCATTTTTTCGTTCATGGCGAAGTATGCATAAACGTTACCAATGCTTGAAACTGTTGTTAAAGGTTCTGTAGTGTTTGAACTTACCAAACTTCCTAAACGAAACGGAATTGAACCAACAACTCCATTTACTGGACTTGTAACTGTAGTATATCCTAAATTTACCTTGGCATTTACTAAAGCTGCATTTGCCTGCGCTAAAGTTGCCTGAGCCGACTCATAAGTATATTGTGCCGATTCTAAATCGTATTTACTGATAATACCTTTTTCTACCAATGGCTTTACTTTATTTACAGCCAATTTAGCCGCACTTAAATCTGCCTGCGCACTTTTAATACTTGCAGTTGCAGTACGAACCTGCTGCTCATATTCTGGTGCACTGATTTTGAACAAAGGCTGTCCAGCTTTTACAACTGCTCCTTCATCAACAAAGATTTTATCAATGTATCCTTCAACTCGTGGTCGAATTTCTATATTTTGCTGTCCCTGAATACTAGCAGGAAAATCGCTGTTTAATGTAGCAGATTCCGGCTGTAATGTCACAGTTTTATACTCTTTTATCTGCGGTGCGCCCCCAGCCTGAGCCGATTTATCATTTTTACCGCAAGAAGCGATAACAATTGATGCTGCTAGAATACTTAAAAATGATTGCTTATTCATTGTGAAAAATGTGTAATTATCGATTATATGTAGACAAAATAAATAAAATATAACAAACGAAAATTTTCAAATAGACGAAGAGCGAGAGAGAATCGATAAAGGTAAGCTGACGACCGATGGAATTTTTTAAAATATTAAACAAGCGTTTAATTTTATCTTATCGACTCTAAAATGCTTTTTAGAGACTCTAAATCCATCTTGGACGATTGCCCAAAATTTATGTTTAAATAAAATGTAATATTGCCCTTAAAAACAATAAATTATAATGACACCTAACTTTTTCAGACCCTATTTATTCACCGGATTACACATTCTTGGATGGTGTTTATTGGGATATATTATGCTGTTTTACATTCCGTTAACTTGGAATGTAGTACTTCCGTCAGCATTTTGGCTTTGGCAGAGTATTGTACTTTTTTTATTGATTGTTGTTTTTTATTCAACAGCAAAAATCATTGTGCCAAAAACAATTATTAAAGACAATACTTCTCTTTTTTTGCTCTGGGCATTTCTTGCTATTTTCAGCATGCAGCTAATTGCTTATTTTTATACCTCTCAGACAGATCTTCATAATCAAATCAGTAAAGCTATTGGCTTTACGAAATATAAAAACCCTTATTTCGATAATTATGTTTTTACGCTTACGCTTCTGGTTTTAGGAATAAGTACCAGCTGGGCAATGTTACAATATTGGCAGAAAGCCGCACAGCACAAACAGAAATTGGAACAAGATAAAACGGCCGCCGAATTGGCAATGCTGAAAGCACAGATTAATCCGCATTTTTTCTTTAATTCATTAAACAGCATCTATTCACTTACTTATACTGATATTGAGGATTCGAGAAATGCACTTCATACTTTAAGCCGTATGATGCGCTATTTGCTTTACAGCACTGAAGGTGAACGAACAACATTGTTAAAAGAAGTAGAATTTCTAAAGGATTTTATCGCTTTAATGAAACTTCGTGCGAACAGCAAATTAACTATCACCACAGAAATTCCCGAAAAATTACACGATTACCCAATTGTTCCGATGTTATTATTACCTTTAGTAGAAAATGCTTTTAAACATGGCGTTCATGCTACAGACAAAAGCGAAATACACATTAAACTTTCACAAAATGATACTGATTTGGAATTTGAAGTAGAAAATACTTTTTTCGAAAAAACAAAAGTTTCTGATGAAGGCGGAATTGGTTTAACAAATACCAAACGTAGATTACATCTGATTTATCCAAATCAACATTTTATCACTTTTGGAGTTACCGATCACGGAACATATAAAATTAAATTGAAAATAACTTTAGAGCAATGACCATATTAAAATGCATAGCAGTAGATGATGAACCTTTGGCTTTAAAACTCGTAGAAACGTTTATACAGCAGACTCCTTTTTTAGAATTAATTACAACCTGCGATAATGCTGTTGAAGCTATGGGATTAATTCGGGAAACAAAACCTGATGTCGTTTTCTTAGATATCAATATGCCTAACTTGACTGGAATGGAACTGGCAAGACTTATCCAAGACCAGCCTGGACCGCTTCCAAAAATTATTTTTACTACCGCTTACAATCATTATGCGATTGAAGGATATAAAGTAAATGCTGTCGATTATCTTTTAAAACCTTTTAGTTACGAAGAGTTTCTTCGCGCTTCTACGAAGGTTTTACAATTATCTGAAGAAGCAAACAATCAGTTTCAAAACATTGCTGCAGACGATGAATTTATCTTTTTAAAAGTAGAATATCAATGGGTTAGAATCTCATTAAAAGATATTTGTTATATAGAAAGTTTAAAAGATTATGTAAAAGTGCATCTTGAAGATTCACAAAAAGCTTTGCTGTCACTTATTTCGCTTAAAGCTTTAGAAGAAAAACTTCCTTCATCAAAATTTATGCGTGTTCATCGTTCTTTCATTGTATCACTTGACAAAATTAGTGCTATTAGTAAAAACTCAATTTTTATAGATAAAATAGAAATTACGGTTGGTGAACAGTACAAAGAAGCTTTTAAAATAGTAGTCGATAAATGGCTTAAATAAATTAGAATTATAAAAATTATGGAAAAAAGATCAAATAAATATTACCTGACTTTAAGTCTTAAAGAATATGCAAACGGTGAAACAGAACCAGCAAAAGAGCTTGGAATCGAGTTTGACAATCACGATGAAATTTTCGGAATCATTGAAAGAATTAAAGAAAAAAACATTTTTGCCGATCAGTCAGAAGCTGTTCAATTTGCTTTGGGATTAAAATTATTCAGTGAAATCAAACTAAAAAATCGTAAAAATCCTCTTTTTGACGAATTAAATGAAGTTTTCCCTGTTTTTATGAAAAAACTAAAAAGTCTTTAAAAACTCCTTTAAAATTAAGGCTTTAGACTCCGTCTGCTTTTAAATCATAGTGTTAAATTTCAGTAGAGATAGAGATTATCTAATTCTTCACGGCAATAATTTGAAGGGATTTTCCGTTAAAAATAATGCATGTCCCACTAGATGCTTTTCCAAAAGAAGTTTAATTTCTATTTGAAATTCTTGTACTTCATATAAAATGCATAAGTATTTAGGCAAATCTAAATTGAAGATAAAACGGAGAATTTCATTTGAAACAGACCTTTTCATATTTAATGAATCTCTAAAAAAGAATATTCTTTTTCGATTGTTGGATAATGCAAAATTTATTTTTTAACCATTAAAATGAAAGCATTATGATAATTAAAAAAAGTATTTTTCTTCTTGCTGGAGTCTTAGCTTTAAACAGCTGCTCCAACAATGATAATGATGATAACACCAATGTAGGGCCAACTGGACCGCCTGTAGAAACAGGTACGGCAAACACAACCTACACACCTGCATTTTCTGGACAAACGCGTGCAGGAAGTATTCAAACCACAACAGAAATTGAATCTAAAGTTATCACCAACGGTTTAAGCGCTCCTTGGGGAGTTGCTTACCTTCCAGATGGACGTCTTTTGGTAACCGAAAAAGCAGGTAAAATAAAAATTGTTACACAAGCTGGAGTTATAAGTAATGCCTTAACAGGAGTTCCCGCTGTAAATCCAGCAGATCAAGGCGGATTATTAGGAATTTGTCTTGATCCTGCATTTGCAACAAACCGCATGATTTATTGGGCTTTTTCTGAAGTAGTAGCGGGAGGAAATATTACTGCTGTTGCAAAAGGAAGAATTTCAGATAATGATGCAGCAATTGAAAATGCAACTGTAATTTATCGTTCTAATACACCAAACAACAGCACATTACATTACGGAGGCCGTGTAGTATTTGACAAAACTGGAAATTTATTTGTGAGTATTGGCGAAAGATCTGTATTAGAAACTCGTCCGCTCGCACAGGCAGCGAACAGCAGTTTGGGTAAAATTGTACGCATCACCACAGATGGACAAGCTGCACCTGGAAATCCAGTTTTCTCGCAAGCTGGTGCTTTACCAGAGTTATACACTATCGGACATAGAAACCCACAAGGACTGGCTCTTCACCCAACAACTGGAGAATTATGGCAGAGTGAACACGGACCACGAGGCGGTGACGAAATTAACCGAATCACGGCTGGAGCAAACTATGGCTGGCCAACTATTACATATGGAATTGAATACAGCGGTGCCAAAGTTGGCGAAGGTATTCAGCAGCAAACTGGAATGGAACAGCCTGTATATTACTGGGATCCTGTTGTTTCACCAAGTGGAATGACTTTTTACGCAGGAAACCGTGTACCTGAATGGCAAAATAATCTTTTCATAGGAGCATTAAGTGGCATGCATATTGTTCGTTTAGCTTTTAAGGATAATAAAGTAGCTGGAGAAGAAAGATTATTGGCTGGTGAGGGACAAAGATTTAGAGATATCACACAAGGAAAAGATGAAGCATTATACGCCGTTACTGATCAAGGAAGACTTTACAAAATTGATAAAAAACAGAAGTAAACTAAACTTGTTCATTTATATTTGCCAAAAACGCCCCATAATATGGGGCGTTTCGTATTTTATAAAATAAAGAATTAATTAAGCTTTTGCTTTTCTTTTCACTGTACAGCCAATTTCTTTAGTTTGAGTAATTGCTGGTTTTTGACCGCTTTTTAAAGATGCAATAACATCTTCTGCATATTTTACTTTATCTGCTTTATTTCCTTCTGGGTCATTGTCGATTGCTCCAACATATTCTACAACATTCCCTTTTGTAGTTTTAGAAATTATAAAAATATGAGGTGTACGTTTTGCTCCGTACTCGTCAGTAATTTTTTGTCCTGGATCGAATAAATATGGGAAAGGATATTTTTTATCTTTTACCAAATCCTGCATTTTAGCAAAAGTATCTGCTGTCGAAGCTTCTGGATCATTTGGATTGATTGCTATTACAGGATATCCTTGTGGTCTGAATTTTTTATCTAAATCGATAATTCTTTGCTCATAACCAATCGCATACGGACAAGTGTTACAAGTAAAAACTACGATATAACCTTTTGCATCTTTAAAAGTTCCAAAAGAAACTTCTTTGTTGTCTACATTTTTTAATTTGAAATCTGGTGCTGTATCTCCCGCTTTAAGAGTTGTAGTTTGTGCCTGAGAAAGAAAGGCAGAAAATGCCAATGCTAGTAATAAAATTATTTTTTTCATGGTTTATGGATTTATAGTTTTTTATATTCAGTTAATAATTGTTCGTATGTAAATTCGCTTTCGACAAACTTTCTCTTATCATTTTTAATGAATAATGTTGCCGGAATACTTCCTGACCAGCTTGGATCGATTCGGTCAATAAATTCCTGCGGACTGCTTTCGTTTAAAAGAAAAACTTCATTCTTCAAGTTTTTTCTTTTTACAAACGGAATTACGTTCGATTCTAGTTTCGATTTAAAATCTAAACTTACCAATAAAACAGCCAGTTTCTCTGACTTATGTTCTGCACTCAACTTTTCAAAATGCGGTAATTCTTTAATGCAAGGCGCACACCAAGTTGCCCAAAAATTGACAACGTATGTACTGTCTTTTCCATTTTTAATTCTCTCATTAAGCTGATTTATATTCAAGAGCTTTACGTTCTGGCTATAAGCCGAAACTGAAAAAATACTAATTAGAAAGATATAGTAAAAAGACTTGATTTTCATAAGAATACAATGCTTTAGGATTAAATTGTGCCTTACAAATATAAAGCAATGAAATCTTACTTTTTGTTAATAAAAGTTTAATGGGTTTAAATTAAACCGCAAAGTGCGCTAAGGCCTATAATCAAAAAAAAAAATACTTATGCTTCGTAGGGGGTATTTCATCTGTAGAAAAAACTACATGCTTTTTTTGAGATTCAAATTAAGTAATTTCGATATCTTCATTTCCATAATCATCCTCTTCCAAATACAATTTCCAATTTAAATCTTTAGCAATTTTTAAAAAAGTTTCAATATAAATTGATTGATCTATATTTATCCCTTTTGAACAAACTATTGCGATTAAATTAATAAATGGAATTTCTTTTTCTTCCGTTATAAAACCTCCTTCATCTGCCTCAACCAAAACCAGGTCTAACCACGGAAAATGTTCTGCATTAGAGAAATTTTGATTTCCTTTTTGAAAAAAACATTTTGTATTTAATATAGTATCAATTACAATTTTTGAATCTATTTTCTCGGAAAAAGAAAGATTGCTTTGAATATTATAATAATTATATCTATCACTCCACATTTATTAAATTTATTAATTGAAAATCTAAATTCTTTAATCTACTTTAAACTGATAATTGAAATCTGCTGTGAAAACTGGTTTATCTTTAGATGGTTTTAATAAAAATTCAAAAGTAGGCTCCATAGTTTCTATTGTTTTAATTTCACCTTTAACCGTTTTGACTTCTTCTATTTGTTTTGTTAACCCTGCAAGTATAGACACAGTATACCAGCCATTTTGCAGTTCAATTGTTGCATGTTTGAATTTCTTTAATGCTTCAATTTTAGTAGTGGTAAAATCTTTTAAATAAGGAATTGTGTAAAGATAAATACGCTCATTAACTACTCTCAAACAATATCCTTCACGTTGATGTTGTAGATCATTTTCAGGTTTTAATAATATCGAATTTTCATCTAAAAGATTAAAATATATAGTATATGGATGATTTTCAACACCAATCATTGGTACTATTACACCATTTTCTACAGCCTCATCACCAGTTTCTTTTGTAGTGAATTCTGTCAATAAATCGTCTGGCAAGTTATTTTCTTCTTTGTATTGAAATAAATAATCAACATCTCCCAGTATGAAATAATCCATTAAGTCATTTAGTACTTCATCAAATTTGTATACTGGAATTTTATTTTAGCTTTATATAAATCTTCTTAACTTTCATAAATATAAAATTTATATTTCAAACGGATAATTATCTAATAAAGATTTACTAATTTCTTTCAACTTAGTTTTGTATTCTATTTTAATTTCCTGGCTTATTTCATTTTCAACATCATAATATTCATCAAGCTGCTTATTTAGGTAAGAAAATTGCATCCATCTTTTAAAATTCAAATCTAAATCAATAAAATTTTCTTTACACATTTGCTCTTTTTCGTGATCGTAGAAATATACTTTTTTATTAATGTCAAATAACCATAAATCACCTTGTCCATTTTGTCCAAAGAACCAAAATTTATTAATTTCATTTTGATCATAATTATCTTTCCAATATTCTGTATCAGCAAATTCTTTATTTTCATTATAAGAGTGTACACTATCTAATAATATACATTCTGATGAAATCTCAACTGTTTTAATTTGAGTTACAATATCTAAATATAATGCATCAAACGGAAATGATGTTGATTTAGGAAAATTTCTAATACCTTTTTTATTTATCAAAAGATCATTTTGTATGTCCTGTATAGACTTTATTTTAAGCATAATATTTTATCTATAATTAGTTTTTTCAAACCAATACAAAAATACATTTTCATAAGATTTAAACTACATTTAATTTCAAATATTTTACTAGTCACATTTTCTTGACTAATTGACTCGCGATTGATATCAAACGAACTTTGTATTAAAATAAAAACAAAGCGTAAAAGAACACAGTTGTTATGAAAATACTGTCGCTATTATTAATCATGATTTGCAGTTTAAGCTGTCAATCTCAAACAAATTCAAAAATGAATGAAAATAAAACAAATCCGCTATTATGCGATCCAATAAACGGAACATGTGAAATGCCAATAAGCGAAAATTCTAATGAAACCGCTAATATTCAAATTGAAAATAAACCTGTAAAAATCATTTATTACACAGACCCTATTTGCTCGTCGTGCTGGGGAATAGAGCCTCAACTTAGAAAATTAAAAGTGGAATACGGAGATTATTTTGATATTGAGTACAGGATGGGCGGTTTACTACCAGATTGGAGTTATAATAGCGGCGGTATAAGCAAACCTTCAGATGTTGCGCATCATTGGGATGAAGCAAGTTTACATTACGAAATGCCAATTGATGGAGATGTTTGGCTTGAAGATCCGTTAGATTCTTCTTATCCTTCATGCATTGCTATGAAAGCTGCGCAGATACAGGGTAAAGAAAAAGCAGTGAAATTTATGAGAATCCTACGTGAGAAATTATATCTCGAAAAGAAAAACATAGCAAAATGGGAAAATATTGTAGAAGCTGCAAAAAATGCAAATCTTAATATCGAAAAACTAAAAACAGATTACGATGGTGATGCAAAAAAACTTTTTCAAGAAGATTTAAATTATGCCAAAACTCTTGGAGTAAGAGGTTTTCCAACGCTTTTTTTTGCTGATGAAAATAATAATAAATTAACTGTTTACGGTTCTAAACCTTATGCTTCTTACGAGAATGCTTTACTGGCTTTATTTCCAGAAGCAAAAAAGAAAAGTATCGTAAAAGAAAATCCTTTATCGATTTTTGGGATATATCCTTCATTAGCGCCAAAAGAATTTGCCGTAATTCATGACATTTCTGTTAACGACGCAAAAATTATATTAGAGGAGTTACATGAAAAAGGAAAGTTAGATAAAATGTCTATAAAGAATGGTTCCCTTTTTAATAAAAAATGATTTAAATATTATCTCTTCCCATATGTTACAATTTTACACATTGTGTAAAACTAAAAATTGATATATCTCATAGAAGTCTTTAAAATATCATTTTAAGCTAAATCATTATAAACAAAAAAAAGTCACAACATAAACTTGTGACTTTTGTAAATTATTATTTGTTACTTTTCAAATCTCTTCCAAAATCAATTCTGCAACGGCATCGATTGCTTGATTGATTATACTTTCAGGATTTCCTTCAAATTCAAAATGTCTGGCAATTTCTTTTTCTGCAATTATAATATGTATAAAAATGGTTCCGACTGGTTTTTCTTCGCTTTCGCTTCCTCCTGGAGTTGTAAGGCCAGTTAGAGCAACACAAATATCTGAACTAATATAACGACAAAAATTCTGTGCCATTAATTTCGTTACTTCAGCAGATTCTGCGCTGTATTTTTCTATTGTTCCCCAGGGAATATGCAGTAAATCTTCTTTCATGGAGGAATGGTAACTTACTATCCCTCCTATTAGGATTCTCCCTGAATTAAAAACGGTCGAAAATTCATAACACATTTTTCCAGCAGAAGCGCTTTCTGCAAATGATATGGTCAAGTTTTTTTCTATTAGAGCTTGACAGCAAGCGGTCACTTTATCAGATGCCATAATTATTTTAATTTAGATACTATATAATTTTCATATCAAAAATAAAATGTTTGACAACTGGCAATCTTACATGATTTCTTACAATTATTATATTATAAGTAACTGTTAATTATGCAACTATAAATAATTTTCTTGTAAAGACTTTCACTAACCTGCTTGTTAAATTTGTAAAACCCTACTTTTTAAGTTTAAAAGTATTACGTCAAAAAATTAAAAAAATAGTATTATGGAAAAGCAAAATAACCATGATTACGGTCAATTTGACCCTGATTATATAGATCAAAATACTCTTGTAGATGGAACTTATTCAGTTGAAGACGAATATAAACAAGAGCTGAAAAAACACGATGAACGCGAATTTGGTGAAAGCGATCCTGATGTGATTGAACAAAATACGTTAATTGACAATGACAATTACGCAAGAGATGAAGATCCTTATCAATATCAAGAAGAATTTGTTGAAGATTTATCTCATCCAGAACAAGATTTTGAAAAAAATACTAATGTACGATCTGAGAACATTCCTAATCAAGAACGTATTATTAATGAGGATGATGCCATTACAAATGACGACACAGAAGATGACTTGAATGATGAGTATGATCCAGATTTAGATTTAGAAAATGATTTGGAAAAAGATGGTGACTTAGACAATGACGAAGAACTGGATGATTTTGATGCAGAGCATTATCCAGAAAATCATCCTAGAGAATAAACCAGTTTCATATTATCATAGCTTCAAAAACAATCGTTTATGACTATAGCAACACAAATTGTCTGGCTGTTTATTTTAGCAATTCCAATTGCGTGCATTAGCTGGACTGTAACACACGAAGAGATATTTAGAGAACCGCACGAATGGTGTGTCAGACGTTCTAAAAATGACCGATTTTTAGTGTCGAGAAAATTTTTCTATCTCTTTACCTGTGAATATTGTTTTAGCCATTATGTCACAATTGCGTTTTTAATTCTTTGTGATTATAAACTTTTGTTAAATGATTGGCGAGGCTATATTTTGGCAGGGTTTTCTCTGGTTTTTACAGCAAATGTCTATATGAGTCTTTTTGCATTGCTGCGTCAGGCGATCAAAAAAGAAAAAGTTGAAATCGAAAAAATCGAAAGCGAAACTGACTCTGAAAAAGAATAAAAATTAAAAAAATAAGTATAACTAAACAAATTATTGTCATGGAGAATTTAAATTTCATAGATCCATTATTACACGGAATTACCCCACAGAATAAATCACTTAATCTTTCGGTTAAACAAATGGTATGCGCAGGAGTTGGTGCACTTTTGGCTTCTGCAGTTTTGAAAAAAACAGGACATCCAAAAGCCAGTGCAGTTGTTGGAAGTATTGCACTGCCAATTTTAGCTTCAGCTTGTTATAAAAAATATAGTCAAGTTACTAAAGATAAAATTGATGCTAACACTAGCAGCGGTATCGAATACAATCACTAATTATTATTTGATAAAAATTAAAAAGCCTATAATTAATTTTATAGGCTTTTTAATTTTATAGTCTTCTGTTGTAATAATACTTTCTATTTTCGTTTTTTAGTAGAAGTTTTTACGGTATCAATATTCAGAGGATGTGCTGTTGGGTCTGATACTAGTTTTGTACTGCCAGGTTGTTGTTTGGCAGCACCTTCTTTCTGAAAATTAGTCTTCTTAGAAGGCATCGTACTTTTTACTGTATCTATTTTAGCAGGATTTGCAGTTGGGTCTGATACGATTTTTGTTGTACCCGTTTTTTGTGACTTCCCTGCTTCTGCTTTCTGAACAGTAGTTTTCTTAGAAGATACTGTACTTTTTACTGTATCTACCTTAGCTGGATTTGCCGTGGGATCTGATACAATTTTTGTAGTATTCTTTTTTTGCTGCTTTTGAGGCGTTTGTTGTGCCAATACCGTTCCTGTAAAAAGAATTACAGCAAAGATTAAAAATAATTTTTTCATGATGTTTGATTTTTAAATTAATAATGGGCTGATAATATAAACCAATCTCAATTTAAAGTTTTAGCGAATAAGTCACTCTACAATCAAAATCAATTTATAATCTTATACTAAATAGTTCATTTTACCTCGATATTTCCTTCAACCCAATTTAAGGCTTTATTAAAATCTACTTTTTTAAAACCTTTAAATTCTCCTGGAACTATATAACTAAATCCGTTTGTAAAGGAAATAATTTCTTCAGTATCTGTAATGATTGCTGCTCTATTCCATTTTCCTAGATGTTTTAATCCTAAAAGAGCGTCCTCAAGCCACGCTCCAGCCGTAAAGTTTTTGATATCTGTATCGAGAACTAATAAAAAATTAATTTCGTTGGTTTGTTTCACTAAATGTTCAACTGCAGGAACTACTGCTGTTAAAAAATCTTCTTTGGTTACTTCTGCTAATGCTCTAAATGCAACAATGTTATCGGTAGTGTCAATTTGATGTATCATGATTTTTACACTTTTTTTTGAGTTATTAATTTGAGTTTATTCTTTGATATTTTTAGAAAACAGTTGTATTCAAAATACCAAAATCCATCTCAAATGTACTGATTCAATGATAGTTAAATCTTATATTTTTTCATTTGATTATTATATATTTTGAAGGTTATGAGTTTTTTACATTGGAAGAATACATAGATTAAATTGAAAATCAGTTTTTTAAAATAAAATGGATATTCTTTGCATAGACGCACTGCGGTGCGTCTCTACAGAATACATATCCAATACAAAACCTTTGAACCTTTGCAACTTACAACCTTAGAACCTTAGCACCTCAGAACCTTAAAAAAAAGCCTCTCTCTTTCGAAACAGGCTTTTTGAAAAAAAATAAAAAATAAACTAACACACAAACTTAATTGTATCCTTGGTTTTGTTTGAATTCTTTAGTCACATCTATTGTAGACTGCGGAATTGGAAATATTCTTCTAAATGGTTCTGAAGCTGGTTTTGCAGTTCCTGCTAAGTCAAATTTTCCAAAACGGATCATTTGTGGTCTTCTTTGCAATTCCCAGTATAATTCAAATCCGATTTCATTATATAAAACAGTTTGATCTATTGTCGTTAATGGTTTTCCAGTTACACCACCGTATAAAGATTCTCTTTTTCTGCTTGTACGCAATTTATTAAGATCATCCATAGCCAATCCTGTGCTTCCTTTTCTAAAATAAGCTTCGGCTCTCATAGTGTAGATTCCGCCTAAACGAAATAATGGAATATCAACATTACTGTTTCCGTTTCCTCCTTCAGGATCAAATTCATATTTAAAAATACGAGCTCCTTGATTGATTTCGTTTTGAGCAAATACAGATTGTGCAGGATTTTTAAAAGTTAAAGAAGGCGTAAAATCCATTCTTGTTGTGGTACTTTTTTCCATGTATAATGGAGAAACTTTGATACGATTTCCTGTCATTTCCAAAGATCCTGAAGCTAGCAATATTGGTCCGTATTGTGGTCCGTATTGAATACCTCTGTTAAAGTGGAACCAAGGTAAATTAGCACTTTTTGGTACGATATCTGTTGCTGGAACACTTACATCAGTACCATCGTTCATAAACCATGTACCATCACCATATTGGTATTTTTGCTGAAATCTTGGATCATTGTGGTTTCCATCCCATGTGGCAAAAAATTCTGGAGTTGTACAAGCCGCATTTGTTCCTCTGTTTGCTGCAGAAGTTCTTTGGTTACGTTCCATACATACATAAGCGAAACTGTTTGAACCGTTACGGATGTAATCTATCTTTTGAGAAATCGCAAAAATAAGCTCTTTCCCATTTTCGTTGTCTCTTGCAAAGTTTTTGAAATAATCACTTTCTAAACTGTATTTTCCAGAATTGATCAATAATGAAGTATAATAAATTACACGATCCATATCTGTTCCTGTACCAGTTGC
>Ga0160449_1000911_pt1 | contig 15437 bp, 17 predicted proteins | sample HID1975I_E1MG_FD_108216 | JGI IMG/M metagenome (GOLD analysis project Ga0160449, IMG submission 108216) | Enriched soil microbial communities from UW Madison campus, WI, USA - HID1975I_E1 MG | ecosystem: Environmental > Terrestrial > Soil > Unclassified | place: USA: Madison, Wisconsin...
CAGCAATACGGCCATCTGCGGCGTGAACGCCCGCCGTAATTTTCTTCCAGGCAGCAATTTGCTCATCGCTATGCAAACCTGGTGCGCCTTCATAACCTTTCGCTTGCGCTGAAATCTGCGTCGCTTCACTGATGATAAGCCCTGAGCTGGCACGCTGGCGGTAATATTCACCCATCAACGGCGTAGGGATATCACCCGGTACGATGCTGCGCAGTCGGGTCAGTGGAGCCATAAAAATACGGTTCGGGGCGGTAATAGCACCCACTTTCAGTGGAGTAAATAATTTATCTGCTGACATATAAAACGCCTCTAATAGACCGGTCGTCTACTGTTTGATTAAATAAAAAGTACTGAAATAAAAGCCTGTCAGGAGACAGGCTCCGCTAATAATTGAGTGACGTGAGCGAGGGCGCATTCCAGCGGTATCGCGCTACGTGAAATCTTCGCCTGCAAGCTCGCTCCGAGCCAAAGGGCATAAATCACCTGAGCCTGGCTGAACGCGGAATCGGTCAATTTCAGGCTTTTCTCTACGTGACCTTTTTCCAGTGCATCTGCAAGCTGGGAAACAATCTGTGCCGAGCCTTGATTCAGCGCCGCACGCATATCTTCTGAAAGGTCGCAAACCTCCGCCGAAAGTTTGACCGTCAAACAGCTGATCAGGCTACCGTGTTGGGAAAACCAGTTAACAGTTTCCTGATACCAGGCCAACAATCTTTCGCGGTACGTTCCCACGCCACAGGAAAAGTGCTGCTGCAATCGCAGGTTATAAGCCGTGTAATAGCGCTCCAGCATCGCCACGCCAAACGCTTCTTTAGAGCGAAAGTAATGGTAGAAAGAGCCTTTCGGGACTTCGGCAGTGCTTAACAACTCGCTCAACCCCATGCCAGTAAACCCGCGTTGCAGGCAAAGCTGCTCGCCGGTCGCAAGGAGGTGTTCGCGTGTGTCATGGTCAGGATGTCTGTTCATGGGGAAAGACTGTAATAGACCAGTCGGTCTAACGCAAGTTTTTAGGGGAAAATTTTTACGATGTTTTTGTGACTAATGAACAGCGAAGCGTAATCGCTATAAAAAACTGAAGCCACCAGAATAATGATCAACAGTCCCGCCAGAACCCCGACCAGGCGGATGAGTAGGGTGTACCACCAGCGTGAAGCCTGGATTTTAATCGCTGACAGAAACAATGCGGATACCAGTCCAGCCAGCCCGATCCAGAGCAGCAATTGTGGGGTAATTAACCCGGATGCTTTATGGGAGTCGGTTTCAAAGACGCTACTCACAATATGAGAGTCAATGACCGCACCACAGGTAAACATAAAGTAATTGTTAGCCGCACAGCCCATCACCAATATCACCAGCACTGGCTTACGTATCCACGGAAAATTAATCAGATTGAAGAGGGATAACCAGGTGCTGAACAAAACCACGGGCACGGAAATGGCGAATATCCAGCTGTGAAATGAGTCCGCGGCAATGATGTCCCATGCGCGTTTTATGAACAGTGAATTAATCAAAGTAAAGAAAAGGGCACAGCACAGGTTAAATCTGGAGTCGTTACACTGTAACCTTTTATTGATTTCCATAACGCCCGTACGACACGAATATAATGGACGTAGACTAATTTAATAAGATTAGGCGAACCTTAATTTCACCGCATCGCTTGCAACATTCTGCGTGTCAGGCTTCAATTGAAGCAATGTGCTTGAAGAGGTTGGCGAGTGTCTGAACAGTTAGAGTTTTTCCCGATACAAAGTCCGTGTCGCGGGATCTGCCAGTCAGATGAGCGCGGCTTTTGCCGTGGGTGTATGCGCAGTCGTGACGAGCGCTTTCAGTGGCAGCAACTGAGCGATGGGCAAAAACAAGAAGTGCTACGTTTATGCCGCCAGCGTTTAATGCGTAAATTACGTGCAAACAAGAGCGCATCCCCCGAAGAACCGCAACAACCTTCACTTTTTTAATTCCCTGATCCCTCTATACTCAGTCGCAGAATTTATTTAACACTGAGGACAGGCTTTATGGTACAGCGCATTACGATTTCCCCGCAGGGACCAGAACTTTCCCGTCTGGTGATGGGGTATTGGCGTTTGATGGAGTGGAATATGTCCGCCCCTCAACTGGCCAGCTTTATTGAAGAACATGTCGACCTGGGTATTACCACTGCTGACCACGCTGATATCTATGGTGGTTATCAATGTGAAGCCGCGTTTGGCGAGGCAATGCGCCTGGCTCCGCATCTGCGTCAAAAAATGGAAATCGTTACGAAGTGTGGGATTGCTACCACGGCAAAACCCGATCACGCTTTGGGGCACTACATCACCGACAAATCTCACATCATCAGCAGCGCGGAAAAGTCACTTCAGAACCTGGCCACTGACTATCTGGACCTGCTGTTAATTCACCGTCCTGATCCTTTAATGGATGCTGACGAAGTGGCGGAAGCGTTCACTATGCTGCATCAGAGCGGCAAAGTGCGTCACTTTGGCGTATCAAACTTTACACCTGCTCAGTTTGCATTGTTGCAATCGCGTCTGCCGTTTACGCTGGCGACCAATCAGGTGGAAATTTCTCCGGTACATCAGCCGACTATTCTTGATGGCACGCTGGATCAATGCCAGCAGTTGCGCGTTCATCCGATGGCATGGTCATGTCTGGGCGGTGGTAGCCTGTTTAATGACGAAGCCTTCCAGCCGCTGCGTGATGAGTTACAAGCGGTAGCAAATGAGATGGGTGCTGAAACTATCGAGCAAGTGGTTTACGCATGGGTGATGCGTTTGCCGTCTAAACCGTTGCCAATTATCGGCTCCGGTAAAATTGAACGTGTGCGTTCAGCCATTCATTCTCTGAGCCTGGATATGAGCCGTCAACAATGGTTCCGCATTCGTAAAGCCGCTCTGGGTTACGACGTGCCATAACCCGCAAAAATAGTTATCTCCCGGAGGATTCCACCTGTCTGGCCTATGCTTAACAGGGTAAACATGAATCCGGGAGATAAATATGAAGCGAATGAGTCTGGCGTTACTGGTCTTATTGAGTTGTGGAGCAGCTCAGGCTGCAAGCACCGACGTTCAAATGAATCTCGTCACCGCTGAGGGGATTGGTCACTCTCTTGGCAATGTCAAAATCACCGAGACCGATAAAGGACTGGTTTTTGCACCGGACCTGCGAACACTTCCCCCAGGCGACCATGGGTTCCATGTCCACGCCAAAGGCAGCTGTGATGCTGCTATGAAAGATGGCAAACCTTCAGCCGCTGAAGCGGCCGGTGGGCATCTTGATCCTGAACATACTGGCAAACATATGGGTCCAATGGGTGTGGGTCATCTGGGTGATTTACCCGTGCTGGTGGTTGATAACGACGGCAGCGCGACCCAGCCCGTTACCGCACCGCGCCTGAAAAAACTCGATGATGTAAAAGGCAAGGCGTTAATGGTGCATGTTGATGGCGATAATATGTCCGATCAACCGAAACCACTTGGCGGTGGTGGGGCGCGCTACGCTTGCGGCGTTATCCAGTAAAACTAGTGGCTGCCTGCCAACGTTCCGGCAGGTGGCGCTTGTTCCAGTTGGGAAAGCGAACAATAAAGTCGCCAGATGATTCCGGCGAGTTCTCGGGCATCCGCATTATGGTGATGCGCAAGCGTGTTCGACATTTTCTGTAATTCCTGCAACGTTGCTACCAGCGATCGTTGCTGAACCCCACGTTCACTCATCACGTCCCGCAAGGTATGAATACACACATCACGCACCTGTGAAAGCGGGTCGGACCGTGTTTCCCAACTCCGCAATTGCCAGACTACATGCGAGCAGTTCAGTAACACCACTCCCCAACGCAACAGCCAGCGGCGCGCCGTTTCATCTTTGCTGTTACTCAGTTGGCTAATGTGGTGATAGGCGAGCGATTCAAATTGGTTTTCCGTGTGGACGGGTTTGCGGCTTAACTGATCGACAAAACCACGTCGCAAGGCCCGAATATGGCGGCGACTCTTCCGCGTGTCTGAACCCGGTCGCAGAATGGAAAACGCCACCCACGAAAGGCCCACGCCTATCACTTTTGCCAGATTATCATTCAGGAAATCTGCAAAGTCATAAACCGGCGGGTTGGTCACTGCGATAAACGAACCCATGAAAACGATCAGTTGCCCCCATAAGCCCGCCAGCTTGGGTTGTTGTAGCTTGAGTAACTGCATGGTCGCCAGCAGCGGCAATAAGAAAATCAGGAACTGCCAGAGGTCGGTGATTTGCACCATCAGGCCGAATTTCACCAGGAAGCTAAATAGCGATAGCCACAGCAATGTGCGCATCAGCAAGGTGAGCGAATTAAGCGGCGAGGCGACAGACGAATAGAGCACGCAGCTTATTGCCGCCAGCGATAGCGCACCGCTCCCGCCATCCCATTGGGTGCTGATACACCAGGCTCCGGTCACGGTGATTACGCAGAAGGTGCGAACTGCGCTCCACAAGGCCTCGGTGTTATCGGTATGCCGCGCCAGTGGTGGCGTTTTCGGTGGTTCTAGCTCTGATACCGGCGTCGCATTTTCCAGTTCACGCAACCATCGCGAACTGTTCAGATACAACCAGCAGAAATAACGCAGACGATGCCAGAACGCCTGATACCGATAGTCATCATCGACCCCGGGGGCAATCTGCTGTAACAGGCGGGCGATGTGATATTTATGAGTATCCTCCCGCGCCAGCTCTTTAATTAAGGCTTCCAGGACTGGCCATAAATTTTCTGGCGGGTCAGGCCAGTTCATCAACATCCGACGCAGGCCGGAGATAACACTGGTGAGGCGGAGTTGTTGATGAATCAGATAATTGAGCAAATTATTCTGGCGGCGAAAACGATAATGGCTCCAGAACGCCTGAATCCTTAAAAGATTCATGGTCAGAATCTGCCCGATAACCCCTTCGTGCGCCATGCGAATCGCATCGGTGGTTTCTGGTTTCCACAGCATCGACGCGTGTTCCAGCAAACGGGCATGCATATTTCGCAGCGCACTCAGTAGCGTGGTGCCGTCAGAGGTGCTGGGCAGCACCATCATCATAAAACCACCGCATAAAATCCCGACGATAACTTCGCAAACACGTGCCTGAGTAATATCCCACAGCTGCGTGGTTTCAACCGTATTCACCATCGGGAAAGCGATAATCGCGGCGGTGTAGCCCGCCAGCATAAAGGCATACGCGACGTTATTCTGGAAATGGCTTGAGCTCCACGTACATAGCGCCAGCCACGCAGCCATAGCAAAAGTAAACAGCCACGGGTCGTTAAGCGTATTCCCGGCAATAATCAGCGAGGCCATAGCACCAATCAAACTGCCTGCCACACGACCCAGGCTTTTACTGACCACGCCGCCGACGGTAGGGAAGCTCACGACCGCCGCTGAAGTCATTGCCCAGTAGGGTTCATCTAAATTCAGGTAATAAGCGATGGTCAATGCCAGACACATCGCAATCGCATTACGCAGGGCGTAGCGCCATTGCCCGGCGTTTGCTTTGCCCCAGGGCGTATTTCGCCATGCCAACGCTGAGAGTTTCATCAGCGCTGTCAGTGCTTAATGGATACAGTGCAGGTGGTGCCGGATACTAATGTGACTCCTTGCGGAATCTCATCGAGCTTGATGCGCACCGGAACACGTTGGGCCAGTCGCACCCAGGGCACGTTGGGTTTGATATCCGGCACTAAATTGCTGTCGCTTTCTACACTCTGATCGTATATGGCGCGGCCAATGCTTTGCACTTTGCCGCTTAAAGGAACATGGCCGCTATACAACACGATTTGCGCGGCGTTGCCGGGTTGGATATGGCGAAGTTTGGTCTCTTCAAAATAACCAACAACATAAAAAGAGTGGCTATCGACCAGTGCAAATACCGGCTGCCCGGCGGTGGCGTAATTGCCGGTTCGTGTTGAAAGATTCGTCACCCAGCCATCAACGGGCGCGGTCACGGTCGTTTGCGTAATCTGCCATCTTGCCTGTTCAAGCGTGGCTTCAGCCGCTTTTACTGCGGCTTGAGCGGCTTTCACATTGATGTTGGCGGTGTCCATATCTTCGGCAGAAATATAGTTGCGCGGCAAATTACGACGGCGTTTGGCTTCGTTGCTGGCTTTGCCCAGTTCGGACTGCGCCTGGGCTAACTGCGCCTGCGCGTTGAGTTCGGCAATGTGGTAAGGCGTGACGTCAATGGTGAACAAAATCGAACCCGCTTTGACGAACTGATTATCTTCAATATTAAGCTTTGTAATGGTCCCTGAAACTTGCGGCGTAATGCTGACTTGCTCTGCGCGAACTTTCCCATCTCGCGTCCACGGTGATTGCATGTAATAATTCCATAACATCCAGCCAACAACGATGGCTACAGCAAAAACCAGCAGCGTGGAAAAATACTTAATTGTTTTCATATTCATGCTTTACCACACCACCAGAATGACCAGGCCTGCACTGACAGATAGTGAGAATAACGACAAATCCATTAATGTCGGATGCCAGATTTCGCCGGAATACATCCAGTCACGTAACAAATGATGCAGGATGAGCCAGATAAAAAAACCAACGAGAACCGCTTTAAAAAGAGGGGGAAAATAGATAGAAGCACCCAAAATCAGGTCCTGAATGGGTAAGCCTGAGGTCAGTAAATTAAAGCTCACGTCAGATAATCCTTTAAAATTCCGGGGACGACTGCCGTTTCCCCTGACTTAGATGTAAACTAAAAGTATAGCTGGTTGCATAACGTCAGCAAAAATAAGGATTTTGTTTTTTCAATTAAAGCCTGCACAGTAGTTTAAAATCAGTATAATATGTTAGCAAGCTAATTATAAGGAGATGAAATTGGAATCGCCATTAGGATCAGATCTGGCACGATTGGTGCGCATTTGGCGTGCTCTGATTGACCATCGCCTGAAACCACTTGAATTGACACAAACGCATTGGGTTACGTTGCACAATATTCATCAGTTGCCGCCCGAGCAGTCACAGATTCAACTGGCCAAAGCGATCGGCATTGAGCAACCATCATTGGTCAGAACACTTGATCAACTTGAGGAGAAAGGTCTTATTTCTCGTCAGACTTGTGCGAACGACCGTCGCGCGAAGCGTATTAAACTCACTGAGCGGGCAGATCCCATCATCACTGAGATGGAAACGGTTATCAAAAAGACGCGCGATGAAATTCTGTTGGGTATCAGCCCCGAAGAGCAGACACTGTTGCTTAACCTGATAAACCGGCTGGAAAAAAACATCGTTGATTTACAGACGAAAGAATAATTTTTTGATCGAAAGCCTCGCTGCAAAGCGAGGCTTTCTGCTTTATAGAAGCAATAATTAGTTCGGTGAAACAGTGGTCTGGCTGCCGTTGCTAGCGATTCTCACACGTTGACCCGCAGAGAATTTAGTGTCGCCTTGTTTTTGTACGACCAGAATGGTGTTGCCGTCATCTTTACGAATTTCCAGCTCAACACCCTGAGTTTTGTTCATCGCACCCTGAACACTCTGACCTGCCACGCCACCTGCTACTGCACCCGCAGCTGTTGCCAGTGAACGACCGGTACCGCCGCCGACGGTGTTACCCAGGAAGCCACCCAGAACAGCCCCGCCAATCGCACCCATCACGTTTGAATCATTTCCTGCCTGAATCTGAACAGGGCGAGCAGAAACCAACGTACCGTACGTGACGCTCTGCACTTGTTTGGCATCAGAGGCGCTGTACACGTCGCCGGAAAGTGAACTGGTGTTGCTGCAACCAGCCAAAGTTAACCCAACTAATGTTACTGCCAGTACACGTGAAATCATTTTTTGACTCTCCTGAACACCTGAAACGCCCAACTGAGCATCCTTCATGGATAAATTATATGGTATTTAGGTGCTGAATTTAAAATTAGTTCCGATGCATTATGGCATTGATACTAAAAAACCTTAACTTAACCGTGCCTAAACCAGCGCAATATTCTTTGTGAGACAGGCATTGTTGTTAAAAAGTATTAATGAATCATCGAATTGAGTGCTAATTTATGATGGAGTTTACCCCCTAAAATGGCGAATCTACAGGAGTAACAGATGAAATCAGGGCGTTATATCGGTGTGATGTCGGGCACCAGTCTGGACGGTATTGATGTCGTTCTGGCAGCGATTGATGAGCATCTTGTTGCGCAGCAGGCGAGTTACAGCCACCCGATTCCTTTAGATATCAAAAATGCCATTCTGGCAATCTGTCAGGGGCAGCAGTTAACGCTTTCTCAGCTTGGGCAGCTCGATAATCGCCTGGGGAAATTGTTCGCCGAAGCGGTGCAAACGTTGATGAATGAACAGGGGCTGACTTATACCGACATCACGGCTATCGGGTGCCACGGGCAAACCGTCTGGCATGAACCGCAAGGTGATGCGCCGCACACGATGCAAATTGGTGATAACAACCAAATTGTTGCGCGCACCGGTGTGACAGTCGTAGGGGATTTTCGCCGCCGCGATATGGCGCTTGGTGGACAAGGCGCGCCCCTGGTTCCGGCATTCCATCATGCTTTATTAGCCCATCCGACCGAACACCGCATGGTGCTCAACATCGGTGGGATTGCCAACCTTTCTTTGCTGATACCGGAACAACCCATACGTGGGTTTGATACCGGCCCCGGAAATATGCTGATTGATGCATGGATCTGGCGTCAACGCGGCAAGGCGTACGATAAAGACGCCGAATGGGCGAGCAGCGGTAAAGTTATTATTCCTTTATTGCAGCAAATGCTTAGTGACCCGTACTTTGCCATGCCTGCGCCGAAAAGCACCGGTCGCGAGTATTTCAACTATGGTTGGCTTGAACGCCAGTTGGCGGCATTCCCAGGGCTTGCCGGGGAAGATGTTCAGGCCACACTCACGGAACTCACCGCGGTGACTATTTCCGAGCAGGTTTTATTAAGCGGTGGTTGTGAACGCCTGATGGTCTGCGGTGGCGGGAGCCGTAACCCGCTACTGATGGCGCGTTTAGGTGGTTTGCTGCCTGGAATCGAAGTGACAACCACTGATGATGCAGGCATTAGCGGCGATGACATGGAAGCACTGGCATTCGCCTGGCTTGCGTACCGCACTATGTCGGGCCTGCCGGGAAATCTGCCGTCCGTGACTGGTGCAACAGCCGCTAGCGTGATTGGTGCCATATTTCCCGCAAACCCGCTCCATCTTCCCTGAAGAATCGGAGTTAACTGAAATTCACAACAGCACTAAAACTCTAAACTGAAGTGATGGGGGACGCTAAGCTCCCCCTTTTATAAGAAATTATAAGAACTTCAGGACATGCAGATGAAAAAACTACTTATTGCCACTATTCCTTTCATGCTCGCCGGATGCAGCTATTACAACACCTTTGTTGAGCGTATGCAGACCGATACCCTGCAATATCAGTGCGACGAAAAACCCCTTACCGTCAAACTCAATAATCAGAAACAGATGGTCAACTTTGTCTACGACAACGAATACCTGTCGCTGACTCAGGGTCTGTCTGCCTCGGGCTCGCGTTATACCGACGGAGTGTATGTATTCTGGTCGAAAGGCGATACCGCCACGGTTTATCGTAAAGACACGGTGGTGTTAGATAACTGCCAGTTACAAAATCCTAAGCGTTGAGATTTTTGAGGGTGGAGCGCACAATAGCTCCACCTGACAATTGCCTGACGTAAAGCCATGTCTGATAACGACTCTTTGCAACAAATTGCGCATTTGCGCCGCGAATACACCAAAGGTGGGTTGCGCCGCACTGATCTTACCGAACAACCACTGCCTTTGTTTGAGCGCTGGTTAGCTCAGGCGTGTGATGCAAAACTTGCCGATCCTACCGCGATGGTAGTGGCAACCGTTGATGAAAACGGCCAGCCATATCAGCGCATTGTTTTGCTCAAACACTTCGATGAACGAGGACTCGTGTTTTACACCAACCTTGGTTCACGCAAAGCCCATCACCTCGAAACGAATCCTCGAATCAGTCTGCATTTCCCTTGGCATATGCTCGATCGCCAGGTCATGGTGCAGGGAACGGCGGAACGCTTATCCACCATTGAAGTGCTGAAATATTTCCACAGCCGTCCGCGTGATAGCCAAATTGGCGCCTGGGTTTCAAAACAATCCAGCCGTATTTCCGCGCGCGGTATTCTGGAAAGTAAATTCCTCGAACTAAAACAAAAATTCCAGCAGGGCGAAATTCCTCTACCGAGTTTCTGGGGCGGATATCGCGTAACGATTGACCAAATGGAATTCTGGCAGGGCGGTGAACATCGCCTGCACGATCGTTTTTTATACCAGCGTGACGGCAGTGCCTGGAAAATAGACCGCCTGGCCCCGTAGCATCGGGAATTTGTTGTGTTAAGCGCTGGTACTCCACGTGCCAGCTCTCTATTATATGTCCCCTAAGAAATTAACTCCTTTCGCCACCAGGCGAAAAACCGTGTACCGGTAAAGGTGCAGTCGTATATAGATGGAGAATTTGATGGCGAGCATCAATTTGATAAAACAATTGCAAGAGCGGGGCTTAGTCGCCCAGGTAACGGATGAAGAAGCGTTAGCACAGCGACTGGCGCAAGGGCCAATTGCTCTGTATTGCGGCTTTGATCCTACCGCTGACAGCTTGCATTTGGGCCATCTGGTTCCACTGCTGTGCCTGAAACGCTTCCAGGAAGCGGGTCACAAACCGGTTGCGCTGGTGGGTGGTGCAACAGGTCTGATTGGCGATCCAAGTTTTAAAGCCTCCGAGCGCAAACTGAATACCGAAGATACCGTGCAAGAGTGGGTTGAAAAAATCCGCCGCCAGGTTGCACCATTCCTCGATTTTGACTGTGGCGAAAACTCAGCGGTTGCGGCGAATAACTACGACTGGTTTGGCGGAATGAATGTTCTGACCTTCCTGCGTGATATTGGTAAGCACTTTTCTGTAAACCAGATGATCAACAAAGAAGCGGTGAAGCAGCGTCTGAACCGTGATGATGTGGGTATCTCCTTTACAGAGTTCTCCTACAACCTGCTGCAAGGTTACGACTTCGCCTGCCTGAACAAACTGCATGGCGTGGTTCTGCAAATTGGCGGTTCCGATCAGTGGGGTAACATCACCTCTGGCATCGACCTGACCCGTCGCCTGCACCAGCAACAAGCGTTTGGTCTGACTGTTCCGCTAATCACCAAATCTGATGGCACCAAATTCGGTAAAACCGAAGGCGGCGCGGTATGGCTTGATCCGAAGAAAACCAGCCCGTACAAATTCTACCAATTCTGGATTAACACCGCAGACTCCGACGTTTATCGCTTCCTGAAGTTCTTCACCTTCATGAGCCTGGAAGAAATCGACGCGCTGGAAGAAGAAGACAAAAACAGTGGCGCGGCTCCGCGTGCGCAATATGTGCTGGCAGAGCAGGTGACTCGTCTGGTTCACGGTGAAGAAGGTCTGGAAGCGGCGAAACGTATTACCAGCAGCCTGTTTAACGGCAACCTGAGCGATTTGACCGAAGCTGACCTTGAACAACTGGCTCAGGACGGCGTGCCAATGGTTGAAATGGAACGCGGCGCTGATTTACAACAAGCATTGGTCGATTCTGAACTGCAACCTTCTCGTGGTCAGGCGCGTAAAACTATCGCGCAAAATGCTATCACCATTAACGGTGAGAAGCAGTCCGACCCGGAATATACCTTTGCTGATAGCGATATTCTGTTCAATCGCTACACCTTGCTGCGCCGGGGTAAGAAAAATTACTGCCTTGTTTGCTGGAAGTAATTAAGAAAGACCAGAAGGGCGTGGGAAACCACGCCCTTTATTTTTGCGATATATTCCCAGAGTAGCCCGAGTAGAGAAATGAAAAACATTCTTGCCATCCAGTCCCATGTGGTTTTTGGTCATGCCGGTAATAGTGCTGCCGAATTCCCGATGCGCCGCCTGGGCGCCAATGTGTGGTCGCTGAACACCGTTCAGTTCTCCAATCACACCCAATACGGAAAATGGACAGGCGACGTCATGCCTGCCAGCCATCTCAGTGAGATTGTGCAGGGAATTGCAGATATCGGTCAGTTGCAGCGTTGTGACGCGGTGCTGAGTGGTTATCTAGGCTCTGCGGAGCAGGGTGAACACATTCTTTCTATCGTGCGCAAAGTGAAAGAAGCGAATCCGCAGGCAAAGTATTTCTGTGATCCGGTTATGGGGCACCCTGAAAAGGGTTGTATCGTCGCACCTGGTGTAGCCGAATTCCATACACGCTATGCGCTACCAGCCAGCGATATTATTGCGCCAAACCTGATTGAGCTTGAAATTCTCAGCGGCCATGCAGTGAATACCGTTGAAGAAGCGGTTGCCACGGCGCGTGAACTCATCGCCAAAGGCCCGCAAATTGTCCTGGTGAAACATCTGGCACGTGCCGCTTATCAGCAAGATCGCTTTGAGATGTTGTTGGTGACAGCCGATGAAGCCTGGCATATTCACCGTCCGCTGGTGGACTTTGGTGAGCGCCAGCCAGTTGGCGTAGGTGATGTGACAAGTGGCCTGTTGCTGGTGAAGTTGCTGCAGGGAGCCACGCTTCGCGAAGCGCTCGAGCACGTTACTGCTGCGGTTTATGACGTAATGGTCGTGACGAAGAAAATGGAAGAGTACGAACTACAACTGGTTGCGGCGCAAGAAGGTATTGCGAAACCTGAGCATTATTTCACTGCGGTGAAACTGTAAAACATAAACGCCCTCAGTAGAGGGCGTTTTCACGTCAAGCAGATTAAATCCCTTCAGCTGTTAACGCCGCCGCCACTGCCGGACGCGCTTTCATACGTTCCATAAACGCGTCGATGTTGCTCAACCCTTCCAGATTGAGTTTCAATGCCTGCGCCCAGCGCAATACGGTAAACAGATACGCATCCGCCACGCTAAAACGCAGACCCATCAGCCACTGTTTGTCATTCAACTCTTCGTTGACGTATTTGAATTTTTTCTCAAGTGCGGCACGCGTAAGTGTTTTGAAATCGTCAGGCGTTGCTGGATTAAATAATGGCGAGAAGCCTTTGTGAAGCTCTGTCGCAATGTAGTTAAGCCACTCAAGCGTATGGTAGCGCGTCATGCTGCCTGCGGGAGCGAGCAACTGGCGGTCAGGCACTTTATCTGCGAGGAACTGCACAATCGCAACCCCTTCAGTCAGCAGCGAACCGTCATCAAGTACCAGTGCCGGAACTTGGCCTTTGGCATTCACTTCAAGATAATCGTCACCCGTTTCGGTTTTCTTTGCCGCTAAATCGACTTTGACGAGGGAGAAATCTACACCGGTTTCGCGCAGGATGATGTGGGGGGAGAGGGAACAGGCACCAGCTTTATAATACAGTTTCATTACTGAACTCCTATAGGGCGCTAAGATACCCTATGTTAGTGCGCAAACGGGCAAAAAAAAAGCCGTTAGCGAAAAGCTAACGGCTGAAAAAATCATGTTTCCCGCTACATTACGCGGTGGCTGTTTCCGTGGTGGTTTCAGCTTTTTCGTCACTCTGTGCCATACGGCTCAGTTTCGGTGCCGTAATCATCATCAGAACCGCGATAACAGCGGTAGCAATACCGATTTGCATGAATACGTGACCGTAAACTGCCAGTGACTGCAATGGATCTGTCACGTTTTCCGGTACAGCCATCAGGTTGGCAACTTTACCTGCAATGATTGCCGCACCAGCAGTCGTCAGGAACCAGCTACCCATGATGAAGCCCATCAGACGCTGTGGCACCAATTGTGCAACCATCGCCAGACCCAGACCAGAAATCATCAATTCGCCAATACTTTGCAGCGCATAGCTCAGGATCAACCAGCTTACTGAAACAATACCCGCATCGGATGCAAACTTAGCACCGACTGGCAGCACCAGGAACGCGAGGGAGCACAGAACCATACCGAATGCGAACTTGTGCGGCATTGGAATGCGGTCGCCCATTTTGTTATAGATTGCAGCCAGAATCGGGCTACCAATCATGATCCAGAATGGGTTCAGCGCCTGGAACTGCTCTGGTTCAAACGCGATACCCAGAATGGAGTGCTCAACGTTACGAATAGCAAAGAAGTTCAGAGAGGTTGGCATTTGGCTATACAGCACAAAGAACACGATCGCTTCAACCATCAGGATGAACGCAACAATCATCTTACGACGCGCTGTGCCTTTCATGGCGAAGGTTTCTTTAGCAAAGATAACCACGATGCCCAGAGCGACTACGCCCAGAACCATACGTGCGATACCCTGGTTGTGCAGCAGCCAGGTTGCTGCGGTAACCAGCACCAGAACGCCGACAATAGTCGTGGCCAGTTTACCGAAGTGAACAGGCTGGAAGTCAGGTTTGGAACCGTGGTTCTTCACCCACTTCTTACAGAACATGAAGTTCACGAGGGTAATCAGCATACCCACGAAGCTCAGAGAGAACGCAACACTCCAGCCATACTTCGCTGCCAGCCATGGTGTAGCCAACATAGAGAAGAATGAACCGATGTTGATGGACATGTAGTACATGGTAAATGCACCGTCCAAACGCGGGTCGTCTTTTTCATAGCATGTAGAAAGCAGGGAAGACGGGTTAGCCTTGAACAGACCGTTACCCACAGCGATTGTCGCCATACCCATATAAACAACGGCAACATCGTGGCCGGAGTAAGCTACCAGCGCGTAACCGATAGCCAGAACGATTGTGCCGAGCACAATGACACGCTTGGTGCCGAGAACTTTATCGCCCAACCAACCACCAATAGCGACCATTCCGTAGACCAGCGCGCTGAAGGAAGAGAACAGGGTGATGGAGTCAGCTTCGGACATACCCAGCATTTTGACCAGGTAAACGGCCATGATGCCTTGCAGGCCGTAGTAGCCAAAACGCTCCCACAACTCGATAGAGAAAATCAGGTAGAACGATTTTGGTTGTTTGAAAGCGTTCAGACTTACGCTTTCTGTTGGTTTTTGGTTTGCAGTCGACACATATACCTCTTTTTTTTACATCCCACTTTAACAGGAGTTTTCTAAGCGTCATGCCGGGTGGGCATTCGCTTTTTTAGTTATAAGGAAGGGGAAACGGCGGGTAATGTTCACTATCCTGCGCAATCAGGCAAGAGGTTTGTAATACTCTGTTACATATATCCGAGGCGGAATAAAGCACCGAAAAGCAATTTGTTATTCAGCGTTAAATTTTATCAAAATGCGCTTTACCAATTTATTCTCTGCTGGAATATCAAAATTAAATCAATTTAGTTATATATTCTGCTCTAAAGGCGAATGTGTAGTGATATGGGCGGGGTGTAAAGATATGTGCAGGCTATTGTACTGCCTAAGTTGAGTATTCACTGGTGAATAAGAGGTTATTTGTTTCATTTTGATGACTTAAATTTAACATCAGGTTATCAGCGTGATCTGCGTCACATAGTTATGGAAAATTCTTATCGTAAAAAAACGATTAACCTGTTCGGGTAATTATTCACCGCA
>Ga0160449_1000912_pt1 | contig 15435 bp, 11 predicted proteins | sample HID1975I_E1MG_FD_108216 | JGI IMG/M metagenome (GOLD analysis project Ga0160449, IMG submission 108216) | Enriched soil microbial communities from UW Madison campus, WI, USA - HID1975I_E1 MG | ecosystem: Environmental > Terrestrial > Soil > Unclassified | place: USA: Madison, Wisconsin...
TGTTTCAGGTCACAGGTTCAACCTTTGTATAAATTAATGTTCTAAATTTAAGCATTTTGTTTGTTGCCACAAAGGCGCTAAGGCACTAAGTTTTTTATTTTGAATTGCCTACAGCTTTAGCTGAAGGCAATTTAATTATTAAAAGAAAAATTGGAGACTCTGCGACTTTGCTATCAAATTTAAGCATTCAAAACCTTAGAATCTTAGTACCTCAGAATCTTAAAAGAATCAATGTTCATGCTCTCCCCCGCCCTTCATTGCTGAAAGCAGATAAAAAGCACCTTTGGTAACGATTTTAGCATCAGATGCGATTTTGTCTACAAATTTCACTTCTGTAAAACCTAAATCTGTTGTTCCTGGAATAACTTCAACTGCTTTGAAATGAATTTCTTTTTCGTGTGATTCTTCTTTTTCGCCTTCGGTATGATTATGCTTTTCTTCGGAATCAGCTTCTTCTTTAATAAAAACAAAATATTTATCAGCATTACGAACGACAGCATCTTTTGGCAAAGCTGGAACGGTCGCATTTGTAATATTGATATTAGCCGAAACATACATTCCAGGAATTAATCCTTTGGCATCGGCAGGATCGATTTTGGCGTGAACGGCAACGGTTTTACTTTCGTTAGAAAAAGATTTATTGATTCCGAAAATCTTTCCTTTAATGGATTTATTCGATTGATTCGTTAATACAAAATCAATTACCTGCCCTACCGAAATAGAACCCAAATCTTTCTCGTAAACATTCAAATCCAAATGCATCTGACTGTTGTCAACCACTTCAAAAAGCGAAACTCCAGTATTGGAAAAAGCGCCTTTCGCAATATTAATTTTCCCAACGTAACCATTTATCGGAGCTACAATTGGAACTAGAGACGAACTTCCTTTTGTGGAAACATGCAAAGCTTCTAATTTGTTTTTGGCTGCCTGCGCACGCGCTCTTTCAGCTGCTAATTTTGCTTTTACTTCTTGAAATACCTTTCTCGGATTTACATTTTCATCGCTCAAAGTTTTCTGGCGATTGTATTCTAACTGCAGGTATTCGACATTGGCAGAAGCTGAATGATAATCTTCCTGCATTTCAATTACTTCGAGATTTTGAATGGTTGCCAAAACTTTTCCTTTATTAACAAATGTTCCTTCCAAAACATAAATATCTTTTACCGTTCCTCCAATTAAAGTCGAAACTTCAGCGGAATTTTGTGGAGGAACTGTCGTGTAGCCATTGGCTTTGATGATTTTATTCAGGTTTCTGTTTTCTACAAATCCTGTTTCAATGCCGACAGTTTTATATTGAGATTCGGTTAAAGCGATCTCTGTTTGTGATTTTTCTTCTTCGTGTATTTCCTCGGTCTTTTTTTCATTGCAAGAATTTAAAATACCGCAGTAAGCTATAAGCAGTAAGCTATAGGCTAATTTTCTTTGCGGACTCTGCGATAAAATCTCTGCGATCTTTGCGGTTAAATTTATTTTCATTTTAATTGTTTTTGATAGTTGGAAATTGGAGTTCGATTGCGCTTTGATTATAGCTGTGTGTCGCTTCTGCAAATTGTTTTTTAATATCAATTGCCTGATTTAAGAAACTGATGTACGACCAGTAACTCATATCGCCATTGGCATAACTTTTTTGTGCTGTATCAATAATCTGATTCGCATACTGCAAACCTTCATTTTGATAATAAGCTAAGTTTTTCTGGTGCTTTTTAAAATTATTCTGTAATTCTTCTTTTTGCAGATTTAAAATCATTTTATTTTTATCCAAAGCCATTTGAGACTGCGAAATACTGATTTCAGCCGCTTTCGCTTTGGTTGTGTTAACACCTCCAAATAACGGAATTTGTAATCCTGCCGTAAAACCTTGAAACAAAGATTCAGTATTAATAGTTTGCGCAAAATAACCTAAACCGACTTTTGGAGTTCGAAGTGCTTTAAAAGTTCCAGCTTCTTTCTGATAAACCGAAATTTGCTGTTGATAGAAATCGGTCATGAGAAGTTCAGCTTTTGAGATTTCTTGATTTTCTATGAAAGCATATTGCAAAGCTGTATTTTCATCGGGAATAATGTTTTCATTGGTCTGAACAAAAAACTGAAGCTGTTTCTGGTAAATCGCCAAGTCATATTCTAACTGCGCTTTTTGGGTTTCGATTTCTTTTACTTTGGCTTTGGCGCTAATCACTTCGATATTACCGCTTTCTCCTGTTTTAAAACGGAGTTCGGCATTCTTTAAAAATTTGGTATAAATCTCATTTAATTCTGAGTTTAATTTCTGAATTGAAACTCCATACAAATATTGATAATAAGCCAAGGTTACTGCTTTTTCGACTTCATAAGAAGATAAAGCTTTTCGTTTTTCAGCCAATTTTGCCAGTTCCTCCTGTAATTGTCTGTTGGCTTTTGTAATGTTTCCCAACGGAAAAAACTGCTGTACAGAAACATTATGATCAAAATCAACGCTATTGAATTGCCCGCCTTGATATTGCACTTGTAACGGATCTGGCTGAAAAGCAGTTTTCTTTAAAACGGTTTGTTTTTCAATTTCTTTATCAGCAATTTTTAAGTCGATGTTGTTTGATTTGGCAAGTTCTATTGCTTTTTCTAAAGATATTTTGGTTTGCGCTGACATCAGCGTGCTTGCTAACAGGAACACAATTAACCGCAAAAATCGCAAGGGATGCGAGAACTTCGCAAAGGTTATTTTTCTTAGATTGTATAGTAATTTTTTCATTTTTTTTAAATATTTCTTTGTGTGCTTTGCGTAAACCTTAGCGTTCTTTGCGTTTAAAACCACTTTCCAGCATTAAATACAAAATCGGTAAAACGATTAATGTCAATAATGTTGCTGAGAATAACCCGCCGATTACCACTGTTGCTAAAGGTTTCTGCACCTCTGCTCCGCCGCTTGTCGATAATGCCATTGGTAGAAATCCTAAAGAAGCTACGGCAGCCGTCATTAAAACGGGACGTAATCTGGTTTTGGTTCCGATTAAAACTCTTTGAAGCGGATCTAAAATTCCTTCTGCTTTTAATTGATTGAAGTACGAAATCAATACGATTCCGTTTAGCACTGCGATTCCGAACAAGGCGATAAAACCAATTCCTGCCGAAATACTAAAAGGCATTCCTCTCAGCGAAAGCGCAAAAACTCCTCCGATCGCAGATAACGGAATTGCGGTAAAAATTAAAAGGGCTTGTTTGATACTTTTGAATGTAAAATAAAGCAATACCAAAATCAGCCCTAAAGCAATTGGCAAAGCAACAGAAAGCCTTTGTGTCGCTTCGATTAAATTCTCAAACTGTCCGCCATACGTTACGTAATAACCTACTGGAAGCTTAAAGTTTTTGTCGAGTTTTGCCTGAATTTCTTCAACCACACTTTTAATATCTCTTCCGCGAACATTTAAGCCAACCGTAATTCTTCTCTTTCCGTCTTCGCGGATGACCTGCACTGGTCCTTGCTCATATTCAACAGAAGCAACTTGAGAAAGTGGCACCTGCTGGCCGTTTGGAAGCGGAATAAACAAATTGCTGACATCCGTAATATCGGCGCGGTTGTTTTCATCCATTCTTACCACTACATCAAATCTTTTGCTTTCGTCATAGATTTTTCCAGCACTTTCACCAGCAAAAGACGACCGAATGATTTGATTGATATCTGAAATATTGAGTCCGTAAAGTGCAATCTTATCATAATCGTATTTAACGGTAATCTGAGGCAGCCCTGTAACCTTATCAGCTTTTAAATCTCCGATGCCGTCAATACTTTTTATTTTGGAAATTAATTCTGCTGCTTTCGCGTCTAGAATCTCTAAATCGTCACCAAAAATCTTGATGGCAATATCAGATCGGCTTCCAGTCATTAATTCGTTAAAACGCATCTGAATGGGCTGAGAAATTTCAATATTCGCTCCAGGAATCACTTCCATTTCTTCTTTCATGGCATTAGCCAATTCTTCCCAATTATGGTATTTGCCTTTCCATTCTTTTTTGTCTTTCAAAACAATAATTAAATCACCGCTTTCAATGGGCATCGGATCGGTTGGGATTTCGCCGCTTCCTATTTTGGTTACGATGGTTTTTATCTCTGGAAATTTTGCTTTTAGAAGCTGTTCGTATTTAGTTGTAGTTTCGACCATCTGCGTAAGCGAACTTCCAGTCATTATCGTAGCATTTATAGCCAAATCTCCTTCTTCAATTGTTGGGATAAATTCGCCTCCCATATTTTGGAAAATAATAAATGCTAAAGCAAATAATGCGACTGCGGTTGTCAGAACCACTTTTTTTAATTTTAAAGCCTTATTAAGCAAAGGCGTATAACGACTCTCGAGCCACGCAATCATTCTATCACTAAAATTGGATTTGTGTTCTGTTTTTTTGGATAGAAATAAAGCGCTCATCATAGGAATGTAAGTCAGCGAAAGAATAAAAGCTCCAATAATGGCAAAACTAACCGTCATTGCCATTGGTTTAAACATCTTTCCTTCAGTTCCAATCAAGGCTAAAATGGGCAGATAAACGATCAAAATAATGATTTCTCCAAAAGCTGCGCTATTTCTGATTTTTGAAGCCGAATTATACACTTCAGAATCCATTTCTTCCTGTGTCAATTCTTTTTTATTTTTGATTTTCTGAAGATGATGCATAGTGGCTTCCACAATAATAACGGCGCCATCTACAATGATTCCGAAATCTATGGCGCCCAAACTCATTAAATTTCCGCTTACGCCAAAGGCATTCATCAAAATCACCGCAAATAACATGGCCAGTGGAATTACAGATGCTACAATAAGACCTGCGCGAAGATTTCCTAGAAATAAAATCAGCACAAAAATTACGATTAAAGCACCTTCTAATAAATTCTTTGCGACTGTTTTTATAGAATTATCAACAAGTTTTCCTCTGTCAATAAAAGCTTCTGCAACAACGCCTTCGGGAAGACTTTTGTTAATTTGAGCCATTTTGTCGTGAATACGGCTGACAACTGCGCTTGAGTTTTCTCCTTTCAGCATTAATACCAAACCCGAAACGATTTCACCTTTTCCGTCTTTGGTAGATGCGCCGTAACGCAATGCAACGCCTTCGCGAACCTGCGCCACATTGCGCACTAATACTGGCGAACCGTTACGGTTTTTTACCACTACATTTTCAAGGTCTTTTACACCTTTGGCCATTCCGACCCCGCGGATGAAATAAGTATATTGATCTTTTTCAATATAAGCGCCTCCTGTATTTTGATTGTTTTTTTCTAATGCCTCAAAAATTTCGGTAATGGTTACGCCTAAACTATTCAGCATATTGGGATTAACGGCAATTTCATATTGTTTTAGTTTTCCGCCCCAGGTACTTACATCGGCAACACCACGAATTCCCTGCAATTGCGGAATAATAATCCAATCCTGAATGGTTCTTAATTCGACGGCGCTGTATTTGTTTTCGTAACCTTTTTTGGCGTAGACATCATATTGGTAAATTTCGCCTAGACCAGTTGTAATAGGCGCTAATTCTGGAGTATCAACATAATCTGGAATGTTTTCTTCGGCTTGTTTTAAACGCTGGAAAATTTGTTCCCGCGCCCAGTAAATATCTACATCGTCTTCAAAAACAACGGTTACAACAGATAATCCGAAACGCGAAATACTGCGGAGTTCGATAATATCTGGTACGGTTTTGACCGCTCGTTCTAACGGATAGGTAATTAACTGCTCTACTTCCTGACTTGCCAAAGTTGGCGCTGTCGTAATAATCTGAACTTGATTATTGGTTACATCCGGCAAAGCATCGAGCGGTAATTTTTTGAGTGAATAGCTTCCCCAAGCTATTAAAACAAGGGTAAATAATAGTATTACGAATTTGTTTCGTATACTAAATTGAATGATTTTATCTAGCATTTGAATAATATAATGACATGAGAAATTAGGCAAGAATCTGCCTTATCAATTTGTGGTAAGTCCACAACTCTCTAACCCGAATTCCGAATTTTCGGAAACAGGCATCATTATGCTATTTGAGGGGGCTGCCATATGCTTCCGTAGAAATTTGAAGCAAAAACAGAATTATAATTAGGTAAAGGAATTGATATAAGATTGTATGCGGCAGGAAATTCAAAACTTACAGCAGTTTGATAACTCAAAACTTGTGCACCGCAGCAGTTGCAGGCACAAAATGGAGAACATAAATCATTGTCTTTGTCGTGCGAATGATTTTGTTCTGAAGAAAATTGGGCTGTTTTATGCATAGCACTGTTCACTTCCATATCTGCACAAGGCATATTTGAAAGTGCCATCAAATAAATTGACATTAGAATTGCTATCCATTTCATGACAGTAAAAATAATACTTTATTCCATTCACTTTCGAAAAAAAACATAATCAACTGACTTTTAATCATATTTCTTTAAAATTTATTTTCGGCAAAAGAAAATTTAGTTAACTTTAACATGAATTAACATCTTTTTTATTTCAAAAATCTACGCCTAAAGCCAATAATCTCAAAATTTATATCCAAGACATACATTTAAGAATACACGATCTATAATTTATTTTACGCAGTTTTATTAATTACCAAATACCTCTAATAAATGAAATGTAAAAAATTAATATCAGCCTTTTTCTTATTATTTAGTGTTCAATTTTTTGGTCAAGTTTATACCGATAAAATCGTAGGAGAAAAAAATCAGGAATTAAAAGACAGTTTAAAAGTAGAAGATTACCCTTACGCACTGCCAATTTGGGGTAAAAAAGTCGCTCAAAAAGGTTATAATCTTCCCTATTCTGCCGGATTATCTGTCAATTATTTTTGGCAAGATTCTAAAATTAATATAAATGATTTAGAAGTGGGTTTCAATAATGGTCCTATGTACAATCTGGATGAAATCGTTCGTTTTGATAAGTCTTCTGTAGAAGCTGGCGCCCTAACCATAAGACCTGACATTTGGCTGCTTCCTTTTTTAAATATCTATGGTATTTTTGGTAAAGCAAATACTGCAACTAAAATCAATGCTGGAATTTGGGTTCCTGATGCTGATAATAATTGGTCTCAGGTAGCTTCGTTCAGTACCAAAGCTAATTTTAATGCAACCACTTTTGGATTTGGTATGACTCCTACAATAGGAATTGGCGGAGGGTGGCTTGCACTCGACATGAATATGGCTTGGACTGATATTAGTTCACTTGATAAACCCGCATTTTCTTATGTATTTGGACCACGATTAGGAAAAACATTTAAATTTCATAAAAAAGATGAAAATATAGCTTTTTGGGTTGGTGCTTTTAGAGTTCATATTTCGGGAGATACAAACGGAAATATTGCTTTGTCTGATATTTTTGATCTAAGTAATGCTCAGACAAAGGTTGATGACGGATTGGCAAAGGTCTCTGAAAACCAGACAAAAGTGGATAATTGGTGGAATGGCCTAACCCCAGCTCAACAAGCAAATCCAGTAAATGCCGCCAAACATAATACGGCAACCCGTGCTTTAGAAAGAGCGGGAACTTTTTTAACGAATTTAGACGGAGCTTTAAGTACTGCAGAATCTTCATCCGTTCAATATTCACTTCAGAAAGCTCCACAAGATATGTGGAATTTTATCATTGGTTCTCAATATCAATACAATAAGCATATTATGTTTAGATTTGAAGCCGGTTTTTTAGGAAGCCGTACACAATTTTTAGGTGGTCTTCAATACCGTTTTGGACTTTAATCTTTCTATATGAAAAAAGGTTTATTATTACTTTTCATGCTTTTCTGCATGGCCCAAGCGCGATCTCAAGTTTTAATTTCCTTAATTTTTGGAGATAAACTGAATTCGCCTTTCTTAGAATTTGGTCTAGAAGGCGGACTCAATCTTTCTGATATTTCTGGGCTTGAAAGTTCTGGTACTAATCCTGGTTTCAATCTGGGGTTTTATTTTGACTTTAGATCGAAAAAAAATCCCGCTTGGATGATTAATACTGGCGTAATAGTGAAATCGCCAATGGGTGCGCACCATCTTCCTGTTTACTCTTTAGACGATGTTAACTTGGATAATACTTTTGAAGGCGGAAGTGTCAATCGTGAAATACGCTATTTTAATGTTCCCATTTTAATTAAATACCAATTCAAAAATAGAATTTATCTTAAAACCGGGCCTCAATTCGGACTTCTGGCTTCGGCTTTTGATGAGTTTACCAACGAAATTAATAAAAACGACGTTACTTATAAAAAGAAAATTAGAGACGAGATTCGTGTTATAGATGCTGGAATTGCTTTGGGAACCGGCTATCATATGAATGTCGGCTACGGATTAAATATAACGATTCAATATTACTACGGATTGGTTCCTGTTATGAAAGGAGACGGACCAAATGTTTATAACCGCTCTTTGTACCTGACAGCTGGAATTCCTATTGGAAAAGGAAAAGCGGCACAAAGAAGAGCGGAAAAAAATGCTGAAATGAATAAAGTTATACTGCCGGAAGACAAAAACTAAACTTGATTTATTTCTTTTATAAATTCTAAAATTTCTTCGGTACTTAAAACAAAATCTGGCGTTGTATGCAAAATGGCGTTGTTAGGCATAAAAGGCATATCTGCCGACAACGGATTTTGAATCACAATTTTGCCGCCTGCCGCCTGAATGGCTTTTAATCCAACAGTTCCATCAGAATTTGAACCAGAAAGTAGTATTCCAATCAGTTCTGGTCCAAATATTTCGGCTGCCGATTCAAAAGATACATCAATGCTTGGCCTGCTGTAATTTATTTTTTCTGAAGTATCTAAAGATAATGTTTCGTCTTTTTCAAAAAGCAAATGGTAATTTGAAGGTGCAATGAAAATGAATCCTGTCTGCAGCTTTACCTTATCTTCAACTATTTTTACTTTTATATTGGACCTTAAAGCAATTAAATCTTCTAAGGTTTGTTCATCTGTATTTTTTCTGTGAACTACAATTACAATTGCAAAGGAAATTGGATTTTCTATAAATGGCAAAATTTGTAATAATGCCTGCAGACTTCCCGCTGATCCTCCAATTATAACTACTTTACAATTATTTATTATTTTATTTTCCTCCATATTTTCTCTTTATCAAATTGTTTGTATTTGGTTGGAGAGATAGAATATTTGATTGTTTCTTTTGTTCCAAGTGCCAGAAAACCTAATGGAGCCAGACTATCATCAAAAAGATTTATAACTCTTTTCTGTAGATTATTATCAAAATAAATTAAAACATTTCGGCACAAAATAAGGTCAAACTCATTAAAAGAAGTGTCTGAAACTAAATTATGCTGAGAGAAAACCATTTTTTCAGAAAGGTTTTCATTAAACTTCGCAAAACCATAATTTGCAATATAATAATCTGAAAAATCTTCCTGTCCTCCCGAATCTCTATAATTATCGGCGTAGTCTTTTATCATTCTCAACGGAAAAATACCGCTTTTGGCTGTTTCTAATACAGTTGTATTGATGTCTGTTGCATACAACAGCGATTTATGCAGTAAACCTGCTTCCTTCAACATAATAGCCATAGAATACACTTCTTCGCCTGTAGAACAGCCTGCATGCCATATTCGTATAAACGGTTTAGTGCCTAAGAGCGGAAGAATTTCTTTTCGAAGTGTCAGATAAAAAGACGGATCACGAAACATTTCTGTAACGTTAACCGTTATTTCATCGATCATTCTTTTACAATACTCAGGATCTCTGCGAACTTTTGATAAAAATTCATGAAAATGCTTAAAGCCATCCAAATAAAAAACTCTGTTTACACGTCTTTTAAGTGAGGCTCTGGAATAACTTCCAAAATCAAAACCATAATATTCGTAAATTTCATTTATAAGAGTTTCTAATTCAATATCTTCAATCATAATTCATTTAAATTTCACCCAAGATTTGAAGTAATTTATCAACATCTACGGGTTTTGAGATGTAGGCATCAGCTCCAGCCTCTAAACATTTTTCTCTATCTCCATTCATTGCTTGGGCAGTTACTGCCACGACAAAAGTAGATTCTTGTGACGGAATTGCTTTTATAAGCGGAATTGCTTCATAACCATCCATTTCTGGCATCATCATATCCATCAAAACGGCATCTATCGAATTGTCATTTGATAATATTTTTAAAGCTTCTTCTGCGCTTAAACAAGACAAACAGTCAAAAGATTTTGCTTTTAAAGTATTCACTAAAGCAAAAATATTTCTAGAATCGTCATCTACAATTAATACTTTTTTCTTTTCCATTTACAGTATTTTTAAAGATTAGATTTTATCATATAACCAAACTCGAAGCAGTGACAACAGCTGATCTACGTCGACAGGTTTTGTAATGTAATCTGAAGCTCCCGCTTTGATACATTTTTCTCTATCTCCGGTCATTGCTTTGGCCGTTACAGCAATTACTGCTAAGTTAAGAAATTTAGGGTTACTTCTTATCTTTTCTGCTGTTTCATAACCATCCATATTTGGCATCATCATATCTAATAATACAACATCTGTATCTGGATTTTCTTCTAAAATTTTAATAGCCTCTTTTCCATCAAAAGCCGTAATAACAGTCATTCTAAAAGCTTCTAAAGCCTTAGAAAGCGAATAGATATTACGAACATCATCGTCAACAATTAATACTTTCTTTTCAAATAAAATATTGTTTAGTGAATTCAGTTTTTTAGTGCTTTCTTTTATGTCTTTTCCTTCTTTTTTCTTGCTTTCTACTAAATGAAGGAAAAGTGAAACCTCATCAAGCATTCTTTGATATGAATGTGCGGTTTTTACAATAATAGAATCGGCATATTTTCTAATTTTCAATTCTTCTTTGATCGACAAACTTTTTCCTGTAAACACAATTACTGGAAGATTCTCTAGGCCTGGATTTTTCTTCACCCCGTCTAGAATTTCGTAAGCTTGTTTATCTGGAATTCCCATATCTAGAATTACACAGTCAACGTCTTCTTTGTTTAAAATAGTTAATCCTTCAGAAACATCACTTTTAATTTCCGAATTGATATTATATGTTTCTAAGAAATAAGCCAGTGCTTTGGCGTGCTGCGGGTTATCTTCAATAATTAAAACCTTTTGCGATTCGTTATTGATGATGTGCTCAATACGCATAAAAACTTCTGGAATTCTATCAAAAGCAACTGGTTTGTCTAAGAAATCTACAGCTCCTTTTAATAAACTTTCTTGTTTTAATTTATGCGAAGACATTATGTGTACCGAAATATGTTTGGTATGAGAATGATTCTTCAACTCCTCTAAAACTTCCCAGCCGCTCTTAATTGGAAGTTCAATATCCAATAAAATTCCAATTGGTCTGTAAATCAAGGCGAAATTTAAAGCGTAATCTCCTCGTACCGCAACAACTCCTTTATATCCTTTTTTCTGTGTGAAAGCCAACAACGATTTTGCAAAATTGATATCGTCTTCTACAATTAGAATTACTTTATCGCCTTCGACAATAGAATCACGGTCGTCTTCAATTTCTGCAGGAACAACTTGGCTGATGTATCTTGGTTTTGGCTCTGTATCTTCTGACTTTTCTGCTTCTTCTTCGATTAATACAGCCTCTGGAATTTTGTTTACAGAAACTTTATTAATCGCAAAACCTAATACCGGAAGACATAGCGTAAAGGTACTTCCTTCATTTAATTTACTATGCAGAATAATTTCTCCTCTTAATAATTTGGCTAATTCTCGGCTGATTGATAATCCTAAACCAGTTCCGCCGTATTTACGTTTCGTTGAACCGTCGGCTTGTTGGAAAGCTTCAAAAATTAATGGCTGTTTTTCTAACGGAATTCCGATTCCTGTATCTTTTACGATAAAACAAATAATTTTATTATCATCGCTGTCTACTTTGATTTCAAGAGAAACTGTTCCTTTTTCGGTAAACTTAATAGCGTTTGAAATCAGGTTTTTGAGGATTTGTTCTAAACGCATTTTGTCAGTTTTAATAACAATTGGCGCGTCTTTGTCTATGATCTCAAAATTAATTCCTTTTTCTTTCGCAACCAGATAGAATAAATTATGCAGGTTGTCTGTAATTTCTTTTGTTGAAACATCTAAGAATTCTAAATCCATTTTACCGGCTTCAATCTTAGATAAATCAAGGATTTCGTCAATTAATCCTAATAAGCTGTTTCCTGAACTTTGAATTACTTTTGCAAATTCGATTTCTTCATTGTTCATCGTTTTGTTGTTATTTTCAGACAACAAACGGCTTAACAATAAAATCGAATTTAAAGGAGTTCTTAATTCGTGCGACATATTGGCCAAAAACTCCGATTTGTAACGTGTTGTTAACTCTAGAGCTTCTGATTTTTTCTGAATTTCAGTATTTTTTTCTTCTAATAAAACGCTTCTTTCAGATAATTCTTCATTGGTTTGTTCCAATTCTTCCTGCTGCACTCGAAGCTCTTCTTCAGATGCTTGTAATTTTTCAGTCTGTGCTTCTAATTCTGCATTAATAGCTTCCAATTCGCTGTGCTGAATTTGAAGTTCTTCAGATTGTGATTTGGTTTCTTCCAAGAGTTCCATAACTCTTTTGCGATTCTGAGTTGCTTTTAAAGCGATTCCAATATTATTCGAAACCAAATTTAAAAATTCCAATTGCAGTAAAGAAAAACCATAAATGCTGGCTAATTCTACTGCTCCTTCTACTTTGAAATCTAATAACGGAACAGCAACAACATGCGTTGGCTTAATTTCACCTAAAGCATAATTTATCTGAATATCTTCTGGAGATAATGATTTTAATTCCAGCATTTTGCCTGAAACAATTGCCTGACCAATTAGACCTTCTCCTTTTTTAATTCTTTCACGATTTTTGCTTGGAATATAGCTGTAACCACCTGTAACTGTTAATTCTTCGCCATCAATAACATACAAAACCCCAGCACTGCTGTTGGTGTATTGGCATAAAAATTCGATAACATCTTTTGATAATTTCTGAATCGTTTTTTCGCCCAGCATTTTATCATTTAGTGAAGCAATACCCGACTGCAGCCATTCTTTTTGAGATAATAGTTCGAAAGAGCCTTTTAATGAATCTTTCATTTCATGAATTGACGCACCCAAAGCTCCTAAAGTATCCGATTTTTTATCATCAATCTGCACATCATAATTCCCATTAGAAATTTGTGTAGCAATACCGCTGATAACTTCAAGTCTTTCAGCTGTTTCAATATCTTTGCGTTCTAATTCTTTCTGTAATAACGCTCTTTCATTATGGTCTCTTAATATTCTGGCAAAAAATACAACAGTAATAATCATTGCGATTATAAATGCCGTAATAATTAAAATAAAACTATAGTTTCCGTATCGTTCAGAATTTCCGATTCGTTCTTTTAGAAGAAGCTGTTCGGTATTTTCTATACTTTTGAATTTGCTGCGAAGTTCATCCATCATCTTCTTACCCTCTTCGAGGTCAAAAGTAACATCTTTGCCTCCAAGCTGTTTTTTTACAACTTGATTGTGGAGATATTTAAAAAAGTTGGCACGAAGCGGTTTTAATTCGCTCAGTCTTTTTTGCTGCGTGGGATTGTCTACCGTTAATTCATCTAGTTTTTCAAAATAAACAGCAGATTCTTTTTCTGCATCATAATGTTCTTGCAGAAAATCTTTGTTTCCAGTTATTAAATAACCGCGCATACTGGTCTGTGCATCGGTAATTACAGAAGAAGCGGTATTTAGGTTATAAATAACGTCCTGTGTGTGATTTACCCAGGCATTACTGTCGAGAAGACTTTTAATACTTAAAAAAGATGCAGTCGAACTAATCATTAAAATCAGCAGGGAAATTGACGAACTGATTAGTAAATTTCTTTTAAAATTACTCTCCATATAGATTCTATACTATTTTGTTTATTGGTTATTTATTGGTTAAAGGAAGCACAATTATAAAACTTGCGCCTTCGCCTTGTTTACTTTTAGCGGTAATTAATCCATTATGTTTTTCAATAATTTTTTTTGCGATTGCCAGTCCAATTCCAGTTCCTTCGTAAGTCTGGCGGTCGTTTAAACTTTGAAAGATAATAAAAATTCTATCTAAATAAATTTCATCAAAGCCAATTCCGTTGTCTTTTACCGTAATTCTGCAAAAATTTCCATCTGGCGAGGTTATGCTGTCAAATGATTTTTCGTGTATTATTTCTGAGGTAATCTCGATTAAAGGTTTTTGTTCATTTCCAGAAAATTTCAAGGCATTTCCAATTAAATTTTGAAAAACCTGGCGCATTTGACTCGGAATACTGTCGACTGTAGGAAGTTCGTTTGTTTTTATTTCAGCATTTTTATTTTCAATCAGATAATCAAAATCTGAAAGAACTTCTTGTAAAACCTCATTTAGATCTGTTTTTTCTGGTTTTACCTGAGCTGAAAGTCTAGAATATGCCAAAAGATCTGTAATTAAAGTCTGCATTCTTTCGGCAGATTTTATAGTCCGATTTACATAATCGATTGCTTTATCGTCGGTTTTTAAATAAAGGTCTTTTATAATTTTAATAAAAATCTGGATCTTTCGAATAGGTTCATTCAAATCATGCGAAACTACCCATGAAAACTGTTGTAATTCGTGATTACGAAGTTCTAATTCTTCATTTTTTTGAACCAGTTCTTTAGTTCTTTCTGCAATTTTAATTTCAAGATTATCCTGTGCTTCTTTTCTAATTTTGATTTCTTTAGAAAGAAGGTCTTTTATGGCTTTTAGTTCATTTTGCTGCTCATAGATTTTTATAAAAGTTTTGACTTTTAAAATCAATAAATCAGAATCAACCGGCTTTGTAATATATTCTACAGCGCCTGTTTCATATCCTTTAAAAATATATTTCTTCTCGGTATTAAGTGCCGAAAGAAATATAACAGGAATATCTTTTGTACGTTTATTTCCAGAGAGAATTTTAACCACTTCAAAACCGTCAAGTCCCGGCATTTGAACGTCCATAATAATCAGACAATAATCTGTTTTTAATATCTTCTTTAAAGCTTCTTCTCCAGATTCGGCACTATCGACATCGATATTATGCAGCTCTAATGTTTTCTTTAAGGCAATGATATTGGCCCTTATATCGTCTACAATTAATACCATGCCGTTTTGAAGCTAAATTTATTGTGAATCACAATGGTTGAATTTAAAATGAAATTTAAAAATTTTCTTATTTTTTTATTGAATTGCACAAGTAACTATTAAAATTTGTGTGTAAAATCTCAAATGTATAAAAAAAAATATGAGATGGTTTTTTATCTAAATCGAAATTCGTTACAAAATTCCCACCTTTGGTTCTTTAGTTTCAGTTTCAGTATGATCTTTAAGCTCTTATAAATCTGTTATTTTTCAAATATTCAAAATGAATGAATGTATTTTCATACAATATCACTTTATTTTATCTTTTGGGGCAAACAAAATTTCTTTTAAGACAAAGGAAATTGGAACGCTGCACTACTTTTAATAAGCAAAAAACAGCCTAAAAA
>Ga0160449_1000919_pt1 | contig 15314 bp, 14 predicted proteins | sample HID1975I_E1MG_FD_108216 | JGI IMG/M metagenome (GOLD analysis project Ga0160449, IMG submission 108216) | Enriched soil microbial communities from UW Madison campus, WI, USA - HID1975I_E1 MG | ecosystem: Environmental > Terrestrial > Soil > Unclassified | place: USA: Madison, Wisconsin...
GAGCCGATGGCGTCGACACATCCGAAAATCACGTCGTCATACGCGTGGGCAGGAATGGCGTTGCGTTCGACCAGCGCTTACAATACATGCGCGCCCAGGTCAATGGCATGCACACGGGCCAGGCTGCCTTTGCGTTTGCCCGTGGGGCTGCGCAGGGCATCGACGATATACGCTTGGGGCATGGCTCAGTCCTCGAAGGTAGCGCCCGGCCCAAGCCGGGCTTCATCGCTGAGCACATAGGCGGCGACGCGGGTTTTATGGGTGGCACGGTCGCCCCAGGACGGGTCCAGCGACCACACGCGCTTCATGAACATCTGCAGGTCGACTTCCCAGGTGTAACCCATCGCACCGTGCACCTGGATGCCATGGCGCGCCGCCAGCCAGCTGGCGTCGCAACAGGCCAGCCTGGCCTGCGATACATAGACATCGGCGCGGCGATCCCCCTGCGCCAAGGCATAGGCCGCGCGATACAGCACAGGTTTGGCGAATTCGATCTTGCTGGCGATATCGGCCAGGTGATGCTTGACCGCCTGAAAGCTGCCGATCGGTTTGCCAAATTGCTTGCGCTGGGCCACATAGTCCACCGACAGGTCGAGGATTCGCTGGGCCAGCCCGAGCAGTTGCCCGGCAACCGACAAGGCGCCGCGGTTCAAGGTATCGGCCCATAAGGCCCGCCCCTGTTCGCCGCCGATCAGCAAGGTGTCGCGAGTTGGCTGCCAGCTCACCAGGCCCAGGCGCCTGGAGGCATCGATACTGGCGTTGGCCTGCACATCGACCTGCGCGCGCGGCACCGCATGCACCTCATCGCCGTGGGCAAGGATCAGCCACTCTGCCAGCGGTGCATCAGGCACCAACGGGTTGATCGGGTGGCCGATAGCCAGGCGCACGCTGCCATCGGCGATGCGCGGGAGCAGGCGGGCTTTGACCGGGTTGTCGTCTGGCAGGCCGTTGAGCAGCCCGGTGACCACATAAGCCGTGTCGGCCAGCGAGTCCGGGATGGCGTAGTAGCCCAGCTCCTGGGTCATCAGTGCCCAGGCCACATCGTCCATGCCCAGGCCACCGAACTGTTCGGGCACCGACAATGCCGTCAGGCCCTGTTCGGCTATCTTGTTGCGCAAGTCAGCGGAGCGGCCTGTATCGGTTTCCCAGATCTCGCGCAGCATTTCGGGCGCCGCCTCGGTCATCAGGAATCGGCTGATGGCTTCGCGAAACGTGAGCTGATCATCGGTAAAGGTAAAGTCCATGGCCGGCTCCTATTTCGGCAGGCCGAGCATGCGCTCGGCGATGATGTTGCGCTGGATTTCGTTGGTGCCGGCGTAGATCGGCCCGGCCTGAGCGAACAGGAAGCCATCAAGCCAGCCGCCTTCGACCGCTTGCGCAGCACTGCTCAACAACTCCCCGTGCGCACCCAGGATGCGCATGGCGGTTTCGTGCATCTTCAAGTCGAGCTCCGACCAGATGATCTTGTTGATGCTCGACTCGGCGCCGATCTGCGCGCCACGGCTCAAGCGCCCGACGGTGTGGTAGGACGACAGCGCGTAGCCTTCAGCGCCCAGCCAGGCCTCGACAACCGCTTCGCGGATGCTCGGGTCACGGTCGGCGCTCTGCCGGTTGGCGTTGTACAGCTGTATCAACTTGCGCGCCGTGGCCTGGAAGCGTGCCGGCGAACGCAATAGCAAACCTCGCTCAAAGCCCGCGGTGGCCATCGCCACATGCCAGCCCTGGCCTTCGGCACCAATGCAGTTTTCAACCGGAACGCGCACATCGTCGAAAAACACTTCGGCGAAGGTGTTCTTGCCATTCAGCGCCTTGATCGGCCGGATGGTCACGCCCGGGGCATCGAGCGGCACCATCACGAACGACAAGCCGTTGTGCCGGGTCGAGGCCGGGTCGCTGCGGAACAGGCCAAACAGCCAGTCGGCAAACAGTGCGCGGCTGGACCAGGTTTTCTGCCCGTTGAGCACATAGTGATCGCCATCACGGATGGCCTTGCTGGTGATCGCGGCCATGTCGGAGCCGGCATTGGGCTCCGACCAGCCCTGGGCCCACATGTCGACACTGGACGCCATGCGCGGCAGGAAGCGCTGCTTCTGCGCCTCGGTACCGAACTCCATCAACGTTGGGCCGAGCAGCAGCTGACCGTTCTGGTTGATACGCATCGGTGCGTCTGCGCCGTAGTACTCTTCCTCGAAAATCAGCCACTCGATCAGGTCGCAACCGCGCCCGCCGTAGGCCTTGGGCCACATGACCATCGACAGGCGCTGCTCGAACAGCTTCGCCTCCCAGGCCCGGTGCTGCTCGAACCCTTCCCGGGTGTCATAGTTGGCCAGGGGCGTAGTCGGCTGATTGGCCGCCAGCCACTCACGCACTTCCTCACGGAAGGCCTTCTGTTTGGGGGTGTAAGCTAGTTCCATGGCACTCTCTCAGAACTTGGCGTCGCGTTTTTCGACGAAGGCGCGGCGGGTTTGCGCAGAATCCGGACTGGTGTAGGCCTGCAGGGTCAGCCCCTGCTCCCAGCGGTATTTGTCTTCCAGGTTGCCGTCCTCGATACCGTTCAGGGCTTCCTTGGCGATACGGATCATCACCGGGCTCTTGGCAGCGATTTTGGCGGCAATCTCCAGCGCGGTTTCGCGCAGCTGCTCTTTGGGCACCACGCGCTCGATGAAGCCATACTGCGCAGCCTCTGCGGCGCCGATCTTGTCGCCGGTGAAGAACAGATAACGAACCTTCTGCACCGGGAACAAACGCTGCAGGTGCGCGCCGCCGCCCATGGCCCCACGGTCAACTTCGGGCAAGGCAAAGGTGGCGCACTCTGAGGCCACGACAATGTCGGCAGCACCGGTAATGCCGACGCCACCACCGAGGACGAAGCCGTGCACGGCGACGATGACCGGCACAGGGTTGCGATGTACCGCCTTGAACGCCGCATAATTACCGGCGTTGACCGCTACGATGCGTTCGGGGTGGGCGTCCAGTTCCTTGATGTCGACACCCGCGCAGAAACCACGGCCTTCGGCACGGATGACGATCACCCGGACGTCGGGGTTGGCGCCCAGGGCTTCTACCTGATGGGCCAGGTCCATCCACTCCTGGCTGCCCAGGGCATTGACCGGCGGTTTGGCCAGCACCAGCTCGGCAATGCCCGCCTCGATCTGTGTGATAAATGCTTGACTCATGAGGGTGTTCTCCAAAGTTCGGCAGGCTGATGCTCGCTACGGCAGGCCAACAGGGCTTCCAGGCAGCGTTCGGCTTCCTGGGCAATTTCTTCGATCACTTGCTGGCAACTCTTGAGTTCGCCAATGGCGGCGGCTACCTGGCCGCTGGGCAGAATGCCTTCGTCCGGAACACCGTCGATCATCGAACGCTGCAGCAGTACCGGCTGGTTGGCGGCCATCAGCGTTTGCGACAGCGCGCCGGGGTCTTCCTTGAGTGCCTGGCGCAGCACACCGAACAGATGGCTCAGGCTCATTCCGGTTTGCTGCTTCCATTTCCAGGCGCTGCGCAACGCGATGCGCAGGCGCCCGAAAGACCCGGCCTGCTCCAGGCGGTTGATAAACGGGTTCTCGATCATGCGGTGGCGCATGCCATCTACCGCCGTGGTCACCCGCACCCGTTGCGGGTCGTTGACCTCGAGGTAATGCACCAAGGTGCTCGACGGCGTAGGCGAGTCCCGGGTCATCAAAAAGCGCGTGCCCATGGCAATACCCACGGCGCCGGTCGCCAGCGCGCCGGCAAGGCCTCTGCCGGTGGAGTAACCACCTGCGGCGATTACCGGGACCGACACCGCGGCGAGTACCTGGGGCAACAGGATCGAACTGGGCACACCACCGGTATGCCCGCCGCCCTCGCCGCCCTGGATGGTGATCATGTCCGCACCCAGCTCCACCGCCTTCAGGGCGTGTTTGAGTGCGCCCACCGTCGGGATGCACAGCACCCCGGCAGCCTTGAAGCGGGCGATGGTCTGTTTGTCCGGGCCACGTCCGTAACTGACCGCCCGCAAGCGGTAGCGAATCGCCAAGTCAACGCATTGGGCCGCGTTTTCCTGGAACATATGAAAGTTCAGGCCGAAATTGCTGCCACCGGTGGCGGCAATTACCTTGTTGATCTCGCCTTCCAGGGCATCGGACGCAATCGTGGCACCGGCCAGAAAACCGAAACCACCGGCGCGGGTCGTGGCAATCACCAGGTTGGCGTCTGCAACCCAACCCATGGCGGTCTGCACGATCGGGTAGCGGCAGCCCAAAGCTTCGGTCAGTGGCGTACACAACCAGCGGCTCATGCCTGCTCTCCACTGGCGGCAGCCTTGTTGGCCTGGGCCATGGCCTTGGCATCGAAGCCGCCCAGCTTGTCGCCCGACAGCAGTTCATTGTGGGCATGGGCGAAGTGGTGCCAGGCAAAGGCAGCGTCCATCGCCGTGCGTTTACCCTGCAGATCCTCGACGTGGTTAATGGCCTGCTTGGTCAGCGCAAGGCCCATTCGCGGCTGCCGGGCAATACCGGCCGCCAACGCATAGGTGCCCTGCTCCAGTTCCTCACGTGGCACTACCCTGTTGACCATGCCCATCTGGTAGGCACGCTCGGCACTCATGCGATCGCCGGTGAACAGAAACTCTTTGGCGATGCGCGGGTTCAGCTCATACGGGTGGGCAAAATACTCCACCCCCGGAATGCCCATACGTACCACGGGGTCCTGGAAAAACGCATCATCGCTGGCCACGATCAGGTCGCACACCCAGGCCAGCATGAGCCCACCGGCCACGCACGCACCCTGGACCATGGCAATGGTCGGCTTGGGCAGCTCACGCCAGCGCCGGCACATGCCCAGATAAACCTCTTGCTCGCGGGCATACAGCTGCTCGCCGCCGGGTTTGTTGGTGTGATCCCACCAGAGGTGTGCACGCTCGAACGGTTTGTTGATATCGCGCCCGGGCGTGCCAATGTCATGGCCGGCCGAAAAATGCTTGCCCGCCCCGCGCAGTACAATGACCTTGACCGCGTCATCGTTGACAGCCTGGCGCAGCGCCGCATCCAGCGCATACGTCATCTGCGAGTTCTGCGCATTATTGAAGCCTGGCCGGTTCATGGTCAGCGTGGCGATACCCTCGGCCACGCTGTACAACACCGGCTCCTGCGTTTCGTAGACCGAGTGGTCTGCACGCTCGACGAATTCACTGTCAGGGCTGTTCATGCTCATGTCCCTCGCCTTACGCCACGCGAATGCCAGCCGGGTTGCCCTTGATCGCCGAACTGCGCAGATCATGGGGGTCGAGCCGACGGATCAGCGCCAATTGCTCAGGCGTCGGGTGTACGGTTTCTTTCAGCGACGCTGACTTGAGCAACGGGAAGCCGGTGTTTTCCTGCACCTGCTCAAAGCTCACCCCCGGGTGCAAGCTGCGCACCTGCACCGCGCGGTCCGGGCCGTCGAAATCCATCACACACAAGTCGGTGACGATCAGGCGGATGTCCATCAGGTCGCGGCGTACCCCTTTTGGCCAGCGGTCGGCCTTGAAACCGACACCGGAAACCATGTCCACTTCGCCGCTGACGAACACGCGGGTGTTATGGCTGGGTACAAAGAACGAGTTGATGTGATTGATGCTGTTGCCGGGCAAGCCGCGCACACCGAGCATTGCAGCCTTGGGCTTGTGGTAATCGCCCACGCAGGAGAGGTTGCTCTGGCCCCAGCGGTCGATCTGGGTCGGGCCGATCATGGCGTGACGGCGGCCACCCCAGACGCACTCGAACACCCGCTCGAAGTTGAGCGAACCCGAATATTTCGGCACATGATCGCCACGCGGCCCTAGCGGGATCGGCTCTTCGACCAGGTACGCCTCGCTGTCGGTCATCAGCAGTTGCGGACTGTGGCTGAGTTTGGCCAGGCTAGCGCCCAGGCGCGGGATCACGCCCAGGCCCGAGGCGATCAGCTCGCCGTTGTCACGCCAGGCTTCGCTGGCCGCGACAATCATCAGTTCCGCGAGGGTAAATTCACAGGTAGTCGACATTTTCATCCTCCTCAGAACACTGGCAGGGCCAGGGAGCCCATGCGTTCGGCACCGCCGTTCTGCTCTTGATAAGCCCGCTCACCGGCCGCCACGTACTGCGCCACATAGGCTTGCCAGCCGCCCTCTTCACCGGCACTGGCGGCATAGCGTTTGAGGTGGCTCAGGTCCCAGCCATACTCGGGCTGGCAGGCGGTCGGGTGGGCGCCGAGCGGTGCATGGATCACGCCACTGACCAGGTACCGCTCAAAGGTGTTGCAGCGTGCCTGTTCGGTGGTCAGTTCCAGTCGTTCGTGCAATTGCTCGCAAGACACGAAGCACTGCTGGGCCGCGCGAGCGAACAGGTGGTCGAAATACGGGTCTGGGCCGGTCACCAGGGTGTTGCCCAAGCGGTCGGCGACGTTGACGTGGACAAACGCCACGTCCAGGTTCAGGGCGGGCATGGCCAGCAGCACTTCGCCGTCGTCATACGGCGACTGGATGGTTTTAAGTTCAGGGTTCAGCCGTGTGACATCGGTAGCCAGGCCGCAGCGGGTCGGCAGAAACGGCAAACGCATGGCCGCTGCACGCAGGCCCCACTGGAACATGCCTTCATCCACCTCTAGCAACTCCAGCCCACCGGCTTCGCGGGCTTTGCGGTAATAGGGCTCCAGCGGAATGGCGTCGAGGGTGGCAAAGCCGAACACCAGCTTCTTGACCTTGCCCGCCGCACACAGCATGCCCACTTCGGGGCCACCGTAGGCGACCACAGTCAGGTCTTTGACGGGTGAACGCAGAATCTCGCGCACAACCGCCATCGGCTTGCGCCGTGGCCCCCAGCCGCCGAAGCCGATGGTCATGCCATCGCGCAGGTGCGCAACGGCATCGGCCGCCGTCATTTGCTTGTTCATTGCACATCTCCTTGCTGTTGGCCGACGGAAAAGTCATGCCCCCACAGGCTTACCCGGGTAAATTCGAAGGCCGAGTGCTCAGCCCAGTCCACTTGCAGGCCGCCGTAGCCGTACTCCAGGTCGAAGCCGGATGGGGTCTTCATGTAAAACGAGGTCATTCGGTCATTGAGGTGCTGGCCGAGGGTCGCCGACAGCGGCACCTGATGGGCCAGGCGCCGGTCATGGGCGCGGCCCACTTCAGTCATCGAGCCCACTTCCACCATCACGTGCACGCAGCCTGAAGGCACCGCGTACTCCGCCAGCGCCAGCGAGTGATGGCGGCTGTTGCGGCAATGCAGGAAGTGAATGCGGATTGGCGGTGCTGCCGGGTCGGGGCGAAAGTTGAAGATGTCCGACAGTTCGAAGCCCAGCACGTCCTTGACGAAGGCCAGGGTCGCGTCAAAGTCCGGGGCCGGCAGCACGGTGTGGCCCAGGCCCATGTCGCCGGTGACAAAGCCCGGCACGCCTTGCGGCGAAACGAACGGCAGGCAGTCGGAACGGTGCCCCCAGCTCAATTCGTGGCGGTTGCCGGAGGGGTCCAGGACACTGACCAGTGCCTGTACGCCACGCTGCTCGATCTCGGCGGCAGAGCCTGCTTGCCAGCGCACACCGTTTTGTTCCAGTGCCTGCAATGCGGCGTTGAATGCCCGCTCGCTGGCCAGTTCCCAGCCAGAGGCCAGGTAGCCTGCCTCGGCGCCTTCGACGATGAGCATGCGAAACGGCCGCTCGTCCATCTTCACATACAGTCCGCCACCGGGCGCGGGCACCACCATCATGCCCAGCACGTCTTCGGCATAACGTTGCCACTGACTGAGGTTTTCGATTTGAGCGACGAAGTAGCTCAGCCCCCGGATATCCATCATGCCCTGCTCCTCAATGACTGGACCTTTGTTGGTCTTCATTGTGCTGAGGGCAGGCCTGGTGCTCATCGTCCGTTGAGACTAAGCAGTTGATCTATCGGGAATACTGAAATGCAGGCGGTGGAAACAGGCTTGCCCCGCGACAGTGATGCGCCAGGCACATCGCATCGCAGGGCAATCTCGCGCCTTCGGAGTGGTTACATGTACAGGATTACCAGGTCGTTGATGACCGAGGGGCGATCACTGCCGACGACGTGGGTATTCACCTCCAGGGTCAACTGGGTGCCGCGCTTGACCCGCGCCACCTGCTTGACCCTGGCCCGCGCATGAACCCGCGAGCCGGCCGGCACCGGCGCCGGGAAGCGCAGGCGGTCTGAGCCGTAATTGACCATGGTGCTGAAACCGGTGATTTCATAACCCAGCGCCAGCTTGAGCCGCGACTGCAACACCTGTACCAGCGCGCCGTGGGCAATGGTGCCGCCAAACGGGCTGTCCTTGCGTGCACGCTGCGGATCGGTGTGAATCCAGTAGTCATCACCCGACAGCGCGGCAAAGGCATCGATCAGGGCTTGATCGATGACAATCTGGTTGCTCCAGGGGCTGAAGGTCTCACTGACCAGGCTCTGCAGCGCCACATCATCATCCATGGCGACCAAGCGCACAGATGCGGCTTCACCCTGCTCCGGCATTTGCGCCTGAGGCGTGCCGTTGTAGCGCTGTAGCGCACTGCTGTCCTGGTCCGGACCGGTAAAGCGCAGTAAACGCGTACCCTTGGCGTCGACTTCGGCAAACACCGGTTTGAGCCGCATGCCGATGCGGATCTGATCCTCTTCAAGCCCCACCAGGGTGGTGTTGATTCGCACGCCTTCGTCCAACTCGATGACAGCCAGCTTTTGTGGCATCTCATCGGCAAAATCCGGCAACGTGGCAATGCGTGCCACGGTGAAGCTGTACAGGGTGGCGCCACCACTGACTTCGCGCCAGCTCAGGTCATGGGCCAGGCACCGCGGGCAATGCCTGCGCGGGTAGAACACCCAGTGTTCGCAGGCGTTGCACTGCTGGATCAACAGGCGTTGTGCCTTCAGGCCTTCCCAGAACGGCGCGGAAATTTCAGTCGGCACCGGCATTGGCTTATTGTTCGACATGCGGGTCATGCTCCCTGAAGTATCAACGCGGCCTGCTCACTCATCACGCCACCAGTGCCGGACACGTAGACAGCGTCGCAGCGTTCAAGCTGGCGCTCGCCCGCCTCACCGCTGATCTGCGTGACAGCCTCGATCACCTGTGACATGCCCCCGGCAGCGCCGGCCTGGCCAAAACTGAGCTGGCCACCGTGGGTGTTCATGGGGAACTCGCCGCGCCAGGTCAGGTCATGCTCGCGAACAAACTGCATGCCCTCGCCTTTGGCGCAGAAGCCGGCGTCCTCCAGGGTCAGCAACGCGGTAATGGTGTAACAGTCATAGATCTGCACCGCATCGACATCGCCCGGTCTGAGCCTGGCCATCTCGAAGGCACGGCGCGAAGCAGGCCCAATCGGCGTATGGAGCATGTCCTGGGCATACGAAGGCGACTTGAACGCCAGGTGCTCACCGAAGCCGGTGATGAATGCCGGGCGCTTGCGTGCACGTGCGGCCACTTCTTTGGAGGCAATGATCAATGCCGCGCCACCGGCCACCGGCATGACAATCTCGAGTACGTGCAAAGGATCAGCCACACGCTTGCTCGCCAGCACCTGCTCGATCGTCAACGGCTGGCCATGGAACATCGCCTGGGGGTTGGCCAAGGCATTGGTGCGTTGATCAACGGCGATCTTGGCCATGGCTATCGGGTCGTAACCGTACTGCGCGGCGTAGCGTTGGGCGATCATGGCGTAGCCGGTGTTCTGGCCCATGTGGCCATAAGGCAGATCGAACTCCGCCTCCGGCGCACCAAAGGCGGTGCTGTGACCGCCGTAACGCATGGCGCGGGCCATTGCCCCGGGATCTTCATCGGGGCCCATCGGCGCCAGGCGCGCCGGCATTACACACAGCACCGCCTGGCACAGGCCCAGCTCGATCGCCGCAGCCGCGCGCCAGACCATGCCCACCGCAGTACAACCACCAAGGTCGACCACTTCGGCGAAATTAACAGACAAACCCAGGTATTCGGCGGCCATGGCCGGCACGAACACCGAAGCTTCGTGGAAGTGCGGGCCATTGATCACCAGACCGTCCAGGTCTTCGGCACGCAAGCCGGCGTCGCGCAGCGCCTGCGCCGCCAGGTCGGCCACTTGCTCAAGATGGAACATTCGCGGCGCTGTGGCGTACTTCTCGGGTTTGTATTGCGCGGCGCCGACAATCGCCGCATGACCTTTAAGACCCATGTATCCCCCACTCGAAGGCTGTGTGCTTGAGGTTTCTGTCTTGCGACCATGCCACAGGTGCCGTGGCGAGTGATCGTCCATTTTGACTAGAACAGCGGCCAGCGCCAGGGTTGACTCAACCCTGACGCCGTCGCGCCAGTCAGAAGCTGTATTTGACCGAGAATGTCCCGTAGTCGCGGTCTGCCAGCAAGCGCTTGACCGGGTCAGCGTCGCCCAGGTAACCGGTAACCCGCAGGGCGACTTCCAGGTTGCCCAAGTACTTGAAGGTGGCGCCCAGGCTCAACCGGCGGTCACCCTGCAACCCGGAAATGGTCCCGGCCATCGGCGTGGCACCACTGAACACGTTGGAGAAGTTCACCGGCACTTCCAGGTCCCAGCCTTCGAACACGCCCGGGTAGCTGAAGGACGCACCCAGGGTGTAGGCACTGGCGGTCTTGCTGCGCCAGCCAGTCGAGGTCTTGTAGGTGTAGTCGTCGGACGGTTGCACCAGCGGGCGCATGGACGGAATCAGGCTGTTGCCCAGGCCCAGCAGGTTCGGCGCGGCCGAGGCCTCATCAACACTGTCGACACGCACATGCACGATTTCGGCGGTGAGCGAGGTCTGGCTCGCCCAAGGCCGGTCACCCAGGATACGGATCGCCGACAACTGCATTTGCTGGCCCTTGCCACGCGCAGGCGTGGGGCCGAGGCCGGTGTTGACCATGACCGGTGCACCGTCGCGATACGACCACTCGCCACCGATCTGGGTCTCGCCGATTTTGGTCGAGGCACTGATGCCGGTCAGCTTGATGTCTTCAAAGTAGGTAATGCGGTAGCCATCCGGCGTGCCGAAGAACACGCCTGGCCCGGCCGGGACGGCCCGGTAACCCACCAGGGCAGTGGCTGGGTTCTTGTCATGATAATTGACATGAAACAGTGACAGTTCCAGGGCGGGCACGGGTCGAAAGCGTACCTGTGCCCCCCACTGACCGCTGTCACGCGGCTCATCGGTGCCCTGGTAGTTGATACGCGACCCATTGGCGCCGATGAGAAACTCTCGCCCTGGCCCGACCACATCGCTGGTGGACAGGTAGCTGCCCACAGGCGGCAGTTCCGTGCCCATCCATTCGTATTGCACGTAAGCGCCCAAGGTCCACTGCGGGTTCAGGCGATACGACGCCGACACCTGCCCGACCGGCAACAGCACTTCCTTGACCTCGACCCCGGGCTGCGCAGCCTTGACCGCATCGGACGGGTTCTGTACACCGCTGACACCGGGGTAGAACAAGCTTTCACCCCACGACTCGATATGCCGCCCGGCCTTGACGTCGAGCATCGACCCATTGTCAAAGCGCCAGCCGCTGAACACATAAGCATCGAGGAACTTGCTGCGCCCGCCGCTGTAATACTTGGTGTCGCTGGTGAACTCGTCATGGTCGCCAGCCTTGTTGACCGTGCCCGGTGAGTCGTTGTCGTTGGAACGATGGTAAACATCATCGTAGAAGGTACTGGCCCGCAGCACCCCGCCGTAGTTGTCCTTGCGCACGATCATCTCGGCCAGGGCGCCGATCCGGTTGGTCACCAGGCTGCCCTTGTCGAAGTTGCGATCGCCATCATCGGCGTTGGGTGTCAACAGCTTGCTTGACGGGTTCGACAGGCGAACCCCCAGGCCGTAGCTGGTGGTCACCGTCCAGTCGATTGTCGTGCCGTTGTCGAACTCGATCGTTTCACCAGACCATGCGGGTGTGCAAACCAACGCGGTTGCCACCACCAGACCCGATAATTCGAAACCCGATACAGCTTGGCCAGCACCATATTTGTTGTTTTTATTAGTCACACTGCCTCTCCGATTAACGACCTGACGGTCGCGCAAAAGTGCAAGAACACCACTCGTTACCTTCAGCCCGCTCACAGCTGCCCTAGCACCGACTGAACGTTGACACCCTCGGGCGTGCGCCCGTAGCGGAACACGCCGGCTGTTTCTTCACGCACCAGTTGCCCCTGCGCAATCAGGTAATTGACATGCGCCAGGGTCTCGCCAATCGCCATCAATTCATCGAAGCGCCCCTTCACCTTCGGAAACAGCTCGGCCATCAGCTCTACGGCACTGCGCGGCGCGGTGCAGGCGGCCAACAGTTGCTGCAAGTGCCCTTGGTGGTGTGCGCGCAGTTGATCAAGGCGCAGATGCAGGTTGTAGAACGGCCGTTCATGCGCCGGCAGCACCAGCACGCTGTCGGGCACCTCCCGCAAGCGCTCGACCGAGTCCAGCCAGTCGCGCAGCGGGTCGGCATCAGGCTCGGTGACCTGCACGCAGACGCTGGAGGTGATGCGCGGCAGCACCTGGTCACCGGAAATCAACAGGCCGTCCTCGGCGCAGTACAGGCAGGCATGTTCCGGCGAATGGCCGCGGCCGATCAGGACCTGCCAACGGCGCCCGCCAATCATCAGTCGGGTGCCTTCACGCAGGCGCCTGAAGCTGGTCGGCACCTCTGGCCGGAAGTGCGCGGAGCCCAGCAGCGGGAACAACGCTGCGGTCTGTTCCTGGTTGAAACCTGCGCGCTGGTAATGCTGGTAGAACGCCCAGCTAGTGCCGGTGTCGCCTGGCGCGCCCAACTGGTGCATCGCCTGATATTCACTGGCGCTCATGAACACCGGGCAGCGGAAGCGCTCGGTCAACCAGCCGAGCACCCCGACATGGTCCGAGTGAAAGTGCGTGCAGATCACCGCCAGCAGCGGTAAACCACCCAACACCGTGGCAAACAGCGCTTCCCAGATGTCGCGGGTCTGCGTGTTGTTGAGCCCGGTATCGACCGCCACCCAGCCCTCGCCGTGGCGCAACAGGTACAGGTTAATGTGGTCAAGCCCGAACGGCAGCGGCATGCGCAGCCACAACAGCCCTTCAGCGACCTGTTGAACCTCGCCATTGGCCGGTGGCTGCGGCCAGGGGAAGCGCAGGCCTGCGCGCCATTCGTGCCCCTGGGCATCCAGGCTACTCACTGACGTCACCCGCAAAAGCGGCCAGGCCAATGCGCTCCAGCACGTGGGTGCTGTACGGCACATAGCTGCGGCTGCTTTCGTCACGGATGAACAGCGGGTCGCTGAACGCCGTCGGCGCGTAGCCCTGGCGCTGCAGGTCGACCTTGCGCAATTTGAAGGTGCTGGTCAGGTCGGCCGCCGCCGACACCCGCACGAACACAGGCGCCGCATAGCGTGGCAAACGCGCTTCGGTCAGCGCGTAGAACGCTTCAGGGTCAAAAGGCTGCCCTGGCTGCATCAGCACCGCCGCCATGCCGGCGCGCCCCTCTTGCCTGGGCACCTGCACACCGTAGATGTTGATCAGCTCGAGCCCGGCAAAATCGCCCAGCGCAGCCGCGACCTCCAGAGTAGAAACGTTCTCGCTTTTCCAGCGGAAGGTGTCGCCGATGCGGTCGATGAAGTACAGGTAGCCGTCTTCGTCATAACGCAGCAGGTCGCCCGAACTCCAATAGGCATCCCCTTGGCGCAAGACATTGCGGCGGATCTTGCTGTGGGTTGCCTCGGCCGAGGTGTAACCCTCGAAGCGGCCGCCGCCGATCTGGGGATGGTCGATGATCAAGCCCAGGGCTTCACCCACTTCACCCACTTCGCAAAGCTGGTAAAAGCCGTGCTCGTCGCGTGGGTGGCTGTCGGTTTCAACGTCATAGCGCACCAGGCGCAGGTTGCTCTTGTCCCAGAACGGTATGCGCCCGCAGGCGCCCACATAGTTGTCGACGTTGACCACGTTGGTATTGGACTCGGTAGAACCCCAGCCCTCGAACACCTGGATCGGCCCGAAACGCTGCACCCAGTTCTGCCAGGTTTCACGCGTCAACCCGGCGCCGAGCATGCAGCGCAGGCCGTGCTCGCGTTCGCCGGCCGCCTCGGGCTGGTTGAGCAGGTAGCGGCAGATCTCGCCGATGTACTGGAACACGCTGATGCGGTGCTCGCGCACGTCCTTCCAGAATTCGCGGACGCTGAACTTGCGCCGCACCACGATCGCCGCACCGGTTTTCAGCGCGGTTGACGTCACTGAAGTGGCCGCAGCGCCGTGGTACAGCGGCAGGCAGCAATAAAACACGTCGCTCGGCGTGGTCTGCAGGGTGACTTCCATGATGTCGCCCGTCGACATCCAGCGCATGTGGCTGTAACGCGCCGCTTTTGGCAAACCCGTGGTGCCCGAAGTAAAAATCAGCAGGCTCGGCGACTCGGCGCGCAGGTCGGCACGCAGGTCACGCGGGAATGGCGTGCACGGGGCATTGGCCAATGCTTCGGCCAAACCGGTGTCAACCTGTGCAGGCATCGCCCCGCCCCACGGTTGCTCGGCATCTGCGACCAGCCACAGCGGCAGCGGCGGCAGGCCTTCGGTGGCCAGCACGTTGCCCAGCACTTCCTCGCCGACCAGCATTGCCTTGGCCTCGATGGCCTCCAGCGCGTGCACCAGCGGCCGGCCACTGACCTGGGTATTGACGAAACCCACCACCACACCGAGCTTGACCAGGCCAAACCAGCAGCAGAAAAACGCAGGCCGGTTCTCCATGGCCAGTGCGCAGACATCGCCGGGGCGCAGGCCTCGGGCATGGAAAACGTGAGCCAGCTGGTCGGCCCGCGCGTTAACCTGGGCGTAGCTCAAGCGCTGATCGCCATAAATGACGAAAGGCCGCTCGCCGTGGCGTTGCGCCTGTTCTTCGAGGCGATCAGCCAGGGTATAGCGATCCGCAGGTTTGATCCGCGCGGCGGCTTCGGCCCGGCGATCAAGGATGGCCTGGGTTTGTTCGCGTGGCACAACCCCGCGATCAACACTGGACAGCAGGCTTGCGTTGTTATTGAAATTGTTCATCCCTACCTCCGATAAAACCGGCTGTTCATGCAGTCGCCTGGGCGTGGGTCGGATAGTCCGAATAGCCAGGCGAGCCTTTCGTATAAAGTGTCTTGCGGTCGAAGCCGGCCAGCGGCAGGCCGGCGCGCAGGCGCTCGACCAGGTCGGGGTTGCCGATAAAGTGGCGGGCAAACGACACCGCGGCGCCCTGCCCGGCTTCTATTGCCGCAGCGGCCGAAGGCCCGTCGAAACCGTCATTGAGGATCAGCCCGCTGCTGCTATGGCTGCGGGCCATGGCAAAGGCATCCAGTGCGGCCAGCGGCGAGCGCATGATGTGCAGGTACGCCAGGCC
>Ga0160449_1000920_pt1 | contig 15312 bp, 14 predicted proteins | sample HID1975I_E1MG_FD_108216 | JGI IMG/M metagenome (GOLD analysis project Ga0160449, IMG submission 108216) | Enriched soil microbial communities from UW Madison campus, WI, USA - HID1975I_E1 MG | ecosystem: Environmental > Terrestrial > Soil > Unclassified | place: USA: Madison, Wisconsin...
GGCTTCACGGTGGACATGCAGGTGGTGGAATGGGCCACGCCGACGCAGCGCGGCCAGGACCCCGCCGAGTTGGACACCTGCATCACCCACAGCGTGTTCCTGCCGGAACCCGCGCTGATCGACTTCCCGTCGAAAGATGCACCGGGCTGGTGGGACACCCCGCGCCGCGCCCAGGTCATGGACGCCTTCAACCAGGCCCGCACGCAGGAAGAACGGATCAAGCGCTGGGCCGACGTGCAGCAAGCCGTGTATGACGAGGTGCCGTTCGTGAAGGTCGGTGACTTCAACGCCCAATCCGCGCGCTCGCCGTCGCTGCAAGGCACCAAGCCCGCCCCCTGGCCGTTCTTCTGGAACGCCTGGAAGGCCCCGAAGTAACCCCTGCAAAGCACGTAGGATGGGTGAAGCGCGGCAGGCTCGGGGCAAGAAGGTGATTGCCTGCCGCGCGCAACCCATCAAGCAGCGGTGGGTTCTAAACGGCTTTGGCCACAACATCACCGTTGCTTGATGGGTTACGCGCGATGGACATCGTTGTTCTGATTCCCCGCCTGCCGCGCTCCACCCATCCGACGAGCCGCCGTGCCGAACGAATCGACGTGCCGAACGAATCGCCGTGCCGAACGAGTCGCCGTGCCGAATGACGCTTTTTAGGACTTTATCGTGTTGCGTTATCTTTTAAACCGCTTGGTCGGGCTGGTGGCTGTGATGTTTATCGTCGCGACCATTGTGTTCGTCATTATTCGCGTCACGCCCGGTGACCCGGCCGCGGTAATGCTCGGGCCGCAGGCCAGCCAGCAGGACATCGCCGCGCTGCGCGCGCAGTTGGGGCTGGACCAGCCCATGGCGCTGCAGTATGTGTCGTGGCTGGGCAAGCTGGTGCAGGGCGACCTAGGCCAGTCCATCTTCATGAACAAGCCCGTGCTGTCGGCGCTGGCCGATCGCGCCGAACCCACGATCCTCCTGACCTTGATGTCGCTGCTGATCGCCAGCGCCATCGCGCTGCCCGTGGGCATTCTGTCCGCGGTCAAGCGCGGCACCACGCTGGACCAGTCGGTGCTGTCGTTTTCGATGTTTACCTCCAGCGTGCCCAGCTTCTGGCTCGGCTTGCTGCTGATGCAGATTTTCTCGGTGAAGCTGGGCTGGCTGCCGGTGTCGGGCTATGGCGGCCCGGACGCCTCGCTGGCCACGCGCCTGTCGCACCTGATCCTGCCCGCCGTGGTGCTGGGGTTGGTGAATTCCGCACTGATCACCCGCTTCATCCGCGCCAGCATGCTGGACGTGCTGCGTGACGACTACGTGCGCACGGCAAGGGCCAAGGGCCTGCCGGAAAGCAAGGTCATCCTGAAGCACGCCGTGCGCAACGCGCTGATCCCCATCCTGACCGTGCTGGGCCTGACCACCGCGCTCTTGATCAGCGGCGCCGTCGTGACCGAAACCGTGTTCGGCCTGCCCGGCGTGGGCAGCCTGGTGGTGTCGGCCGTGCTGCGCCGCGACTATCCCGTCATTCAGGGCGCGCTGCTGATCATCGCGGCCATCTACGTCCTGATCAATCTGATCATCGACCTGCTCTACCTGCTGGTCGACCCCCGGGTGCGCTACTGATATGGCTATTGCAACTTCCCCCCAATCCACCGGTGGCGGCGACCGCTGGCAGGTGCTGCGCCTGTTGGTGTCGCGCAAGACCGTGCTGTTGAGCCTGATCGTGATCATCGTGCTGGTGGCCGCCGCGCTGCTGGCGCCGTGGGTCAGCCCGTACGACCCCTTCAAGCTGTCCATCATGAACCGGCTGAAAGCGCCGGGCGCCGCGCACTGGTTCGGCACCGACGACTTCGGCCGCGACGTGTTCAGCCGCGTCATCTACGGCGGCCGCCTGTCGCTGATGGTGGGCTTTTCGGTGGTGATCGTGTCCAGCGTGCTGGGCATCGCGCTCGGCCTCATCGCAGGCTTCTTCCGGTCGGCCGACAAGTTCGTGTCCCGCCTGATCGACGCGATGATGGCGTTTCCCGACATCCTGCTGGCGATCTCGCTGGTGGCCGCGCTGGGGCCGTCGCTGATCAACGTGGTGATTGCCCTGGGCATCGTCTACACGCCGCGCCTGGCCCGCATCGTGCGCGCCTCGACGCTGGTGATCCGCGAACTGCCTTTCGTGGAAGCGGCCCGCGCGCTGGGCGTTCCCACCTGGCGCATCGTCACCGTGCACGTACTCCGCAACCTGGTGTCGCCCATTCTGGTGCAAGGCACGTTCATCTTCGCCTACGCGATCCTGGCCGAAGCCGGCCTGTCGTTCCTGGGCGTGGGCGTTTCGCCCGACATTCCCACCTGGGGCACCATGATCAACGCCGGCCAGCAGTACATGGGCTCGGCCGACTGGATCATGGTTTTTCCCGGCATTGCCATTGTGCTGTCCGTGCTGTCGCTGCAATTAGTGGGCGACGGGCTGCGCGACGTGCTCGACCCGCGCCTGCGCAAGGAGCTGTAATCATGACGGCAAGCACCCGAGACGTCGTGCTGTCCGTGGAAGGTCTCAAGACCTGGTTCCACAGCCGCGACGGCATCGCCAAGTCCGTGGACGGCGTCACCTTCGATCTGGCCCGCGGTGAAACGCTGGCCATCGTGGGCGAATCCGGTTCCGGCAAATCCGTGACCAGCCTGTCCATCATGGGCCTGTTGCCCAAGCCGGCGGGCCGCATCGAAGCGGGCAAGATCCTGTTCCGCGACCGCCAGGGCGTGCAGCACGACCTGGCCCATGCGTCGTCCGCCACCCTGCAGAAGATACGCGGCGCCGAAATCGCCATGATCTTCCAGGAACCCATGACCAGCCTGAACCCGCTGTACACGGTGGGCGACCAGATCGCCGAAGCCGTGTTGCAGCACGAAGGCGGGTCCTACGCGTCGGCCATCAAGCGTGCCCGCGAAATGCTTGAGCGCGTGGAGATTCCCGCCGCCGACCGGCGCGTCAACGAATACCCGCACCAGATGTCGGGCGGCATGCGCCAGCGCGTGATGATTGCGCTGGCGCTGGCCTGCAACCCGGCGGTGCTGATTGCCGACGAACCCACCACCGCGCTGGACGTCACCGTGCAGGCGCAAATCCTGGACCTGCTGCGCCGGCTGCAAAAAGAGATGAACATGAGCATTCTGTTCATCACACACAACCTGGGCGTGGTGGCCGAGATTGCGCATCGCGTGGCGGTGATGTACGCCGGGCGCGTGGTGGAAGACGCGGGCGTGTACGACTTGTTTGAAAAGCCCACGCATCCGTACACCCGTGGCCTCTTGTCCTGTCTGCCCACGGCGGCGCTGTTGGCTTCCGGTGAGCGCCTGCGCGCCATTCCGGGCAACGTGCCCAGCGTGCTGTCGCTACCGGCCGGCTGCACATTCGCGCCGCGCTGCGACATGGCGGCCGACGATTGCCGCGCCGCCGTGCCCGAATTGGTAGCCGTGCAGGCCGAACACCGCGCGCGCTGCATCAAGGTGAACCCGATATGACTAGCCCCCAAGCCACCGTGCGGGCCGAAGACCCGCTGGTCCGCATTGAAGATCTGAAAGTCCACTTTCCCACGTCGCAAGCGCGTCATGCGCCCGTCGTGCGCGCAGTCGACGGCGTCAGCTTCGACGTGCCCCGCAATACCATCGTCGGCCTGGTCGGCGAATCCGGCTCCGGCAAGACCACGACGGGACGCGCCTTGCTGCGCCTGTTCAAGCCCACCGCCGGCCGCCTGCTGTTCGACGGCCAGGACATCACGCATCTGAATGAAAAGCAGATGCTGCCGTGGCGCCGCCGCATGCAGATTGTGTTCCAGGACCCCTACGCCAGCCTCAACCCCCGCATGACGGTGGCCGAGATCCTGGGCGAGGCGCTGGACACGCACAAGCTGGCGCAGCACCGCCGTTCGGCCCGCATCGGCGAACTGCTTGAGCGCGTGGGCCTGAACGCGGACCACAGCCGCCGCTACCCGCATGAGTTCTCGGGTGGCCAGCGCCAGCGCATCGGCATTGCGCGCGCCCTGGCGGTGGAGCCCGATTTCATCGTGGCGGACGAACCCGTGTCGGCGCTGGATGTGTCGGTGCAGGCGCAGGTGCTGAACCTGCTGCAAGACCTGCAACGCGACCTGGGCCTGACCATGCTGTTCGTGGCCCATGACTTGGCCGTGGTGGACTACCTGTGCGACGAAGTGGTCGTGATGTATCTGGGCCGCGTCATGGAGCGCGGACCCACCAGCGAAGTCTATGCACGCCCGCGCCACCCCTATACTCGCGCACTGCTGTCGGCCGCGCCCGTGCCGGATCCGCGTGCGCCGCGTTCGCGTATTCTGCTCAAGGGCGACATCCCCAGCCCGATCAATCCGCCGTCCGGCTGCGTGTTCCGCACACGCTGCCCCCACGCCACCGACGCCTGCGCCACCATCGAGGCGCAAGCGGTGGAAGTGGGTCCGGGCCACTTTGTGGCCTGTACGCGCCTTGACGCCCCCGAGCTGGCGGCCTAGCGCCATTGCCCTGACCCGATCCGACCCAGGAATCCCACATGAACATCATCCGCGACATCGTCTTCCAGATACGCAGTCGGCGGGACGCATTGAGCGTGACCGAACGCAAGGTGGCCGACGCCATCCTGGACGACATCATCTGGGGCGCCAGCGCCACCGTGGACCAACTGGCCACGAAGGCCGGCGTCAGCATCGCCACGATTTCCCGCTTTGCGCGCACCGTGGGTTGCGATGACACCCGCGACCTGAAAATGAAACTGGCGCAGGCCAGCACGGTGGGCAGCCGCTTTCTGGACCCCAGCGCGCCGGCCGAGGAAAGCACCTTCTACGCGCGCATCTACGCCGACATCGAAAGCACGCTGCGCGCGCACCTGCCCACGTTCACCGAACAGCTTTTCGAACAGGCGGCCTCCATCGTGGATGGCGCGCGAATGATCTACGTGTTCGGCATGGGCGGCGCGTCCGCCGTGCTGGCGCAGGAAGTGCAATCGCGGCTGGTGCGGCTGGGCTACCCCATCGCGGTGTACAGCGATGCCGTGCTGCTGCGCATGGTGGCCGCCACGCTGGACGAACGCGACGCCGTGCTGGTGCTGTCGGCGTCGGGCCTGACGCCGGAAATCCTGGGCGCGGCGCGCATCGTCAAGCAGTACCGCGCCCGCATCGTCGCCATCACCGACGCAACGTCCGAGCTGGCCAAGCTGGCCGATGTGGTGCTGCCCATCCGCACGGACGAAACCGACTTCATCTACAAACCCTCGGCATCGCGCTACGCGATGATGCTGGCCATTGATTTGCTATCGACCGAACTGGCCATGCTGAACCAAGAGGAAAACCGCGAACGGCTGCGCCGCATCAAGCTGGCGCTGGACGAGCATCGCGGCGGCCCCAACCGTTTACCGCTGGGCGACTGAACCTGGAACCCAAGATGTACGACACCCTTATCGGCAACGTCCGTGTCCTGGACGGCACGGGCGGCCCCGAATATCGCGCCAGCGTGGCGCTGGCCGATGGCCGCATCGCCGCCATCGGCGCCCTGCCCGGCGCGCAAGCCCGCCAGATCGTTGACGGCACGGACCTGGCCCTGGCCCCCGGCTTTATCGACGTGCATACGCACGACGACACCAACGTCATCCGCACGCCGGGCATGCTGCCCAAGCTGTCGCAGGGCGTGACGACCGTGGTGGTGGGCAACTGCGGCATCAGCGCATCGCCCGTATCGCTGCGCGCTGAACCGCCCGACCCGATGAACCTGCTGGGCAGCCGCGAGGACTTTGCCTACCCCAGCTTTAGCGACTACACACGCGCCATCGAAGCGGCCCAGCCCGCGGTCAACGTGGCCGCGCTGGTGGGCCATACCGCGTTGCGCAGCAATCACATGGACCGCCTGGACCGCGTCGCCACCCGCGACGAAGTCCTGGCCATGCGCGAGCAACTGCGCGAGGCGTTGGCGCACGGCGCCATCGGCCTGAGCACGGGCTTGGCCTACGCCTCTGCCATCGAGGCGGACACGGACGAGGTCAAGCTGCTGGCCGAGGCGCTGGACGAATTCGGCGCCCTGTACACGACGCATCTGCGCTCTGAATTCGCGGCCATTCTTGATGCCATGCAGGAAGCTTTCGACATCGCCCGGCACGCCCGCGTGCCGGTGGTGGTGTCGCACCTGAAATGCGCGGGCGCGGGCAACTGGGGCCGCACGAAGGAAGTGCTGTTCACGCTGGAGAACGCCGGCCGCATGCAGCACGTGGGCTGCGACTGCTATCCCTATTCCGCCAGCTCGTCCACGCTGGACTTGAAGCAGGTCACCGACGAATTCGATATCGACATCACCTGGTCGGTGCCGCATCCCGAGCAGGCCCGCCGCAAGCTGGCCGACATCGCGGCCGACTGGGGCGTGTCCTTGATGGACGCCGCGCGCCGCCTGCAACCGGCTGGCGCCGTCTATCACAACATGCACGAGGACGACGTGCGCCGCGTGCTGTCGCATCCGCTGACGATGGTGGGGTCCGACGGCCTGCCCAACGACCCGATGCCGCATCCGCGCTTGTGGGGCGCCTTCCCGCGCGTGCTGGGCCACTACAGCCGCGATGTGGGCTTGTTGCCGCTGATCCAGGCCGTGCACAAGATGACGGGCCTGTCCGCCGCCCGCTTCGGCCTGGCCGAGCGCGGCCTGGTACGCGAGGGCTATCACGCCGACTTGGTGCTGTTCAACCCGGACACCGTCATCGACCGCGCCACCTTCGCCGCCCCCGTGCAAACCGCCGCGGGCATCGAGGCCGTGTGGGTCAACGGCGCGCTGTCCTATCGGCACGGGCAATCCACCGGCGAGCGCGCCGGCCGCTGGCTGCCACGCAACGGCGACCTGCGCGCCAGTTTCGCCGCCGCATCGCCCTATTCTTCCGCATCCACCCAAATTTAAGGAGTGCATTCATGAGCAAAGCCCCCACCCCCGACAACAACGGCATCACCCGCTACGGCGTCGCCGGCGGCACCGGCCAAGGCGGTTCGCACATGCCGTTCGCGCGCGCGGTCGCCGCCGACGGCTGGCTGCACGTGTCCGGCCAGGTGCCGATGGAAAACGGGGAAGTGATTGAAGGCGGCACGGTTGCGCAGTGCCACAAGGCGATCCAGCAACTGCTGGCCATTCTGAAGGAAGCCGGCTACGGCCCGGAACACGTCGTGCGTTGCGGCGTATGGCTGGACGACGCCCGCGATTTTCCGTCGTTCAACAAGGTCTTCAAGGAATACTTCGGCGAAAACCCACCCGCCCGCGCCTGCGTTCAGTCCAGCCTGATGGTGGACGCCAAGGTGGAGATTGATTGCGTGGCGTACAAGCGGCCGTAACGGGGTAACGCCGGCTTGATGTAACCGGCTGACGCCGGCCTATCGTAGGATGGGTGAAGCGCGGGAGGCAGGAGGCAAGAACCCTGCTGCCCAACGCGCGTAACCCATCAAACAACGCCCCAAAATTCTTCTGCGGTCCAACCATAACGCCGCCATCGTCTGATGGGTTACGCGCGTTCGACGCCGGGGTTCTTGTCCCCGCCCTCCCGCGCTTCACCCATCCTACATTTTCACGACGTCTACGCCTTGGGGGGCCGTGAATTGGAATTCCTTGGCGGGCAGCGTCGGGTTGGCGTTGATGGCCGAAAGGTCCACGCGTGTGGTCTGGCCGAACGAATCCAACAATTCCACGCGCACCGGCAAGTTGTCCTTCATGCCGATATCCACGCGCGAAAAACCGGCATCCGCCGTGCGGGGCTTGGCGCGCAGCCAGTCTACGCCGTCCTTGGATGGCAAAGCCGACACATCGAACGACTGCTCAAGCGAGCCCGAACCGAACAGGATCGCGGCGGGCGACGTGCCGATGGCGGCGTCGACCTTGCGTTCGGTGACTTGCGCCAGGTCGGGGTCGAACTGGAACAGCACGCGGCCGTCGGACACCACCAGTTGTTCATAGGGCTTCTGCACCGCCCATTTGAATTTTCCCGGACGCTGGAACGAGAACACGCCGGTTTGCGCGGGCTGCGTGCGGCCCTGGTTGTTCACCGTGTACTGCGAGAACGAACCGGTGGCCGACGTGACCGTGGCCACAAAAGACTTCAACTGCTCTTGCGCGCTGGCGGCAAACGACAGCGCGGGCGCCAGGCTCAGGGCGGCTACAACGGCCAGGCGGCGAAACGTCTTCATCATGCTTCCTCTCGGGCAGCGGCAGCGGGGACCAGGATCTCGCGGTTGCCATTGGACTGCATCGCCGACACCATACCCGATTGCTCCATCTGCTCGAGTAACCGGGCGGCGCGGTTGTAACCAATGCGCAAATGGCGCTGCACCAGCGAAATCGACGCGCGGCGGTGTTTGAGCACCACTTCGCAGGCCTGGTCATACATCGGGTCGGACTCCGCGTCGCCACCGATGCCGGTGACGCTGCTGGCGCCTTCGCCGTTGTCGCCCTCGACGCCGCCTTCCAGCAGCCCTTCGATATAGTTCGGCTCGCCCTGCGCCTTCAGGTTTTCCACCACGCGGTGCACTTCGTCATCGCTGCAGAACGCACCGTGCACCCGCACCGGCAGACCCGTGCCCGGCGGCATGTAGAGCATGTCGCCCTGACCCAGCAGGGTTTCGGCGCCCATCTGGTCAAGAATGGTGCGGGAATCAATCTTGGACGACACCTGGAACGCGATGCGCGTCGGGATGTTGGCCTTGATCAGGCCGGTAATGACGTCCACGCTGGGGCGTTGCGTGGCCAAGATCAAGTGAATGCCGGCGGCGCGCGCCTTCTGCGCCAGGCGGGCGATCAGCTCTTCGATCTTCTTGCCCACCACCATCATCAGGTCAGCCAGCTCGTCGATCACCACCACGATGGTGGGCAACGGCGCCAGCGGCTCGGGCTGGTCGGGCGTCAGCGAGAACGGATTGGGGATGGGTTCCTCGCGCTTGATGGCGTCGCGGATCTTGGTGTTGTAGCCCGCCAGGTTGCGCACGCCCATCTTGCTCATCAGGCGATAGCGCTTTTCCATTTCGCCCACGCACCAGTTCAGCGCGTTGGAGGCTTGGCGCATGTCGGTGACAACCGGCGCCAGCAGGTGCGGAATCCCTTCGTAGACGCTCATTTCAAGCATCTTCGGGTCAATCAGGATCAGGCGGGTGTGCGACGCATCGGCCTTGTAGAGCAGCGACAGGATCATGGCGTTGATCCCCACCGACTTACCGGAACCGGTCGTACCGGCCACCAGCAGGTGGGGCATCTTGGCCAAGTCAGCCACGACCGGGTTGCCGGCAATGTCCTTGCCCAGCGCCATCGTCACCACCGAATGGCTGGCGTGATAGGTCTGCGACCCCAGGATCTCGGACAGGCGCACCATCTGACGGCGCGGGTTGGGCAGTTCCAGGCCCATCAGGTTCTTGCCCGGAATGGTTTCCACCACCCGGATGCTGACCAGGCTGAGCGCGCGCGCCAAGTCCTTGGCCAGGTTCACGATCTGGCTGCCCTTGACCCCGGTGGCCGGTTCGATTTCATAGCGCGTGATGACCGGGCCCGCCTGGGCCGCCACCACGGTGACGGACACGCCGAAGTCGGCCAGCTTCTTTTCAATCAGGCGCGACGTGAATTCGATGGTTTCGGCGGAGACGGTTTCCTGGTTGGTGAGCGGCGGATCCAGCAGGCTGATGGCGGGAAGGTCGCCCTCGGCGCCGCCCGACGGGGCAAAGAACAGCGACTGCTGCTTTTCCTTTTCCACCCGTTCGGACTTGGGCACGACGGTAATGGCGGGTTCGATCCGCACCGGCTGTTCGTGCACCAGCTTTTCCTGCTTGGCCACGACCTGTTCCGTACGCACGGCCTTGGCCACCTGGCCCACCTTGCGGTCTTCACGCGCGGCGTAGGAATCGCGAACGCGACGCACCAGGCCTTCCAGCCATGCGCCCACGCGCTCGGCCACGGCCAGCCACGAAAACGAGAAGAACAGGCTCAGGCCGATCGCCAGCATGACCAGGAAGGCCAGCGTGCTGCCGGTGAAGCCGATGCTGCGGCTGATCAGATCGGCCAGCATGTGGCCGATGACACCGCCCGCGCCGCTGGCGGTCTCGGACGCGCCGGGCAGATGCGTGCCGTGGCTGGCCAGGCGCAGGGCTTCCATGCCCAGCGACCCTACCAACAGCAGGAAAAAGCCGATGCCCTCTTCCCAATGGACACGCGGCAGCACTTCCGGCTGCTTACTGTTAGTTACCTTAAGCTGACTGGCCAGGCGCCGGTAGCCTGCCCGAACCCGGTGCAGCAGCAGAATGACCCACCACCAGGCGGAAAAACCGAAGAGATAGAGCAGGATGTCCGCTAAGTAGGCGCCCAGCCGGCCGCCATGGTTGCGCACGACGTCACCGGGGACGGAGTGCGACCAGCCAGGGTCGGACGCGCTCCAGGTGGCCAGCACCAGGGTGAGCCAGGCCGCCAGGGCGGCAAATAGAATCCAGCGGGCTTCGCGCAGCAACGCAGAAATACGCGTCTGTAGCGGCGAAGGTCCGTTGCGGGTGTTGCGCGAGGCGCGCGGAGAAGCAGTCGAGATACGCGGCATGCGGCTCATTATAATTGGGCGTTAACCTAAAGATACCCGCCCATGTCCACGCCCACGCACGCTAAAGTTTTGATACTCGGTTCCGGCCCCGCCGGTTACACGGCGGCCGTCTATGCGGCACGCGCCAACCTCAGCCCCGTCCTGGTGACCGGCCTGGCCCAAGGCGGCCAGTTGATGACCACCACGGACGTCGATAACTGGCCCGCCGACGCGGATGGCGTCCAGGGCCCCGACCTGATGCAGCGTTTCCAGAAGCACGCCGAACGCTTCAACACCGAAATGCTGTTCGACCACATCGCCAAGGTTGATCTGTCCAAGCGTCCCTTCACGCTGACGGGCGACACGGGCAAGATCTACACCTGCGACGCCCTCATCATCGCCACCGGCGCATCGGCCAAATACCTGGGCCTGCCCTCTGAAGAGGCCTTCATGGGCCGCGGTGTATCCGGCTGCGCCACCTGCGACGGCTTTTTCTACCGCAACCAGGACGTGGTCGTGGTGGGCGGCGGCAACACCGCCGTCGAAGAAGCCCTGTACCTGTCGAACATCTGCCGCAAGGTCACCCTGATCCATCGCCGCGACAAGTTCCGCGCCGAACCCATCCTGGTCGACAAGCTGATGTCCAAGGTCGAGAACGGCAACATGGAACTCAAGCTCTTCCACACCCTGGAAGAAGTGCTGGGCGACAACAGCGGTGTAACCGGCGTGCGCGTACGCCACGTGGACACTGGCGCCACCGAAGACATGCCCGTCACGGGCGCCTTCATCGCCATCGGCCACCAGCCCAACACCGAAATCTTCCAGGGCCAACTGGAAATGAAAGACGGCTACATCGTCACCAAGAGCGGCTTGTCCGGCATGGCCACGATGACCTCCGTTCCGGGCGTGTTCGCCGCCGGCGACGTGCAGGACCACGTCTACCGCCAAGCCATCACCAGCGCCGGCACGGGCTGCATGGCGGCCCTGGACGCGCAACGGTGGTTGGAGAATGCGGGGCAGTAAGGTCGGCCTGGCCGACCTGAAACGCCTGAAGAAAGACCTGCAAGCCGAGCGCGAACGCGAAGCGCTCGCCAAGCGGGTTGCTGTTCTGAAGAAGCCTGAAACGGCCCCCATGGACGACATGGTGGCGTTTCAGCGCACCATGAAGTCCGTCACGCCGATCAAGCAGGCCGCCCGCGCGGAACACAAGCCCGTGGCGGAACCCGCGCCCGCGCTGCGCCGGGCCAACGCGCTGGGCGAAACGCCGTCACGCGCCGATATCGGTGTCTCCGACGGCGGCGAAATCACCCATCTGCTTTCCGAAGGCGGCACCGCTTTCGTGCGCAGCGACGCCGCGCCCGACACCGCCCGCAACCTGCGGCGCGGCCAATGGCGCGCGGGCGCCGAACTGGACCTGCACGGCTTGCGCGTGGAACAGGCGCGCCATGCGCTGCTGTCGTTCCTGGATGAATGCCAGGACCACGGCATACGCTGCGTGCGTATCGTGCACGGCAAGGGCTATGGCTCGGAAGGCCTGGAACCCGTGCTGAAAGACAAGGCGCGCACCTGGCTGGTGCAGAAGAACGAGGTGCTGGCGTTTTCCGAAGCGCCCGAACGCGAAGGCGGCGCCGGTGCGCTGCTGGTGCTGCTGCGGCAATCCGAAGGACAGCGCAAATGAAATGGCTATACCTGGGCGTGGCGATCATTGCCGAGATCTTCGCCACCAGCGCCCTGAAGGGCTCCGAAGGCTTCACCCGCCTGGTGCCGTCCATCATCACCGTGTTCGGCTACCTGATCTCGTTCTACTTCCTGTCGCTGACGCTGCGCGAAATTCCGGTCGGCATTGCGTACGCCATCTGGTCGGGCGTGGGCATCGTGCTGATCTCCATCGTGGGCGCGGTGTTGTTCAAGCAGCATCTGGACACGCCCGCGCTGATTGGCATCGGCCTCATCATCGCGGGCGTGGTGGTGATGAACGTGTTTTCGAAATCGGTCTCGCATTGACGGCGAGCACCGCAAGGCTGGGGCGGATACCGTCGTGGCGTTGGCTGGCCGCCTGGCTTTGCCTGGCCTGCCTGACTGGCCTGGGCAGCTTGCCGGCCGCCCGCGCAGCCGAGCAGGACTTCAACCGCGCCGCCGAGCTGGCCCGCTACCGCGCGTGGCTGAAGGACTTCACGCAGGATCTCGACACGCTGTCCGCCACGCGCCGCCCGCTTGGCGACGCCCAGTTGGACGAGATGTTCGCGCGCACGGTCGTGCCCGGCTCCCGGGGCGCGGTCTTCATCCGCCAGACCTTCGCGCGGCGCGGCACGGACGGCACTTACACGGCCCAAGCTGGGCCGCGCGCCGTGTTCCTGGGCGTCTTGGAAAGCGGCATTCCTGCCGGCCAAGGCGGGATTTACCCCGAGACAGACCCGGCGCTGAACGTAGGCAACCTGACAGTCTGGTACCTGCACGTGGACGTGGGCGACATGACCAATACGTACCTGCTGTCGAGCGAACATTTCACCCCCTACCGGCTGCCCCCGCCCGGCAAGCTGGAACGCAAGGCCTACCCCTTCCTGCTGATGCAGACCGACCACGGCGCCTTGCGCCTGGGCGGCGTCAGCAGTGAACTCTGGGGGCTGATCGCGTATTTGCACAATGCCGCGTATTAAGTCCGCCCTGCGCCTGCTGGCCGTGGCCACGCTACCGCTTGTCTCCACCTGGGCGCATGCGCTATGCCAGCCCATGGCGGCATCCGGCCAACGGGAAACCGTGGTCGCCGACGTGCGCCTGGACGACACCAACACGCTGTTGGCGCTGGATGGTTCTCGCATCAAGACGTGGGAACCCCCCGTTGCCGTACGAACCGGCCGGCGCGCCACGCCGTATATCTGGGCCGAAGCCGTGGACTGGTCCGTGTACGCTGCCGAACCAGCCGCCACCATCGGCCCTACCCTGCTGCGATTCGAGCGCGGTCCGGATGGCGTCCGGCATGTCTGCGGCATCGCCGAATACAGCGCCCGCGCCGTACACGAGGCAATGGAATCCGGACAATCCTCGCTGCCCATGCCTGACAACGAAACGCGCTTTCTTTACGACGACGCGGGGCGGCTTGTCGGCTACGAACTGCGCTCGCGCAATGCAGCGGGCCGTGCCAACCCCACGCAGCATTTCTGCCTGCGCCATGACCGCCACGGCTGGCTGGCCGAACAGGGCGCCAACGCCTGCGACAAGCCTTCGCAACCGCTGATGCGCTACGTGCACGATGCGTCCGGCCACCTGCTGCGCACGATTTCCTACTTGGAAAGGCAAGGCGACGCGATTGAGGTCAGGGAGTTCGACGCGCAAGGCAAGCCGGGCCAGCGTATCCTGCGCCAACGGCTGGGTTGGGACAACGACAAGCTTGTGCTGGGCTTGCCCTACCCCGAGCGCGCATCGGAATATTCCATCCTGGTGCTGCCCGGCCCGAACTGGGCCGCACCGGCGCTGGAGTCGTATCACTATGACTGGGCCATCGTGCAAACCCAGGGTGATCCCGGCGAGGTCTACGCCGCCAGACGTGACCCCGACGCCGTGCTCGCGCAAGGCAACAGCGGCCCGAACGGCCGCTTCACGCTAAGCACCGCTCAGCGCCGGCAGGTTTGGGAAGCGGCGGGCAGGCACCCCGGCGGCGTGCAATGGCTATGGGCGCCGGGGCAGATCCATACCCTGTTGCAAGCCCTGCCCGACAAGATCTGGCAAGCTTGCATCGACCCCGAGAACCGGCAAGCGAACGCCTGCAAGGCGCCCTAGGTACTTTCCGCCGGCGGCCGGGTCGCGCCGGGACGGCGCAGATAGTCCACCAACGCCACCGTCGCGCTGTCGGGTGGCGGGGTCAGCAAAGACACCACGATGATCGTCAGGAAGGCCACCGGCGCGCCGAACACGCCCGCCGCGATCGGCTGTATGCCCCACCACAAATCCACCGGTTGGATGCGCGAGATGCCCAGCACCGATTCGCGCAGCCACGGATGCGTGTAGGTCATATAGGCGAAGGTCACCAGCAAGCCCGCCGCCATGCCAAACGTGGCGCCCCATTTGTTGGCGCGCCGCCAGAACACGCCCATCACCAGCGCGGGAAAGAACGACGAGGCCGCGAACGAGAACGCCGCCGACACCATGAATAGAATGTCGGCGGGTTTTCGCGCCGCCACCCAGGCCGCGCCAAACGCCACCACCAGCAGCAGAATCTTCGACACCATCACGCGGCGCGCGGCCGACATGCGCGGCGACACCATCCGGTACCACATGTCATGCGACAGGGAATTGGACAAGGTCAGCAGCAGGCCGTCGGCCGTGGACAGGGCCGCGGCCAATCCGCCCGCCGCGACCAGGCCCGAAATCACATACGGCAAGCCGCCGATTTCCGGCATGGCCAGCACCACGACATCCGCCCCCATGCTGATTTCGCTTAACTGCACGACGCCGTCGCGGTTGATGTCGGTGACATCCAGCAGGTTGCTGTCGACCGCGCTCCAGGCATGCACCCAGTTGGGCAGGCTCAGGAAGTTTGAGCCGACCACCTGCGTGTAAACCTCGTACTTGACCAGCAGCGCCAGCGCGGGCGCCATGAAATACAGCAGCAGGATGAACAGCAGCGACCAGCACACCGACTTGCGCGCCTCGATCACCGAGGGCGTGGTGTATGAGCGCATCAATATGTGCGGCATGCCCGCCGTGCCCAGCATCAGGCACAGCACCAGCGCCAGGAAGTTGATGCGCATGTTGCGCTGTTCCTCGGGGTCCTTGGCCGGGAA
>Ga0160449_1000934_pt1 | contig 15170 bp, 18 predicted proteins | sample HID1975I_E1MG_FD_108216 | JGI IMG/M metagenome (GOLD analysis project Ga0160449, IMG submission 108216) | Enriched soil microbial communities from UW Madison campus, WI, USA - HID1975I_E1 MG | ecosystem: Environmental > Terrestrial > Soil > Unclassified | place: USA: Madison, Wisconsin...
CGAAGCCTACATCCTGACCAAGGAAGAGGGCGGCCGTCACACGCCGTTCTTCACCAACTACCGCCCGCAGTTCTACTTCCGCACCACGGACGTGACCGGCATCGTGCACCTGAAGGAAGGTGTGGAGATGATCATGCCCGGCGACAACGCCGAGCTGAACGTCGAGCTGATCACCCCGATCGCCATGGAAGAAAAGCTGCGCTTCGCCATCCGCGAAGGCGGCCGCACGGTTGGAGCAGGTGTCGTCTCCAAGATCACCGAGTAAGCCTTCTTGGTGCGCTAACGCTCGCGACGCGGTCGCCCGCTTCTTGAGCGCGACACGCCTCAAGCCGCCAGCCTCCGCAAGGCGAGTACAGGCAAACAAACAGAGCCCCCGCCGGAGCGATCCGGCGGGGTCTTTTGTTTTCGCGCTCAACCCTCAGGCGTAGTCGCTTGCGAGGAACCGTGGGGTCGGCCTTTCGTTCGGATCGGACGTTAGGATTCTGGTAACCATGCGGCGCGCGATCCATATCGGCATCTTCATCGGCACCCTGATCGGGATGAGCGCCTGCGCGGCGGCGCAGACCGGCGGGGCGCCCGGCAGTGGGGCCTACGGCTCGATCGAAGCGGGGCGCGCGGGCTGAGTCCCAAGGAAATCGTGGCGATTTTGGGAAACCTCTTCTAGTATCCGCTGGCGGATGCCGACTGTTGCGCCGCGTCGCGGGTCTCCCCCACCTCGATGTTAGCCATCGCCATCGTCGTCGTACTGCTGCTTGTGGTGCTGAACGGCCTGTTCGCCATGACCGAGCTTGCGGTCGTATCGTCCCGTAAATCCAAGCTGCAAAGCCGAGCCGAGCGGGGGGACCGCGGCGCCCGCGCCGCCCTGAAGCTGGCCGAGGAGCCAACCCACTTCCTGTCGGCGGTCCAGGTCGGCATCACCCTGATCGGCATCGCGGCCGGCGCCTATGGTCAGGCGTCCATCGCGGGCGAGCTGACGCGGATCCTGAACGCCGCCTTCCCGGCGCTGGGGCACTGGAACCAGATCGCCTCGACCGGCCTGGTCATCGTCTCCATCACCTATATCTCGCTGATCGTCGGTGAGCTGGTGCCCAAGCGGATCGCCCTGATCTTCCCGGAAAGCGTGGCCTCGAAGATGGCCGGGCCGATCTCGACCCTGGCGATCGTGCTGAAGCCGTTCGTCCTGCTGCTGACCGTATCGACCTCGGCGATCCTGAAGGCGCTGGGCGTCAAGGATCGCGACGGGTCCGACGTCACCCAGGAAGAGGTCGAGACCATGATCGCCGAGGGCACGGCGTCCGGTCTTATCGAGCCGGAAGAGCAGGAGATGATCGAGGAGATCCTGCGCCTGGGCGATCGCCCGGTCCGCGTCGCCATGACGCCGCGCCACGAGGTCTTCTGGATCGCCCTGGACGACACCGAAAAGCAGTTGCGCGAGGAAATCCGCTCCTGCCCCTATTCCCGCATCGTCGTCGCGCGCGAGAACGACGTCGATAATCCCCTGGGCGTGGTCCACAAGAAGGACCTGCTGGACAGCCTGCTGACCACGGGCAAGTTCGACGTCGAATCGGTGGTGGCCGAGCCGGCCTTCATTCCGCAGTCGACCTCGGTGCTGAAGGCGCTGGAGATCCTGAAGGGATCGAAGGTGCACATGGCCTTCATCGTCGACGAATTCGGCGCCTTCGAAGGGGTGATCACCGCGACCGACCTGCTGGAGATGATCGCCGGCGACTTCAACGAGGGCCACGACGAGGAAGACTCCTACGTCCGCCAGCGCGAGGACGGCAGCTGGCTGGTCGACGGCCAGACCGATCTGGACGAACTGGCCGACACCCTGGGCGAGGACTTCGGCGAGCACGAGGGCTTCCACACCGTGGCCGGCCTGATCCTGCATCAGCTGTCGCGCGTGCCCGACGAGGGCGAGGTGCTTCAGGTCGGCCGATTCGAGGTCGAGGTCGTCGATATGGACGATCGCCGCATCGACAAGCTGATCTTCAGGGAGCTGGTCCGGGCCGAAGACGAGAAGCAGGCCGTCGCCGCCCATCTGGAAGAGTAGGGGGCGACGCCACATCGCCCTTGAAATAGCGGGCGGCGTGGGGCATACGCGCCCCTCTGGCGAACGCTTTGGCCCACCGGGTCGGACGCTTGTCTAGGAGTTTAGCTCAGCTGGTAGAGCACCGGTCTCCAAAACCGGGGGTCGTGGGTTCGAGTCCCCCAACTCCTGCCATTTCCCCCTGTCGCTTCCGGATGGGACTTCCCATCTGGGGCGACAGGATCAATTGTTTGAAGAGCACCTGATGGCCAAGGCCAAGACACCCGGCAAGCGCCCCCAGTTGGGCGCCAAACCGCAGACGGTTCCGGCGGTCCAGACGGTCGCCGTCGATGCGCCCTCGGCGAAGAAGAAGGCGAACCCGGCTCAGTTCCTGAGTCAGGTGCGTGCCGAAGCCCGCAAGATCGTGTGGCCCAGCCGCAAGGAGACCTGGATCACCTCGGTGATGGTCTTCATCATGGTGCTGCTGGCGGCGCTGTTCTTCTGGGTGGTGGATACGGGCCTCGGCTTCGCTTTCCGCCAGATCATTTCTTTCGGCTCTTAAGGAGACGCGCACATGACCGATGCAGCGCCCGAAGCCAAGGCGGCGGCCAACCCCCGCCACAAGTGGTACATCGTCCACGCCTATTCGAACTTCGAGAAGAAGGTCGCCGAGCAACTGCGTGAGCAGGCCCGGCAACAGGGCCTCGAGGGCAATTTCTCCGAGATCCTGGTTCCGACCGAGGACGTCGTCGAGATCCGTCGCGGCCGCAAGGTGAACAGCGAGCGGAAATTCTTCCCCGGCTATGTGCTGGTGAAGATGGAGATGACCGACGACGCCTATCACCTGGTCAAGAACACGCCGAAGGTCACCGGCTTCCTGGGCGCCGCGGGCGGCACCCGTCCGCTGCCGGTCTCGGAGCGTGAAGTCCAGAACATCATCGGCCAGGTGGAAGAGGGCGCCGAGCGTCCGAAGCCCACCATCCGCTTCGACATCGGCGAGAAGGTCAAGGTCATCGACGGCCCGTTCGCCAGCTTCGACGGCCAGGTCGAAAGCGTCGACGAGGACAACGCCCGCCTGCGCGTGGCCGTGTCCATCTTCGGCCGCGCCACCCCGGTGGACCTGGAATACAATCAGGTCGAGAAGGTCGCCGGCTAGGGCCAGCGTCCGCCACGGACTATCAACGCCCCGGTCGATCGGCCGGGGCGTTTGCGTTTCCGGCGCCCCTCTGTTACACGCGCGCCTTCGCTCGGCGGCCCTCGGGTCGCGGTGCGTCAAATCCGTGGGAGGCAGCCATGCCGCACCACGGCTCACCGGCCCGGATCATCGCTTCGGGTCATTCACAGGAGAGACCAATGGCCAAGAAGATTCTCGGCTACATCAAGCTGCAGGTGCCCGCCGGCTCCGCGACTCCGTCGCCGCCGATCGGCCCGGCGCTCGGCCAGCGCGGCGTCAACATCATGGGCTTCTGCAAGGAGTTCAACGCGCGCACCGAGAAGGAAGCCAAGGGCACGCCCCTGCCGACCGTCATCACGGTCTATCAGGACAAGAGCTTCACCTTCGTCACGAAGACGCCGCCGGCGACCTTCTACCTGAAGCAGGCCGCGGGCATCAAGTCGGGCGCCAAGCTCGTCGGCCGCGAGACCGCCGGCAAGATCACGCAGGCTCAACTGCGCGAGATCGCCGAAAAGAAGATGAAGGACCTGAACGCGAACGACCTCGACGCCGCCTCGCGGATCATCGAAGGCTCGGCTCGCGCCATGGGCATCCAAGTGGTGGAGGGCTAACACATGGCCAAGCAAACCAAGGCCCAGAAGGCCCGCACCGGCGTCACCGAAGACCTGCTGGGCTTCGCCGACGCCATCAAGCTGGTCAAGGACAACGCCAAGGCCAAGTTCGACGAGTCGATCGAGATCGCCGTCAACCTGGGCGTCGACCCGCGTCACGCCGACCAACAGGTGCGCGGCGTCGTCAACCTGCCGTCGGGCACCGGCCGTGACGTCCGCGTCGCCGTCTTCGCCAAGGACGCCAAGGCCGAAGAAGCCAAGGCCGCCGGAGCCGAGCACGTCGGCGCCGAAGACCTGTACGAAAAGATCAACGGCGGCTTCATGGACTTCGATCGCGTCATCGCGTCGCCGGACATGATGGCCTTGGTCGGTCGTCTGGGTAAGGTGCTGGGCCCGCGCGGCCTGATGCCGAACCCGAAGGTCGGCACCGTGACCCCGAACGTCGCTCAGGCCGTCAAGGACGCCAAGGGCGGCGCCGTCGAGTTCCGCGTCGAAAAGGCGGGCATCGTCCACGCCGGCATCGGCAAGGCCTCGTTCGCCCAGGACGCCCTGGAAGCCAACGTGAAGGCGATCGTCGACGCGCTGGTCAAGGCCAAGCCGTCGGGCGCCAAGGGCACCTACGTCAAGAAGATCAGCCTGTCGTCCACCATGGGCCCGGGCTTCAAGGTCGACCCGGCCTCGCTGGGCGCCTGATCCCAGGCGTGATCTGAAACGATCAGGGGCGGCGACCGCAGGGTCGCCGCCCTTTTTTGTCGCGAAGCAAACAGGTAGATTCGTCCCTATCCGGGGATCACCCAATCCCCGCCCCGCCGGTCACGCCCCAGACCTCGCCGGTGACGAAGCTGGCTTCCTGGGAGGCGAGGAGGACGTAGACGGGGGCGATCTCGACCGGTTGGCCGGGGCGGCCGAAGGCGCTGTGTTCGCCAAATTTCTTGACCTTCTCCTGCGGTTGGCCGCCGCTGGGCTGCAGGACGGTCCAGAAGGGGCCGGGGGCGACGGCGTTCACGCGCACGCCCTTTTCGATCAACTGCTTGGCCATGGCCTTGGTGTAGGCGACGATGCCCGCCTTGGTCGTGGCGTAGTCCAGCAGGATGTCCGACGGCTCATAGGCCTGGATCGAGGCGGTGGTGATGATCGAGGCGCCTGGCGGCAGGTGCGGCGCGGCGGCCTGGACGATCCAGTGCAGGGCATAGAGGTTGGTCTTCATCGTCTCGTCGAAGTCGGCGGTGGTGACCCGGGACACGTCCTTGCGGAACTGCTGATGGCCGGCGTTGACGACCAGGATGTCCAGTCCGCCGAAGGCGTCGATCGTCTTCTGGACCATCTGGCGGCACCAGGCTTCGTTGGTGACATCGCCGGGCAGGGCCAGCGCCTTGACCCCCGCCTTGCCGATCAGGTCCAGCACCTCTTGGGCGTCGCTCTGTTCCGAGGGCAGATAGCCGATGGCGACATCGGCGCCCTCGCGCGCATAGGCGATGGCGGTCGCGCGGCCAATGCCGGAATCGCCGCCGGTGATCAGGGCCTTGCGGCCCTTCAGGCGATCATGGCCCTGATAGCTGGTCTCGCCGTGATCGGGCCGGGGCTCCATCCGGGCGGCCAGGCCCGGTTCGGGCTGCGGCTGCTCGGGAAAGGGCGGGCGCGGATACTGGTGGCGGGGGTCCTGCATCGAAAGGCGGTCGGCCATGACATGTCCTTGCAAGGGGCGATGTCAGGCAAACAGGCAGGGCAGGGGCGGGGTTCCGGCGCGGGCGCCCGCGATCAGACGCCCAGGATCCAGCCCTCTTCGCTCTCGACCTGCTGGATCAGCGCCTCGTCGGCGCCCTTGGGCGGGGCGAAGGCTTTTTGCAGGTCGCCGGCCTCATCCATCAGGGCGATGGCCTCGGCGGTGGCGCGGACCTGGGCCTGGGTCTTGAACTCGCCCGCGGCGGGCTTGCCGTCGAACAGGGCGGGCCAGACCTCGACCACCAGGGTCGACAGGGGCTCCACGTCCGCCGCCGTCAACTCGCGCCAGCCGGTGTTGAACGGCCAGACGGCGGCCGAGGCGCCCAGCTTGTCCAGCAGGCGACGCACCATCGGCACGCCCAGCAGGGTCAGGCCGCCGACCGCGCCGGCGCCGTGCATCTGCCAGACGCTCTTGGGGGCCAGTTTGGCCTTCTTCGACGCGATCTCGGTGGCGCGGAACTCGGGGATGTCGGCGCCGGCGCCTTCCGGCGGCTTGGTGGTGGTCAGCCAGCGCTGGGCCTGTTTCGCCGGGGCGCCCCAGAAGGGCCAGGCCTGATCGGTCATCAGCCGGTTGATCTTGGCGGCGACCTGGTAGCGGTTGTTGGTGTTGTCGGCCTTGTCGACGATGTTGGACGACAGGAATTTGCCCATGGCGTCCCACGGGCGGCCGTCCAGCTTCAACCGCCCGGCCGTGCCGGCAGGGAAGCCGAAGTTGAAGTCGAAGCCGACCAGCAAGCGATCGCCGCGCTTGCGGTGCTCGGCCAGCAGCGAGGCCAGCAGGGCCTCGCCCTCGGCCCGCGTCGCGGCGTTGTGGGTTTCGGTATAGAGGCGGAACCGCACGTCGCGTTTGGCCACGCCGATCCACAGCGACTGTTCGCCCAGCTTCTTGCCCTCGGCGGCGGTCCACTCGGCGATGATGTAGGCGTCGAACAGGCGGGCCACGGCGGGCTCCTTGGGCAGGCAAGTCAAAGGGATGGGGGCTTCTAACGCCCCGATGGGCAGACGGGAAGGGCGGGCGCGCCCTAGCTGGCCAGCAGGGCGTCCAGATGCGACAGCCAGCGTCGACCCAGCCGCATGGCCTCGCCCGGCGATCCCGTCTGGGCCGCCAGGTTGGCGTTCCACAGGCTGAGTTCGAACTCCGGATGGGCCCGATCCTCGAACATCAGGCGCAGGACGACGCGCTCGGCGTCGGGAACATTGATGTCCAGCGTCTTGCGCGGCGCGCCCCGGCGGACGCGGGCGACCAGATGGCCATCGACGATGATCTCGCCACCTTCGACTTCGTCCACGTCGAAGACCAGGCCGTGCGCCCCACACCGCCACAGGATCACCACCTGGGCGGCATCGAAATCCAGCGCCGCCGCGCGTCCCTCGGCCGGGGACAGGGCCTCGGCGTCGGCGGGGCCGCCCAGCGTCTTTTTCAGCGCACGGCGCAGTCGCCGCCCCGGCTCCATCCACCAGGCGGTCGCCAGGGTCAGGGTGGCCAGGGCCGCCGCCGCCAGGGCGACGAACAAGACAACCCGCAGGACGTCACCCATCGCGGGCAGTCTCCATGTCCAGATCGACGACTACCGGCACGTGATCGCTGGGCTTTTCCATGTCGCGGGCGTCGCGGTGCGTCTCGATGCCCCGGAACCGGTCCGCCGCCTGTGGCGACAGCAGGGCGAAATCGATGCGGATGCCGTGGTTCCGCTGCCAGGCGCCGGCCTGATAGTCCCAGAAGGTGTAGGTCCCGGCCGGCTCGCGCCCCAGTTCATGCGAATCGGCTAGGCCCAGCCATTTCAGAGCCCGGAACGCCTCGCGGCTCTGCGGCTGGAACAGGGCGTCGTCGATCCAGGCGGCGGGGTTCTTGGCGTCCTGCGGCGTCGGGATGACGTTGTAGTCGCCGCACAGGGCCAGCGGCTCCTCCAGCGCCAGCAGGGCGCGGGCGTGGGCGTTCAGCCGCTCGAACCAGGCCAGCTTGTAGGCGAATTTTTCGGTCCCGATGGGGTTGCCGTTGGGCAGGTAGATGGCCCCGACGCGAATGGGCAGGGGCGCTTCTACCAGAGCCTCGATATAGCGAGCCTGTTCGTCGGCATCGTCGCCGGGCAAACCGCGCCGCACGTCGGACAGCGGATATTTCGAAAGCAGGGCGACGCCGTTGTAGGATTTCTGGCCGTGGGTCTCGACGTTGTAGCCGAGGTCCTCGAAGGCCTCGCGTGGGAATTTCTCGTCCACGCATTTGATTTCCTGGAAACACGCCACGTCGGGATTGGCGGCCTGAAACCACTCCAGAACGGTGGGCAGGCGGGCGTTGACGGAGTTGACGTTCCAGGTGGCGATGCGCATGGCCGCAAGGCTAGGCGGACCGCGTCGGCCGGGCAAGGCGTCGCCGCCATGCCCGGCCGTTGGTGTTACTGCTGTTCGGCGGTCGATGCCGCCGCTGGCGTCAGGGTGCAGCCGCCGCCGACGCGCTGGGCGACGGCGCAGGGGTAGACCTGGGCGATGGCGTCATCCTTCAGTCGGGTGACATAGCCCTCGCCCGAGGCGCATTTCACCTCGATGAACTGACCGTTGTCGTTCTGGCCCATCAGGCGGATCTGTTGGGCGTCGCAGTCGTCGATGTCCGATCCAACCAGTTTGGGCTTGAAGCCGGCTACCTGTTCGGCGGCGGTGGTGAACTCACATATTGCATTGGACGACATCACCTGCAGGCAATCGGTCTTTGCCCAGCCAGCGGCCGTCCGTTCGATGCGATAACCGTCCGCTCCGGGACATCCCACTTCGTACACAGTGGCGCCTGAAGCGCTGGCTCCTGCGACCCTTCCCGCGTCGATCGTGCAAGGCACGCCAGCAGCCTGGGCATAGGCGGTGATCACAGCCATCACATTCTGATTGGCGGGCAAGGAACAGGTTGTTCCAGCCGGCACTTCCTGGCCTGCGGCGCGACGTTTGTCGGCCGTGGCGGCCAGCACCACGCAATCGAAGGTCTGGGGCGGGGTCGAACTCTGGAGCAGGTATCCCGGTCCGGTGGCGCAGGCCGCCTCGAGCAGATTATCCTTTTCCGGAGTCTGCCCCAGTAGAACCGCTTCCGTCACCTGACAGTCAGTTCCGGTTGCGGCGAGAATAGCCTGCGCGGCGGGGAGAGGGTCCACCGCGGGCGCCCGGCGTGGGTTGCGCTGAGCCAAGGCAGGGTTGGCGAAGGCGACCGCCATGGCGGCGATCAGTAGGGTTCTGAGCATGAGCAGCTTCCTCCACAAGAAACGCCCTCCGGCATAGCCGAAGGGCGTTCAACACGACAGGCCTCGCGGCGCGTCAATCGCTTATTCGAGGTCTTCCGGCGGAACGGCCGTCAAGGTGCAACCGCCGCCGATATGACGGGCGTCCGCGCAGCCGTAGGTCTGCTCAGCGGCGCCGTCCTTGACGCGGACGACGAGACCGCCGCCAGCACCGCATTTGGCTTCATAGAAGCGGCCGTTGGCGTTCTGGCCCAGGAAGGCGGCCTGCTGCACATTGCAGCCCGCAGCCGGGGTGCCAACGAGCTTTGCCTGGAGTGCGGCAGCTTGAACTTCCGGCGTCGTCATGCGGCAGACGCCGCCGTCCTTCATGACTTCAAGGCACTCGACCGTCTTCCAGGCGCCGGCTGACTGGCTGAACCAATAGCCGTCCGATTGAGGGCAACTGGCCTCATAAATGGGAGCGCCTTCGGGCGAATGGCCGACGAAGCCCGCACGTTCAACCGTGCAAGGCACGCGCGCTTCGGTGGCATAGGCCTTGATCACGGCGTCGGCGTTCTGATTGGCAGGCAAGTTGCACAGCGTGCCGACCTCGGCGTTGGGATCGCGCGAACGCAGCAAATCGGCCTGACCGGCGAGTATCACGCAATCGAAGGTCTGAGGCGGCGTGCTGGCGATAAGGGCGTAGCCGGGGCCAGTCTGGCACACGGCTTCGAACGAGTCGCCGGTTTCACTCAGCGAAATCAGCGCTGCCTCTGTAACGATGCATGTCTTGCCAGCAGCCGTAAGGGCGGCTTGGGCGGCGGCGACTGTCTCTTGCGGAGATTTGTACTTTGCCCTGATGCTGTCCTGCCGTTCGCGCTGTTCGAGCCTAGTCCTGTCCAAAGCCTGATCGGATGCGCGCATGGCTGCGGCCGCTGCGGCGCTGCCAGCCCGCGAACTCTGAGCCGCCGCCGTCGATGTTGCGAATAAAGACAGGCACAGCGCGGTGAGCGCAGTGAAGGTGCTGATCTTGAGCAAGGAGACTCCCTTCGTTCCGAATAGAGCTCATGGGAGCCCATCACTATCCTAGAGTGCATCCGGCGTGCCGTCTATCGGTGTGGTCAGTGCGCCATTGCTGCTGGACCGACCAGTGCTGAGCAGCCTAAGGTGATAGTTTCAATAGGAGACGCACAGGGTTTGCGACAACTGAATCCTCGAAAGGCATCGCAACAACCAACGCGTGAGGCTGAAATCAGGGGCCTGATATACCCGTCTTTCGTCATACCTGGGCCCGGCGAGGCGACCCCTGTCGCGGACGGCGTCCTGTGGCTGCGTCTGCCGCTGCCGTTCGCGCTGAACCATATCAATGTCTATGCGGTCGCGGATGGTGACGGGTGGTGGATCATCGACACCGGCGTGGATACGGCCGCGTGTCGTGAAGGCTGGGATATCGCGTTCGGCGGCGCGCTGGGCGGGCGGCCGGTCCATCGCGTGCTGTGCACCCATATGCATCCGGACCACATCGGCCTGGCCGGATGGATCGCCGATCGGTTCGGCGCGCCGTTGTCGATGTCGCGGCTGGAGTATGTGACGGCGCGGATGCTGCTGGCCGATACGGGTCAAGCGGCGCCCGAGGAGGGGGCCGTCTTCTATCGCGCCGCGGGCTGGACGGATGAGCAGATCGAGCGCTGGCGCGCCGGCTTCGGCATGTTCGGGCGCGGGGTCGCGCCCATGCCACAGAGCTATCACCGCCTGTCGGACGGCGACCGGTTGACCATTGGCGGGCGCGAGTGGCGGATCGTGGTCGGGTCCGGCCACAGCCCCGAACATGTTTGCCTGTGGCGCGAGCAGGACGGGGTGTTCCTGAGCGGGGATCAGATCCTGCCGCGTATTTCGTCCAATGTTTCGGTGTGGCCGACGGAACCCGAGGCCGATCCGCTGGGCGACTGGATGGACTCGCTGCGGATCCTGCGCGAGACCCTGCCGGAGGATCTGCTGGTCCTGCCGTCGCACGGCGAGCCGTTCCGGGGCGTGCATACGCGGCTGGAGGCGTTGATCCGGGGACATGAAGTCACGCTGAAACGCCTGCATCGACGGCTGAAGGCCCCCGCGCGGGCGGTCGACGTTTTCGGCAGCCTGTTCGCCCGTCAGATCGACGACGGCGTGCTGGGCATGGCCACGGGTGAGAGCCTGGCCCACCTCAACTATCTGGCCAAACGGGGCCGCGTCAGGCGTCAGCGCGACGACCATGGCGTGGACTGGTGGTCGGCGACCTCAGGGAGTGAAACATGAGCGAGAACATCAAGGCGACGCTGGAGAACGGCGTCCTCAACGTCGTCATGGCGCGGCCGGACAAGAAGAACGCCCTCACCCAGGCCATGTATCACGCCATGGCCGAGGCGGCGGAGCGGGCAAAGGGCGACGACGCCGTGCGTGTGCTGCTGATCCGGGCCGAGGGCGATGCCTTTTCCGCGGGGAACGACATTGCGGACTTCATCGCCTTCGGCTCACAGGCCCAGGATCCGGGCGACCTGCCAGCGTTCCGGTTCCTGAAGGCCATGGCCGAACTGGACAAGCCGGCGGTGGCGGCGGTGCGCGGCCGGGCGGTGGGGATCGGCCTGACCATGCTGTTGCATTGCGACATGGTGGTGGTGGCCGAGGACGCGCTGTTGTCCGTGCCGTTCGTGAACCTGGCGCTGGCGCCCGAGGCGGCGTCGTCTCTGCTGCTGCCGATGGTGGTGGGGCATCAGCGGGCGTTCGAACTGTTCGCCCTGGGCGAGGCCATCGACGGGCGCACGGCGCATGCCTGGGGTCTGGCCAACCGGGTCGCTCCGGCCGATCAGGTCGAGGCCGAGGCTGACCGATTGGCCATGGCGCTGGCGGCGCGGGCGCCCAACTCCATTCGCCGCACCAAGGCCCTGATGCGCGACGCCGAAGGCATGTGGGCGCTGATGCAGAAGGAAGGCGCGGTCTTTGGGGCGCAGATGAAAAGCCCCGAGGCGATGGAGGCCTTCATGGCCTTCAGCCAGAAGCGCGCGCCGGATTTTTCAAAGATCGGTTGATCGGGCGGCGGCGCGGGCGTAGGTGCGCGCGCCCATGTCCGTTTCCACCCCCGCAACTCTCCAGATCTTTGAGGTCGAACAGCCTGCCGACGCCGCAGCGGTCGAGGCGCTGGTCACGGCCGCATTCGGCCCGGGCCGGTTCGCCAAGACCGCCGAGCGGCTTCGCGAAGGCGCCTCTCCCGTCGCCGCCTTCGTGGCGCGAGAGGGGGATCGGATGATCGGCTCGGTGCGGTTGTGGCCGATCACCGTGGGGGGCGTCCCGGCGCTGTTCCTGGGGCCCATCGCCGTGGATGCGGCGGAGCGCCGGTCGGGCGTTGGCGGCGAACTGGTCACGGCCTGCCTGGCCTTCGCCCGCGAAACAGGGGCCAGCGGCGTGCTGCTGGTGGGCGAGCCGCCCTACTTTTCGCGCTTCGGCTTTGCTGCGGCGCCGGACGCGCGAATGCCGGGACCGGTGGATCAACGCCGGGTGATGTGGGCGCCGATGACCCTGGATGCGGTCGCCGGGCCGGTGCGCAAGGCGGGCTGAGCCTTTCCCCCACGCTGCGACGCGCCTAAGTCTGGACGCGACATGAGCGAGGACCGGGAAAACAGGAGGTTGGCCGGCGTGGCCGAGGCCGCGCGCGCGGCGCCGGAGCGCGGCCTGCCGCCGGTGCATCTGTGGAACCCGGCCCATTGCGGCGAGATCGACATTGTCATTCGCGCCGACGGCGTGTGGATGCACGAAGGGTCACCCATCGGGCGGGCGCCGCTGGTGCGGCTGTTCTCGACGGTGCTGAGAAAGGATCCGGACGGCTATCATCTGGTGACGCCGGTCGAGAAGCTGAAGATCACGGTCGAGGATCTGCCGTTCCGCGCGGTGGCGGTTGAGCGCGCCCATGAACGCTGGGTGTTCACGACCGACGTCGGCGACAAGGTCGAGGCGGCGATGGATCACCCTGTCGTGGTCGAAACCGATCCGGCGACGGGCGAACCGGCCCCCCGCGTGCATGTGCGGGCGGACCTGTGGGCGCGGATCGCGCGGCCGGTCTTCTATGAACTGGTCGAGGCGGCGAGGCTGGAGGACGGTCGTTTGTGGGTGTCGTCGGGCGGGGCGCGGTTCGACCTGGGCGAGGTCGGCGCATGAGCCTCGACACCCTGCGGAATCGGCTGATCCAGAGGTTGGATCCGATCTCGGACTGGTCGCCTGAACGCGCCGCACGCCGGTCGGATTTCGACCTGAACCCCGATGCGCCCCGGCCGAACCGCCTGTTGCGGCCCGCCGCCGTGCTGATCCCGATCATCGCCCGGCCCGGGGGGGCGACCGTGTTGATGACGCGGCGGTCCGACAGCCTGGCCAGCCATACGGGTCAGATCGCCTTTCCCGGCGGGCGTCTGGATCCCGGCGAGACGGCGGCCGAGGCGGCCTTGCGCGAGGCGTGGGAAGAGGTGGCGCTGGACCCCGCGGTCGTCGAGGTGCTGGGCCTGGGCGACGGCTATGAGACGGGCACGGGCTTCATGGTCACGCCGTTGATCGGCTGGCTGAAAGCGCCCCCGGTCGTCACGCCCTCTCCGGACGAGGTGGCCGAGGTGTTCGAGACGCCGTGGGACTTCCTGATGGACCCCGTCAATCACCGTCGCGACTATTATGATTCAGAGGGCGGACCGCGCCGCTGGTTCTGGGCCATGCCGTGGGAGGGTCGCTACATCTGGGGCGTGACGGCGGGCATCCTGAAGGCCCTGCGGGGGCGGCTGTATGGGCGCGAAGACGACCCCGGCGCCTGCGCGGCGGAGGATGCGGCATGAACGGTTTCAGCGTCGGCGACCAGCCCTGGCTGACGGCGGCGGCCACCCATGCGGTCATGGATGCGCTGGAGGCGGCGGGCGGACCGGATTGTGCGCGTTTCGTCGGCGGCAGCGTGCGCAATGCGGTGCTGGGTCAGCCGGTGGACGACATCGACATCGCCACCATTCTGACGCCGGACGCCGTGGTGGCGGCGCTGAAGGCGGCGGGGCTGAAATCGGTGCCGACCGGGATCGACCACGGCACGGTGACGGCGATCTCGCAGCGGCGACCCTATGAGATCACCACCCTGAGGCGCGACGTGACGACCGACGGGCGCAACGCCACGGTCGCCTTCACCACCGACTGGGCCGAGGACGCCGCGCGGCGGGATTTCAGGCTGAACGCGCTTTATGCCGACCGGACGGGGCGGATCATCGATCCGACGGGCGCGGGACTGGATGATGCGCTGGCGGGACGGATCGTCTTCGTCGGCGAGGCCGAGATGCGCATCCGCGAGGATTATCTGCGCATCCTGCGCTTCTTCCGCTTCTACGCCTGGTATGGGCGGGGCGCGCCGGATGGGGCGGCGATGGCGGCCTGTTCGGCGCTGAAGGAGGGCATGGTCCGGCTGTCGGCCGAGCGGGTGACGAAGGAGTTGCTGAAACTGCTGGCGGCGACCGATCCGCGCGATGCGGTCGCGGCGATGCAGCAGGCCGGGGTGCTGGAGCGGGTTCTGCCCGGCGCGCGAGCGAAGGGGCGGTTCGAGGCCTTGTGCAGCCTATCGGACGACGCGCTGTTGCGGCTGGCCGCACTGTTGGAACCAGGCGAAGATTTTGGCGCGGCCACGGCCCGGTTGCGGTTGTCGAACGCTGAGAAGGATCGACTGATAGGCGCGCTGGGCGTCGAGGCGTCTCTGGATATGAGCGATCGTCAGGCGCGCGCGCTGATCTATCGGCAGAGCGGGGGGACGGTGTTCGACCAGATCATGCTGGCCTGGGCGGCCGCGCCCGGACGAGCCGACGGCGCCAGGCGATTGCTGGACTTGGCGGCGCAATGGTCGCCGCCGCCTATGCCGGTGGGCGGGGCCGATGTGCGGGCGCTGGGCCTGACACCCGGGCCGCTGACCGGTCAGGCGTTGAAGGCGTTCGAGGCCGGCTGGATCGCCGACGATTTTCCGACTGAGGGCCATGCCGAACGGCTGGCGGCCATGGTGGACGAACTCAGGCCGCGGGGGTGATCCGCACCACGACCGGCCGATGGTCCGAGCCGGTCGGCCGGCCCAACCGGCGCCCGACGAAGGCCAGGTCGGGCGAGCGATAGACGTGATCGATGGTGATGCGCAGCGGACCGGGCAGTTTGGAGTGCCAGGTGCCGGGCCAGCCGGGGGCGGGAATCAGACCGACCTCGTCCTGAACCTGACGGCCGATGCGGGCGCTGGAGACGCTGTTGAAATCGCCGGCGACGATGACGGGGCCTGTCATGGGGCGGCGCAAGGCGGCCAGCGCCTGAACCTGAATGATCTGACCCCACTGGAACTGATAAGGCCACGGCCGCGTCAGGTGCACGCCGATCACGTTCAGCGGCCCGAAAGGCGTGTCCGCTCGCGCACTGAC
>Ga0160449_1000937_pt1 | contig 15109 bp, 14 predicted proteins | sample HID1975I_E1MG_FD_108216 | JGI IMG/M metagenome (GOLD analysis project Ga0160449, IMG submission 108216) | Enriched soil microbial communities from UW Madison campus, WI, USA - HID1975I_E1 MG | ecosystem: Environmental > Terrestrial > Soil > Unclassified | place: USA: Madison, Wisconsin...
AGTCTGTTCCCTGGCTTGCTGGCGGTTATCTGCTTTATTTGCGTGACGCCAACCACCATCGAAATGATGGTCGATGGGCAAATGCATATGGTGAAAGACATTCTGGCGCGCCAGTTTTCTGACACCCGCAGCCTGTTCCTTGGCATGTTTATCGCTATTTTGTCGGTGGAAATATACTGCTGGCTGGAAAAGCGCGAAGGGCTGAAGATCAAAATGCCGGATACCGTTCCGCCTAACGTTTCTGCCTCTTTCTCAGCACTGCTCCCCTCGATCATTACCGTTACCGCCATCGCGACTTTCGGTTTTATTTTCCACCAAACCACCGGCATGTACCTATATGACGCGGTGTATCAGGTGGTGCAGCAACCGCTGGAAAAAGTGGTGCAAAGTCTGCCGGGGATTTTGCTGCTGATGTTTGTTGCACAGCTGTTTTGGGTTATCGGTATTCACGGTAATCAGATGATCAAACCTATCCGTGAACCGCTGCTCCTCGGGGCGATTACCGTCAACATGAGCGCGTTCGAGCAGGGCAAAGAGATCCCTAACATCATCACCATGCCGTTCTGGGATGTGTATATGAGTATTGGCGGTTCCGGTTTAACGATTGGGCTGCTGATTGCGGTGATGATTGCGACGAAGCGCAAAGAGATGAAAGAAATCGCCAAACTCTCTTTCGGCCCTGGGATCTTCAACATTAATGAGCCAGTGATTTTTGGTATGCCGATTATGCTCAACCCTATTCTGGCTATTCCTTTCATTATTACGCCGCTGGTTACCGGCACTATTGGCTACTTCGCAACGGCAATGGGTTTTGCCGGTAAAGCCGTTGTGATGGTGCCGTGGACCACGCCGCCGTTGATTAACGCCTGGCTTTCTACCGCCGGTTCGATGGGCGCGGTCGTCACGCAACTGGGCTGTATTCTGGTTTCGGTTCTGATTTACCTGCCGTTTGTGAAAATAGCCTCTCGCCGTGCTGAACAAGCGCAGTTACAGGCCGAACAGCAACAACTTGCCAAAAACGTGTGAGGAAGGCATGAGCAACGTAAAAATCACTATTCCAGCAGATTTTATACTCGGTGCTGCGGCATCGGCCTGGCAAACCGAAGGCTGGAGCGGCAAAAAAGAAGGGCAGGATTCCTGGCTTGACGCCTGGTACAAAAACGACAGACATGTATGGCATGAAGGCTACGGCCCGGCGGTCGCGACGGATTTTATCAATCGCTATCGCGAAGATGTGGCGTTGATGAAACAGGCGGGATTAACGCACTACCGCACTTCTATCAACTGGTCGCGCTTTTTCACGGACTATGAAAAGGGCGTAATTGACGAGGAATATGCGCAGTATTACGACAACTTAATCGACGAAATGCGCCGCAACGGCATCGAACCGATGATTTGTCTTGAGCACTATGAATTGCCAGCCGTTTTATTTGAAACCTACGGCGGCTGGGCATCGAAGAAAGTGGTCGAGCTTTTTGTCTTGTACACTGAAAAAGTGTTTGCCCGTTACGCGCATAAAGTGAATCGCTGGTTTACGTTCAACGAGCCGATTGTGGTGCAAACCCGCGTTTATCTTGATGCGTTGCGCTGGCCGTATGAGCAAAACACCCATAAATGGATGCAGTGGAACCACCACAAAAACCTCGCCACGGCGAAAGTGGTGAAGCTTTTCCGCGAAAAAGGCTATAGCGGAACCGTCGGCTGTATTCTTAATCCAGAAGTGACTTATGCGCGCTCCAGTGCTGCTCATGACCAGCAAGCGGCGCAGATATACGATCTGTTTTACAACCGCGTATTTTTAGACCCGCTGGTGCACGGCGAGTATCCGCAGCAGCTTATCGAACTACTGAAAAAACATGATATTAAGTGGGATTACACCGAACAAGAGCTGGCGATTATCCGGGAAAATACCGTCGATGAACTGGGTATCAACTTATATTATCCACATCGCGTAAAAGCGCCGTCCCGCGCCTGGAACCCGGAGACGCCATTCCATCCAGCATATTATTACGAGCCGTTTGAGTTGCCAGGGCGGCGAATGAATAAGTCACGGGGTTGGGAAATCTACCCCCGTATCGTTTATGACATGGCGATGCGGATAAAAACGGAGTATCGCAATATTGCGTGGTTTGTCGCAGAAAGCGGGATGGGAACAGAAAACGAGGCGCAATTCCGCAATGCTGACGGCGTGATTGAAGATGATTATCGTATCGCGTTTATCAGCGAGCATTTGTACCAGACGCTGCGCGCTCGCGAAGATGGCGCTAACTGCCAGGGTTATATGCTGTGGGCGTTTACCGACAACGTATCGCCGATGAACGCCTTCAAAAATCGCTATGGATTGATTGAAATTAACCTGCAAAACAATCGCGAGCGGCGGGCGAAAAAATCTGCGCATTGGTATCGGACGCTGGGTGAAACTCACACGTTGCAGCTCAACGTTGATGATGAATGGAAATAATTGGGTACATAATTTGATAAGCTAGCGGGCATAAATCAGCGTCAGAACATAATGGCGCTGAGAATCAACAAATGCGGGTGATATCGTGGACAAGGTAGTGCTTTCGCCAGAAAAAAAACAATACCAGGAAATTGGTGAGGATCTACGCGCGCAAATAATGCAAGGACTGTATCCAGTCGGTTCACGTTTGCCGCCTGAACGTAATATTGCTGAAACCTATGGCGTCAGCCGCACGATTGTTCGTGAAGCGTTGCTGATGCTCGAACTGCAAGGCACAGTGGATATTCGCCAGGGTTCCGGTGTGTATGTCATGCGCGTTCCGGCAGAAAATGAAGCGGAAGAAGAAGCCTTTTTCAGCAGCGATATTGGCCCGTTTGAAATGCTCCAGGCGCGTCAGTTGCTGGAAAGTAATATTGCGGCATTCGCCGCAAAAATGGCGACCAAAGCGGACATCGACAACCTTAAGCGAATTCTCGAGCAAGAGCAGCGCGCGATCGCGATAAACGATCTGAGCCAGGATAACTGCAAGATGTTCCACCTGGTTCTGGCGGGCGCTTCGCAAAACCAGATGTTGCTGGCGACGGTGGAAAGTATCTGGCGCCATTTAGACAGCAGCCCAATGTGGCAGCAATTGCGGGCGCATATTGATACACGCAGCTATCGCCTGAAGTGGCTCGGCGACCTGCAAACTATTCTGGCGGCACTGCGCCGCCGCGATGTCATGGGTTCATGGCAGGCGATGTGGCAGCATTTAGAAAACGTTAAAAATAGCCTGCTCGAGCAATCTGATTCCGATGCGCCCGATTTCGACGGCTATCTTTTCGAGTCCGTTCCCATCTTTCAGGGGAAGCTGATGTGAAAATTCTCCCGCTGTATGCGATGCCGCAATATGCCGGGCAGGTCACTGACTGGATATGGCAGGCGTTTGGCACTGCTGACAGCCGGGGCTTTTTCGCGTCAATTGTGGCGACCAGCCAGCGGGAAGGGCAGTTGCCTTTAACTTTTGTGGCGGTTGAAGGTGAGAAACTGGTTGGAACGGTTGGGTTATGGCGCTGCGATTTAATTAGCCGCCAGGATCTTTATCCGTGGTTAGCGGCGTTATATATCGATGAAAGCCAGCGCGGACGTGGACTTGGGGCGAAGCTGCAACAGCACGTTATTGAACACGCCCGCGCACTGGGTTATCCGCAGCTTTATCTTTATTCAGCGTGCAAAGATTATTACGAGCGTTTTGGCTGGGAATATATCGGCGACGGGCTGGATTACCCGGATAAGGTGGTTCATCTTTATAAATACGTGCTTTAAACATTTACCACACACTAATTAAGGTTTAGAAACAATAGTTTTGCAGAGTTCTGGCTTACTGGCGTAATACAGTCCAGGAACGTCCCCTTCCTCGTCACATAACGTGTAATCTAACGCCATTAATCCCAGAGGGATTATCCAGGATATGCTCATGAAAAAAACGAAACATGCAAGGCTAAATAATCCCCAAATAGTGCCAATAAGCGTTCCTTTTTTTAGTCGTTCAACACCTTTTTGCAAAATTGTGCGGAATGCGAAAAAGAATACGTAAATGTAAGTTGGTATCCCTCCAATGGCGGTAATTATTCTTCCGTCATAAATAATAGTATTATCCAGTGTAATAAGGGAGTAGAGTCGATACTCCTCAATAAAAAACATAGAGTAATATATTATAATCAAAGATACGGCCATCAAAAAAATACCAGCAAATTTAAAGCCTATCCATTGTAATTTGGTATATGGTCTCATTTTAGAAACCTCTTTCATGTAGTGGTATTGAAAATGGAGCCAAATGTTGATAATCCCATTCGCTCATTTTTTGCTGCGTCCATTGTGATATCGACAAGGAAATCAACCAGGTGATAATCTGACTTAAATATAAATTCAATCACGCGAAAGAAGCATAAATACAAAACTTGTCCCTTTTACTATCGAGTTGGCGACTCCGCGCATCCCAATAGCCATTTCAAGCATTTGTGGGTTTCTTGCCCCGTAACGGGTGCCGGTAAGTATACGACGTACGCCAGCATAACCAGTGATTTTTATATATTCCTTGCCATTAATTACGTACTCTATGGCTTTTATTTTTAGATACTTAAAGTTGAAGACTAATTTTCCCGCAGGGCTGTAGTAAGTTGTTAATTTGCTAAGGGTGCGAAATCCATCCAGGCCATCTTTAATATTCCCAGGCCCTAATCGATAGGAGAAGAAATAATCTAAATTACCAAGTAATTCATCTGATACCCCCTGCGCTTCCTCAATAGTTAGCAACATGATGTATCGGCTTTCAGTAATAAAATCACCATTGATAGCCGCCATGTCACGCAACACTGGATTCATACTTGGATAGGTTTGAAATTGATGCTCGTCGCGCAAGTAATCATGTGGCTTATTCTTTGAATTTCTTAATTCAGACATGACAACCTCCTTATTTATCAAAACTAATATTTAAAATACGCGATCATTCCACAGACTATACGCACTGGTCCCTGCATCACAATGTTCCCAGGTTATCGTTTCATAGCTGAAGGTGATTTTTTCCTGGGGTTCGGCTCCGTTATCCAGAAGATTGTGAGGTACAATGAATTCATTATGCGAAATTCGAGCTCAGGTAAGTTTGACTTTATAATAAAGGTTATTCATCCCAACCCGGTTGGTACGGTATAAATCCAGATCGCAGACTAGCATTTCATTATCATTAATCGCTTTGGCTAATAAAGGTGAAGCTTTATCAATCGGCTTAATGATCACCATTTCATGATGATTGACGTTTTGTGCACGGGACATTGAATGAGTGACGGCATAAACCATAATCTGGTCAATGTGAGCGATTTGTGCTTTGTTACCAATAGAATCTAATGATGAGCATCCAGCAGAGATCAGACCCTGTGTTTGACCATTTATGGTTAAATAGGCTAAGTTTGACATATCATTCCATTAATATCATTGATGTGATTTATATGATAAAGATTTGCAAGTTTATTAACCTGAAATCCTGGTCTCAATATAAATAAAATGCAATCATAATATTTTGGAAGGTTTTTCTACTTTATTTCGCTTTGTTATATATTTTATTAATTAATAATTAATCTGGTATTTAAAGTGCGAATGGATAAGGTTGCTTGTTATTTGCAGCCAGATTTTTTATCTGGCTGATTTCATTTTCTTTACTCGCCCGAATAGGCAATCACCGAATGCCGCCGCACAAGTGTTGGGCTAAACATATGCGTGATTTCGGGTAATTCACGTTTTTCAGCAAGTGCCAAAGCCAGTTCCGCGGCCTGTTCTGCCATGGTAATGATCGGGTAACGCACCGTTGTCAGACGTGGGCGAACGTAGCGTGAAATCAACACGTCATCAAAGCCAATCAGTGAAATCTCTTTCGGGACATCAATGCCGTTATCATTAAGAACACCCATTGCACCTGCGGCCATGGAATCGTTGTAACAGGCAATCGCGCTAAAGTTCTTTCCGCGCCCCAGCAGTTCCGTCATTGCCTGCTCACCACCGCTTTCATCCGGTTCACCATAAGTCACTAAGCGATCATTAATCGGCAAGCCGTGTTCGGTTAGCGCGTCGTAATAACCTTGCAAACGATCCTCGGCATCGGAAATCTGGTGGTTGGAACACAAGTAGCCAATTTTAGTATGGCCTTGTTGAATCAGATGGCGGGTTGCAAGCCATGCGCCGTAGCGGTCATCGAGCGCCACACAGCGCTGCTCAAAACCCGGCAAAATTCGGTTGATCACCACCATGCCGGGCATTTGTTTCATTAAAGAAATGAGTTCTTCGTCAGGTATTTTTTTCGCATGAACAACCAGGGCTGCGCAGCGGTGGCGAATAAGTTGTTCAATCGCCTGTCGCTCTTTTTGTTCGTTGTGATAACCGTTACCGATCAGCAAAAAATTGCCGGTGCGATAGGCGACTTGTTCTACGGCTTTTACCATCGCGCCAAAAAATGGATCGGAGACATCGCCCACAATCAGGCCAATGGTTTCAGTAGTTTGCTGCGCAAGTGCGCGCGCATTCGCATTAGGATGGTAATTTAGCTCTTCCATCGCGCTGCTTACCGCCAGGCGTGATGCATCACTGGCTTTGGGGGAATCATTTATGACACGTGATACCGTGGCGACAGAAACGCCTGCCAGTTTTGCTACATCCTTAATTGTCGCCATCGAAGATTTTCCTGAGTGGGTAAGCGTTTACACAGTTTTAAGTGTTACGGAAAAGCCGCGTTACTTCAAGGGCGCAACTGTCGTCAGCGTCGCAAACCTCTCTAAAAAGAAACCAAATTCAGTGTAATCGTTACACATACCAGCACCACGAAAATCAAGCGTAGCGGCAGAAGGTGGCATGTTATGGATTTTTAAAGATTTCAGAGTAAATTTTTGCTTACAGTTTGCATCGCGCTGTTGCTATTTCGCCATGGCGAAAAGTGACCAGGCACTGCTACATTTGAAGTCCCAGAGGTATTGATAGGTGATGTCAGCATCTAATGCTGATCACATGAATTACACCAACCTGCGCGGATGCGCAGGTTTTTTTTGTCCAAAAAATGGCAGCCTGTAACAAGACGCGATGTTTTAAACAACTGGTTGCACTTTCCGCTAATTCCCTTGCTTTTTCTCACTGGTAGCCTTGCGCTGACTGCGCCACAATTCAAGTCCCAGAGGTATTGATTGGTGAGAATTCTAGTTACGTTGTTAAGTAAATTCTTTGCACCGACCTGCGCAGATGCGCAGGTTTTTTTTGCCTTTTTTTCAGACTTTGCATTCACCCAAACTATCGCTCCTTTTCATTTAGTCATGTAATCTCCCACTACACTTAAGTACCTGCGGCTTATTCATGACAAAGGGAGTTGCTATGCTATTTGGTTTTTTCCGTGCACTTTTTCGTATTCTGTTCAGAGTGCGGCTATATGGCTCGCAGCAATCTCTTTCTCAGCCGCGCGTCCTGATTGTTCCAAACCACGTTTCCTTTATTGACGGTATTTTGCTGGCGCTGTTTTTACCTGGCCGGCCAGTGTTTGCTGTCTATTCATCTATTAGTCAGCAGTGGTACATGCGCTGGTTAAAATCGTTGATAGATTTCGTGCCGCTTGACCCAACCAAACCGATGTCGATAAAACATCTGGTGCGGCTGGTGGAGCAGGGCCGTCCGGTGGTTATTTTCCCTGAAGGGCGAATTTCTGTGACTGGCTCATTGATGAAAATTTACGAAGGTGCCGGGTTTGTTGCCGCAAAATCAAACGCGACCGTTATTCCCATCCGTATTGATGGCGCTGAGCTGACATTTTTCAGCCGCCTGAAAGGCCTGGTAAAGCGGCGTTTGTTCCCGCGTATCAGCCTGCATATTCTGCCGCCGACATCCGTTCCGATGCCAGAAGCTCCACGCGCGCGTGAACGCCGGAAAATGGCAGGGGAAATGCTGCATCAGATAATGATGGAAGCACGAATGGCAGTACGCCCGCGTGAAACATTGTATGAGGCATTGCTTGCTGCGCAATATCGTTACGGTGAGCGAAAAAACTGTATCGAAGATATCAATTTCAAACCGGATACTTATCGCAGTCTGCTGACCAAGACCTTGTTTGTCGGGCGTATTTTGAATAAATACAGTGCGCCGGGCGAAACAATTGGCCTGATGCTGCCCAATGCGGCTATCAGCGCCGCGGTGATTTTTGGTGCGTCGTCCCGTGGGCGAATTCCGGCGATGATTAACTACACCGCGGGCGTGAAAGGGCTGACCAGTGCGATTACAGCCGCACAGCTCAAGACGATATTTACTTCGCGTCAGTTCCTCGACAAAGGCAAATTATGGCATCTTCCCGAGCAGCTCACGCAGGTGCGTGGGGTCTTTCTTGAGGACTTAAAAGCCGATGTCACGTTGGCAGATAAGCTATGGATCTTCGCGCATTTACTGATGCCGCATCTGGCTCAGGTAAAACAACAGCCAGAAGACGCCGCAATGGTGCTGTTTACTTCCGGCTCAGAAGGCAATCCAAAAGGTGTGGTGCACAGCCATAAAAGTTTGCTGGCGAACGTGGAGCAAATTCGCACGATTGCTGATTTTACGGCGAACGATCGCTTTATGTCGGCGCTGCCGTTGTTCCACTCTTTCGGCCTGACTGTGGGGTTATTTACGCCGCTGCTGACGGGTGCCGAAGTGTTTCTCTACCCAAGTCCGTTGCACTATCGCATTGTGCCTGAGCTGGTTTACGACCGTAATTGCACCGTGTTGTTTGGCACCTCGACATTTCTTGGCAACTATGCGCGTTTTGCAAATCCTTACGACTTCTTCCGCCTGCGTTATGTGGTGGCGGGTGCGGAAAAACTTCAGGAAAGCACCAAACAACTTTGGCAGGATAAATTTGGACTGCGCGTGCTGGAAGGCTACGGCGTGACTGAGTGCGCGCCCGTGGTTTCTATCAACGTTCCTATGGCCGCAAAAGTCGGCACCGTTGGGCGTATTCTGCCAGCGATGGATGCCAGATTGTTATCAGTACCGGGAATTGAAGAAGGTGGGCGGTTGCAACTGAAAGGGCCGAACATCATGAAGGGCTACTTGCGAGTGGAAAACCCGGGTGTTCTGGAAGCACCGAGCGCCGAAAATGAACAAGGCGAGGTGGAGCAGGGCTGGTACGACACGGGCGATATCGTCAGTTTCGATGAACACGGTTTTTGTGTGATTCAGGGACGCGCAAAACGCTTTGCCAAAATTGCCGGTGAGATGGTTTCGCTGGAAATGGTAGAGCAACTGGCGCTCGGCGTTTCACCAGAGAAAATGCACGCTACGGTCATTAAAAGCGATGTGGCAAAAGGTGAGGCGCTGGTGATGTTCACCACGGATAGCGAACTGAACCGTGAAAAACTGCTGCACTTTGCGCGCGCGAATGGGATCCCAGAACTGGCGGTGCCGCGTGATATTCGTTTCATGAAACAGTTGCCGGTTCTTGGGAGCGGCAAACCTGATTTTGTCAGTCTGAAAACGCTGGTAGACCAGCCGGAGACAGAGCATGCGTGATAATGCCGTAAACGATACCTCCATTTGGTCCAGAGGTATGATGGCAGTAACCTGTGCGCAGTTTTTATCAGCGTTCGGTGATAACGCGTTGCTGTTTGCCACGTTGGCAGTGCTGAAACAGCAGTTTTACCCCGACTGGAGCCAGCCTGTTTTGCAGATGGTTTTTGTTGGCGCTTATATTTTATTTGCCCCGTTTGTTGGCCAGGTCGCAGACAGTTTTTCCAAAGGGCGAGTGATGATGTTTGCCAACAGTCTCAAACTGGCTGGCGCAGCGGTGATCTGTTTTGGCTTTAATCCCTTCGTCGGTTACACGCTGGTGGGAATTGGCGCTGCATCCTATTCGCCCGCTAAATACGGGATTTTAGGTGAACTCACCACGGGCGATCGTCTGGTGAAGGCGAATGGACTGATGGAAGCCTCGACCATTGCCGCGATTTTGCTGGGCTCAATGGCAGGTGGCGTGCTGGCCGACTGGCATATTGTGGCAGCGCTTGGCGTTTGTGTGTTGGTGTATGCCGGGGCGGTTGTCGCCAACATATTTATTCCAAAACTTGCTCCCGCTCGCCCAGGTCAGTCATGGCGCTTTACCCCGATGACGCGCAGTTTTTTCACGGCTTGCCGCACGCTTTGGCAAAACGGTGAAACTCGCTTCTCGTTAGTCGGCACCAGCTTGTTTTGGGGGGCGGGCGTCACGCTGCGCTTCTTGCTGGTGTTGTGGGTACCGGTTGCTCTGGGTATTACTGACAACGCGACGCCAACGTATCTGAATGCCATGGTTGCGGTAGGGATTGTGGTGGGGGCAGGGGCTGCAGCGAAACTTGTGACGCTCAAAACCGTCGCGCGTTGTATGCCTGCCGGGATCTTAATTGGTGTCGGCGTGTTGTTCTTCTCGCTGCAACACGCACTGCTGCCGTCTTATCTGTTGTTGGTACTGATTGGTGTTCTGGGCGGGTTCTTTGTGGTGCCGCTCAATGCGCTGCTTCAGGAACGCGGCAAACATTCCGTCGGCGCAGGGAATGCGATTGCGGTGCAGAATCTCGGCGAAAATACCGCGATGTTGCTGATGCTTGGGCTTTACTCGCTGGCGGTAAAAACCGGCGCGCCGATAGTCGGAATTGGCATTGGTTTTGGCGCAGTGTTTGCGCTGGCGATTGGCTGGCTGTGGGTTTGGCAGATTCGGCAGAAATAGTTTTCTCCTCTCCCAAAGGAGAGGAGATTTCCACATCACGGTGCCGGATAAGTATAAATCCGGTTCACCGCTTCTAACTCTTCAAGAACATCTTCACTCAAGTCCAGATGCAGGCTTTCAAGGTTGGTTTTTAACTGCTCAAGCGTGGTCGCGCCTAAAAGCGTGCTGGCAACAAACGGCTGACGGCGTACAAACGCCAGCGCCATTTGCGCCGGGTCGAGATTATGACGCTTAGCGACATCGACATAAGCTGCAACCGCATGCTGAGTTTGCTCGCCACTGTAGCGTGTGAAACGGCTAAACAGCGTGTTGCGTGCGCCAGCAGGTTTCGCCCCATTCAGGTACTTCCCGGTCAGCGTACCGAACCCCAGGCAGGAATAAGCCAGCAATTCGACACCTTCGCGCTGGGTAATTTCAGCCAGTCCCACTTCAAAGCTGCGATTCACCAGACTGTAAGGGTTCTGGATGGTAACGATGCGCGGTAAATCATGCTTTTCAGCCAGTTGCAGGTAGCGCATCACGCCCCACGGCGTTTCATTGGAAACACCGATATAGCGGATTTTCCCGGCACGCTGAAATTCGGTCAGTGCTTCGAGTGTTTCCAGCAGAGTGACCGGGACGGCGTTATCTGTCCAGGTGTAGCCCAGTTTGCCAAAGCAATTGGTGGCGCGTTGTGGCCAGTGAACCTGATAAAGATCGATATAGTCGGTTTGCAAACGCTTCAGGCTGGCATCCAGCGCATCACGGATATTGCGGCGATCCAGAATTTGGTTTGGGCGAATGCCGGCATCGTTGTTGCGGCTGGGGCCGCTGACTTTGGTGGCGATAACCAGCTTTTCACGATTAGCGCGCTGCTTTAACCAGTTACCGACGTAGGTTTCTGTTAACCCCTGGGTTTCCGGGCGAGGTGGCACCGGGTACATTTCTGCCACATCAATGAGGTTTACGCCCTGATGGACGGCGTAATCAAGCTGTGCATGAGCGTCGGCTTCGCTATTTTGCTCACCAAACGTCATGGTTCCCAGCCCTAGCGTACTTATTTCAAGAGAGCTGTGGGGGATACGGTGATATTGCATAGCCGCTTTCCTTATTCTTCTGACTTATCAGCCAGGCACGCGCCCGACAAAAAATGGACTATAAACATGGCAGAGGGGAAGCAAAAGCGGAAGGGGGTAAGCGAAGAAAAAGTGTTACAGGCCAGCGAGGCGCCGACCTTTATATGCTGGATTTATTAACGTTCGATAATTTGTGAAACATCATCGCGGTTGATCTGCATCTCATTGCCTTGCTGATCGCGATAACTCACTAAACCCGTGTCATCATCGACCTGCGGTTTTCCGTCAGTCAGAATCATACGGCCATCTTTGGTTGCCATCACGTAATCGCTGCTACAACCTGAAACCGCAAATGCCAGACCGACAGCGGAAATTAGAACTGCCCATTTTTTCATCATTATTCGCCTCGTGTGGTATGGAATGACATATATAGTCTAGTAATAACTCGACAAAGCGCAGAAGGTAAGCAGTAAATTCTTAAAAGAAACAGAGGGGAAGCGAGAGCGCCTCCCCTGAGACGGTTAAAGCGGGTTCTTTTTGTTGCGGATAAGATTCAGTGTTTCTACGGCAATTGAGAAGAACATCGCAAAATAGATGTAGCCTTTCGGCACATGAATATCGAAGCCTTCCAGAATCAGCGTAAAGCCGACCAGCAACAAGAATGACAGCGCCAGCATTTTCACCGAAGGGTGGCGTTCTACAAAATCACCAATCGATTTAGCAGCAAACATCATGACCATCACCGCAATCACAACCGCTGCCATCATAATAAACAGATGATCGGACAGGCCTACTGCGGTAATCACCGAGTCCAGGCTGAAAATAATATCCAGCAGCATGATTTGCACGATAGCGCCGAAGAAAGAGTGAACGTTTGTTTTTAGGCTCTCTTCTTCACCTTCAATGGACTCGTGAATCTCTTTGCTCGCCTTCCAGATTAAGAACAACCCACCCAATGCCAAAATAAGATCGCGTGCCGAGAATTCATGGCCCATTACGGAAAACAGCGGGTGAATTAAGTGCGTCATCCAGGCGATAGACGCCAGCAAGACCAGACGCATTATCATCGCCGCGCCGAGCCCAAGACGGCGTGCTTTAGCCTGCTGCGCTTTAGGCAGCTTCGCCACAACAAGGGAGAGGAAGATGATATTGTCGATACCCAGTACGATTTCGAGAATCGTCAGAGTGCCTAGCGCCATCCACGCGTTAGGATCGGTAACCCATGCAAACAACATTAAAAAAATCCTGCCTGAAAATTTAAAACGCCAATTATAAACGCCAGCTTAGAACTGGGTGCAAGTTAAATGAATCTACAATGAGAAATGATTAGCCAGCAAAGCGGCGGTAAAGTTCTTTTTCAGGTAAAAACCGCGAGGTAACGTCAGAATCGGTGCGCCATCTGCCCCGATGGCATCGGTTAGCGCCTTGCTGTTAGCCGCTTTTGGGCGCAACTGTAGCACTTCACCATGACGGGCCGTAATGCGCTCAACTTGCCCGAGCACAATCAAATCCATCAACTCTTCCCAATCCATGCGTAACTGTTGCTCTTCTTCTTCGGACGGCGCCCACAGCAACGGTGTGCCGATATGCCGCTCAGCAAGCGGGATTTGCCGTTCACCTTCGACAGGGATCCACAATACGCGTTTCAATTTGTGGCGCACATGGCTGGTTTCCCAAACCACTCCGGTGTTACCGGTGAGTGGCGCAACACAGACAAACGTGGTTTCCAGCGGGCGACCGAACCTATCCACCGGGATAGTTTTAAGCTCAATCCCCAATGCGGCGAAATCTTGCTCAGGTTTGCTTCCGGCGCTGGCACCCAGCCAAAGTTCAAGCAAAACGCCAATCCAACCTTTGTCGCGCTTAAGATCGTTTGGGATCGACAAGTTGGCCAAAGCCGCTAACTCACCCAGCGTAAAGCCGGCCAGCTTCTGGGCTTGGGCCAGTAAAATCTGTTCATTTTCTGGAGGGTTAAGTAGTGGACGTAGAGCTTGCATTGTGCCTGGCTGTTGATCGGTTAAAAAATAAGCGTGGTTTACCCACAGTGTGGAAATAGTTTAGCGTGTCGGGGATAAGAATGACAATCTACTGATTTTGAATCATTTTTATCGATTAAAATTGTCATATCCGAATCCTGCAAAAACCTTTTCCCATTCTGGTCACCGGGAATGAACAGGATCTTACACCGGGTTATCCACAGAAAAATGGGATAACTGGTAAAAAAGCTCACTACTGGTTCGATTTACAGCCTTGACTGGGGGTGAAACCCATTTTTTCACCAGATTGTGACTAACTTGTTGGCACATTCTGTGGATAAAAACGTCATTGGTCGATCTTTCATCAATGGAAGATCTTCATATGTGATGATCATCACACTACTGGGCTGTGAGAGAATTAATGTTTATTTATTTCATTGAAATTAATGAATATTTTATTTGTGCTTTGAAAGCGTATTTTAGAGTTATCCTAAGTTGTCCCGAGAGTATTAGGTAGTTCTTCACAGTTATATCCACAGAAAAAGTGAATAAACTGCCGGTTCCAAATCCACTAATGTTTATAACTCGGTCAAATTTTGTGAGTTATTCAAATGTTATTCCTTCAGGCAACCGTTACACAGTGGTTTACCGTCTAGCGCTTGTATGAAACAATCGCCCTAATCTAAGTTTGTTTTGAGGTAGTCCGGTGATCGATGATGATGGCTACCGCCCGAATGTTGGTATCGTAATCTGTAATCGGCAGGGTCAAGTGATGTGGGCCAGGCGTTTTGGTCAACATTCCTGGCAGTTTCCGCAAGGTGGCATCAATCCTGGCGAATCCCCGGAACAGGCAATGTACCGGGAACTTTTCGAGGAAGTGGGGTTACAGCGAAAAGATGTCCGAATACTCGCCTCGACCCGAAACTGGTTACGTTACAAGTTACCTAAACGTTTGGTGCGTTGGGACACAAAGCCGGTTTGTATCGGCCAGAAACAAAAATGGTTTCTCTTGCAGTTGATAAGCAGCGATAACGATATCAATATGCAAACCAGCAGTACCCCAGAGTTTGATGGCTGGCGCTGGGTCAGCTATTGGTATCCGGTTCGTCAGGTCGTCTCGTTTAAACGCGATGTGTATCGTCGGGTGATGAAAGAGTTTGCAAGCGTCGTAATGCCGCTACAGGAAGTTACGCCACCACGTAATAACGCGCCTGCATGGCGACGTAAAAGAGGTTAATTCACGCGAAAAATGCTCACCCGTTTGCGAGAAATAGTCGAGAAGGTTGCCAGCGCCCCGCGCCTCAATGAGGCGCTGGATATTCTGGTTACAGATATCTGCCTTGCGATGGACACCGAGGTATGCTCGGTTTATCTCGCAGAT
>Ga0160449_1000941_pt1 | contig 15084 bp, 15 predicted proteins | sample HID1975I_E1MG_FD_108216 | JGI IMG/M metagenome (GOLD analysis project Ga0160449, IMG submission 108216) | Enriched soil microbial communities from UW Madison campus, WI, USA - HID1975I_E1 MG | ecosystem: Environmental > Terrestrial > Soil > Unclassified | place: USA: Madison, Wisconsin...
CGTGGTGCGTCTCATCAGCGCCTCGGTGCTGCTCGCGGTGCCGATCCTCTTCGGCGCCCTGGGCGGTGCGATCGGCGAGCGCGCCGGCGTCATCAACATCGCGATCGAGGGGCAGCTCCTCGCCTCGGCGTTCGTCGCAGCGGTGGTCGGCACGATCACGAAGAGCCCGTGGGTCGGGCTCATGGCGGCCCTGCTCGCCGGCGCCCTCGTCGCGCTCGTGCTCGGGCTCTTCACGATCACGTACCGCGTGAACCAGGTCATCGTCGGTGTCGTGCTCAACGTGCTCGTGCTCGGGCTGACGAGCTTCATGTTCACGCAGGTGCTGCAGCCGCAGGCCGCCCTGTTCAACCAGACGGTCCGTTTCGCCGCGGTGCGCATCCCGGTGCTCTCGGAGATCCCCATCCTCGGCCCGGCGCTGTTCCGCCAGTCGATCATCGTCTACCTCATGTACCTCGCCGTCCCGGCGGTGTGGTTCGCGATGTACCGGACGCGGTGGGGGCTGCGGCTGCGCGCCGTCGGCGAGCATCCCCTCGCCGCCGACACGGTCGGCATCAAGGTCGAGCGCGTGCGCTACCGCGCGCTGCTCATCGCCGGCGCGATCGTCGGCTTCGGCGGGGCCTACTACACGCTCGTCTCGGTCTCGGCCTTCAACAAGGGCATGACGGCGGGTGCGGGCTTCATCGCGCTCGCCGCCGTCATCTTCGGCAAGTGGGACCCGGTGCGGGCGGCGCTCGCGGCGCTGCTCTTCGGCTTCGCCTCCGCGCTCGAGGGCGCGATGAGCGTCGTCGGTTCGCCCGTGCCGAGCCAGTTCATGCTCATGCTGCCGTACGTCGTGACGCTGTTCGCCGTCGCGGGCCTCGTGGGCCGCTCGCGGGCACCCGCGGCCTCGGGCGTCGCCTACGTGAAGGAGTAAGGGATGGACGTCGACTGGGAGACGCTGCGGGCCGCCGCGCGCGAGGTCATGGCGCGCGCCTACGTCCCGTACTCGGGCTTCCCCGTGGGCGTGGCCGCCCTCGTCGACGACGGTCGCATCGTGGTGGGGTGCAACGTCGAGAACGCGTCGTACGGCGTGACGCTGTGCGCCGAGTGCGGGCTCGTGTCCCAGCTCCACGCGAGCGGCGGCGGCCGGCTCGTCGCGTTCACGTGCGTCGACGGCCACGGCAACGTGCTCATGCCGTGCGGGCGCTGCCGACAGCTCCTCTTCGAGCACGGCGGCCCGGACCTCGTGCTCGACACCGTGAGCGGGCTGCGGACGATGGCCGAGGTGCTGCCGGACGCGTTCGGGCCGGTCGACCTCGTCGAGCGGGCATAGCCGTGGCGACCGAGGCCTTCGACGCCGTCGACGTCATCGTCGCCAAGCGCGACGGGCACCGGCTGAGCGACGCCCAGATCGACTGGGTCATCGACGCCTACACGCGCGGCGTCGTCGCCGAGGAGCAGATGAGCGCCCTCAACATGGCGATCCTCCTGAACGGCATGGACCGCGCCGAGATCTCGCGCTGGACGGCCGCGATGATCGCGAGCGGGGAGCGGATGGACTTCTCCGCGCTCTCGCGCCCGACGGCGGACAAGCACTCGACGGGCGGGGTGGGCGACAAGATCACGCTGCCCCTCGCGCCCCTCGTCGCCGTCTTCGGCGTCGCGGTCCCACAGCTCTCCGGGCGCGGCCTCGGCCACACGGGCGGCACGCTCGACAAGCTCGAGTCGATCCCCGGGTGGCGCGCGGCGCTCAGCAACGCCGAGATGCTCGCCCAGCTCGAGGACGTCGGGGCCGTCATCTGCCAGGCGGGCTCGGGGCTGGCGCCCGCGGACCGCAAGCTCTACGCGCTGCGCGACGTCACGGGCACCGTCGAGGCGATCCCGCTCATCGCGAGCTCGATCATGAGCAAGAAGATCGCCGAGGGCACGGGTGCGCTCGTGCTCGACGTCAAGGTCGGCTCGGGCGCGTTCATGAAGGACCTCGACCGGGCGACCGAGCTCGCGCGCACGATGGTCGACCTCGGCACGGACGCGGGCGTCACGACGGTCGCGCTGCTCACGGACATGTCGACCCCGCTCGGCCTCACGGCGGGCAACGCGCTCGAGGTGCGCGAGTCGCTCGAGGTGCTCGCCGGGGGCGGCCCGCCCGACGTCGTCGAGCTGACGGTCGCTCTCGCCCAGGAGATGCTTGCCGCCGCGGGCCGCGACGGCGAGGACGTCGCGGCGGCCCTCGCGGACGGGCGTGCCATGGACGCGTGGCGGCGCATGATCGCGGCGCAGGACGGCGACCCCGACGCCCCGCTGCCCGTCGCGAAGGAGACCGAGCAGGTGCTCGCGCCCGCCGACGGCGTGCTCCTCGCGCTCGACGCGTACGCCGTCGGCATCGCCGCCTGGCGGCTCGGCGCGGGCCGGGCCCGCAAGGAGGACCCCGTGCAGGCCGGGGCGGGCATCGAGCTGCACGCCAAGCCCGGGGCCGTGGTGCGCGCCGGCGAGGTGCTCATGACCCTGCACACGGACACTCCCGAACGGTTCGCGCGGGCGCGCGAGGCGCTCGAGGGCGCCGTCGTCGTCGGACCCGAGGGCTCGCGGCCCCCCGAGGTGCCGCTCGTGCTCGGCCGGATCGCTGCGGACTGATCGCGGTGCCCGGCGTCGGCGGTTGGCGATCGCTCCACGCGACGCGGCTTGTGGGCGCCGTGCGGCGCCTCCTGCGAGGTGGGACGGAGGCGGCCGACGACGGCCCCCGGGTGATCGACTGGCTCGGCCCGGTGCCGCCCGCGGTCCCCGTCTCGGCGGGACCAGGGGCCACCGTGGCCGCGGCCGTGCGCGACCGCGCCCTCGCGGCAGGGGTCCCCGCCGCCGCAGCGAAGACGCTCGAGGAGTGGTGGCCCGGTCTCAGCGCCGCGACGCGTCGCCAGGTCGCCGCCCCGCTGCACCCGTACCGCGGGGCGTCCCACCTGTTGTGGGGGACGGACATCGCGCGGCAGACGGACGCCACGACGTGCGGCTCGGCGGTCCTCGTGATGCTCGCTGCGGCGGGCGACCCGAGCCTCGCGCTGTGGCTCGCGACGGGCCGGCTGCTCCCGGACCACGCGCCGCCCGAGGTGCGTGCGCTGCGCCGCACCCGCCCGGGCGCGCTGCCCGAGACCCCGCAACGGCGGTTCGCCGCGCTGCAGCTCGTGACGAAGCAGGTGTCGAACTCCCGGGCGCTCGGGCCGTGGCGCTGGCCGCCGTCGCTCGGCACGCCGCCGTGGGGTGCGGCGTGGGCGGCACGCTTCGCCGGGCTGCGCTTCCGCGCGGAGATGGTCGACGACGGCGACCGTCGCGGCACCGCGCACCAGCTCGCCCGGGCCGCCGGGGCGCTCGCAGCGGGAATCCCCGTGCCGCTCTACACGGGCGGCGACCTCGGGGGCGGACTCGCGCACGCGGCACCCCGGCACGTCGTGCTGCTCACGGGCTTCGCGGCGCCCGACCGGTTCACGGTCTACGAACCGGGGCACGGCCTCGCGACGGCGATCTCGCGTGAGGAGATCCTCGCCCCCGGCGGGGCGCACCGGGCGCTCGGCGGCTGGTCGCACGCGACATGGATCGTGCTCCCGCGCCAGTGACCTTGGGCTGATGCGCGACGGGCCCGCGTGGGGCACGATGGGGGGACTGGCCGAGCCAAGGAGGACGACGTGAGCACCCTTCCCGGAGCCGAGAGCTGGCGCGACGCGGGCCTGGCCGGTCCAGAGCTCGACGATGTCGTGGAGATCGCCACCGAGTCCGCCGAGGAGGCGGAAGGCGAGGACTACGACCCCGAGCCCGACCCCGACCTGGGGGTCAAGGAGGCGAGCGAGGCCGATGTGGTCGAGCAGCTCGTCGAGGTGGGGGACGACGAGCGGGAGGACTACCCGTAATGGTCGAAGGGTCTCCTCGTCAGGGCGATAGCGTGAAGCCATGAGCATCGACGAAGAATCCATCGGGGCGCTGCCCAAGGTCCTGCTGCACGACCACCTGGACGGGGGTCTGCGCCCCGAGACCATCGACGAGATCGCGGGGGAGATCGGCTTCGAGCTTCCCGCCCGCGGCGGTGAGCAGCTCGGAGCCTGGTTCGTCTCCGCCGCCGGGAGCTGGTTCACCGACGGCGTCGAGACGGGTTCGCTCGAGACCTACCTCGAGACGTTCTCGGTGACGACGGCCGTGATGCAGACGCAGGAGCACCTCTACCGCGTGGCCAAGGAGTCGGTGCTCGACCTCGCCGCCGACGGCGTCGTCTACGCCGAGCAGCGCTACGCGCCCGAGCAGCACACGGCGAAGGGGTTGAGCCTGCAGGCCGTCGTCGACGCCGTGCAGGCGGGGCTGACCGACGGCGTGTCCGAGGCCGCCGACGCCGGCCGGTACATCCGCGTGGGTCAGCTCGTCACGGCGATGCGCCAGAACGACCTGTGGGACGAGATCGCCGAACTCGCGCTCGCCAACCGGGACAACGGCGTCGTCGGATTCGACCTCGCTGGACCCGAGAACGGCTTCCCGCCGGACCGGATCCCCACCGCGTTGCAGCGGCTGCGCGAGGCGAGCTTCCCCGTCACCCTGCACGCCGGGGAGGCCGCCGGTCTCGACTCGATCGCGGCCGCCCTGCACCGCGGCGGGGCGCTGCGCCTCGGCCACGGGGTGCGCATCATGGACGACATCGAGGTGCCGGACCTGCCCGGTGCCTCGGTCGACGAGCTCGCGGCGGGTGCGCGCCTCGGCCGGCTCGCGCACTGGGTCCGTGACAACCAGGTGCCGCTCGAGCTGTGCCCCACCTCGAACACCCAGACGGGCGCCGCGACCTCGATCGCCGCGCACCCGATCACGCTCCTGCGCAACCTCGGCTTCGCCGTCACCGTCAACACCGACAACCGGCTGCAGTCCGGCACCTCGGCCTCGCGCGAGCTGCACCTGCTCGTCCAGGACGCCGGCTGGACGCTCGACGACCTGCGCGACGTCACCCTCGACGCCGCCTGGAACACCTTCATCCACTTCGACGAACGCGGTGACCTGGTCGAACAGGTCATCCTCCCCGCCTACGAGGTAACCAACAACGAGACATAGGAGTCCGTGCCATGACCGCACACATCCTCGGGAACGCCGACCTCGCGCAGTTCATCGACTACCAGTTCTTGCGCGCGGAGCTCACTCGGTCCGAGCTCGAGTCGCTCGTCGCCGATGCGGCGAGAGCGGGTGTGTATGCAGTCATCGTCCCGCCGAACATGTTGCCGATCACGGCACCGGACGGCATCAAGGTCGCGACGGCGGTCGGCTTCCCCTCGGGCAACCACCGCACGGACATCAAGGTCGCCGAGGCGCGCCAGGCGGTGGCCGACGGCGTGGACGAGATCGACCTCGTCATCGACGTGGGCAATGCTGTCGCCCGTGACTTCGACGCCGTGCGCGCGGAGGTCGAGGCGGTGCGCGCCGTCGTGCCCCGTCCGCTCGTGCTCAAGGTGACGGTCGAGTCCGCCGCGTTGTCCGACCACGAGCTCGTCGAGACGTGCCGGACGATCGCCGACGCCGGGGCCGACTTCGTCACGACGTCGACGGGCATGCACCCGTCCGGCGGGGCGACCGTCTACGCGGTGGGCGCGATCGCGGGCACCGTGGGTGGTCGCGTGGGCGTCAAGGCGGCCGGGGGCATCAGCTCGCCCGCGCAGGCGCTCGAGCTCATCGAGGCGGGCGCGACGCGGATCGGGGTCTCGTCCGTCGAGGCCGTGCTCGACGGCTTCGGTCCCGAGGGTGTCGCGACGTCGCCGGAGACGGTCGCCGTCGGGTAGCTAGATCCCCTTGGGGTGCCAGACCGTCTTCGTCTCGGTGAAGGCGAGGATGCGGCGCGGGCCGTCGGGGAGCTGGGTCCAGTCCGGCTCGGCGTCGTCGACCGGGGGGCGCACGACGCGCTTGACGCTGCCCGCCGCCTCGGCCTCGAGGGCGCCCCACTCGACGCCATCGGCGCCGATCGTGCCCGTGAGGTCGATCGCGTTGACGTCCTGGTGCGTCGCGAGGGGGGTCGCGAGCTCGGCCGTGCGGCCCGTGAGGATGTTGACGACACCGCTGGGCACGTCCGAGGTCGCGAGGACCTCCGAGAGCGTGATGGCGGGCAGGGGGCGCTTCTCGCTCGCCACGACGACGGCCGCGTTGCCCGTGACGAGCACGGGGGCGAGGACGCTCACGAGCCCGAGCAGCGAGGACGACTGTGGGGCGAGGACGACGACGACGCCCGTGGGCTCGGGCACCGAGAGGTTGAAGTACGGGCCCGCCACGGGGTTGGCGCTGCCGGCGACCTGGGCCACCTTGTCGGTCCAGCCCGCGTACCAGACCCAGCGGTCGATCGCGGCGTCGACGGCGGCCTCGGCGGCCTTGGGCTTGAGTCCCTCGCCCGCCGCGACCTCTTCGATGAACTGCGAGCGTCGGCTCTCGAGCAGCTCCGCGACGCGGTAGAGGACCTGGCCACGGTTGTAGGCGGTCGCACCCGCCCAGCCCGGCTGCGCCTTGCGTGCGGCGCGCACGGCGTCGCGGGCGTCCTTGCGGGAGGCCAGGGCGGCATTGGCCGCGAACGTCCCGCCGTCGGCCACCACCTCGTAGGTGCGGCCAGACTCGCTGCGGGGGAACGCCCCGTCGATGAAGAGCTTGTACGTCTTGCGGACGTCGAGGCGGGCGCTCACAGGGCGCTCCCTTCCTGCAGGTAGGAGGCGAGGCCGTGGCGGCCACCCTCGCGGCCGTAGCCGGACTCCTTGTACCCGCCGAACGGGCTGGCCGGGTCGAAGCGGTTGAAGGTGTTGGCCCAGACGACGCCGGCGCGGAGCTGGTCGGCCATCCACAGGATGCGCGAGCCCTTCTCCGTCCAGATGCCGGCCGAGAGGCCGTAGGGGGTGTTGTTCGCCTTCGAGACCGCTTCCGCGGGGGTGCGGAAGGTCAGGACCGAGAGCACGGGACCGAAGATCTCCTCGCGCGCGATGCGGTGGGAGGGGGAGACGTCGGTGAAGACGGTCGGCGCGAACCAGTAGCCGCGCTCGGGGAGCTCGCACGGGGCTGTCCAGCGCGTGGCGCCCTCGTCCTCGCCCGACTGGGAGAGGGTCGTGATGCGCTCGAGCTGCTGGGCGGAGTTGATGGCTCCGACGTCCGTGTTCTTGTCGAGCGGGTCGCCCACGCGCAGCGTGCCGAGGCGGCGCTTGAGGCGGTCGACGAGGTCCTCCGCGATCGACTCCTGGACCAGGAGGCGCGAGCCCGCGCAGCACACCTGGCCCTGGTTGAAGAAGATGCCGTTGACGATGCCCTCGACGGCCTGGTCGAGGGGTGCGTCGTCGAACACGATGTTGGCGGCCTTGCCGCCGAGCTCGAGGGTCAGGGCCTTGCGCGAGCCGGCGACCTCCTGGGCGATGCGCTTGCCGACGGGCGTGGAGCCCGTGAACGCGATCTTGTCGACGCCCGGGTGGTTGACGAGGAGCGATCCCGTCTCGCGCCCGCCCGTGAGGATGTTGACGACGCCGGGGGGCAGCTCGGCCTGGCGGAGCAGGTCCGCGAAGAGCAGCGCCGTGAGCGGGGTCGTGTCGGCGGGCTTGAGGACCACCGTGTTGCCCGTGGCGAGCGCCGGGGCGATCTTCCACGCGAGCATGAGCAGCGGGAAGTTCCACGGGATGACCTGGGCGGCGACGCCGTGTGGCCGCGGGTCGGCGCCGAAGCCGGCGTGGTCGAGCTTGTCCGCCCAGCCCGCGTAGTAGAAGAAGTGCGCGGCGGCCGTGGGGACGTCGACGTCGCGCGACTCGCGGATCGGCTTGCCGTTGTCGAGGGTCTCGAGGACGGCGAACTCCCGCGCGCGCTCGGCGAGCAGGCGGGCGATCCGGTAGAGGTACTTGGCGCGCTCGGCGCCCGGCATCGGGCCCCAGACCTTCTCCTGGGCGCGGCGGGCGGCCGAGACAGCGCGGTCGATGTCCTTCTCGCCCGCCTCCGCGATGTCCGCGAGGACCTCTTCGGTGGCGGGGTTGACGGTCTTGAACGTGGCACCGTCGGCGGGTTCGGTGAACTTGCCGTCGATGAACAGCCCGTAGGAGGAGGCGATGTCGACGACGGCGCGGGACTCGGGGGCCGGGGCGTACTCGAAGTTGCTCATGGGTCCTGCCTTAGCTGACTGTGACGTAGTCGGGGCCCGAGTAGTGGCCGGTGCGCAGCTTCTGGCGCTGCATGAGCACGTCGTTGAGGAGTGAGGAGGCGCCGAAGCGGAACCAGTCGGGGTCGAGCCAGTCCTCGCCGAGGGTCTCGTTGACGGCGACGAGGTACTTGATCGCGTCCTTCGAGGTGGCGATGCCGCCGGCAGGCTTGACGCCGATCTGGGTGCCCGTCTGGTCGCGGAAGTCGCGGACCGCCTCGAGCATGATGATCGTGACGGGCAGTGTCGCGGCGGGCTGGACCTTGCCCGTGCTCGTCTTGATGAAGTCCGCGCCCGCGAGCATGGCGAGCCAGCTCGCGCGGCGCACGTTGTCGTAGGTGGCGAGCTCGCCCGTCTCGAGGATGACCTTGAGGTGGGCCGCGTGGCCGTCGGCGTGGCACGCCTCGCGCACGGCGAGGATGTCCTCGAAGACCTTCGAGTACTGGCCGGAGAGGAAGGCGCCGCGGTCGATCACCATGTCGATCTCGTCCGCACCCTGGGCGACGGCATCGGCGGTGTCCGCGAGGCGCACCTCCCTGGATGCCCTGCCGGAGGGGAAAGCCGTCGCGACCGCGGCCACGTTGACCTTGGTGCCCTTGAGGGCTTCCTTCGCGACGTGCACGAGGTCGCCGTAGACGCAGACCGCCGCGGGACGGGGGCAGGTCGGGTCCTGCGGGTCGGGAGTGCGCGCCTTCGCGGCGAGCGTCTGCACCTTGCCGGGGGTGTCGGCGCCCTCGAGGGTGGTCAGGTCGATCATCGACACGATCGTGTCGAGCGCCCATTCCTTCGCCGTCGTCTTGATGGAGCGCGTGCCCAGCATCGCGGCGCGTCCGTCTGCGCCGACTTTGTCGATGCCCGGCAGGCCGTGCAGGTAGCGGGCCAGGTTCGCGTCGGTGAGATCCGTGGCGCCGACGACGTCGTGGGCTCTCGTCAGGATCTGCGCGGTGCCCGCCGCGGGTGTCGTGCCGTCCGAGCCGGAGGAGGAGGCACTTGTGGTGCGCGTCCCCGGCGATGCGCTCGCAGTCATCTAGCCATCGTAGTCCGGGGACGCGGCACGCGTCCGGGGAGGCGAGGGGGCCGACCGGTCAGCTCAGCGGATCCTCCACGAGCCGCGTGCGCGCCGTGTGGACCGTGAGCGCGGGGCCGGTGGTCGTGGTGGATACGGTGCCGTCGATCTCGAGCCACTCCTCCAGGGCGCTGCGCCTGTAGTACCCGCTCCACTCCGTGGTGAGCACGGGCGTGGCGGGGCCTGCGGCCGTGTACCGGTGCGCGACGGTGTGGTCCGGCCACGGTTGACCGGGGTCGTCGGTGATGATCGGCGCGGAGCCGTCGCCGAAGTCCCACGAGAAGCTCGTGGGGAGAACCCCGACCTGGAACGGGATCCCGAGGAGCTCGATCGCGAACCCTTGGTCCGACGCGTCTGAGTAGGCGATGGTGTCGAGGCCTGCGAGGACCCAACCGTTGGGCGGCTGCAGCTCCAGCGAGGCCGGTGCCACGGGAAGGCGCCGGATGTCGACGACCGAGATCGGGAAGTCTGCGTCTCCCGGACAGGTGTATCCCGCCTCGAGGATCCACGGTCCCGGATCATCGGTCGCCGGATCACCGTCGACATCACGGATGCGCGACCATCGCGGTTCGACCCACACGTCTGCGGTGCACTGCGGGTTCGGATTCTGGACCACGCCGCCGACGCAGTCGATCAGGACTCGAGTCTCGTCCGCCAGATAGCAGTCGGCGGTGTACCAGTACTCGCGGGGGTTGTGGCCGAACGAGTAGGTGATGAACCCGATCCTCTCAAGGCGAGCGATGAAGTCGGTGCCGTGGCCCGACCAGTCGTCATCTTCAGCGGATGCAGGCAAGAACGGAGTGCCGATGCCTGCGAAGAGTAGAAGGGCCGCGGCCGACGACGATACGAACCCCATTGCCATTCCTCAGTCATTCCCCGTGCTTGTCGGCCCGAATGCCGAGAACGGTCCAGGTGTTTTCGTGCCAGAGAACTGCGAAGAGCAAAGTGAACTCGCCGCCATTCACATGGCCTATCTCATCGCCTGCGGAGTCGTACCTGATGCCCGGCTTCTGTCTTGCTTCGAGCTGCAACTCGTGGACTGATGAGCCCGGGCGGATCGAGTGGGTCGGTTCGCCTATCCACTCAGGGTCTGCGCCAACGCGGTACTCACCCCTCGCATGGATTGCGCTGGCTTCGTCGATGACGGAACGGCAGAACGTGCACGAGTCGTCTGACATCTTTTCCGCGGGTGAGGTGTTGCCTGTCTCGTACGCGAAGGTCACGAGATCCATGAAGTACTTCGCCGCCGCGATCGCGCCGTCCTTGTCGCCTTCCTTCATCGCCTCAGGCTGCTCCGGGATCTGATCCGGCGGGCGGATGACGTCGCCCGTGTCTGAAGGCGACGGCGAGGGCGACGGCTCCGGCGTGGGACTCGGTGTCGGGCTCGGGCTGGGCGACGGCGTGGGGCTCTGCGTGGTGGGGCTCGGTGTCGGCGTCGGGGTGGGCTCCGGGCGCGAGCAGCCGACGAGGGCGACCGCGGCGATGACGGCGCAGGCAGCGGCTCGGAGTGGGGCGTGAGGCAGGCGACTGCCTGGGCCGGCGTGACGGAGGTGCCCCTGCTGTGCGTCGAGCATGCAGGGCAACTTACCGAGTCAGTGTCCGTTTCGCACCGGGGTGTCCGAATCTGTGGACAACTCGGCGCGGGTCAGCGCAGCGGCAGCACGAGTCGGGTGCGGTTGAGGGCTGGGTCGCCGTCGGGCGTCGGCTCGGTGACGTACTCCTCGAGGAAGTCGTCGCGGGCGGCGAGGTCGCGTCCGGCGCGGTACTCCTCGACCTCTGCCCAAGCGTCGGGCAGCCCGTCGTAGCCGCCCTGGTACTCCGCGGTGATGGCTGGACCGCCGGGGATCTCGACCACCTCGACCTCGCCGTCGAGCGGGCCGGGTGTGGCGCCCGTGACCGGGAAACCCGCTGCGATGTCGATCGTGTCGGTGGGCATGCCGTGGTACCAGCCGAGGGCTGGCCCCGCCGGCGTGGCTCCCGCGGCGCCGAGCGCGGCGAAGATCTGGGTGAAGGCCGTGTCGTAGAACTCGGTCAGCTCGGCCATCGGCACGGTGCGGCGTACGACGGCGACAAGGCGGGCAGGTTCATCGCTGATGGCGATGTTCATGGGGACTCCGATCGTCGTGGTGTCCGGTCGAGTGCTCGCCACCATCTTGGCAGCGCAGGGTGAGCGCGCACGTCGAAGTCGCGGCTCGGCACGAAGGTTCAGCGCTCAGAAGGGAGGCGGTCCGGGGTCGTCATCGAACTCAGGTGGTTCGGTGGGCGGGTCGGGCGCGTACTGCTCGAGGAGCTGTTGTCGCATGACGTGGATGTGATCGGTGTTCCCGGCCCCGCGGATCGGCGGGCCGGCCCGGTGGTCGTAGACGTGCCCGGTGGGGGTGGTCCAGCGGAACCGGCCCGGTGTCAGCTGCTTGAGCTTGAAGTTGGCGTGGGTCTTGAGCTGGTGGCAGCCCTTGGACAGCGGGCCGAGGTTGCCCGCGGAGGTCGAGCCACCGGGGGCGGAGTTCGTGTGGAAGGCGATGGTGTGGTCGAGCTCGCTCTTCCACGCCGAGGCGTCGCAGCCGGGACGCACGCACGTGCGGTCCCGGTGTCGCACGTGCTCGGCGAGGTCGGCCGGCGGCGTGTAGCGGGTGCGGCCGACGTCGAGGACGGTGCCCGAGGCGGGGTCGGTGACCAGGCGACGCCAGGTGCCGCCCTTGGCCAGGGCGCGGGCGGTCGCCGGGTCGATGAAGCCGTACTCGTCGAGGTACCCCGGCTCGTCGTCGGTGCCGATGAGCGTAGACAGGGGGACGAGCACGCGCAGGTCCACGCGAACCGCGGTACGGCACACCGAGCCCGGGCCGCGCGGGAAGTTCGTGTTGGGGTCGGTGCAGCGTGAGTCGTGCAGGACGCGCTGGGCGAGCAGGTCGGCGCGGAGCTGATCCAAGGTGCGTGAGTCACCGGCGCGCCGGGCGGCGCGTGCTGCGGAGTCGATCGCCTCGTACGTCGCCTGGACGTCCACGGCGCTGGCGCGATACCAGAGGCCGGCCATGCCGTCGGGCAGGGCCCTGGGGGTGGAGACGCACCGCTTGGCCCGGGCGCGCTCGCTGCGGGCCGCCGCCTCCGTGGGATCGAGCTCCACGATCGCCGACCGCACGTCGTTCCCGAGCTGGGTGGCGGTGCGGCGGGGAGCGCGGGGCAGCACGAGGTCTTGGACGCCCACGGCCAGCATGGGCGGCACTTCCTCCAGGGCACCCGCGATGGCGCGTGCCTTGCCCGGGTCGATGCGCCCTTCGCGGAGCGCCTCGCCCGTGGCGGCGAGCGCGCCGTCGTACTCGCACCCTTCACGGACCAGCTTCTGGCCCGCCTGCGAGGTCCAGCCCAGTCGAAGCGCGATCTCGTCCCCGGCGACCCGCTCCGGGGTCAGCGACGTCGACATCGCCTCGGCGACGCTCGGCTGCATCGACTCGCGCCGAGCGAGCTCCCCGGCGCTGGAGGCAGCCAGGAAGTGCGCCCATGAAGCCATGCGCTGCGCGGCGGCGGTGAACTCCACGAGATCGAAGTCGTTCAGCTCCGCCAACCCGTCACCGTCGCTGCCAGCAGCCATCGCGGCAAGCTTCGCGGCGAGCTCCGCGCCCGGAGCGGCACCCTGCCACGACTGGACCGCGCGTCCAGCACCGGGCAGCGCAGCACCGCCGGAGGTGCGTCGCTCCGCACCGCCGCCGTCGTCGGAAACCGCCTCGAACTGGGACATACCGACACCGTAGACCGGACCACTGACACTCGATCCGCCACTCCCGCGAAGCAGGTCCGAGCGCGCGAAGCGCTACAGCCCCAGCGCCTCCCGCAGCTCGTCCTTGAGCACCTCGAGCCGCCGCCGTGCCTCGACCCGCGCCGCGGCGACGTCCTCGTCGGGCGCGTCCGGGTCCACGGGCTGGATCACCTCGAGGTAGCACTTGACCTTGGGCTCGGTCCCGGACGGCCGGATGATCACGCGTGTCCCGTCCGCCGCGACGAGCCGCAGCCCCTCGGTGGGCGGCAGGCCGAACCGCTCCTCGTCCGTCCCGAGCACGAGGTCGACGGCCTCCACGACGGGCGAACCCACGAGCGACGACGGCGGCGCCTCCAGCACGCGAGTCATCGTCGCCCCGATGAGCGACAGGTCCGCGAACCGCGCCGAGAGCTGGTCCGTGAGGTACAGCCCGTGGCGCCGCGCGAGGTCGTCGAGCGCCCCCACGAGCGTCCCACCGGACGCCTTGACGCGGTTCGCGAGCTGCGCGGCGACGACGGCGGCGCTGATCCCGTCCTTGTCCCGCACGAGCTCGGGCGCCACGCAGTACCCGATCGCCTCCTCGTACCCGAACACGATCCCGGGCACGCGCGCGATCCACTTGAAGCCCGTGAGCGTCTGCGCGTGCGCAAGCCCCGCGGAGGCCGCGATCCGCCCGAGCAGCCGGGAGGACACGATCGACGAGGCAAGGACGGCCGACGACGGCGCACCACCCGCCGTCGTGCGCCGCGCGACCTCTGCCCCCAGCAGCGCGCCGACCTCGTCACCGTGCAGCATGCGCCAGTCGCCGAGCCGCGGGTCGAGCACGGCGAGCGCGCACCGGTCGGCATCGGGGTCGTTCGCGATCACGAGATCGGCCCCGACCTCCCGGGCGAGCGCGAGCGCGAGGTCGATCGCCCCGGGCTCCTCCGGGTTCGGGAACGACACGGTGGGGAAGTCGGGGTCCGGCTCGGCCTGCTCCGGCACGACGTGCAGATCGGCGAACCCGGCCCGCCGCAGCGCCTCGACGACGACGGCGCCGCCGACCCCGTGCAACGGCGTCAGGACGATGCGCAGCTCCCGCGTCCCGCCGTCGGACAGCCCCGCAACTCCCGTGAGGTACTCCTCGAGGATCTCCTCGCCGAGCACGGTCCAGCCCGACTCGGCCCGCGGCACGTCCGCGACGGCCCGTACGGCGGCGATGGCCCGCGCGATCTCGACGTCGTACGGCGGCACGATCTGCACCCCGCGCCCCGCGTCCTCGACGACACCGCCGCCCAGGTACACCTTGTACCCGTTGTCCTGCGGCGGGTTGTGCGAGGCCGTGACCATGACGCCGGCGTCAGCCTCGAGGTGACGCACCGCGAACGCGAGCACGGGGGTGGGCAGGGGAGCGGGCAGCAGGAGCGCCTCGACGCCCGCCGCGGTCGCGACGGCCGCGGTGTCCCGCGCGAAGACCTCGGAGTTGTGCCGGGCGTCGAAACCGATCACGAGCCGCGGCACCCGCCCCGACGGCACGGCGTCGAGCAGGTAGTCGACGAGGCCCTTCGCGGCGCGGACGACGACGGCCCGGTTCATGCGGTTGGGCCCCCCGCCGAGCGCGCCGCGCAGCCCCGCGGTGCCGAACTGCAGCATCCCCGTGAAGCGGTCCTCGAGCGCGGTCCAGTCCGCCGCGTCGAGCAGGGCGCGCAGCTCGGCGGCGGTCGCCTCGTCGGGATCGTCGTCGATCCACTCGCGCGCGACGTCGGCGAGCTCGTGGATCTCGTCCTCGGTCAGCACATCAGATCCGATGCACGATCTCGGCGAGCAGCGAGCTGATCCGCGGCCCCGCCGCCTGACCGGCCTCGAGCACCTCCTCGTGGGAGAGCGCCGTCGCGCTGATCCCCGCCGCGAGGTTCGTCACGAGCGAGAGCCCGAGGATCTCGAGGCCCGACTGGCGCGCCGCGATCGCCTCGAGCGTCGTCGACATGCCCACGAGGTCGCCGCCGAGGATCCCGGCCATCCGCACCTCGGCCGGTGTCTCGTACTGCGGCCCCCGGAACTGCACGTAGACGCCCTCGTCGAGCGAGCCGTCGACCTCGCGCGCGAGCGAGCGCAGCCGCGCGGAGTACAGGTCGGTGAGGTCCACGAACG
>Ga0160449_1000943_pt1 | contig 15068 bp, 16 predicted proteins | sample HID1975I_E1MG_FD_108216 | JGI IMG/M metagenome (GOLD analysis project Ga0160449, IMG submission 108216) | Enriched soil microbial communities from UW Madison campus, WI, USA - HID1975I_E1 MG | ecosystem: Environmental > Terrestrial > Soil > Unclassified | place: USA: Madison, Wisconsin...
CCACGCAGAGCCACTAAACGTAACGCATCTTCAAAGCTTAACGCGCCCGCCACCACGGCCGCCGGAAACGCGCCGATGGACAAACCACACACCATATCGGGCACCACACCATTGAGCTCAAGTTCCTGCGCACAGGCCACGCCTGCAATTAACAGGCAAAGTTGAACAGCACGGGTATGTTTCAGCGCATCAATCGTATCGAGCGCGTCGGCTTCATCACCTAAAACTGCACGAACACGCGCCATAATGTCGCTATCTTGCGGTAATTTCTGCAACATACCGACACGTTGCGTTCCCTGTCCGGGAAAAGTGAAGAGAATTTTCATACTTATCCCTTTAATGCCCACGGGTCAGTGACGATCTCTGGCCCGCTGTTGGTTTTCAGCAACACACGCCCGTCACGTAACCATTCTGCAAGGGCAAAAGCCCCCTGCGGCGTTTCAATTTGCGTATCGGCTCGGCATAACAACTGGCCGATAACCGCCTGCCATTCGAGCAGAGATTCGCGCTCAACACGCTGCGGGCAGCGAATCAGCAAATCGAGATCGCTGTCAGCATGTAGCACCGGGACTTCTGTCGCCAGCGCGTAGCCGCAGCTTCCGGTAATACCCCAGCTCCATGGCCATTCACGCAGGGCGAGTTGAATTGCGCCCTGAACAGGCGGCATTGAAACAAACGGGGATTTTACTAATAAATCGCGGGAGGCCAGTTCTTCCGGGGAAATGATGCGTTTAACTTTTGCCGCATTTACCCAGCCGGCCGCCCGCTGGTCGCGGCGCATTCCACGAACACCTACCGGAATGCGCGCATCATGACTCACATCACGCCGCACCACCACTGGAAGCCGGGGCTGCCATTGGCTTGCTACCCACTCTTCACTCACATCTTCAAGCGCGTCGCTATCGGTTAGCCAGAGTAGGTCGTGTGGGCGTGGTGTGTTCATGATTTACATTCCTGAAGTCAGAGAGATAAACAGCGGTAACGACAGGATAGAGAGCACGGAGCTAAGCAGCAAGACGGCTTCTGCATCCGGCGACTGTACGCCGAAACGGTTACCGAACACCACGCCAAAGAAGCCCGCAGACAGCGCAATCATCAGGATCGCAGTAATCGCAACCGGCCCAGTCAGTCCCAGCGCCAGCACGATACCCCAGGCGATGAATGGCTGAATCAGCAGTTTGGTCACAGTCGCCACGCACACTACGGTGTTAATTTTCAGCTTACGGGCAGACAGGATAACGCCAGTCAGGAACAGTGCCGCAGCGGTCGCAGACATGCCCAGCGGCTTGATTGACGACAGCAGTAGGTCTGGCATACGAATGCCGATCGCTGACAAAATCACACCCAGTAGCGGGCCCCAGACGATAGGTTTTTTCAGCGAACGCCACATCAGAACAGGCAACATTGCGAGGGTAGAACCGACAGACTCGCCAGCCGCACGCGCTTTTTCACGTTCCAGAATCATCAGGCAGAACGGTGTCATCAACACAGAACCACAGGCGATAGATACCGCAACGGAAAGTGAAGTCGCAGAACCTTCGCCCAGCACGCTGCCCAGAATTGGCAGGCCAAGTGCCGCATAGTTTGGTAACGCAACAGTCAATGTCAGTACAGCCGCATCCTGCGGAGATTTTTTGAATACTTTGGTCGCCAGGAAATAAATCGCAGCGTAGGTAATCCACATCGCCAGAACCAACACCACACTCATGGGTGACTGCTTGACGATACCTGCCCACGGAGTTTGAACCGTTGCGCTAAACAGCGCGGCTGGCAGGGCGAAATCCATTACAAAGATATTGAGCAGGGAAACATTTTTGTTATCGACCATCTTTGCTTTGCCAGCGAAAAAGCCGAGCAGCATGATGACAAAAATGGGCGCAAGCGCATGAACAATTACGTAAGTCATAACTTCACCTGTAGTTAAAAAAAGAATTCCAGCACCGGTGCGATGATTATTATTTTTCAGACGGTTAATGGTTATCGGGCACTCTAACGGTGCCCATTATTACCGTCTGGCAGGTCTGTCTTTTTAAACTCTGTCGCGACTACCAGACTGCGCGCATACGCTCACGAACCAACGCCGAGCTATGGCGATTCTTCGCATTCAGTCTGTTTTTCAGCGTGTTATCGGTGCGAGCTTCACGAACAGCCGTGACCAGCGCGGCATTCACTTTGTCCATATCGGCACTTTCTGGCGCTTCTGGACTCGCAATATCTAACAGCGCAGATAACAGGCCGAGAGTTTCGTAGTTGCTGATGTCATAAGCCATTGGCGGAATGGATGCCGCCAGTTTTTCCAGCGCTTCCACGGTACGCAGCGTGATACGTGCTGCGGACTCTTTACCCATCGCGTGGATCATCACGCCGGAGTCATTGAACGCGATCAGGCGGTTCGCCTGGTAGCCATGTGCCAAAAACGCACCGGACATCGCTTTGCCCACAATCAGGCCAACAACCGGGTGCCCGGCCAGACGCGCATTGGCATAAGCTGCTGCTGCGCCAGCCAACGCCTGGTGGATACCAAACGCTTCTTCGCGACGGCCATAAGCCTGACTCGGCACGTCGATAACCGCCACAATGGCGCGTTTTTCTGCACTATCTGCATCTTCAGCGATAGTTTCGCTAACCACTTTTGCCAGCGTCCAGCCTTCGAGCAGGCCCACTTCCCCACCTTTAGCACGCGGGTAATGGTTATTTTCGTCCGGCACAACCGCGATAAAACGGGCGGCTTTGCCATCAACGGTGCCGTCAGCCACTTGTACTGATGCACACAGGCCAGCCATATGCGGTGCGTTAGCGGTAAGTTTGTCCAACCAAATGGCGGCGCGATTCAGTTTCTGGCTCATGCGCGTTTCTCCCCAAAAAGCTGTTTAATCTGTTCGGAATCAGCCTGTTTCGTGGTGTCGAAATTGCTCAGGCGTTCGAGATACCACGCATAATTATCAGTGCGATGTTGTGCCGGAACGCCTTGTGCGATAGCCGCATTAACCGCTTCTTTAACTGCGTTAACGCCATCGCCCACCAGCGTTTCTACCAGGCCGCTCTCATAGCGAACTTCGCCGCCGGTCATGCTCCAGATGAACGGACGGTTACGGGAGTCGTATTCGTCGATCCCCGCTTCCTGCTCGATAACCTGCGGGCCGTTCAGGCCAAGACGCGCTTCGCGAGTCACAATTAAGTGGCTGCATAATGCTGCCGCGATAGACATCCCACCGAAACAACCCACGGTGCCTGCCACCACACCGATGACGGGCGTATAACGGCGCAGATCCACGATGGCGGCGTGAATATCAGCAATCGCCGCCAGGCCGAGGTTTGCTTCCTGTAAGCGCACGCCGCCGGTTTCGAGGCATAAAACCGCCTGAGTTGGGATGCCGTTACGGTTATCTTCCGCCGCCAGTTCAAGGGCTGCGGCCATTTTCGCGCCGGATACTTCGCCCATGCTGCCGCCCTGGAAAGCGCCTTCAATCGCAATCACTACTGCCGGGCCGCCATTAATGGTGCCTTTGGCAACGACCATGCCGTCGTCAGACTGCACCACGATGCCCTGCGCTTCCAGCCAAGGTGAAACAATGCCTTCGAACGGGTCGAGTAATTCGCGGAAGCTGCCGTCATCCAGCAGCAGGCGAGCACGTTCACGCGCTTTGAGTTCGATAAAGCTGCTGTCGTTACGCATGGCTCACCTCTTCAAAAACTTGTTCGATACGAATGCGCGCCACGCCTGGCGTTGCGCCAAAATCGTGGATTTGCATCTGCCCGGCAGGAATGCTGGTCAATGCGCCAAGGCGCTCAAACAGTGCCTGCCAGCGCTGCTCGCTGTTATCAACAGACGTGGTGATGGCGATTGTCAGGGTGTCGCCCTGAGTCGCGGTAAACAGAACTTCCATATCACCGGAGCCAACTACACCCGCCAGCGCTTTGCCGCTAACGGTGCGAGTTGCCGGAAATGACAACGTAATGTGTTCCATAACACCCTCTTAAAAGTGTGAATGTTGCGGTAATAGGGTAATCGTCGCGTCATCGCAGGCGATGCGGTCAATCAGCAAGGTCGCGGCCAGCAAATCTGCGGCTCCGCCCGGAGACGCATTCAGTGTGAGCATCTCTTTATCAAGCCAGGCCAGAGCAGTTCGGCCCTCAACCGTCGCCGTCCCACCTGCCACCAGCACGCTACGCGCACCGTTTTGCATGGCTTCAAGCCCTTCAAGCCCGGCGCGAGACAGCACGCAGGTATCGCTAAGCGTCGTCATGATGGCCATCAGCGCATCAAGCCGTGCCTGCTGCTCCGTTGCACCGTTCGAACGGCTGCGGCGCAGTTGCGGCAATGCCAGACGCATGATGTGCGGGAAGCCAAGTTGTGCTTCTTCGCGAGCACCGGGAACGCGATAACGACGCGTGGCGAGTAACCCCTTACTGAAAACTTTGGGTGCGTAGCTGTCCTGCAGGCTGGCAAGTTTTGCGGCACTTGCCGCAATCTGCGAACTGCTGCCTTCGCAGCCATGCATTGCTGCCGCGGCGACCAGCAAACCGAGTGCCCAGATAGCGCCCCGGTGAGTATTCACTCCGCCTGTAGCCGCCATCATCTGCGCCTCGCCTTCACGACCTAAACGGCCAACGAGTTGGCGCAGAGCGATATCTGCCGGGCGCTGCCAGCTTTGTAATGCCAGAGCATGAAACGTCGGAGAAAGGCTGTGCGCCGAGCGCTCCATCAAATCCAGATTCAGATCGTGATGTGCGCCGCTTCCCCGGCTGTCCACAAGACCGGGTTTCGGGCTTAAACGTGCTTCTTCAATCAGGCTTTGGGTGGCAACCCGTGCAAGCCATTGCGCGCTGCCTTCTGCCCCGATTTGTGGCTGTAGTTTCATTACCAGCTCCGGAATTTCGCAGGTGGGTTATACAGGCCGCCAGACCACTCGACCAAATCCGCCACGCTGCTGGCTGCCAGCAGGGAACGGGTCGCGTCGGTGCGACGAATGCCCATGTCTTCCGGGAAGACCACTTTGCCACTCTGGCGCAGTGCGGCAACGCGTTTAGCGTCAACGCCCAGGCCGATGTCGGTGATACCCGCAACGGAGGCGACCATCGCACGGCGTTCTTCAAGGCTTTCAGCGCGATACAGATACGCGATACCTTCTTCGGTCAAAACGTGAGTGACGTCGTCGCCATAAATCATGACCGGAGCCAGTGGCATACCGGAGGATTTTGCGACTTCAACCGCATCGAGTTTTTCCACGAATGTCGGCTTAACGCCGGCCTGGAAGGTTTCAACCATCTGCACGACGAGCTTACGGCCACGCTGCATCAGATCTGGCTGGGCCTGCATCGCAAGCCAGGCGTCAGTTGCATGGCGACGACCGTGTGGGTCATGCCCCATGTTTGGCGCACCACCGAAACCGGACAAGCGACCGCGCGTCACCGTTGAGGAGTTGGCATAGCCATCAACCTGCAAAGTAGAACCGATGAACATATCTACCGCGTACTGGCCTGCTAACTGGCAGAACGCGCGGTTGGAGCGCATGGAACCGTCGGCACCGGTAAAGAACACATCCGGGCGAGCACGCACGTACTCTTCCATACCCAGCTCGCCACCGAAGCAATGCACGGTTTCAACCCAGCCGCTTTCAATAGCAGGGATAAGCGTTGGATGCGGGTTCAGCGTCCAGTGTTTACAGATTTTGCCTTTCAGACCGAGCTGTTCGCCGTAGGTTGGCAGCAGCAGTTCGATGGCGGCGGTGTTAAAGCCGATACCGTGGTTGAGCGATTGCACCTGGTGTTCAGCGTAGATGCCTTTAATCGCCATCATCGCCATCAGGATGTGTTCTTGCTTGATAAGACGCGGGTCGCGGGTAAACAGCGGTTCGATAAAGAACGGCTTGTCGTCGACCACCACGTAATCAATCCACGAGCCTGGGATATCGACACGCGGTAAATCACATTCGTCATCAACCAGTTCGTTAACCTGAGCGATAACAATACCGTCGTGGAATGCAGCTGCTTCAACCAGTGCTGGCGTGTCTTCGGTGCTGGCGCCGGTATACAAGTTACCTTTGCGGTCAGCTTTAAAACCGGCAATCAGTGCCACGTTTGGCGCGAGATCCACATACAAACGGGAATAGAGTTCGATGTAGGTATGAATGGCACCAATCTCTAACTGACCGTCTTCAAGCAGCTGCGAAATACGCAGGCTCTGGGTGCCAGAGAAGGAGAAATCGAGCTTGCGAGCAATACCTTTTTCAAAAATATCAAGGTGTTCGCTGCGCCCGACGCTCGGCATAATCATATGCAGGTTGTGAACTTTTGATGGGTTTACTTCGGCCAACATGCGGGAAAGGAAATCCGCCTGTTTTTGGTTGTTCCCTTCAAGCACCACACGATCGCCTGGAGCGATCAGTTTTTCCAGCATATCGACAAGGCCTTCGGTTGGAAGCACCTTGCCCTGCACGTTGGTGGTAGCCATACGACGCTGCTTCTCAGTGCGGCGTGTGTTCCAGACTCGTGCTGGGGTTTGCCCGGACAACATATTTAACCTCCTGATTCAGCCAATCATTTTGATTTGCTTTAGTCTGGTTAAATTGTGCGCCTCACTGGTTCGACCATCAATTAAGCTCAGGGGCCAATCATTAGCCTTAGAGTAATAATGGATATTCTGTTTTGTGACGAAGGTGGAAGGCGGGGAAAGGGAATGTGGGCTAGCTGACCAACAAAAATCATAATTACGAGACATGCCGCAAGGTGAAGTACTGGCGGTTGGGCGATTAGGGGAAGTTTGTAGAATGTCCGAAGTGACAGTGTGATGGACGCCACACACAACCCTCAATATTAGCTCTTGAGCTAACTTAGCTTTTATACTAACTTGCAGTTCATGGAGAAGCCGTATGTTCACTGTGATTATTCACACTGAGGCGGAAAAGGAATTGAAAGCGTTGCCCACTCCTGTCCAGGCCAAAATGACCAGACTGTTAAAGAAACTTGAAATTAGCCCCTGGTTACTCAGAGAGCCAGATAGCAAGTATTTAGGCGACGGATTATTCGAGATTCGAACGATGGGGACTGACATTGCCCGAGGACTTTGGGTTTATCAAAAAGGGGAACACATTTTTCTGTTGCGCATCTTTATCAAAAAGTCGCAAAAGACACCATCAGGTGAACTTAATCTGGCCTTTCATCGACTGGAGGAAATGAAGAATGAAACATAAAACGCTTGAGCAGGTTCATACAAACCTGATGAAAGACCCTGAATACCGTGCGGCCTATGAAGGCGAAGAAGAACTGGAAAGCCTTCAGGCAACATTGCAAAACTGGAGGATTGAAGCAGGCCTTACTTCTGCACAAGTTGCTGAGCGAATGGGAATAAAACCCCCAACGGTTTCGCGCATGGAAAAAAATGCCACTAAAATGAGCTATGAAACATTAATGCGTTATGCCCGCGCATGCGGAGTTAATTTTAAACTCCAGCAAATCTGAAAGTCTCGATTGGTGGACTTAAACATCCCCCCTTCCCACAAACAGAAAGAGGGGTTTAGCACACAGCTATTAGGATTTAGCTGGGCGAGCGGTGATTTTAATTGAATCGGTATAAGTCACGCGCACGCTTTGGTTCACTTTCAGATCTTTCAATTTCGCCTGAACTTTAGGGTCTTCAACGGTTACCGTTTTTTCCTGACCTTTTGGTCCTACGAAGGTGATTTCATTCTTTTTCAGATCGATGTGTTTAATTTTCAGCTGAACGTTAACCTGGCGGAAGGCTTCGTGCTCAGGTGAACCACTGGTCGCTTTTTCCATACCTTTGGTGGTTGAAGCCGTAGGTGCGGCTTTATCAACGTTGGTATCAAAAGCGATAGCAACGGAACGCGTCACGGTGGTATCAACGGTGTCGCCCGCTTTCAAATTGGCCAACGTACCGGCTTCTTCAGGAACATTAAGGGAAACTTTGTTCCCTTGCTCACCCTCAAGCACCACAACATGATTTTTTTGATCAACTGATACAATTTTCGCGGAGAAATGGTCGGCCTGGAAATCGCCCGCAACCGGCAGGACTGTAGCATTAGCGGAAAAAACACTGAAAGCCAGCAGCGAAACAGTAGCAGCACCTTTGATAAAGGTTTGAATCGGTTTCATAAATCAGATGTCCTTATAAGATAAGCGAATATTTTTGGCCCTGTGGGCAGGGCCAGTATGAGCTTAGCGGTATTTCTTATGGTAGGCATTGCGAGTGGTTTTAAATTCTTCGGCAGCCGCCTGCGCTTCCTTAACTTTGCCTTCGTTTGCCAGTTTCAGCGCGCCGTCAATTTGGCCGACCAGCAGATCCAGGCCGTGGCGATAATCTTTCATCTCCGCGCTGTCTGAGGCTTTGTTTTCAAGTTTAGGTGGGGTGCCTTTTTGCGCATCTAATGCTGCCGCGCGCATATTGTTAAGCGAGGTTTTTAACTCCGCCGCGTTATCGGTCTTCAACACGGTTTTGTAGTTTTCAGCGATGGTATCCATATCATCGCCAACATCTTTCGCCATTACAGCGCCAGTAAATAACACGGACGATACTGCCAACATTGCAATTAATTGCTTACGCATTGACTCACCTTTTTTATTAGAAAGGCGCGGCAGGACGCGCCTCTTACGGTTTCTATTGGCCGGCGATTTTCATCTCCGGCAACAGCACTGAACCACATTGAATATTACTGCGCTTCTCAATATCGCTACCTACTGTAACAATTTCTCGCCACATATCTTTAAGATTTCCGGCAATAGTGATTTCGCTCACCGGATATTGAATCTCGCCGTTCTCGACCCAGAAACCAGACGCACCACGAGAATAGTCGCCGGTAATGCCACTCACGCCCTGGCCCATCAGCTCAGTCACGACCAGCCCGGTGCCCATTTCTTTCAGCATACCGTCGAAATCCAGGCCGCGCCCTTCAATGCGCCAGTTATGGATGCCGCCCGCATGGCCGGTGCTTTTCAGTCCCAGTTTGCGTGCAGAATAGTTGGTCAGCAGCCACTGTTGCAGGATGCCGTCTTTGATGATATCACGGCGTTCTGTGCGTACACCTTCGCTATCGAACGGCGTGGAAGCCAGCCCTTTAAGCAAATGCGGATGCTCTTCAATGGTCAGCCATTCCGGCAAAACTTGTTTGCCTAAATAATCCAGCAGGAAGGTCGATTTACGGTAAACCGAGCCACCCGCAATCGCGCCCACTAAATGCCCGAACAGGCCAGTTGCGGCTTCGGCGGCAAAGATAACTGGTGCTTTCATGGTGGAAAGCTTACGCGGAGAAAGGCGCGCCAACGTGCGGCGTGCGCACTCAGCACCAACAGATTCCGGGCTGTCGAGGTCTTCCATCGCACGACCAATGGTATAGGCGTAATCACGCTCCATCTCACCGTTAACTTCTGCGATAACACAGCTAGAAAGCGAATGGCGCGTGGAGCAATAGCTTTGCAGCATGCCGTGGCTATTGCCGAAAACTTTGATGCCGTAGTGGCTGTTAAAGCTGCCGCCTTCGGTGTTGTTGATGCGCTTATCGACGTTCAGCGAGGCGTTTTCCGCACGCGCTGCCAGTTCAATAGCGCGGTCGGCGTCCATTTCGGTCGGGTGGAACAAGTCCAGATCTGGCGCTTCGAAAGCCAGCAACTCTTTTTCGGCCACACCGGCAAACGGGTCTGGAGAGGTGTAACGGGCAATATCCAGTGCTGCCTGCACGGTACGCGCTACGGCATCCGGGCTAAGATCGGTTGTGGACGCGCTGCCTTTACGGTTTTGATGATAAACGGTGATGCCAAGCGCACCATCGCTGTTGAATTCGACGTTTTCCACCTCACCGTATCGGGTGCTTACGCTGATACCAGTGGTTTTACTGACGGCGACTTCTGCGCCGTCGGACTGAGCGGAAGCCAATTCCAGCGCCTGAGATACCGCTTGTTCCAGAACCTGACGTTGTTGTGCTACTTGCGTGTTTACTTTCATCGCTACTGCCATAATGTAAGGTGAGTGAATTAAGTCTAACCCAGAACAGAACAATTTCGCAGTGAACAGGCTTTACTGGTAGAATTAGCCACTTTTTTTAAGGAGCCTAATATGACTAAGCAGCCCGATGACTGGCTCGACGACGTCCCAGATGACGAAAATGAAGACGAAGATGATGAGATTATCTGGGTCAGTAAAAGCGAAATTAAGCGTGATGCCGAGGAATTAAAACGCCTCGGTATGGAGCTGATGGAGTTGGGCAAGAACGCGCTCGACAAAATCCCTCTGGATGAAGATTTGCGTGCCGCGATTGATCTTGCTCAGAAAATCAAAAAAGAAGGCCGTCGCCGCCAGGTTCAGTTGATTGGCAAAATGATGCGTTCGCGCGATATGGACCCGATCCGTGTGGCGTTGGACAAGCTGAAAAACCGTCACAACCAGCAAGTTGCGCTGTTCCATAAACTGGAAGCATTGCGTGACCGCCTGGTTGAAGAAGGTGATGATGCGATGACCGAAGTGTTAAGACTTTACCCGGAAGCTGACCGTCAGCAACTGCGCGTACTGATCCGTAACGCTCAAAAAGAAAAGGCAGCCAATAAGCCGCCAAAATCTTACCGCCAGATTTTCTCTTATCTGCGCGAACTGGCCGAAAGCCAGGGCTAAGAAACTAAAGTGGCTGAATGAATTTTGCCACCCATAAAAAAACCCGCAAATGCGGGTTTTTTTATTACTGTTTTTCAGCTTTCTTCGCCAGCGCATCCAGCAATTTCTGATGAATCCCGCCGAAACCACCGTTGCTCATTACCAGAATGTGGTCGCCTGGCTGGGCAGTTTTCACCACCATATCCACCAGAGTATCGACATCTGCACTCCAGTGCGCAGGCTGAATACAGGCTTCTGCGACTTCCACCACTTGCCACGGAATATGTGGCGGCTGGAGCAAGAACACTTCGTCTGCACGACCTAACGATGGCGCAAGGTCATCTTTACTCAGGCCCATTTTCATGGTGTTGGAACGAGGCTCAAGCACCGCCAGAATACGCGCCGTGCCGCCCACTTTGCCGCGTAATGCCGCAAGCGTTGCCAGAATCGCCGTCGGGTGATGCGCAAAATCGTCATACACCGTCACGCCATTTTCTTCGCCACGCAATTCAAGGCGACGACGCGCATTCACAAAACTATCCAACGCTTTAGCCGCGTCAGCTGGCGTCACACCCACATGGCGCGCGGCGGCAATCGCCATCAAACCATTATGCATGTTATGTTCGCCCACCAACTGCCAGTGCACTTCGCCGACACGTTCGCCATCCAGATACACTTCCCAGTTGGACGCGTCCGGATTCAGTTTCTTCGCCTGCCAGTGACCTTGTTCGCCCACCAGCTCTTGCTCACTCCAGCAACCCATCGCCAGCGTTTGCTTAATGTTGGTATCGCTTTCAGGCCAGATGATTTTCCCCTGACCCGGCACGATACGCACCAGATGGTGGAACTGTTTCTGAATCGCTTTCAGGTCGTCAAAAATGTCCGCATGGTCGAACTCAAGGTTATTGAGGATCAATGTGCGCGGGCAGTAATGCACGAATTTGGAACGCTTGTCGAAGAACGCACAATCGTATTCATCGGCTTCAATCACGAAGAAAGGGCTATCGCCCAGACGTGCAGAAACATCGAAGTTCCCCGGTACGCCGCCAATCACAAAGCCAGGTTTGTAGCCACAGGCTTCCAGAATCCATGTCGCCATACCCGCAGTAGTGGTTTTACCGTGCGTTCCCGCAACGGCAATCACCCAACGGTCACGCAGTACGAAATCGTGTAGCCATTGCGGGCCAGACATATAAGGAATGCTTTTCTCGAGAACGGTTTCAACACATGGATTTCCACGCGTCATCGCGTTACCGATAATAACCAGGTCCGGTTGTGGTTCGAGCTGGCTCGGATCATAGCCCTGAATTAATTCAATACCTTGCTCTTCAAGCAAAGTGCTCATTGGTGGGTAGACGTTGGCGTCCGAGCCTGTCACCTCATGGCCGAGTGAACGTGCCAGCATAGCCAGGCCGCCCATAAACGTGCCGCAAATACCCAAAATATGAATGCGCATAAAAACCATCCTTTCATTATTTGGCGCACATTCTAACCGTATGTGAGGTGGTGGCAAATCGCATTTAAGTTAATTCCGTATTTTGCTGGCGCGATTCACCTGTACGCTACTATTTGAATCTTTGTTAGGATTGTTGCATTCGTTTTATTTAACTGACTGATGCAGGGAAAGTGTTATGAAAACGTTAGGTGAATTTATTGTCGAAAAGCAGCACGAGTTCTCCCACGCAACCGGTGAACTGACTGCCTTGCTGTCGGCGATAAAGCTCGGCGCAAAGATCATCCACCGCGACATCAACAAAGCGGGTCTGGTTGATATTCTGGGTGCCAGCGGAGCTGAAAACGTTCAGGGCGAAGTGCAGCAAAAACTCGACCTGTTCGCGAACGAAAAACTGAAAGCCGCATTGAAAGCCCGAGGGATTGTGGCGGGTGTGGCTTCCGAAGAAGAATATGACATCGTTGTTTTCGAAGGCGCGGAACATGCCAAGTATGTTGTATTGATGGACCCGCTCGACGGCTCATCAAACATCGATGTGAACGTGTCAGTAGGAACAATTTTCTCTATCTATCGCCGTATTACGCCGGTCGGCACACCAGTCACTGAAGCTGATTTCCTTCAGCCAGGCAACCGCCAGGTCGCCGCCGGTTATGTGGTTTACGGTTCCTCAACCATGCTGGTTTACACCACCGGTTGTGGCGTTCACGCCTTCACCTACGACCCTTCCCTTGGCGTTTTCTGCCTGTGCCAGGAGCGCATGCGCTTCCCGGAAATTGGCAGCACCTATTCCATCAACGAAGGGAACTACATCCGTTTCCCACAGGGTGTGAAAAAGTACATTAAGTTCTGCCAGGAAGAAGATTCAAATACTCAGCGCCCGTACACCTCACGCTACATCGGTTCGCTGGTGGCAGATTTCCACCGTAACCTGCTGAAAGGCGGTATTTATCTCTACCCAAGCACCGCCAGCCACCCGCAAGGGAAACTGCGTTTGCTGTATGAAGGCAATCCGATGGCGTTCCTTGCGGAACAAGCCGGCGGCAAAGCCAGCGACGGTAAAGAACGTATTCTGGATATCATCCCGGAAACCCTGCATCAGCGCCGCCCGTTCTTCGTGGGCAACGAACACATGGTTGATGATGTAGAACGTTTTATTCGTGAGTACCCGGACGCTTAATTCGTTTTAATTTACCCCCTCACCCCGGCCCTCTCCCCCAGGAGAGGGAGAATACCGAGCAATCCCCTCTCCCGGGGAGAGGGTTAGGGTGAGGGCGCGTGAATCAACACCTGAACGTCGCCATTGCCGCCACCAAATGCTGTGACTGCTCTTCAAGCGAACGCGTAGCCGCTGTTGATTCCTGAACCAGCGCCGCATTTTGCTGCGCTGCTTCATCCATCTGGCTGACCGCGATATTCACCTGCTCGATACCATAACTTTGTTCGTTAGACGCATTGGCGATTTCACTGACCAGCCGGGTCATACGCATCACTTCTTCGGCGATTTCATCCATGGTTTCCCCGGCTTGTTGCGCCAGTTCACGGCCTTCGCCAACGTGGTTTTGCGAGTCAGAAATCAAGGTGCGGATCTCTTTTGCTGCATCAGCACTGCGGCTTGCCAGGGTACGTACTTCGCCCGCCACCACCGCAAACCCGCGCCCTTGCTCACCTGCACGCGCCGCTTCTACCGAGGCGTTAAGCGCCAGAATATTGGTCTGGAAGGCGATACCGTCGATAACGCTGAGGATGTCGGCAATACGATCGGAACTGCTGGAGATATCACGCATTTTCTCAATCACATAGCACACCATTTCGCTGCCACGATCGGCGGTATCAGAGACATCTTTCGCCAGCTTGTGTGCCTGCTCCGCGTTATCGGCGTTCTGTTTCACAGTCGCGGTGATCTGCTCCATGCTGGCGGCGGTTTGCTCAAGTGACGTGGCAGTGGATTCAGTCCGTTGAGCCAGATTCTGGTTACCCGCCGCCAGTTCGCGGCTGCCGGTGTCAATTTGCGAGCTGGCATCACGCACGCGGCTGACCGATTCCATCAGCGAATCACGCATTACCGTAATCGCGGCTGCCAGCCGACCAAATTCATTATTCCCCGCCGTGGGCAGTTGCTGAGTTAAATCACCTTTGGCGACAAACTCCAGTTGCTCAATTGACTGATTCAGCGGTTTGAGCAGCAAATGACGCAGCGCCAGCCACACCAGCACGATAATTCCGGCGGTGAGCAATGCGGCGATAATAATTAGCGTAAGGACGATTTTCTTATGCAATTGCACCGCTTCAACTTCGCTATTGCCGCGCTGTTCGCCCCACTGCTGGAAAATCTCCACATCGGTATCAAACTTCTGCGATAGCGGGATCAGCGTGTGCTCAAGCAAATCGTAGTAATCATCGGGGTTTTGTTTGGTGAGTGCAGCCAGCATCGGATTAATGCCTTTTGCGAGATAGTCCGCATAACTTTGCGATAAGTTTTGAATCAGGCGGTTGCCCTCTTCGTCACCCACGCCGCTATCGATAAACTCTTTCAGCTTCTGCTGCGCCGCAGTGACGTCACTTGCGACGTAATCGGTAGATTTTGTTGCATCATCCAGCAAGCCAATTTCCATCTGTCGAACCGCCTGCCCGGCACCATTACGCGCGCGCAGCAAAGAGACATAACCATCAGACAAGCGCACCATCTGCTCGCCCTGTAGGCTGTTGATTTTCTGGAGTGAAGTTGAGCTTTGTTGCAGAGCGTAAATGCCCATGCCGCTGACAAATAACAACAGGAAGGTCATAACTGCCAACAGCGTCAGCAGCCCCGTGCGAATAGACAAATTTTTCAACATGCTCTTTTCCCGGTGACAGAACGATAGAAACGATTGAAGTGTTATCGACCATCACCGGGGAAACCTTAGGCAAAGCGATTTAACTTTGACCAGGCGTCACGTTAATGCGCTTCACTGGCGAGCTTTGGCGGTTTTCCCACAGCACCGTCAGGCCGCGCTGTAGGGCAATGAAAATAAACAG
>Ga0160449_1000945_pt1 | contig 15064 bp, 13 predicted proteins | sample HID1975I_E1MG_FD_108216 | JGI IMG/M metagenome (GOLD analysis project Ga0160449, IMG submission 108216) | Enriched soil microbial communities from UW Madison campus, WI, USA - HID1975I_E1 MG | ecosystem: Environmental > Terrestrial > Soil > Unclassified | place: USA: Madison, Wisconsin...
GGATTAGGAACAACAGGAGTAAAACCAACTTATTTGATTACAATAAAAATTCTTGAACAGATTTTTAATATAAAAGAACCAGTATAAATGAGTACAAAAGTACCCCACAATTCAGAAGATCAAGAGATTGATTTATCCCAGATTTCAAAAAAGATAAATACCTTTTTTGAGTCTGGTAAAACATCTGTATTTAATGGAATTCAGTTTTTCGTCCGAAATTGGATTATTGTTTTAATATTAATTGTGGCTGGGTTTGGTCTAGGTGTTTTTTTGGATAAAACTCAAAAGAGTTATGAACACCAAATTATTGTAACGCCTAATTTTGGAAGCACCGATTATTTATATTCAAAAATCGATTTAATAGATTCAAAAATTAAAGAAAATGACACTTTGTTTTTGAAAAATGTGGTAGGAATTCAACAGCCAAAAAATCTGAAATCTATAGAAATAAAACCTATTGCCGATGTTTATAATTTTATTCAAAACAAACCTGAAAACTTTGAATTAATAAAATTGATGGCTGAAGATGGTGATATTAATAAGGTTCTTCAGGAAAATATAACGAGTAAAAATTATACTTTTCAGACCATAATTTTAGGAACAAAAAGTAAAATATCTGAGGATAAAATTGTTAAACCACTTTTAAAATACTTTAATACTTCTGATCATTACAATAAAATACAAAAAGAAATGTATCGAAATGTTCAGTTAAAAATGAGAAAAAACGATACAATTATTAAACAAATAGATGGTGTTTTAAATAATTTTTCTAAATCTTCAAATACTAATTATAAGAGTGATAAACTTGTTTATTACAATGAAAATACACAGTTGAATGACATCATTAAAACAAAAGACGCTTTAATTAACGAACAAGCAATTCATCAAATAGAGTTAATTACATTTGATAAAATTGTTAAAGAAAGTAGTATTACTGCCAATATAGAATCTCAAAAAATTATTGGGAAATATTTAAAATTTGTATTACCATTATTATTTATACTATTCTTTATCTTTTATCGATTTTTTATTGCTTTTTATAAAAGACAAAAGCACCTGAGCGCCTCTTAAAAATTTTAAAATATTAATGTGAAATACTATTCAATAGTAAAAAGATATATTTTTGCGCAAAAAAGATTCAATGAAAATAAAATTTATATTATCAGTTTTAATTTGCGGACTTCTTTTCAGTTCGTGTAAAGAAGAAAAAGTAATTAAAGAGAAGAAAAATTTTACTGTCATTATTGAAGGTGTATTTGAAAAAAACGACAAAATTCAAGTTTTTTATTTAATAGCAGGCGATGTTTGGAAAGATGCAAATTCGGTTTCACAACCCGTTTATGCTTCAAAGGAAATGCAGAAAATTGTAGTCGATTTTCCAGAAAAAGTTGTTCCAGAAAACATTAGAGTTGATTTAGGTTTTAATCCAACGCAAACAAATGTTACTATAAAAAACATTTCAGTAAAATATAAATCAAAAGAAATAAATGGTGATTTTGAGAAATATACAAAGTACTTTTACCCTAATGAATTCGTGACTTGGGATCCAAATTATTTTGGTTATAAATTAAATGTCATTAATGATAAATATGATCCATTTTTAATGGGTAATGATGAACTTGCTATTCAGTTAGTAAAAATTACTGAATAACAAAAAACTACTTCAAATCTTGAGGTAGTTTTTTGTTTTTGGTTATATCTTTTTAGGCTAATGAATTTAAAGAAGATTGAATTTAAAGAAGTTCGAAATTATGTAATTTTCGGATCAGGTCAGTTTGTTAATTTATTAGCTCCTTTACTGGTTGCTCCTTATGTGATATCAGTTTGTGGAATTGAAGAATGGGGAAAAATAGGTGCTGCAACATCTGTTTTTATATTACTAGAAATATTTATAGACTTTGGTTCTAAACTTTTAGGAGTAAAAGAAATTAGTTCTAATAAAGAAAACAAGAATCGCATAGCCGAATATCTAAATGTTACTTATGCATTTCGTTTTATCGTACTGCTATTTATTATTTTCTGCCTTTTTTTAGTTTTATTTTTAGTACCCAATTTAGATTTCAAACTATATTTTCTAGGATCATCATTATTAATATCACAGTTTTTCAATCCAATTTGGTTTTATATAGGAGTTGAAAATTTTAAAAGGATTAATAAAGTAATAATTTTTTCGAAAGCAATCTATATCCTTTCGGTTTATTTGGTTGTTAATCAAAAATCAGATTATATATATGTAATTTTTTTATTAGGATTAGCTAATACAGTTGTTTATTCCTTTTATTACTTAAAGATTTTTAAAGAATATAAAATGTCTTTATTCTCTGTTTCTAAAAATAGATTAATTAATAATATAAAAAGAGAATACCCGATAATAGTTTCTAATTTATCAATAGCAGTTTACACTAATTTTCCAATTTTGATTGTAAAATATATCCTGGGAGATTTTTATGCTGGAATTTACAAGATTGGAGATATGTTTTTAAGTATTTTGAGAAGTTATTTGACTGTCTTTTTTAATGTAAGCTTTCCTAGATTTTGCAATATTTACTTTGAAAATAAAAAAGAAGCGATTTCCCATTTAAAGAAAATAAATATAGCTAATATTATCTTTTTAGCGCTTATAGTCGTTACTTTATATGTTATATCGTTTTTCTTTATTAATGAATTTGGCTTAGATAAAAAACTGCTAAACTCGCTTTTGTTTTGTACAAACTTTTTATTTGTTTCGTTGATAGTTGCATTAAACATACCATTCTATCAAATGTTGATATTAAAAAACCATCAAAACAAAATCGCTAGAATATCGTTTTTCGGCTCTTTATTAATGTTTGTAAGCTGTTATTTTCTATCAAAAAATTTCAATTTGCAAGGAAGCATAATTTCGATATATATTGTTGAAATATTTATAACTACATCTATTATTCTATCTAGTTTATCACTTTTTAAAAAAAATGATTAAGAAAACAGAATTTACCGATAATTTAAATATGACTCATTTGGATCGTAAGGTTTATATCGTTATTCTAAATCATAAAGGATCTTATGATACAACAGAATGTTTAGAAAGTATTTTACAGCTAAATTATTTCAATTATCAAGTTATAGTTATAGACAATAGTGAAACAGATTTACCATTTCAAATCTTAATAGATTGGGCATCATTAAAAAAAATTAAATTTGATAATACAATTGAAAAGAACTTAGATCTTTCAATAAATAAAAGCCAGATTGTCTTTGTAAAAGCCGAAAAAAATAAAGGATTTGCAGCGGGTAATAATATTGCTCTGAATGCCATTTTAAACACCAAAGAATTAGATTCTTACATTTGGTTATTAAATAATGATACCGTAGTAGATAAAGAATCATTAAAAGAGCAAATTTCGTATTTAGAAAGAAATGAAAATTCTAAAATCGGTATTTTAGGAAGTAAACTAATCTACTATTACAAAAAAGATACATTGCAAGCTGTTGGTGGAAAGTTTAATAAAAAATTTTACATCTCAAGTCATATTGGAGAGGGAGAATCTATAGATAAATTAAAATCTGAATTTGATAAAATTGATTATGTAATAGGAGCATCGATGTTTGTTACCTATAAATTTTTAGCTGATGTAGGTGTTTTGTGCGAAGATTTTTTTCTTTTCTACGAAGAATTAGACTGGGCTTATAGAGCAAAAAAGAAAGGCTGGTCTTTAGATTCATGTTTAGAATCTCTAGTTTTTCATAAAGAAGGAGCAACTATAGGTTCTTCTTATAATTCAAACCAAAAGTCTTTATTTTCTGAAATAAATGTATTTAAAAGCAGAAAGATTTTTGTCGAAAAATATTATAACCTCGGATTCAAATTTTATATATCAAGCTTATTATTGATTTTAAATAGAGTTAGAAAAGGAAAATTTAAACTTGGACTAGAACTGTTAAAGATTACTTTTTACAAATGAAAATTAAGATAAAAACATTACTATTTTTTGTAGTTCTTCTATTAGCACTCTATCAAGATTTTCCTTTGGTCAATATCTTCGGAGAAATAGCACGTTCACCTATTATATTCTTAACACTTCCAATGTTAATCTATATACTAATGCATCAAAAACTAATACTTTCAAAATACACAAGGTATTTTATGTATTATATCTTGTATGCGCTTATAATATCCTTAATATTTATTCCAATTGTTTATTATCTCAATGGTTCGTTTTTAATTATAAAAGAAAACATAATTTTAAAGGCTATAAAATTATTTGTATACCCGCTTTCAATATTGATTTTTTATCAGTTTGTTTACATGCTTTTTAGCTCAGGTAAAAACAGCTTTGATTATTTTTTTAATGCTCTTTTCACGCTTCAAATACTCTTAGCAGTTTACTTGTTTTTTGAAGTAATTTTTTTAAAAAAAGAAACAATTTTTGCTTCTTTCCTGCATTCAGACAATTTGAAATATTACAGAGTGAGACTATTAACTCTAGAAGAAAGCTGGATTGGTACAGTACTAACCACCTTTATTTTTATTCCCATTTTTCTAGCAAATTATTTAAAAAAGCCCAAAAAAATAAAGCAAAAAATATATGCTTTATCAACCTTTATATTTCTTTATTATACATTTTTTAGTGAGTCAAAAGGATATCTTTTATTAATAGTAGTTTCTGTTTTGCCAATGGCAATTCAGTATATGTATAGTCATAAGAAACTTAGAAAAGTTTTATTTGTTGGATCTCCAATAATTCTCATAATTGCTGTTTTTGTAGTTATGATTTTACAAAAAAACATTGATGACCAGCTTCATACAAGTATAACCTTTGGTACACGATTGACATCATACTTAGCTTCGCTCAAAGTTTTTATTACCCATCCTTTTGGAGTAGGCTGGAGCGGGTTTATTTATTATTATCCGGAAGCCATTAGAGATATAATCAATACATCTTGGGTAAGTACATTAAATTTACAAGAAATAAAAGGGTATTTAACAACTACAAAAGCATTATCAACAAAGACTGATTTTTTTGACAATTTGATGTACGGCGGACTTGGGTTTATTGTTTTCTTTTACAATTTCTTCATTAAGAGATATTTCTTTTTCTCTAAGTTTCGTGATACAAATTTCTTTTTTATAAAAGCGCCTCTTTTATTTTGTATTCTAGCAGGACTAATTTATATTACTTTTTATATAAAATACGACGTATGGTTTTTAATGGCTTTTTTAGATGCTTTACAGAGTCAAATAAATAATAAAATTTCAAAAGAAAATGAAAATACTTATAGTAGCTAGTTTTTTTCCTTATCCGCCTCATTTTGGCGGTGCTTTTGATGTTTTAGAACGTATTAAAGGTATAAAGTCATTAGGACATGATATTGATTTAGTTTGCACATGTAAAGAATTTCCAGAAGAAAAAAATGTAGTTTTTTTAAAACAATTTATAAATGAACTTATAATCGTTCCTCGAAAAAACAAAATTATTAACTTATTTTCTGCTAAACCACTTCAAGTCATTTCAAGAAAATCACTTAAAAAAGTAGCATTAAAAAAGAATTATGATTATGCAATTTTAGAAGCCGAAAGTGTTGGAATTATACTTGAAAATAAATATTTAAAAGCTTCGCAAATAATTGTGCGAGTTCATAACAATGAATCAGATTACTTTTTTCAATTAGCTAAAAGCGCCAAAAAATATACAGAAAAACTATATTATTACCTTGAAGGAATAAAATACAAGAAGTATTCAAAAGCAATTTTTGAAAAAGCAGACCGACTTTGGTTTATTTCTAATGAAGAAATAAAAAATTGCGATATATTATTTAGAAATAAATCTATATACTTGCCAGCATCAGTAAATGAGGTTTTTGTAAAACAAGAATTATCTAATAAAACGGTTCTTTTTATAGGTGCTTTATTTATGCCAAATAATTTGGAAGCCATAATGTGGTATCTACAAAACGTTCATTCTTTAATCACAGAAAAAAATTATAAACTAATTATTGCTGGAAGTACAGGCGACAAAGAACCCATAATATTTGAAGATATTTTTAAAAAATATTCCAATGTTGAGGTTCTGTTAAATCAAAGTGATTTAAGCAGTTATTATTCACAATCGACAATTTTTATTAATCCGATGCTTCATGGAGCTGGAGTAAAAATAAAATCTATAAATGCAATTCAAAACGGTTTAATTCTAATTTCGTCTAAAATTGGTGTAGAAGGAACAGGATTGGTAAAAAATGAGATGTACTTTGAGGCAGACCTCCCGGAAGATTTTATAAATGCAATATTGAAAACATTTAGTATGGATATTGACACAAAACAAAAAATGGTAGATAATGCTCAGGATTTTTTAACCCAAAATAATTATTTATCTGTTTTGAAAAAAGAAATTCAAGATGAAAATTAATAAAATAGATTTATATAATTATTCGACGATTTTTCTGGGATCTTTTCCAATTCTTGGGTTAAAGAAAAGTGTTTTAGCAATTATTTTATGGGCTGTTTTTTCATTAATAATAATGATTTCTGAGAAAAGCTATAAAACGATTCAGAAAAAAGATAAGATTAATTTACTGGTTTTAACAAGTTATTATTTAGCATTTGTAGTCAGTTTTTTATTCATTGAAGACAAGAAACTTGCCACAAGATTTTTAGAAAAAAACGTTGCCTTTTTGATTTTCCCATTATTTATAATTGTAAATAAAAATTTTATTTACGGCAGCACATTACGAAAATCCATTAATATTTTTATTATTTCAAATATAATTTTAGCGTCTTATATTTGGATTGTAATTCTATCAAATGGTTATGAAAAGGTAATGAATTCTGATACTTATTACAATCCAATTATCAGGAATTTTTTTAGCGATATATCCGAAATTCATTTACCATACTTAGGAATTTTGTTTGTATTTTCCAGCTTAGTGCTCTTAAATGATCTATTGAGTAATCGAATAAAATTCAAATATGTTTTCATTTTTAGATCTTTAGGAATAGCATCACTTATTTTTTCAGTTATTACTTATGCGGCAAGATTAGCGCTCGTTTTATTTCTTGTATTATCAATTTTTTTAGTTTTAAAAAAAACACCAAAAGTCTGGATTAAGATTGGTTTTATAATATTTCTTGCATCCTCTATTTTTTTGATCTTTGTTATACCTTCTTCCAAAAAAAGAATAGATGAAATACGAAATACAAAACTCATATTACCAAACCAAGATCAAAAATCAGAAGAGGTTAACTTCAGATATGGTATTTACAATTGTGTAAGTATTATTTTAAAGGAAAATTGGATATTAGGAGTCGGACCAGGAAATGTTCAAAAAAAACTAGACAACTGTTACTCAAGTTATACCTATAAAAATTATGATGATTATTCAAAAATAGAATATAATTCACACAATCAGTATTTAGATATTTGGCTTAAATATGGTATATTTGGCTTAATTCTGTTTTTAGTTTTCTTACTTTGGGGCACTAAAAATATAGATTTACTATACGGTATTTTTATATTTATAATTATGGCAGCAATGTTGACAGAAAATATATTTGACAGACAAGTTGGTGTTGTCTTCTTTACTTTTTTTAATTCACTTTTTTTTATTAACCGAATAGATCATTTTGAAAAAAGCCCTAATTAGCGATTGGTATTATGTAAATGGAGGAGCCGAAAAAGTGATTCATTCTATCAATTCAATTTGGAATGATTTTGATCATTTTGCGCTAATTGATTTTTTGAATGAAGAAGACCGTAAGTTTATTTTAAATGGAAAAAAAGCTAAAACCAGCTTTATTCAAAAACTTCCGACTGTTAAAAAAAACCATCGCAAATTTTTACAGCTTTTTCCCATTGCAATAGAACAATTTGATTTAACTGATTACGATTTAATAATCAGTTCTTCTTCAGCTGTTGCAAAAGGAATTAAAGTCAATAAAAACCAGCTGCACATTTGTTATTGTCATTCGCCAATGCGCTATGCGTGGGATTTAAGAGAGCAATATTTAAAAGACGCGGGATTAACCAAAGGATTAAAAGGATTTTATGCGAAATCAGTCTTAGATAAAATCCAAAAATGGGATCTTTCAAATTCAGAAAATGTAGATTATTTTATAGCTAATTCTAAGCATATTGCGCAAAGAATAAAAAAGACCTACAATAAAGATTCTGTTGTAATTTATCCGCCTGTTGATGTTGATTTTTTTAGTTTAGAAGAAACAAAAGAAGATTATTATTTAACAGCTTCACGAATGGTAGCATATAAAAAAACGCAGCTTATCGTAGAAGCCTTTAATGAATTGCCTCATTTAAAACTGATCGTTGCAGGAGAAGGACCAGAATTAGAAAAACTTCAAAAAATAGCCAAAAGCAATATAGAATTTGTTGGCTATGTCGAAAACAAGAAGCTTAGAAGTTTAATGCAAAAAGCAAAAGCATTTGTTTTTGCTGCAGAAGAAGATTTTGGAATAATTCCCGTTGAAGCACAAGCTTGTGGAACTCCAGTTATTGCTTTGTCAAAAGGGGGAACTCTGGAAACCGTTGTTGATAATGACACAGGGATTTTCTTTGACGAACAGTCGTCTGAAAAAATCAAGGAGGCAGTAATTAATTTCGGCTCCAAAAAATTTGATCCAAAAATAATACGAGAGCATGCCGTTTTATTTTCAAAAAAACGATTTGAAAAAGAAATAAAAGAATTTGTAGAAGCAAAATTTAAAGCACATCAAGAGTCTTTAAAATAAGATAAATCGGAAATATAACTGAAAAATAATTTCCAAATCAGTTACATTTGCGCAGAATAAAGAATTATCATGAAAAGAATACTTATCACCGGAGCTGCAGGATTTCTAGGATCACATTTATGTGACAGATTTATCAAAGAAGGATATTTTGTTATTGGGATGGATAATTTAATTACTGGAGATCTTAAAAATATCGAACACTTATTCAAGTTAGAAAACTTTGAGTTTTATCATCATGATATTACCAAGTTTGTTCATGTTCCAGGTGATTTAGATTATATTTTGCATTTTGCTTCGCCGGCAAGTCCGATCGATTATTTAAAAATTCCAATTCAGACTTTAAAAGTAGGATCTCTTGGAACGCATAATTTATTAGGATTAGCACGAGTAAAAAAAGCGCGAATTTTAATTGCTTCAACATCTGAAGTTTATGGAGATCCACTGGTTCATCCGCAGACCGAAGAATATTACGGAAACGTAAATACAATTGGGCCGCGTGGCGTTTATGACGAAGCAAAACGTTTCCAGGAATCTATAACAATGGCATATCATACTTTTCACGGAGTAGAAACCAGAATCGTGCGTATTTTTAATACTTATGGACCAAGAATGCGATTAAACGATGGACGCGTAATTCCAGCCTTCATCGGTCAGGCTTTACGTGGTGAGGATTTAACGATTTTTGGCGATGGTTCACAAACGCGTTCCTTCTGTTATGTAGACGACCAAGTTGAAGGTATTTTTAGATTATTACATTCAGATTATGTATATCCGGTAAATATTGGAAATCCAGATGAAATCACGATTAAAGATTTTGCCGAGGAAATCATTAAATTGACGGGAACAAACCAGAAAGTAGTATATCATCCATTACCAATAAATGATCCACTACAACGTCAGCCAGATACGACAAAGGCAAAAGAATTATTAGGATGGGAAGCAAAAGTAAGTCGTTCTGAAGGAATGAAAATCACTTACGATTATTTCAGGTCACTTTCGAAAGAAGAACTTTCAAAAGAAGAACACAAAGATTTTTCGAGTTATATAAAATAAAAAAAGAGGAAATATTCTTAAAAAATATTTCCCCTTTTCATTTATAATAGTTTGCTTAAAAAGCATCATTCTCAATTAGATTTTTCATTTGCTGATCCAGATTAAAATTGCTTTTTGCATGCAGAAAAATTGTCTTTTTCATGCTTTGAATTTTATCTTTTCCAGTTTCTGAAATCTTTTGCAAAGCAACGTTTAAACCTTTAAAATCTTCAACAGGAACAACCCAGCCTAAATTATTTTCCTCGACAATTGATTCTCCTTCACCGCCTCCAAAATAAAGAATAGGAAATCCTAAAGCGCTGTATTCAAATATTTTTGAAGGAACAGAACCGTAAATTCTTGTTTTTAGAGGAACAAGAGCAATGTCTAAACGCATCAGTTTTTCATGAAGGACATTCCGGTCTAACATTCCGTGAAAGATAATTTTCTGCATCGGATTCTCATTCATATAATTTACGATTTGGGCTTTCTCAGCACCATCTCCAAAAATATGCAATTCGACATTCAGGTTTTCTAAATTCAATTGTTGAATAAGCTCAAAAACGCCCTGAGCAACGCCTAACAATCCGGCATAAAACAATTTTATTGGTTCGTTAGAATTATCATTTTCAGGAATAACATTTTCTACAAAATGATCTGGATAATTGCGATATAAAAAGCATTTCTTTTCTGGAAAAATAGAATGAATATGATCAATAATTTCATGAGACTGACCAAAAATATGCGTTGCTTTTTTGTAAATAAAACGTTCTATAAAAAGAAGTATTTTATGCGAAATACTGTTTTTCTTCAAAACCTGAAGCTCAATAGCAGCAGTTGGCCAAAGATCTGAAACATTCAAAATTATTTTTTTCCTTTTGATCCAAAGAGCAAAAACAGAAACAAAAGACAACAGCAGCGGCGGTGATTGTACAATTACTTTTTTTGGTGTTTTAGCAAATAATAAATAAAAAAACAAAACACTTGAAAATGAAAATGTCGAAACAATTCTTTTAAAAATGTTAGAACTGTTGCTTGGATAAATCCAAAGACGTTTTAAAGTAATATTCTGAATTTTTTCTGTAACCGAAAATCTGCCCTTATATTCTGGAAAAAGTTCGCCTTTTGGATAATTTGGAAGTGGAGAAATCACCGAAACTTCATAACCGTTTTGGTTTAATTTCAAAGCCAATTGTTCAATTCGATTAGCAGCTGCACCTTTTTCAGGAGGATAATAATTGGATATAATTAAAATGTCGTTCATTATTTCTTCTCCAATAAAATTGAAACAATTCTCTCAGAAGCTTTTCCATCCCATAATTCTGGAATACCGCTTTTTCTGGCACCGTTTTGTAAAAATGAACCAAAAACTTTTTGCAGATTTTTTAAAGATGTTCCCACAATGGTATTAGAACCAATAGTTTCTGTTTCAGGTCTTTCAGTATTATCACGCATAGTAAAACATGGGATTCCAAGAACAGTTGTTTCTTCAGAAATTCCACCGCTGTCTGTAATAACGGCAAAACTGTTTTTAATTAAATACATGAAATTTAAATAACCTTGAGGCGAAACAAAAATGATGTTTTTAAACTCAATTTTGCTTTCACTCAAAATTGCCTGCGTTCTCGGGTGAATCGGAAAAATTATTTTTTTATCATTCACTAACAAATCAATTCCGTAAAGTAAATCAATAAGTGATGAAACTTCGTCAACATTTGCAGGACGATGCAACGTTAAAATGATATAGTTTTTCTCTTGTAATTGATGTTCCTTCCAAAAATCAGGCGCAGTAATTCTGCTGATATTTTGATATAAAGTATCGATCATCACATTTCCCACAAAATGAACATTTTCTGGATTGGAACCTAACTTTAATAAATTTTCTGAAGCTGATGTTGAGGTTGTAAAAAAGTAATCAGTAATACTATCCGTTAGCATTCTATTGATTTCTTCGGGCATTGTTAAGTCTCCAGAACGAATTCCGGCTTCGACATGTGCAACTTTTGTATTGCATTTTTTTGCCACGATAGAGCAGGCCATTGTTGAGTTTACATCGCCTACAACTAAAACCAAATCACACGGATTTTGAAGTAATTCTCTTTCGAAAGCAATCATAATTGCTGCCGTCTGTTCGGCCTGAGAACCGCTTTTTACTTCTAAATTAACATCTGGCTGCGGAATATTTAATTCCTCAAAAAAAGTATCACTTAAGTTTTTATCATAATGCTGACCTGTGTGAACCAAACGAAAAGAAACATCAAAACCCTCATTCTGCTTATTTTTTACAGCATTAATAATCGGGGCTATTTTTATGAAGTTTGGCCGTGCACCTGCAATAATGGTAATTTTCATAGATTCTTTCTAAAAACTTTCTTTGGCAAAAGTAAAGTTTAAATTGGATTCTAGATAGTTTGAAAGATTTTCTTCTAGTGTAGATGTGATTTTTTGGAGAATCTCGTAAATTAATCTAAATAAATGGAGGTACAATTTGTGACCTCCAATTATTTAATTTTTGGACTCTTTAAAATCACAATTTGTAATCTTAAAGAATGCTGTTCATTTTCAGTAAGTTTAAAGTTAAGTTTTTAAATCTTGAAGTCGCAATTTGCGACTTCAAGATTTAAAAACTTATTTTTTGTATCCTATTTTGACTCTTTCATTTTCATTTTCTTTTTTCTCCGTTAATTCATCTAAATAAGAAAAAACCAATTCAATATTTTTATCATGATTTTCTAACTTCTTCTGAATCTGAAGAATATCAACTTTAATTTCAGTTGTATCTAAAAGCATTTGTCTCACTTTCGTGAATATATGCATGATTTGAATATTGGTTTGAATTGCTTTGTCACTTTTTAGAACGCTAGATAGCATTAAAACGCCATGTTCAGTGAAAGCAAAAGGAAGATATTTTTGATATTTACCTCTTCCTTTCTCTAAGGTCACAAATTGTGATCTTAGAGAATCATATTCTGTTTTAATAAGTTCAAACATGAAATCTTCTGGAAATCTCGATAAGTTCCTTTTAACGGATTGTTTTAAAACTTTAGTTTCTATTCCATAAAGTAAAGCCAAATCACGATCCAGCATCACTTTTTGTCCGCGGATAAAATATATTTTATTAGAAATTGTTTCTTCAGAAAGTAAAGATTGATCGTCCATGAGTTTTTAAATAAAAAAACAAATGTAAGATTTTATTTATATTATAAATACGATTTAAATTGTTTTAGCTTCCCGCGATTGGTTCTTTCTAAAACCGTTTTTCGGGTAAAAGTGAAGTTTAAATTGGGTTCTAAATATAAATCAATCGCATCTTTTATTTTTTGAATTTTTGCCGAATCCAATTCTTTTTCAGCAACATATTCAATTTCAAAAGTATCTAAATGAGTTTGTTTGATAATAAATTCCTTTACATTTCCATCATCTTCAATAATGCTTTTGGTGACGTAATAAAAGGTTAAGCCTGGAGATTTTTTACCGCTTGGTAAAATAGCAATGTCATTGGTTCTTCCAATTAATTTTTTTAAAATTGGTTTTTTGGGAGTACTTTTTTCATCAAGAATTCCGATGTCACCAATTTCATATCTGATAAAAGGATTTGCTTTGTTAAATAGTGAAGTAATGACAATGCGACCTTCTTCCCCGTAAGGGAGAACTTTATCATTTTCATCTAAAATTTCAACAAAAAGTGTTTCAGAATTTACCTGCCATTCTCCCTTAGAATTTTCAAAAGCAATCAAATCCAATTCTGAAGCTCCATATTCACTAATAATCGGAATTCCGAATTGTTTTTCCAGTAGTTTTTTATCCGTTTCAAAAAGCATTTCCGAAGTTACAAAACAAGCTTTTAAAGTTGGGCAGCCTTTGTTTAAAATGATATCTTTCTTTTCCAGATATTTCGCAAATAAAACAATCGAACTTGTATAACCATTGATGTAATCGAATTTTTTCGATTTAAATTTCTGCAGAAATTTTTCGAGAATCTCATCAGATAAATCAAAAACCGGAAATCGGAAACGATGTGTCATGAAATCCTTAATACGCTCTTTTTGATAGCCAATAAAATCCATCGGAATGCCATAAAAACGGGCTTGATAAGAATGATTAAAATCAATTCCAAACCATCCAAAACGCATCATAATTGAAGACCAGGTTAAAGCGTGCGAATATTTATCTTTGGCAAAAACAAAAGGCGTTCCACTTGATCCGGAAGTTTTGTTGAGGTAAATGTTTTTCTTTGAATAACCGTTTGAAAGTCTTTCTTCAAGGGGTTTTTGTAGATTTTGTTTATTTAAAATTGGTAGATCTTCCCAGTTTTGAATATTTGTATTTCCGACTAATTCCTTGTAAAAAGAATTATTTTTTAAATGAAAATCGACAATTTCCTTTTTTTTATTTTCAAGGAACAAAGCATATTCTTCTTCGGATAAATTCACTATTCGATCCAATTCTACTTTCGCTTTCTTTATCGGAAAGCCATTCAATCGAAGGGAAAGATCAAAAAGACGAATCATTTTAAGGAAAATTTTCATCAAAAATAATATTTACCAATTACTAACAGAGAAGAATCACGAACTTTTTAAGATTTAATTATTTTTTACGTTCAAAAGCAATTATTTTTGCACCACAACTAAATACAACAACACCATGACAATTTTACTATTGGGATCGGGCGGAAGGGAGCATGCATTTGCATGGAAAATGACTCAGAGTCCGCTTTGCGAAAAACTTTTTGTAGTACCTGGAAATGCAGGAACTGCTGCCATTGCTGAAAATGTGGCAATATCTGCGACAGATTTTGAAGCTGTAAAAGCTTTAGTACTTAAAGAAAATATAAGTTTAGTAGTCGTAGGACCTGAAGATCCATTGGTAAAAGGTATTTACGATTTTTTCAAAAACGACGAAAGTTTAAAACATATCCCAGTTATTGGACCATCAAAATTGGGCGCTCAATTAGAAGGAAGTAAAGAATTTGCAAAAGAATTCTTGATGAAACATAATATCCCAACTGCAGCTTATGATAGTTTTACTGCCGAAACGGTTGAAAAAGGATGTGAGTTTTTAGAAACCTTACAGCCTCCTTATGTTTTAAAAGCAGACGGATTAGCAGCCGGAAAAGGAGTTTTGATTATTCAGGATCTTGAAGAAGCAAAAACAGAATTACGCAACATGCTGGTTCATGCAAAATTTGGTACAGCAAGTTCAAAAGTGGTAATCGAAGAATTTTTGGACGGAATCGAATTAAGCTGTTTCGTTTTAACAGACGGAAAAAATTACAAAATTCTTCCAACGGCAAAAGATTACAAACGAATTGGAGAA
>Ga0160449_1000958_pt1 | contig 14975 bp, 11 predicted proteins | sample HID1975I_E1MG_FD_108216 | JGI IMG/M metagenome (GOLD analysis project Ga0160449, IMG submission 108216) | Enriched soil microbial communities from UW Madison campus, WI, USA - HID1975I_E1 MG | ecosystem: Environmental > Terrestrial > Soil > Unclassified | place: USA: Madison, Wisconsin...
TCAAAGCCGACGCCGACTACTTAGGTCCGCCACGGGTTTGAGACGTCTCCTCTTTCTGGTGCGCCCCGCAATACCGCCGCGGATCGCACCAAGGAGCAGGCCCCAACCTGCACCCTTCAATTCATAAACCATTCCCTCATGCGCGCCAGCAGGCTCTTGAAATTGCCGGTCTGGGCGGCGACCTTGCGGCCGCGCACACGCTGCATCCGTGCTTCCTGCAACAAGCCCATCACCGTCGAGAAGCGCGGATTACGCATCACGTCAGCCAGGCTGCCTTCATATTCGGGAACCGCCACGCGCACCGGCTTCAGGAACACGTCCTCGGCCAGTTCGATCATGCCGGGCAGTTGCGCCGACCCGCCGGTCAGGACCACGCCCGAGGCCAGCAAATCTTCGTAGCCCGAATCGCGCACCACCTGCTGCACCAACGTGAACAGTTCTTCGACGCGCGGCTCGATCACGGCGCCCAGCGCCTGGCGCTTCACTTGGCGCGGGCCACGGTCGCCCAGGCCCGGCACTTCCACGGACTCGTCCGGGCTGGCCAGCACCTGCTTGGCCACGCCGTAGCGCAGCTTGATTTCTTCAGCGTCCGGCGTCGGCGTGCGCAGCATCGCGGCGATGTCGTTGGTGATCTGGTCACCGGCAATCGGCAGCACCGCGGTGTGGCGGATCGCACCACCGGTGAAGATGGCGACGTCGGTCGTGCCGCCGCCGATATCCACCAGCACAACGCCCAGTTCTTTCTCGTCGGCGGTCAGCACGGCCAGGCTGGATGCCAGCGGTTGCAGGATCAGGTCTTGCACTTCCAGGCCGCAGCGGCGCACGCACTTGACGATGTTCTGCGCGGCGCTGACCGCGCCCGTCACGATGTGCACGCGCACTTCCAGGCGCAGGCCGCTCATGCCGATGGGTTCGCGGATGTCTTCCTGGCCGTCGACGATGAACTCCTGCGTCAGCACGTGCAGCACTTGCTGGTCGGTCGGGATGTTCACCGCCTTGGCGGTCTCGATGACGCGGGCAACGTCGGTGGCGGTGACTTCTTTGTCCTTCACAGCGACCATGCCGCTGGAATTGAAGCTGCGGATATGGCTGCCGGCAATGCCGGTATAGACGTCGCGAATCTTGCAATCTGCCATCAGCTCGGCTTCTTCAAGCGCGCGCTGAATGGAATTCACAGTGGTCTCGATATTGACGACCACGCCCTTGCGCATGCCGCGCGATTCGTGCTGGCCCAGGCCTAGCACTTCGAATCGCCCTTCGGGCAAAATTTCAGCCACCACAGCCACCACCTTGCTGGTGCCGATATCGAGGGCGACGATAAGGTCCTTGATGTCACGGGTCATGGCGTTAGCGTTTCTTGGGAGGTTTCGGTGTGGATTTGGATTTGGTTTCCGACGCGGGCAACGGAGCCAGCGCCAGGGCGAAACCATTCGGATAGCGCAGGTCGGCCTGCGTGATGGTGCGCCCTTCCAGGCGCCCCGCTACGCTGGGCCACGCCTGCACAAAGCGTTGAATACGTGCCGCGAACGGCAAGGCGCCGGGCAGGCCGTGCGGATCCGGCGCATCGGCGCCCGGATCGCGGCCCAGGTCCAGCAGCATGCCGTTGGACAGCACCACGCGCCAGGCATAGCGCGGGCTCAGCTCCAACTGTTTGACATGCATGTCCAGCGGGGCGAACCAGCGCGCCAGCTCGGCGTAGCGCTGCACCACCAGCGGCTCGGTGCCCTCGGGCCCGGAGAACTGCGGCAGCACGGTTTCGTCGTCCACCTCGCCCGTGTTCGCCGTGAACGCTTCGCCCCAGGTGTTGATCATCTGGTTCTCGTTCCACAGCGCCAGCGGCTGCTGTTCCTCGATCCGCACGCGCAGCACATTGGGCCAGATGCGGCGCACGGTGGCGTGGCGTACCCACGGCACCGATTCGAAGATCTCGCGCGCGTCGTCCAGGTCCACCGTGAAGAAGTTGCCCTTGAAGCGGCCCGCGATGGCCGAGCGCACCGCCTGCGGCGACACGTAGTGCAATTCGGTGTCCGGCATCGATTCCAGCTCGATGGCCGTCAACGTGAAGAACGGGCGTTGCGCTACCCAGACCACGCCCGCGATGAGCATGGCGCAAACCGCCAGCACGGCTAGCGTGTTGGCGATCAGGTTGGTAGTGCGAGCGTCGTTCCACACGGATTATCCAGGTCAAGCGTTACGCGAGGCGCTGTGCACTTTGCACGAGGCTTCGGACAAAATCGCCACGCACAGATCGGCATAGCTGATCCCCACGGCCTTCGCGGCCATCGGCACCAACGAATGGCTGGTCATGCCAGGCGAGGTATTCATTTCAAGCAGCCACGGCCGGTTTTCGCGGTCGAGGATGAAGTCGGCACGTCCCCAGCCTTCGCAGCCCAGCGCCTGATAGGCCTTGACGGCGATATCAGCCACTTCTTCGGCAACGCCGTCCGGCAGCGTTGCAGGGCAGAAATACTGGGTGTCGTCCGAGAAATACTTGTGTTCGTAGTCGTAGTTGCCACCGGGCGCGGCGATCTCGATCACGGGCAGCGCACGCGCCCCCTTGCCCGAGCCCAGCACCGCCACCGTCAATTCGCGGCCAGTGATGAACTGTTCGGCCAGCACTTCGCTGTCAAAGCGCGCGGCCGCGGCATAGGCTTCCTTCATGTCGGAATAACCCACGACCTTGGTGATGCCAACGGTCGAGCCTTCGTGCGGCGGCTTGATGATCAGCGGCAGGCTCAGGCGGTCGGGGACCAGGCGCAGTTCCGTGTCGGCGTCCAGCACTTCGAATTCGGGCGTGGGCAGGCCGTTTTGCAGCCACACGCGCTTGGTCATGGTCTTGTCCATGGCCAGCGCGGAAGCCATCGGGCCACTGCCGGTGTACGGAATACCCAACAATTCCAGCGCGCCCTGGATCGTGCCGTCTTCGCCGTAGCGGCCGTGCAATGCGATGAAGACGCGGTCGAAACCTTCTGCGGCCAGTTCGGCCAGGCTGCGTTCGCCCGTGTCGAACAGGTGCGCGTCCACGCCGGCGCTGGCCAGCGCCTGCTGCACGCCCTTGCCGGACATCAGCGACACCTCGCGCTCGGCGGAGCGTCCGCCGTACAACACACCCACTTTGCCGAATTGCGTGTTCATGCCAGCTCTCCTACTTGGGCGGGGACCTTACTGATCGAACCCGCTCCCATCACGATGACGACGTCGCCGTTGCGCACGAAGTCGACCACGGCCTGCGGCAGCTCGGTCACGTCCTCGACGAACACCGGCTCAACCTTGCCGGCCACCCGCAACGCGCGCGACAGCGCACGGCCGTCGGCGGCAACCAGCGGCGGCTCGCCCGCGGCGTAGACCTCGGTCAGCAACACGGCGTCGGCGGTGCCCAGCACACGCACAAAATCTTCAAAGCAATCACGGGTGCGCGTGTAGCGGTGCGGCTGGAAGGCCAGCACGATGCGGCGATCGGGCCAGGCGCCGCGCGCGGCGGCCAGCGTGGCGGCCATCTCCACGGGGTGATGGCCGTAATCGTCAATTACCGTGAAGGTGCCACCGCCATGGCTGGCCGGCACCGGGAATTTGCCCGTCTGCGTAAAACGGCGGCCCACGCCCTTGAAGGCGGCCAGCGAATCACGGATGGCGTCGTCGGATACACCCAGCTCGGTGGCAACGGCAATCGCGGCCAGCGCGTTGCGCACGTTGTGCAGACCGGGCAGGTTCAATTCCACTTGCAGGGGCGGCAGCAGCGTGTCGAGGTGGGTGCGCTGCACGTTGAAGCGCATGCGCGTACCGGACGGCTGGACCTCATAGGCGCGCACCTGCGCCTCTTCATTCAAGCCATAAGTGGTGATCGGACGCGACACGAACGGCATGATCTCGCGCACGTTGGCGTCATCCGAGCACAGCACCGCGCTGCCGTAAAACGGCAGGCGCTGCGTGAATTCGATGAAGGCGCTTTTCAGGCGGGCCACGTCGTGCCCGTACGTATCCATGTGGTCGGCATCGATGTTGGTCACGATGGCCATCACCGGCAACAGGTTCAGGAACGACGCATCCGACTCGTCGGCCTCGACCACGATGTAGTCGCCCTGCCCCAGCCGCGCGTTGGCGCCCGCCGAGTTCAAGCGTCCACCGATCACGAAAGTGGGGTCCAGGTCGCCGGCGGCAAGCACGCTGGCCACCAGGCTGGTGGTCGTGGTCTTGCCATGCGTGCCGGCTACCGCGATGCCACGCTTCAAGCGCATCAGCTCCGCCAGCATGACGGCACGCGGCACCACGGGGATGCGCGCGGCCCGCGCGGCGATCACTTCGGGGTTGTCGCCCGCCACCGCGGTGGACGTGACGATGGCGGCCGCCCCGGTGACGTTGCTGGCCACGTGGCCGATGGCGATCTTTGCACCCAGACCGGCCAGGCGGCGCGTCACTGCCGACTCGTTCAGGTCGGAACCGCTGATCGTGTAGCCCAGATTGAGCAGTACTTCGGCAATGCCGCTCATGCCAGAGCCGCCGATGCCTACGAAATGGATATGTTGAATTCTGTGTTTCATGATGAACGCCCCGCTGCTTGTTCGCAGACATCGGCGATATGGACCGCGGCTTCCGGCTGCGCATGCGCGCGGGCCCGGACGGCGACAGCCTCGAGTTCTTGTCGGGTACGCTGGGCCAGCCAGTCCGCCAGCCACTCGGGCGTCATGGCGGCCTGCGGCTGCAACCAAGCGGCCTCCGCGTCGCTCAAAAAGCGCGCGTTGGCGGTCTGGTGGTCATCAATGGCATGCGGCAACGGCACGAACAGCGCGGCGACGCCCGCTGCGGCCACTTCAGACACCGTCATGGCGCCCGCGCGGCAGATCAGCAGGTCGGCATCGCCCAAGGCGCCCGCCATGTCATCGATGAACGCGCGGCAATCGGCCTGCACGCCCGCTTGGGCGTAGGCCTGCTGCAACGCGGGCAGATGTTGTTCGCCGGCCTGATGGACGACCATCGGGCGACGATCTTGCGGCAGGCGGGCCAGCGCCTGCGGAACCACCGTGTTCAGTGCCTGCGCGCCCAGGCTGCCACCCACGACAAGCAGGCGCAACGGACCAGAACGGCTGGCGTAACGAACGGCCGGATCGGGCAGCGCGCACAGGTCGGCGCGCACGGGATTGCCCAGCGCTTCGCCCTTGGGCAGCACGCCCGGAAAACCACTGAGCACGCGGCGCGACATCTTGGCCAGGCACTTGTTCGCGGTGCCGGCCACGGCATTCTGTTCGTGCACCACCAGCGGCGTGCCGCGCAGGGCCGCGATCACGCCCCCCGGGAAGGCGACGTAGCCGCCCATGCCCAGCACCACGTCCGGACGCACATCCGCCAGACGCGACCACGCTTGTGCAAACGCGCGCAGCAACAGGAACGGCAGCTTCAGCAGCGCGGACATTCCCTTGCCGCGCACGCCCTGGAAGCGCAGCGGCACCAGTTCGATACCGCGCGGCGGCACGAGCTTGCCTTCCATCTTGTCCGGGTTTCCCAGCCACAGCACGCGCCAGCCGCGCTCGCGCAGCACGTCAGCCACGGCCAGGCCCGGCATGATGTGCCCGCCGGTGCCGCCGGCCATGATCAGGATGGTGCGGGCCGCGTTCATACTCGCCCCCCACGCATCATCACGCGGTTTTCCACGTCTACCCGGATCAGCATGGCCAACGCGCACAGGTTCATCACCACGCCCGATCCGCCATAGCTCATCAGCGGCAGGGTCAGGCCCTTCGTCGGCAACAGACCCAGGCACACGCCCATGTTGATGAACGACTGCACGCCAAACCACATGGCCACGCCATGCGCCACCAGACCCGCGAACGTACGTTCCATGGCGATGGCCTGGCGGCCGATATCAAAGCCGCGATAGATGATGATGGCAAACAGCGTGATCACCAGCATGACGCCGGCAAATCCCAGTTCCTCACCCACCACCGCCATCAGGAAGTCGGTGTGCGCTTCGGGCAGGTAATGCAGTTTCTCGACGCTGGCGCCCAGGCCCACGCCCAGCCATTCGCCACGGCCCAGCGCAATCAGCGAATGCGACAACTGATAGGCGCTGCCGTAGGCGTTGTCTTCGTTCCAGGGGTCCAGGTACGCGAACAAGCGCGCACGGCGCCAGGGAGACAACCAGATCAGCGTCAGGAAGGTGCCCACCAGCACGCCCAGCAGGCTGCTGAAGTACTTGCCGTTGATGCCACCCAGGAACAGGATGCCAATGGCGATGGCAACGATCACCATGAAGGCGCCCAGGTCGGGCTCCAACAGCAGCAGCATGCCCACACCGGCCAGCGCGAACGCCATCGGCAGAAAGCCGCGGGCAAAGGCCTGCATGTGTTCCTGCTTGCGCACCGTGTAATCGGCGGCATAGAGCAAGGCCGCCAGCTTCATCAATTCGGAAGGCTGGAAGTTCAACGGACCCAGCGGAATCCAACGGTGAGCGCCGTTGACTTCGCGTCCGATGCCGGGAATCAAGACCGCCACCAGCAAGACAATCGCCACCATGAACAGCGGCACCGCCATGCGCTGCCAGACGCGGATGGGAATGGCCAGCACCACCGCGCCCGCAAGCAGGCCGGCGCTGACGAACAGGCCATGGCGGATCACGAAGTAATAGCGCCCGTAAGAGGCATAGCGCGGGCCGTCGGCCAGCGCGATCGACGCCGAATACACCATCAGCAAGCCCAGCAGCAACAGCGTCGATGCCGCGATGACCAGCGGCAGATCGAAGTTGCGCATCTTGGTACGGCCGGGCCGTACGGCATTGACGCTGGCGGTGAGATCGGCGATCAGGCTCATGCCACCTCTCCCCGGTCGCGGGCCAGGTCTTCGACCTCTTCCACGAACACTTGGCCACGATGCGGATAGTTGCGGAACATGTCCAGGCTGGCGCAGGCCGGCGACAGCAGCACGGCGTCGCCCGGTTGCGCCAGGTCGGCCGCACCGCGCACGGCGGCATGCAGCGACTCAACGGTGATGCAGTTGACGCCGGTGGGCGCCAACACGCGCGCAATCTCGGGCCCATCCACGCCGATCAGCATGACGGCGCGCGCATGGCGCGACACCACCGGAATCAGCGGCGAGAAATCCTGGCCCTTGCCCTGCCCGCCCGCGATCAGCACCACGGGTTGGCCCAGACCTTCCAACGCGGCCACCGTGGCGCCCACATTGGTGCCCTTGCTGTCATTGATGTAGTCGACGCCGCCAATCTGGCGCACAAACGCCGCGCGGTGCGGCTCACCGGCGTATTCGCGCAGCGTGCGCAACATGGCGCCCCAACCCAGATCCAGGCAACGTGCCAACTGCAAGGCGGCCAGTGCGTTCAGGGCGTTATGGATGCCACGGATGCGCAACGCATCCACGGGCATCAGGCGGCTCATGCGGCCGTTGGCGCGCACCGGCTCGGGCGCGTCTTTCTTGCGGCGCGTGGGCGGCGCGGGTTCGTCGAAATCGCTGGGTTCGCACGCGACCAGCCAGGCCACGCCCTGGCCCAATTCCAGCCCCATGTCGCCGACCAGCTCTGGCATATCGCGACCGAAGCTGCGTACATTCAAGGCGTTCACGGTCTTGACCATGGCCAACGTAAGCGGGTCGTCGCGGTTGACGATGGCGATGCGCGCCATCGTCAAGATGCGCGCCTTGGCCGCCGCGTAAGCGTCCATGCCGCCATGCCAGTCCAGATGATCTTGGGTCACGTTCAGCACGATGGCCGCGTCAGCCATCAACGAGCGCGTCGTTTCCAGTTGGAAGCTGGACAGTTCCAGCACCCACACTTGCGGCAGCGCATCGTTGTCCAGCGCGTCCATCAGCGCCGTCAAGGCGGCCGGGCTGATGTTGCCGGCGGCCACGACCGACAGGCCGCTGGCGTCGATCAGGTCGCGCGTCAAGGCGGTAACGGTCGTCTTGCCATTGGTGCCCGTCACCGTCAGCAGGCGCGGACGGTATTCGCGCGTTTCGGCCAGGTCGGCCAGCGCGCGAGCAAACAATTCAATCTCGCCCACTACTTCAATGCCACGGGCCTCGGCCTCGCGCAGCAAGTCGGCGGCAGGCGCTTGCGTGGGCGCCAGGCCGGGGCTCAGCACCACTTGCGTCACGCCATCCAGCAGCGCCGCGTCGAACGAGGCATCGCAGCCCAGACGGTATTCCACGTCGCTTTGCGCCAGCGCGTCGCGCAGCGCGGCCAGCCCACCCGGTTCGGCGCGCGTGTCGGCCACGCGCAAGCGGGCGCCCAGGCGGGCGCACCAACGTGCGGCGGCGACACCCGTCTCGCCCAATCCGAGGATCAGGACGAGCGGCGCGTCAGCGCGGGAGGTTTCCATCGTATTCATCGCAACTTCAGGGTTGAGAGGCCAATCAGCACCAGCATCATGCTGATGATCCAGAAACGCACGACCACCTGGGTTTCCTTCCAGCCGCCCACTTCAAAGTGATGATGCAACGGGGCCATGCGGAATATGCGTCTACCTGTTCCATAACGTCGCTTGGTGTACTTGAACCAAGTCACCTGGATCATCACCGAGAGCGTCTCCACCACGAACACGCCGCCCATGATGAACAGCACGATTTCCTGGCGCACGATGACGGCGATGGTGCCCAGCGCGCCGCCCAGCGCAAGCGCGCCCACGTCACCCATGAACACCTGGGCCGGATACGCGTTGAACCATAAAAACGCGAGTCCCGCGCCCCCTATCGCCGCGCACAGCACCATGAGTTCGGACGCGCCGGGAATATACGGAAACAACAGGTACTTCGAATAGTCCACGCGGCCGACCACGTAGGCGAAGATGCCCAACGCGCTGCCGACCATCACGGTGGGCATGATGGCCAGGCCGTCCAGGCCGTCGGTCAGGTTCACGGCGTTGCTGGTGCCGACAATCACGGCCCACGTCAGCGCCACGAATCCCAGCACGCCCAGCGGATAGCTCACTGACTTGAAGAACGGCACGATCAGGTCGGCGCGCGTCGGCAGCGACATCGTGAAGCCGCTTCCCACCCAGGCCTTGAACAGCGGCCAGAGGTCGGTGTTGGCGGGCGCCGATACGGCAAACGCCAAGTACACCGCGGCGATCATGCCGATGGTGGCTTGCCAAAAGAATTTCTGCCGAGCGGGCATGCCTTCGGGGTCGCGATAGACCACCTTGCGGTAATCGTCCATCCAGCCGATCCAGCCGAAGCCGAACGTCACCAGCAGCACCACCCACACGAAGCGGTTGGTCCAGTCGGCCCACAGCAAAGTGCTGATGGCGATGGAAATCAGGATCAGCACGCCGCCCATCGTGGGGGTGCCGGTCTTGACCAGATGCGTTTCCGGGCCATAGGCGCGAACGGCCTGGCCAATCTTCATTTCGGTCAACTTGCGAATCACACGCGGACCGGCCACCAGGCCGATCAGCAACGCCGTCGCGCACGCCAGCACGGCGCGCAAGGTGATGTATTCGAACACGCCCAAGCCGCGCACATCATCGGAAAGCAGACGGGCCAGTTCAAGCAGCATGCTGCTCTCCTTGCGCCTTGGCCGTCTGTTCGTCGTTCGTGGAAAAAGCCTTCACTACCCGCTCCATGCGCATAAAGCGCGATCCCTTTATCAATACGCAGGACGGGCGCAAGCCGCGCAAGGCGGCCACCACTTCGTCTACCGATGCGCAGGCGTGCGCGCCAGGACCGTAAGCGGCCGCGGCCGCTTGGCTGGCTTCGCCTAGCGTGATTAGCGCGTCAAGCCCTTGCTCGCGCGCATAGTTGCCCACCTCGGCGTGCAAGGCGGGGCCGTTGTCCCCGATCTCGCCCATGTCGCCCAACACCAGGACACGTGTACCGCCAATACGCGCCAGCACGTCGATGGCAACGCGAACCGAATCGGGGTTGGCATTGTAGGTGTCGTCGATGAGCAGCGTTCCGTCGCTCATTTGCTTGTGCTGCATGCGCCCCGCCACCGGGGCAAAGCCAGCCAGCGCGCGCACGGCGCTGTCCAGCGGCACGCCCGCGGCGATGGCGCTGGCGATGGCGGCCAGCGCATTGCGCAGGTTGTGCAGGCCGGGCACCGGCAGAACCAGGTCCGTCACACCCACCGGCGTCACGACGCGGCAGCGGGTTGAGCCGACGTCGGCCAGAATGTGTTCGGCGTAAACATCCAGCCCCGGCTGCAAGCCAAAGCGCAGCACGCGGCGTGGCTCGGCCAGCGCGTCCCAGATTTCCGAATACGGCTCGTCGCCGGGGTACACGGCAACGCCGTCGTCCGGCAGCGCCGCGATGGCCGCGCCGTTCTCGTGCGCCACCGCTTCCACGGTGTGCATGAATTCCTGATGTTCGCGTTGCGCGTTGGTCACCAGCGCAACCGTGGGTGCCGCCATGGCGGCCAACTGGGCGATTTCGCCCGGATGGTTCATGCCCAGCTCAAATACCGCGGCGCGATGTTCGGCGCGCAAACGCAGCAGGGTCAGCGGCACGCCGATGTCGTTGTTCAAGTTGCCGGCGGTGGCCAGACGGCCCGACTCGCCCTGCCATTCGGCCAGCATGGCCGAAATCATTTCCTTGGTGGTCGTCTTGCCGTTGCTGCCGGTCACTGCCACCACGGGCAAGTTGAACTGCGCGCGCCACGCCGCGCCGATGCGCATCAGCGCAATGCGGGTATCGCCCAGCACCAGTTGCGGCAGCTTGGCATCAGGCACGGCATGCGCCACAACCGCCGCGCACGCGCCACGGCCTTCGGCCTGGTCCAGATAGTTGTGCGCGTCGAAATTTTCACCGACCAGCGCCACGAACAATTCGCCCGAACCAATGCGCCGCGTGTCCGTCGACACGCCTTTGACCTGCGGCAGCAGCAGCGCCAGGCGCGCCCATTCGCGGTCATCGAAGGGCAGCTTTTCACCCGCGATGTCTTGATAGGTTTCGTGCCCCTTGCCCGCCAGCAGCACCACGTCTTCGGGTGACGCCGACCAGATGGTCTGCATGATGGCGCGCGCGCGGTCGACTTGAACGTCGGCATGCGCGGCTTCGGGAATGCCGGCCAGAATCTGTTCGACAATCGCCTCGGGTGATTCGGTACGCGGGTTGTCGCTGGACACCACGACGTGGTCAGCCAATTCCGCCGCGATGCGGCCCATCTCAGGACGCTTGCCGGGGTCGCGTTCACCGCCACAACCGAACAGGCAGATCAAGCGGCCCGACCGCGCAACCGCCACGGCGCGCAACGCGGTCAACGCGCGCGACAAGGCATCCGGCGTGTGCGCGTAATCCACCACTACCAATGTTCCCCGGCCAGCGGAAGCCTGGGTCGTAACGGGCACGGTTTCCACCGTTTGCAGACGACCATCAACCGGATCCGTCGCGGCCAGCTCACGCGCGATCTGCGCGAACGGCAGGCCCAGCTTGTACAGGACGCCTGCCACCAGCAACAGGTTCGACACGTTATGCGCCCCCAACAGGCGCGTCACGATCTGGGCCTCGCCATGCGGGGACACCAGCGTAAAAATCTGGCCTTGCGCGGTAGCCTGGAGGTCTCGCGCACGCATCGCGGCGGGAATCTCGGGCGAATCGCTCAGGCTGTAGCCCATGGCGGCCATGCCCGCGGGCAAGTCTGCGATCAAGCGGCGGCCGGCTTCGTCGTCGGCATTGACGACGGCGGCGGTCAGTCCCGGCCACTTGAACAGGCGCGCCTTGGCGGCCTCGTATCGTTCCATCGTGCCGTGATAGTCAAGATGGTCGCGGGTCAGGTTCGTGAAGGCGGCCAAAGCCACGCGCACGCCGTCCAACCGACCTTGTTCGATGCCAATCGACGAGGCTTCCATCGCAACGGCCTGCGCCCCGGCGTCGCGCATCGCGGCCAGCGTGCGGTGCACGGTCAGCACATCGGGCGTGGTCAGGTCACCACCCAACGTGCTGCCGTCGGGCAGCACGGCGCCCAAGGTGCCGATGGTGCCGCAAGGCTTGTCGTTGCGGCTCAGCGCATGCGCGATCCATTGCACCGACGAGGTCTTGCCGTTGGTTCCCGTTACCGCCACCACCGCCAGCGCGGCGGAAGGACGGCCGTACCAGGTGTCGGCCAGCTCGCCCAGCAGCGCGCGCAAACCGTTTACCGGCAGCATCGGCGTGCCAGCCGCGGTGGCCAGCATGGCGTCGCTGGCAGGGGCTTCGAACAGCACGGCGCTGGCGCCCAGCGCCAATGCCTTATCTATATAGAGACGTCCGTCGCTGGACAGGCCGGGGCAGGCAACAAACACGTCGCCCGGCTCGATATCGCGCGAGTCCAGCTTGAGATGCGCCGTCAACGAGACGTGCGCATGCAACCACGCCACGGTTTCGGTAACCGTGGCGACTGGGGGAAAGAGGAAGCCTTTGGCGCTCATCTGCCTGGCTCCTTGAGACCAGCAACAATCGTGGATTCGAAGGGCGCGTCCGGCCGCACCCCCATCAACCTCAGGCTTCCCCCGACCAGGTGGGAGAACACGGGCGCCGCAATGGCGCCGCCGTAGTAGCCGCCAACGGTCGGTTCGTCGATGGACACGGCCACGACGATCTTCGGATCCGACACCGGTGCAAAGCCCACGTATGAGCTCCGGTAGCGTTGCATGCTGTATTTGCCGTCAACAATCTTGCGCGCGGTTCCGCTCTTGCCCGCCACGCGGTAGCCCTGCACCTGGGCGGCCTTCGTGCCTTCGGGGCCGGCTGCGGCTTCCAGCATGGCGCGTACCATCGCGGTGGTTTTCGGCGTGTAGATCTTGACGCTGGTGGGGTCGCTGTCACGCTTGACCAGCGTCAGCGACACCATGTCGCCGTCACGGGCGAAAACGGTATAGGCGCGCGCCACTTGCAACAGCGACACAGACAGGCCATAACCGTAGGCCATCGTCGCCTTTTCGATCAGGCGCCAACGGTCCCAGGGACGCAGACGGCCCGGCGCGGCGCCGGGGAATCCCACCTGGGGCGCCTGACCCAGGCCCAACTCAGTGAAGCGGTCCCACATTTCGCGGGATTCCAGCTTCTCGGAAATCATCGTCATGCCAATGTTGCTGGACTTGCGCAGCACGCCCGCCACGTCCAGCGTGCCGTTGCGGCTGACGTCGCTGATCGTGCTGCCTTGATAGCTGAAGCGGCCATTGCCGGTTTCGAACAGCGTCGACGTGGTGATGCGGCCCAGGTCCAAGGCCAACGCCGCCGTAAACGGCTTCATGATCGAGCCGGGTTCGAAGGTGTCGGTGATGGCCTGGTTGCGCAGCTTTGCGCCGTGGAAGGACTCTCGATTGTTCGGATCGAAGGTGGGCACGCTTGCCAGCGCCAGGATTTCGCCGGTGTGCACGTCCACGATCACAGCGGTAGCACCCTTGGCCTGGTGCTTGTCCATGGCGTCCTTCAATTCCTTGAACACCAGGTACTGCAGACGCGTATCGATGGACAGGCGCAGATCCCGGCCGTCTACCGGCAAGGTCACGGCCTGCACGTCTTCAATCACGCGCCCCAGCCGGTCCTTGATGACGCGACGGCTGCCCGGGCGGCCTTGCAATTGCTGGTTGAACGTGAGCTCGACGCCTTCCTGGCCCTGATCTTCAACGTTGTTGAAGCCGACCACATGGGCCATCACGTCGCCATCCGGGTAGTAGCGACGGGTTTCAGGCTGCTGATGCACGCCGGGCATGTTCAGATGCTTGATCTTGTCCGCCACGTCCATCGAGACCTGGCGCTTCAAGTAGACGAAGTTCTTGTCTTCGTCCACCAAGCGACGGCGCAGGTCGGCCACGGGCGTGTCCAGCAGCTTCGCCAGGGCATCCATCTGCGCGGGCGTGCCTTGCTTGGCGTCTTCGGGAATGGCCCAGATGGCTCGCGCGGGTACGCTGGACGCCAGCACGGCGCCGTTGCGGTCCAGGATCTTGCCGCGCGTGGCGGCAAGGGTCAATGTGCGTTCATAGCGGCGTTCGCCCTGCTGTTGCAGGAACTCCGTCGACAAGCCCTGCAGGAACAGCGCGCGCCCCGCCAGCACCGCGAATCCGCCGAACAGCAGAATCAGCACCAGGCGCGCGCGCCATGTGGGCAACTGCCCGCGCAAGACGGGATTATCGAAGAAGGGAACGCGCTTCATTGTCCGCCTCCGGAAGCGGCGGGCGCTTGATTCACATACAGCGTGCGGTCCGGAACGATGGGAATCATCTTCAGGCCATCACGGGCGATGGCATCCACCCGCGCATTGCGGGCGAGTTCGGCGCGTTCCAATTGAAGCCGGCGCCAATTGGTTTCCAGGTCGCGTGCCTGTGCCTGATCACGTCCCAGCTCAACAAAGAGCAGGCGCGACTGATACCGGCTGGTGACCAGGGAAATGGCCGACAGCATCAGTAAAGCCGCAACGATCAGGTTGACACGCCCCATCAGCGACGCCCCCCTTTGCCGCCGCGGCGAGGCGGCGGAGCCAGATCGCTGCCGGGCAGCGAACCGATCTTCACAAATGCGAAGCCGCCCTCGGGGGGCAGCGGCGTCTGCGTACGTTCGGCAACGCGCAAGACGGCGGACCGGGCACGCGCATTGGCCGAAACTTCGTCGTCTTCGGCCAGAACACGGCCCAGCGAGCGCAGGACGGGTTGGGGCATTTCACTTTCGCGCAGGGGCAGACGCGCATGCGCGGCGGCCGGCCGAGCCGCCGCCACGATGCACTGTTTGACCATGCGGTCTTCAAGCGAATGAAAACTGATCACCGCCAACCTCCCCCCCGGAGCAAGCAGATCTAGAGCTGCCGCGAGGGTGCGCGCGAGCTCTTCGAGTTCCCGATTGATGTAAATCCGTAAAGCTTGAAAGGTGCGTGTGGCCGGATGCTGCCCCTTTTCGCGCGTGCGGACGGCGCTGGCGACGCACTCGGCAAGCTCGAGCGTGGTGCACAGCGGCCGTGTTGCGCGGCGAGCAGCAATCGCCTTTGCAACCTGAAAAGCAAACCGTTCTTCGCCATAATCCGCTATGACCTCCCGCATCTCATCCACACTGGCTTGCGCCAGCCA
>Ga0160449_1000966_pt1 | contig 14856 bp, 13 predicted proteins | sample HID1975I_E1MG_FD_108216 | JGI IMG/M metagenome (GOLD analysis project Ga0160449, IMG submission 108216) | Enriched soil microbial communities from UW Madison campus, WI, USA - HID1975I_E1 MG | ecosystem: Environmental > Terrestrial > Soil > Unclassified | place: USA: Madison, Wisconsin...
ATCCATGGACTTGAGCTCATGTGGCGACATCCATGTCGCCACATGCCCCCGATAAGGGGTACCGCCCCCGGACGCCCCACAGATCCCGATGCCGGATCGAAGATCAAATGCCGCTTTGTCGAAGTGGGAAACGGCGCGCCTCGCTCCGTCCCGAAGATCACACGCTCTGCTTTGTCGAAGTGGGGAAATGACGCGCCTTGCACCGACCCCTCGGGGGCAGGCGTTAGTAGGCCATGGATGGCCTACGGACGGTGACTGAGTACATGGATGTACGCCGGAACCGAAACGCCTGCCCCCGAGGGGTCGGGGCCCGTACCGTAAGACGACGCAACCTCCCGCAAAGTGCAAGCTCTCCGCGGCAAACCAAAACCCGCCGCAGTCAGAAGATGTTGCAGAGCAGAAGACAACCCAATGGACGACACCGGCCCATTTTCGCGTTAGGGTCAACACACCCCCGCCTTTCTTCCCGAGGAGGGACCATGAACAACCCATTGGTCACCCTGATCGAGCAACTGCAGCAGTGCCGCAGTCGCGAAGACTACCTCGCCGCCATGACGCAATGCCGCATCGGCGTGCAGGATATCCACGCCTTCTGCCAGTACGGCGATGAAGGCTACCAACGCAATCAGATCGACGTCAGCGACACGCATGAACTGGTCGCCATCTGCTGGCGCGATGGGCAAGACACGCCCATCCATAATCACGGCGACTCGCAATGCTGCGTGCGCGTGCTGCAAGGCTGCATCCAGGAACAACGCTACGAGCGCGGCCACCATCCGGGCGACGCACGCGCCGTCGGCACCCCGCAACAACTCACGCCACTGGCCGAAACCACGTTCGACTCACCCGACGACTTCCATCGCCTCACCGGCCTGGATGCATCCGGCTCCATCTCGCTGCACCTGTACGTGCCGCCGCTGCACGATTGCGAAATCCTCGATGCAACCGCGCGGGACGCCCATCAGGCGCCCCGCGCAACAGTCACAACACCGGCAATTCGATGAAACTCGGCTGCTCGGGCGTGTGCCAGATCCGCTGCGTCGCCTTCTGGTAATCGGCCGGCTTGGCAAAGTAGATGTTCGGCACGAACGTCTGAGGATTGCGGTCGTACAGCGGGAACAGGCTCGATTGCACCTGCACCATCACCCGATGCCCCGGCTTGAACACGTGGTTGGCATTGGGCAGCTCGAAGCGATAGCGCAACGGCTGGTTGCTCGCGATCGGCTTGGCGGTCTCGAAACCTTCGCGATAGCGGCCGCGGAAAATCGCCAGCGATACCGGCAGCTCATAGCCGCCCATCTTCGGATTGCTGGCATTCTCTTCCGGCGCCACGTCAATCAGCTTCACCACCCAGTCGCTGTCGGTGCCGCTGGTTGAGGCCTGCAGGTTCACCACCGGCACGCCGCCGATCTTCAGCGGCTCGGTCAATGGTTCGCTGACATAGGTGAGTACGTCCGGGCGACCGTCGACAAAGCGCTGGTCGTGCACCAGCCAGGTCGTCCACATGTCGCGATCGCTGAAGTGCACCGGCCGCGGCACGAACGGCACCGGCTTGGCCGGATCGGAGATGTATTCCTCGTAGTCGCCCTGCCCCGCTGCCGGGGCCTGGAACGAGAGCTTGCCGCCGGGCTGCAGGTACAGCGGCTTGGTCGCCGCCGCGCAGCCCTGGGCGCAGCTGCGCGGCCATTGCTGCAGGCGATCCCAGTGGTTTTCACCGGTGTTGTAGATCAGCACCGGCGGTGTGTCCGCCTTCGGTGCGCCATCCACCAGGTATTGGTCGAAGAACGGCTTGAGCACGTCGCGACGGAACTGGTGCGCGGTGTCGCCATCGAACTCCAGCGCGCCCAGGCGGCTGCCGTCGTAGTTCACCTGGCTGTGCCGCCACGGGCCCATCACCAGGTAGTTCAGCGTGTTGCTGGTATCGCGCCCTTCCATCGCGGCGTAGCTGTGGTTGGCGCCATACATGTCTTCTTGGTCCCACAGGCCCTGCAGCCACATGGTCGGCACCTTGAGCGGGGTCTTGGCCATGACCTTGTCCAGGGCCTGTTCCTGCCAGTAGGCGTCATAGGCCGGGTGTTCGCTCAGCTTGTGCCACCAGGGCAGCTGGTCAAGGCCGGCGGCCTTGGCGAAGTCCCCCGCCGAGCCGGCGCTGAGGAAGTTGCTGTAGTCGTCGTAACCCTCGCGCGGGATCGAGACGCCCTTGCCGCGCTTGGTCAGCTGGCCGGTGAAGTAGTCGAAGTTGACCTGGCGGAACGCGCCGTAGTTGAGCCAGTCGTCACCCATCCAGCCGTCGATCATCGGGCTTTCCGGCGCGGCCACCTTCAGGGCCGGGTGCGGATTGGTCAGCGCCATCACCACGGTGAAGCCTTCGTAGGAGGAGCCGATCATGCCGACCTTGCCGTTGGATTCGGGCACGTGCTTGACCAGCCAGTCGATCGTGTCCCAGGCGTCGGTGGCGTGGTCGACCTGGGTCTTGTTCAGCGGGCCGCGCAGTGGCCGGGTCATCACGTAGTCGCCTTCCGAGCCGTACTTGCCACGGATGTCCTGGAACACGCGGATGTAGCCGCCTTCGACGAAGACGTCGTCACCTTGTGGCAGGAGGTCCTTCATGTGCGGCGAGGCGCTGCGTTCGGCGCGCCCGTCGGCATCGTAGGGCGTGCGGGTCAGCAGCATCGGGGCGTTGTGCGCGTGCTTCGGCACGACGATCACCGTGTGCAGCTTCACGCCGTCGCGCATCGGGATCATCACTTCGCGCTTGACGTAGTCGTTGGCCTCGGTCGGGGCCACGAACTGCTTCCCGGTGATGTCCGGGGTCATCGGCGAGGTTTGGGCGTACGCCGCTGCCGGCAGCAGTTGCGACAGGACCATGGCAAGGACGGCTAGGCACGGGGTGCGGCGATGCATCGGGCTCGGCTCCGGTGTTTGGCGGGGTAGCTTGCGATGATGCGCTCACAGGCGGCGCTCGGCACGCCTCGGGTCACAATTCGGTGCATGACCTATGGCATGGGGGTTTGCTGCTGAGCGCTATGCACTGGGCGGTGGGGGCTCTCTGCCGAGAGCGTGCACTGGGCGGTGGGGGCTCTCTGCCGAGAGCGTGCACTGGGCGGTGGGGGTTGTCGGCTTGCGGTGCGGGCCCCGTCCCCTCCGGGGCAGGCGTGTCGGTTCCGGCGTACGTCCTGTACTCAGTCACCGAACGCGGGCCATCCATGGCCCGCTCACGCCTGCCCCGGAGGGGACGGTGCCGGGCGCGTCATCTTCCCCACTTCGAACAAGGCGTCGCTTCAAGCAAACGTGCCGCGGTTGGGTTAACCGCGCTCACTCCGTTCCCGGTGGCGACGATGCTGGGCGCGTCATCTTTCCCACTTCGAACAAGGCGTCGCTTCGGGCGAGCGCGCCACGGTTGGGTCAGACCACAGCGCGGGTTTGGCCTTCGCCGCGGACTACGAAACGCTCGACCGTGAGCGCTTCCAGTCCCATCGGGCCATAGGCATGCAGGCGCGTGGTCGAGATGCCGATCTCCGCACCCAGGCCCAGTTCTCCGCCATCCGAGAAACGCGAGGAGGCGTTGACCATCACCACCGCCGCACGCAGCGCCTGGATGAAGCGCTCTGCGTTGGCAGCGTTGCCGGTCGCGATCACTTCGGTGTGATCCGAGCCGTAGTGCTGGATGTGCGCGATGGCCGCGTCCAGGTCCGGCACCACGCGCACTGCGATCACCAGGTCGAGGAACTCGGCGGCGAAGTCGGCGTCGGTGGCTTCCGCCATGTCCGGCACGTAGCGCCGGCTGGCTTCGTCGCCACGCAGTTCGACGCCGCGCTCGCGCAGGGCGGCGGCGGCGCGTGGCAGGAAGGTGTCGGCCACGGCGGCATGCACCAGCAGGGTTTCCAGCGCGTTGCAGGCCGAGGGTCGGGACGCCTTGCCGTCCACCAGCAGGCGCTGCGCAAGGGCGAGGTCGGCCGTGTCGTCCACGTACAGGTGGCACACGCCCTTGTAGTGTTTGATAACCGGGACACGGGCGTGTTCGGCGACAAAACGGATCAGGCCTTCGCCGCCGCGCGGAATCGCCAGGTCGATGATGTCGTTGAGCTGCAGCAGTTCGAGCATGGTCTCGCGGCGCAGGTCCTCCACCAGCGTCAGTGCGGCGGCCGGGATGTGGTGGGCTTCGAGTGCGCTGCGCAAGGCGCGGGCAATGGCCGTGTTGGAATGGATCGCTTCCGATCCGCCGCGCAGGATCACGCCATTGCCCGCCTTGATGCACAGGGCGGCGGCGTCGGCCGTTACGTTCGGACGGGCTTCGTAGATCATCGCGATCACGCCCAGCGGCACGCGCACCTTCTGCACGCGGATGCCATTGGGGCGGACGTCGTCGCGCGTCACCTGCCCCACCGGGTCCGGCAGGGTGGCGACTTCACGCAGGGCGTCGGCAATCGCGTGCAGGCGCTTGGTGTCCAGTGCGAGGCGATCGAGCATGGCGCTGGACACGCCCTTCTCCCGCGCGGCGTCGAGGTCACGTGCGTTGGCGGCGAGGATGTCGGCCTCGGCCGTCTCCAGTGCGTTCGCCATCGCCTGCAGCAAGGCCTGCTTGGCCGCGCTGTCGAGCTGGGCCAGGGTCTGCGCGGCAAGGCGGCATTCCATCGCCAGGGTCCGGATGTCGGTCATGGGCTCGCTTCTCCGTTCAGGGCAGCAGCACGAGGTCGTCGCGATGGACGATGTTCTCGCCGTAGTTGTAGCCGAGCAGCGATTCGATGTCGCGCGAGTGGCGCCCGGCCAGGCGGCGGATGTCCTGTGCGGCGTATTGGCTGACGCCCCGCGCGATGCTGCGCTCGGCGCCGTCTTCGCGCACGCGGATCTCCACCATGTCGCCGCGACGGAAGTCGCCTTCGGCGCCGGTCACACCACCCGGCAACAGCGAGGCGCCTTTGTCCACCAGTGCGCGCGCGGCGCCGGCATCGATCAGGATCGCGCCCGGCTCCACCGGGGCGTGACGCAACCAGTATTTGCGTGCGGCGATGCGGGTGCGGCCCGGATGCACGCGGGTGCCGCGCAGGCGGTCGTGGCCGAGCGCGCGCAGCACTTCGCCGCTGCGCCCGTTGAACAGGTAGGTCTCGATACCGGCAGCGCCCGCTTTGGCGGCCGCTTCCAGCTTGGTGCGCATGCCACCGGTGCCGACGCCCGCGGCGCCGCTGCCACCGGCCATTGCCAGTACGCCGGGATTGAGATCGGTCACGGCATCGATCGGGCGTGCGGCCGGGTCCTGGCGTGGGTCGGCGCTGTACAGGCCGTCGATGTCGGTGGCGATGAACAAGGCGTCGGCATCGACCAGGGCGGCGACAATCGCGGCGAGGTTGTCGTTGTCGCCCAGTTTGAGCTCGTCGACCGAGACGGTGTCGTTCTCGTTCACTACCGGCAGTGCGCCCAGGTGCAGTAGTTCGTTGAGCGTGGCGCGGGCGTTGAGGTAGCGGCGCCGGTTGCGCAGGTCGTCGTGGGTCAGCAACACCTGCGCCACCGGCCGCTCGAAGAAGCGTTGCCACAGCGCCATCAGTTGCGCCTGGCCCAGTGCGGCCAGCGCCTGCCGTGCCGCCATCGCGGCGCCCTGTTCGGCGGCGCGCGGCAGGATCGCGCGGCCGGCGGCGACGGCGCCGGAAGACACGATCACCACTTCGCGCCCCGCCGCCACATGGGTGGAGACGAACTGCGCCAGGCCCAGCGCGTAGCGCGGCGACAGGCCGCCGCCATCGGCCGCCAGCAGGCTGCTGCCGACCTTCAGCACCGCGCGCCGCCACGGCGGCAGCGCTTGTTCGGTGAACGCTGTAGCGAGGGGCGCGGCGGTATCGGTCATGGGATCGTCCGTGCGATTGCGCGTGGCAACCGGATCAGTGGGTATTCCATTCGTGGACGCTCAATGCGGAGGCGTCCTGCAGTACCAACGGGTCAAGGGCGATCAGCGCCTTCGCTTCTTCGAGGCTGTCGACATTCTGCAGCACGTAGGCACCGCCACTGCTGTCGCTGAAGCCACCGGTCAGCAGCAACTGGCCCTGTGCACGCAGGGTATCGAGGAAGTCGCGATGCGGCTGGATCACCTCGGCCGTAAAGCCGGGTTTGCGCATCGCCATCACCAGGTAGAGCTTCTTCGCCATCGCCTTAGCCCAACGCCTGCCAGCGCGACTGCAAAACCTCCAGCCGCAGGTCGGCGGCGGCGCCGGGCGACACGCGCGCGGCGAGGCTGCCTTCGGGCGTGCGACCCTGGCCTGCGCTGTCGGCGCTGGCAGCGGCGGCCTTGTACGCATCGCGGAACGGCACGCCGGCCACGGCCGCTTCAACCGCCACGTCAGTGGCATACATGCCGGAGTCGATCGCGGCGCGCAGGCGGTCCTCGCGCCACTCCAGGTTGGCCAGCAGCGCCGGCAGCAACTCCAGCGCGGCCAGGCCACGGCCGAAGCCGTGGAAGATCGCGCCCTTGGAAGCCTGCAGGTCGCGGTGGTAACCGGACGGCAAGGACAGCAGTTGCTCGATCTCGGTGCGCGCGGCAGCCACGCTGGCGTGGGTGGCACGCATCAGTTCGATGACATCCGGGTTGCGCTTGTTCGGCATGATCGAACTGCCGGTGGTGTACTGCGCCGGCAAGGCGACGAAACCGTATTCGGCACTGGTGAACAGCGACAGATCCCAGGCAATGCGGCGCAGGTCCAGGGTGGCGCTACCCAGCGCTTCCAGCGCGGCAAGCTCGAACTTGCCGCGCGAGAGCTGCGCATAGATCGGCGACACCTGCAGGCGGGCAAAGCCCAGCGCGGCGGTGGTGTGGTCGCGATCCAGCGGCAGGTTCACACCGTAGCCGGCGGCGGTGCCCAGCGGGTTGGCGTCGACCAGCTTCAAGGTGTCGGTGGCACGAATGGCATCGTCGATGAAGGCTTCGGCCCAGCCCGCCCACCACATGCCGGCCGAGGACACGACGGCGCGCTGGATGTGCGTGTAACCGGGCACCGGCAGGTCACGCTCGGCCGCGGCACGATCCAGGGCGACCTTGGCGATCTCGCGGCACAGCGTGGCGACGCGGGCCAGTTTTTCCTTCAGCCACAACCGGGTTGCCACCAGCACCTGGTCGTTGCGGCTGCGACCGGTGTGGATCTTGCGGCCGGCATCGCCGAGGCGTTCGGTCAGGCGCGCCTCGATCGCGGAGTGGCCGTCTTCGTACTGTTCATCGAGCACGAAGTTGCCTGCGCGCCAGTCGGCGGCCAGGCCGTCCAGCTCGGCGGACAGGCCGGCCAGTTCTTCGGCCGAGAGGATGCCGATGTGCTGCAGGCCTTCGGCGTGCGCCTTGCTGGCCTGGATGTCGTGCAGGAAAAACTCGCGGTCGAGGATGACGTCATCGCCGGCGAGGAAGCGCTGGATCTGCGCGTCGACGGCGACACCGGGTTTCTGCCACAGGAGGTTGGTCATCGAAAGAATCTCGGGTTCAGTGCGGAATCGCGGTCAGCTCGTCCAGGCCGAGCGCGCGGTTGAGGTTCTGCATCGCCTGGGTGGCGGCGCCCTTGAGCAGGTTGTCCAGCGTCGCCACCACGACCACGCGCTTGCCCCCCGGGGCCAGGGTGAAGCCGCCGATCTGCACGCCGTGCCGGCCGGCGATGCGGCTGACCCAGGGCGCTTCGTCGACCACTTCGATCAGCAGCTCGTCGGCATAGCGCGTGCGGTAAAGCGCGATCAGCGCCTCGCGCTTGAGCGGCTGCTGCAGCCACAGGTTGACGGTCATGGTGATGCCGCGGAAATGCGGCGCCACGTGCGGCATGAATTCCACCGGCACGCCCAGGTGCGCGCTGACTTCACGCTCGTGCATGTGGTCGGTGAGTGCATACGGCATCAGGTTGTCGCGCAGCAGCTCGGGGTTGTTCTTGTCCGAGGGCGTGGTGCCCGCGCCGGAATAGCCCGAGACGCCGAAACACTGCGGCGGGCCGGCGAGGTTGGGCAGCAGCGGCGTGATCGCCAGCTGCATCGCGGTGGCGTAGCAGCCGGGGTTGCTGATGCGCTTCTGCCCGGCGTAGCTGCCGCGGGTCAGTTCCGGCAGGCCGTAATACCAGGCCGGGTCGAAGCGATAGTCGGCCGAGAGGTCAACGATGATCGTCTGCGGCGCGGCGGCGTCCAGCGCCTCGACATAAGGCTGCGCCTTGCCGTTGGGCAGGGCCAGGATCACTGCGTCGGCGCCCTTGGCCGCGACGGCCGCCGCGTCCAGGTTTTCGTAGCGCAGTTCGCCACGGTAGGCGTCGCTGTGGTCGGCCACGCGCTGGCCGTCCAGCTCGCGCGAGGACACGAACACCAGTTCGATCTGCGGGTGCGCGGCCACCAGGCGGATCAACTCCGCACCGGTATGGCCACGGGCACCGACGATGCCGAGGGTAAAGGGCTTGCTCATGCGTCGGCTTCCAGGCGGAACTGCAGGTGGCGGCGCACGGCCGGCCACTCCGATTCGAGGATGGAGAAGATGACGGTGTCGCGGACGCTGCCGTCGGCGTGGCGCTTGTGCCCGCGCAGCACGCCGTCCTGCTTGGCGCCCAGGCGCGCGATGGCGGCGCGCGAGGCGTGGTTGAACCAGCTGGTCTCGAACACCACGCTGATGCAGCGCAATTGCGAGAACGCGTATTCCAGCAGCATCTGCTTGGCTTCGGTATTGACCCCGGTACGCTGCGCCGAGGGCGCGTACCAGGTGTAGCCGATGCTCAGGCGCGGCACATCTGCGAGCAGGTCGTAATAGCGCGTGCAGCCGACGATCTCGCCGCCCGCGTCACGCACCACGAACGGCAGCGCCTCGCCGGCAGCCTGCATCGCCAGTGCCGCCGCGACGTAGGCCTCGGCCTGCGCCGGTGCCGGCACGTTGGTGTACCAGAGCCTGGCCAGTGCGCCCTCGCCCAGCGCCGCGCGCAGGCCATCGACATGCTCGGCCTGCAACGGCTCCAGCGTGGCGTGGCGGCCGGTGAGCGTGGGAACGGTGCGCCACTCGGCAGGCAGTTGTACCTGGCCCATGGCTCAGCCTTGCAGGGTCGGCGTGCGCGTGGCGCAGTGGGCGACGCAGGCCTGGATCTGATCGAAGTTCTCCAGCCCGTACCAGAACACTTTCCACTTCTCCTGCTTGATGCAGCCGTCGGACTCGGCGTAATAGAAAATGTTGACCTGGTTGTTGTGCCGCGAGCGCCAGAACAGGCGCGGTGTTTCTTCGCGCATCACGTTCCACACCGCGCGACCCAGGCCTTCGCCCTGTGCGTCGTCGAGCACGGCGAACTTGTCCAGGTACACGCCCTCGGCCTCGTCGGTGAGGATCACCGCGGCGCGGTAGTTCTCGCTGACATAGGCACGCAGCAGGCGGGTGCGCTGGAAGTAATCCGGCAGCAGCGTGCGACCGAAGCTCGATTCGATCAGCGATTGCAGCCGCACCAGGTCCAGTTCTTCCCACGACGTTGCGCGCAGCACGCGCTCGCCGCGGCGCACGAGCGTGCCCGAGCCCTTGTGGGTGAACAGTTCCTTGGCCAGGTCGGCCGGACGGGTGATCGAGACCGACGATTCCAGCGGCAACTTGTCCAGCAGGTCCTTGATCTGCTCGATCTTGACCTTCATGCCGCCGTGGATCCACGGCTGCTGGATCAGGTGATCGTATTCGGTGGACAGGTTGATCGAGTCGATCAGCTTGCCGTCGGCATCGAGCAGACCGCCGGTGCCGGTGAGGAAGATGATCTTGTACGGCTGCAGCTCGCGCACCAGCTCATTGGCGGCGAAGTCGGCGTTGACGTTGAGGATCTGCCCGCTCGGCGTTTCGCCCAGGCTGGTGATCACCGGGATCGAGCCGGCCTGCAGGCTGGCTTCGATCGGCGCGAGGTTGACCTTCTTCACTTCGCCGACCAGGCCGTAGGTGTCGCGATCGAGGTACTCGGCCTCGAACACGCCGCCGGTGATCGAAGTCGCGCGCGCACCGTTCTGCTGCAGCGCTTCGACCAGCTTGAGGTTGGATTGCTGGAACACCCGGCGCACGATCGCCAGCGCTTCGGGCGAGGTCACCCGCAGGCCATTGACGGTGTGCTTCTCGATCCCGGCGGCGGACAATTCGGCATCCAGCTGCGGGCCGGCGCCGTGCAGCACGATCGGGGTCAGGCCGACCTCCTGCAGGAACGACAGCGAGGAGGTCAGCGCTTCCAGGTCATCGCGCAGCACCGCGCCGCCGACCTTGACCACGGCGAAGCGCTTGGCGTCCAGCTGCGAGAAGCGCTTGAGGTACTGGCTGATCTCCTTCGCGCTGGCCATGCTCGAGAGCAGGCGCACGATGGTCTGGCGGGTTTGTTTGTGCGGAGCGGCAGGGGACATTGCTTCGATGTTCCGGGGGGCAGAAGGCGCGCGACTCAGCGTGCGCCGTTGATGATGCGGTCGACGGATTGGGCGTAGCGCTGCAACTGCTCCAGCGTCACGAATTCGTCGGCGGTGTGGGCCTGGGCGATGTCGCCCGGCCCGTAGACCAGCGCGGTGTAGCCGCCGGCGGAAAACAGCGAGGCTTCGGTCCAGAAATCCACGGCGTTGCCGATCGGCAAGTCGAGCGCGTCAGCGACGTCGCGCGCCGCCAGGCGGCGCTCTTCGGCGCGGGCGATGTCGCCTGACGGCAAGCTCGGGCCGCGGAAGGTTTCTTCGAAATGTGCCGCGGCCGGTTCGGCAAAACCGGCGAAGGTAGCCAGCAGTCCATCCACGTCCATCGAGGGCAGCGGCCGGAAGCCGAAACGCACTTCGGCCGCGGGCGCGATCATGTTGGCCTTGATCCCGCCTTCGATGCGGCCAATGTTGAAGCGCAGCCCGGTAAGCCCGCCGAAGCGCGCATGGGCCAGCGAATCGACATGTGCCAGTGCCCGCTCGCCCCAGCGTACGGCCTGGTGCAATGCACTGGCGGCGGGATCCTGCTTGCCGGAGGCATGTCCGGCGCGGCCGGCAAACTTCAGCAGCACCGAGCTGATGCCGCGATGCGCCAGCACGGCCTCGCCCATGGTCGGCTCGGCCACCAGCACCGCCTCGTAGGCGGCACCGCGGGCCAGGAACGCGGCGATGCAGCGCGGGTCATTGGCTTCTTCGTCGCTGGAGAACAGGAAAGCCGCATCGCCATCACCGGCATTGGCCGCAGCCACCAGCGCAGCGGCCGCGCCTTTGATGTCGCATACGCCCAGGCCGACCACGCGATCGTCGCGCCGACGCATCACGTGCGGATCGGCGCTCCAGTGCGGCGAATCCGGCACCGTGTCCAGGTGCACGTTGAACAGATACTTCGGCGTGCCACGCACGGCGTACAGGCTGACCGCACCAGCGCCGTGGTCGATCACCTCGACCTGGAAGCCCGGCAGGTGGGCGCGCAGGTAATCGAAGATGCCACCTTCGGCGGCAATGGCCCGCGGCGGATTGCGGGTGTCGAAGGACACCAGCTTTTCCAGGTGGGCGAGCGTGGCGGAGAGCAGGTCGGTCATCGAGAATCCAAGGGAAGCGATCAGGCCAGCGGCGCGGTGTAGATGTCGGGACGGCTGATTTCCATCAGCCGATCCGGGCGCGCCGGCGCCGTGAATCCGTACTGCGCGTAAAGCGCGTGCGCGTCAAAGGTGGCAAGCATGAAACGGCGCAGGCCCTGCAGCTGCGGATGGGCGAACACCGCCGCCATCAACTGTTTGGAAAGGCCCTGGCCACGATGCGCGGGCAGCACGAACACATCGGCGAGATAGGCGAAAGTGGCGAAGTCGGAAATGACCCGCGCAAACGCCACCTGCCCTGCCCCTTCGACATGGCCACCGAAGCACAGCGAGCCGGCGATCGCACGCTCCACCGTTTCCCGCGGGATACCTTGGCTCCAATACGCCTCGGTCGACAGGAAACGATGGATCAGGGGAACGTCCAGTTCCCCCTTGTCCGTGCTGATGCGCAGCGCCGTCATGCCAGTGCCTTAGCGATTGACCTGGGCGTACAGCGTGGAGCTCATGCCGAACAGCTTGATGAAGCCCTCGGCCTCTTCCACGCCCCAGTCCGCCGACTGCGCGTAGGTCGCGCCCTTGGCATTGAGGATGTGCGGCGAACGCACGGCCACCGCATCGACGCGCCCGCCGCGGGTTTCCAGCACCACCTCGCCATTGACCTTGCCCTGCGACGAAGCGAGGAACGCTTCGAGGTCGGTCTTGAGCGGGTCGTGGTAGAAACCTTCGTACACCAGCTCCACCCACTTGCGGGCGACGTCCGGCTTGAAGCGGTTCTGCTGCTTGGTCAGCACCGCATCTTCGAGCGCACGATGCGCGGCCAGCAGCGCGGTGATGCCCGGCGCTTCGAACACGATGCGACCCTTCAGGCCGATCACGGTGTCGCCGGTGTACACGCCGCGGCCCACGCCGTACTGCGCGAACAGCTTGTTCAAACGCGCCAGGATCTGCGCACCCGGCAGCGCCTTGCCGTCCAGCTCCACCGCCTCGCCTTCGACGAACTTCAAGGTGACGGTAAGGGCCTCGGTCGGCCACGCACTGCGCGGCGCACACCAGCCACGCGCGCCTTCGCCCGGGGCCTCCCACTTGTCGATCTCGCCACCGGACATGGTCACGCCGAGCAGGTTCTCGTTGATGGTGTAGCTCTTCTGCTTGGCGCGCACGCCGAAGCCGCGTTCTTCCAGGTACTTCTGCTCGTACGCGCGGGTCTGGGTGTGTTCCTTCTGGATCTCGCGGATCGGCGCCACGATCTGGTAATCGCCCTGCGCCTTCACGGCCAGGTCGAAGCGGACCTGGTCATTGCCCATGCCGGTGCAGCCGTGCGCGATGATGTTGGTGCCCAGCTCGGCAGCGCGCTTGAGCGCGGCGTCGACGATCAGGTAACGATCCGACACCAGCAGCGGGTACTGGCCCTGATAGCCCTCGCCCGCCCACACGAACGGCTTGACGAAGCCGTCCCAGATCGACGGACCGCCATCGACGGTGACATGGCTGGCGGCGCCCAGTTCGGCGGCGCGCTTCTCGATGAAATCACGTTCTTCCTCATCCACGCCGCCGGTATCGGCGAACACGGTGTGGACTGCGTAGCCGCGCTCCTGCAGATAGGGAATGCAGAAGCTGGTGTCGAGGCCGCCGGAGAAGGCGAGGACGATGTCTTTCTTGCTCATGGGGGGAAATTCCGGGCTGCGTGGATTATTGGGAGATGAGGGCCGACATCACCGCCTTCTGCACGTGCAGGCGGTTCTCGGCTTCGTCGATGGCGATGCAGTTGGGCGAATCCATCACCGCATCGGTGGCCTTGACGTTGCGGCGCAACGGCAGGCAGTGGCTGAAGACGCCGTTGTTGGTCAGGGCCATCTTGGCTTCATCGACGATGAAGTGCTTGTACTGCTCGCGGATGGGTTGTTCCGGCGCCCAATTGCCGAAGAACGGCAGCGCGCCCCAGCTCTTGGCGTAGACCACGTCGGCGCCGCTGTAGGCCGAAGCGATGTCATGGCTGACGGTCAGCGAACCGCCGCTCTCGGCGACGTTCTGCTCGGCCCAGCCCATGTAGCGCTCATCGAGGATGTAGTCCGGCGTCGGGCACAACAGGGTCACGTCCATGCCCATGCGCGTGGCGATGGTCAACGCGGAATTGGCCACCGCGGTGTTCAACGGCTTGGGGTGGTAGGTCCAGGTCAGCACATACTTCTTGCCGCGCAGGTCAGTGGTGCCGAAATGCTCCTGCAGGGCCAACGCGTGGGCCAGCTCCTGGCACGGATGGGTGATGGTCTCCATGTTGATGACCGGCACCGGCGAATACTTGGCAAACGACTTGAGCACGATGTCCTGGCGGTCGTAGCCCCAATCGACGAACTTCGGGAACGCGCGCACGCCGATCAGGTCGACGTAGCGGCCGAGCACCTTGGCCACCTCGGCGATGTGCTCCTCGGTATCCCCATCCATGACGGTGCCGAAGTTGAATTCGATCGGCCACGCATCCTTGCCTGGTTGCAGCACCACGGCGTGACCGCCGAGCTGGAAGGCACCGAGCTCGAAGCTGGTGCGGGTGCGCATGGAGGGGTTGAAGAACACCAGCGCGATCGACCGGCCCTTGAGCTGGTCGCCCAGCTTGTTGCGTTTGAACAGCGCGGCCTGGGTCAACAGCGCGTCGATTTCGGCGCGGCTCCAGTCCTGGGTGTTCAGGAAGTGCTTGAGGGACATCGATCGATCCTTTGCTTTGGCGGTTTGCAGATGTGCGCGGTGGTAAGGAGCTTGCGGGTGAAACTTTTCAGAATGCGGAAACGAAAAAACCCAGCCTCAGGCTGGGTTTTCAGAACGGACAGCACGACGCTCCGGATTACCCAGCGAGAATGTGGGGTTCCGGTCGGCGCGCGCGCGAGGTCATGCCGGAGGCCATCCGGGCTGCGCTGGTGCCGATCTGGGTGTCGTTTGCTTGCATAAGAGGTGCATGTTCGCACGGGGTGCGGTGGGGTGCAAGGGTTTGGGGATCTTTTGGCTTGATGGCTTTGGCCGTTGAGGGAGATCTATGGTTTCCCATTAAAGGCGTGCACCGGGCGGTGGCTTTTGTCGGCTTACGTCACGGGCCCCGTCCCCTCCGGGGCAGGCGCGTCGGTTTCGTCGTACGTCCTGTACTCAGGCACCGAACGTGGGCCATCCATGGCCCACTCGCGCCTACCCCGGAGGGGACGGTGCAAGGCGCGTTATTTCCCCACTTCGACCAAGCGACGGCTCTTGATCTTCGTTCCGGTCACAGAGATCTCTCGGGCGTCCGGGGGCGAGACCCCTTATCGGGGGCATGTGGCGACACGGATGTCGCCACATGAGCTCGAGTCCATGGATGGACGCCTTCGGCGTCCCCCGGTAAGGGGTATCGCCCCCGGAT
>Ga0160449_1000967_pt1 | contig 14842 bp, 13 predicted proteins | sample HID1975I_E1MG_FD_108216 | JGI IMG/M metagenome (GOLD analysis project Ga0160449, IMG submission 108216) | Enriched soil microbial communities from UW Madison campus, WI, USA - HID1975I_E1 MG | ecosystem: Environmental > Terrestrial > Soil > Unclassified | place: USA: Madison, Wisconsin...
AGGAGAAATTGTTTTCTATAAATATTTCGTCCCGCTGGGACTTTCTCGAGGTAATCATATAATTTTAAAAATGATTATTTCTAATAACGATTTTATACATTTGGTCTATTGTAAAGTTGATAAGTACAGAAATAGTATTGAAAGAAAAATCTTTCTTTTTGAAAAGTTTTCTTATATTTGAAGTTCTTAAATCTTCACATTAAGACAACATAAAATTTGCCCTCGTGCTATGTAGTAAAGCTCCGAAAGGACTTTGACGCCGTGAAGAAGCGTAAGACTGCTAAGGCGCGAGGGTTTTTCTTAAATTCTTCACTTTATGAAAACAAACACCCTTTCCAAAGAAGCCGAAACAAGGCTGATTGATTTTTTTAACCATATTATAGATCCCGAAGATATGGCTAAAATATTAAGACAAGTAAACTGCATTTTAGCTCTCGGCGTAACGCGACAACACGAAACCCTCCAAATTGGACTTTTAAATTTTGAAGACAATTATTATTGGCTCAATGAATTGGCGGAGATTTTGAATCCTTATTTGAGTGAGGAGTAGAGTTTATAAAATGGAAAACCTCGATTTTTTAGGAATCGAGGTTTTTATAGTGAGTTTATTTAGTTTAAAGCATTTCCCAGTTAATTTCAGATTCTTCTACATGTGCTTTCCATAATTGCCTACCACTTTTTAATGTTTTTATTTTTATTTCTTCTATTTGAAAATCTATATTTTCTGATCCTATCATTACAACTAATCTATGAGAAATTCCATCTGCAACCATAAAATTAGAATCGTTTGTTTCTACATTAAAAAATTGATTTTTTTCTAACCATTTTTTTACTACTTCTTTTTTTTCTATATCATTCATAAGGCTTCTAATTTAATTGTACTGTATTACCTAAACCTTCCACTTTTGATTTTTTTGTAAAATCATTGATTTTTTTATAATAGCCCCAAAATTAAAATCTTGAGGATTTAAATATATATCGCGCATTTGCTTTAAATCTTCTAAACTTACTGGTAAAGTATCAAAATAAATATGTTCTCTCTTCAATACCAACACTTTTATATGGTCTTCCGTAAATAAAGGGGTTATAGATGGCAAAAATAAATCAAAAACACTATCATTTGCAAATAATCTATTGATTGTCAAAATTGACCCTAAAAATCTTTCAAATTTTTTATTTCTAATCCAATCATCCTTAAAAACACGGACTCCCTCGTAATAGGTCTGCCAATATTTACTTTTGTTATATCCCTTTTTAGTTTTTAAATAAAGAGCTACATAGAAGTCAGCTTCTATATCAATTAAACTCATAAAGTCGTTGCCAAAATTATCCTTTATTTTAGTTGCATCTTCTTTATTAGGAACCTTTTGAACAAGTAAATGAAAATATTCATGTAGAACTACTATTTTGAAAAAATCTTTACTACTGTTTCTTAGTAGATTAGGATTAAAAGATACTTGTTTGTGTCCATCAGACCAGCTAACTTTCATTATCCAATCGTCTTTAGAAAATGGTACAATTTTTATATCTTCCACCTTAAAAGTCTCTTTACAATAATTTTCAAAGTTTAACCAAGAATTAAATTCTTGAATTTCTTTAAGTACTTCAGTTTTTATTTTTTCATCTATTTCATTTTCAATTCCGACTTTTGAAAGTAGATCATCTAAACTTTTGGTATTTTTTGATTCTAACATTTTTAATGTATTAAGAATATTTTTTGATTAATTTTCGCTTATCTATTTTAAATTTCAAATTTTACAAACAATTCTTCTCAAAAGTATAGTTTTACTTCCGTAGTTAATCAAGTACTTTTACCTGTTTATTTAATTGATTGAATTTTTTAAATTTTTTTACTTTTGTTAGGTCTCTTCTAGATTTATAGATATCAAATAAATTTGGTAGAAAGAATCATTAATCAGTTTTTGTTTTTAACAAAGCTCTTAATTCATCATTTTCTTTTTTTAATCTCTGAATTTCATTTTCCTTTGATAATAATTCTATAGTTTTTTTTGATAATTGATGCTCTTTAATAGAAGCTAAATCTATTATTTTATTTTCTAACACAAGTCCCAGTTCTTCCTTATATGCCATAAATGGTTCATATAACCAATGATACGCGTTACCAATTGCACCATGGAATAAGCGCATTGTTGGATTTCTCTCTTTAGATCCTGCTGTTAAAATATGTTCTAGTGATATGCCTGGATATGGATCAATATAATAAATAACTTTTATTCCTAATTGATAAGCTTTCTTTGAACATAATTCACATGGACTAGCCGTTGTAAAAAGTTTGCCATTTTCAATTCCTTGTCCTCCATATTTTGTTATTTGAAGAAAAGCACTTTCTTCTGCGTGTAATGATCTTGTATGTACTTGGTTTTTACCATCTGAATAAGAATTAATTAAACTTTTAAAGCAAAAACAAACATTTCTTCCTTTTAAATCCTTACGATTATGTTTAATTAGATCATTATCAAAGTTTTGTTTGAATACTCTTTGAAAATCAATATTATTTCTTTCATATGATGTAAATGCTTCAATGTCTTTTTCATTTTTTAGCAAGTCATCGGCATTCCTTAAGCTACAAGGAACTTGTCCTTCAGGTGTGTTATTCCATCCTATTGCCTTAATTGCATAATTGCCATCTGTTATTGCAGCTCCAACTTGTCGTGAGATACATCCAGAATTATATTTTGCAGTAAAAGCCAACTGCATACATCTTTCTTCTGGAGAAGGTGTTACAATACCTGGCTGATCAATTAAACTAAGAAATTTTAAAAGCTGCATTTGCCAAGAAAAATAAGGCGAAGCATTATCCTTAATTTCTGTATTTAAAAAATCTACATCTTCATAACTTTTAAAAGAAATATGTATATCAGCATTTTGAATGCATTGTGAAACATTTACTTTATAAAAATCTTTAGATTTTGCTCCATTATATTCTTCAGTTATTAATTTTTCTACATCTTCATAATTGTCATTTTTATACCTTTCCTTAATTTCCTGTTTTCTATTTTCTTCTACTCTATTAATGGCCATACAATAGAAGGCAGAAAGTCTTTGTCGAAAAAACATAATTTCTAAAGGATTTCTAAGAGAGTCTATAACAATTTCTGTAGACTTGTTTTTATTTTCTTTAGAATAGGCTTTAATAAGCTTATTTATAAGTTCTGCAATTGTAAAAATATTATTAAGATCAATATTTTTTTCGTCATCATATTTCCCTGATTTTCTTATATTGTTTGCAATAATTTGTAAAACCTTATTATGTTTAACTTTAGAGTTTGCTTCTAACGCTAAATGTAATTTTATACAAAATGACTTAAATGAATCTGAAGAATGTAATTGTCTTAATCTCTTTAACTTTTCATTTGCCCTTCTGCAATTATTGTATTCGGTTACCTCTTTACTTAATACATTAAATTCTTCTTTAAGAGAATTTAATTCATCCATTTCATTTTTAAAATTAGCTAAATGTCCAAGATTACTTTTTTCAAATTCATCTTTCAAATTCTGACAATTTAAAAATGAAAGAAAACGGTCCCAATTATTCATTAGAATAAAAATGACTAAAATATCTTTATATGGAATTAGGATGTGTTTTTTAAAATTTTCTTTACTATATTCATAAACTATTCTATACTTCCTGTACGAATTATGAGTTATTGAGCTGGTTTCAGGATGTCTGAAAATTGCTGAATCATTACTAAATCCACTTTCCAATCGCTTGGCAATTTCACTACAACCAGAACCTTTCCTTCCTGTTAAAGCAATTATTGTAAATGATTTTCTTAATTCATAAATTTTCTCAATATTCATATAAATTACAATTTTATTAAACAACTTGTATTATGGTGTAATTTATGTTTTACTAATATTATTTTAACAATAAAAGTGATATTTTTTCAATAAAGTTATTAGCTATTTGAGAAATGATTGTTGATAAACTTTAATATAGGCTCATAATAATTGAATGAATCTAATAAAAAACAAAAAAACAGCCCTCTAAAATAGAGAACTGTCCTTAGGCAAATTTTTAAATTTGCATTCCGAAAAATGCGTACAGTTAATGGTAATCTACTAAAATGAAGACTAAAACGCAGGTTATTCGTTTATGGTATCGCCTTCCTTAGTTTCTTCGCTGGCAATTTTTACCAGTTTATCTTTCGGGTTTAAATCTCCGAATATTTCGATTTTATCGTCAATTTCTCTTCCTTTTTTAATATTGACTCTTGTTGCTTTGTGGTTCAAAACTTTGATCACAAATAAACCTTCAGCAGAATTCACCACCGCCGATTTCGGAACTACGAATGTGCTGTCTTTTGCGTTTAATGGCAATAAAACTTCGGCAACCATTCCAGGTAAAAGATCTTTTTTGGTATTGATAACGTCCATTTCAACTCTTTCAGAACGCAGTTTCAAATCTAAAGCGCCAGACATTCTGGTAATTTTCGCTTTAAAAGTTTCCGGCAGCGATTTTACGTTAAAACTCATTTCGTCTCCATTGTGTAAATATCCCGTATACAATTCCGGAATAGAAACCGCCAAACGTAATTTATCCTGCTGTTGAATCGTCAATAAAGGAAGATCAGAACCTTTTCCGGCTGGACCAACGTAAGTTCCTAAATTTACATTTCTAGCTGCTACAACACCGTCAAAAGGAGCACGGATTTCAAGATAACCTCTCATAATGCCCACTTCTTTGTGTGCCGCAACCGCAGCCTGATATTGTGCGTAATCAGAGTTCTTTTTACCGCTTGCCATTTCTAAATCATTTTTAGAAATCGTTCCTTCAACCTTGCTTGTTTCATACAAACGGTTGTAGGTGCTTTTGCTGGTTGCATAAATCGCTTCCATCGATTTCAATCTTGATTCGGCTGCAGCCAATTGCGAACTGATTTCTGGCGCTTCTAACACAATCAAAAGCTGTCCTTTTTTTACTTTCGTTCCAATATCAACTTTTAATAATTTTACGAAACTGCTCACTTTAGCATACAAATCTACTTGTTGGAAACCCGTTAATTCGGCAGGTAAACGCAATTCTGTAGTCAGTTTTTCTTTTTCTAAAAGAAACGTTTCTGTTTTAGGTTCAATTTCTGCCGTAACAACTTCTTCTTTCTTTGAATTACAGCTGTTCAGGAAAAATAATGCTGCTAAAAACAGCGGGCTGTATTTTATAATTTTAGTGTTCATTTTTTGGTTTTAATGATGAGATATAATGGATACTTTCTTCGTCTTCAGGATCTAAAGAAACAGATTGTGTCGTTGTTTTTTCTTGTGCCCAGGCAAATATCTGCGGAAGGATTAATAGTACGGCAAAAGTAGAAAATAAAAGTCCACCGATAACCGCTCTTCCTAACGGAGAAACCTGATCGCCTCCTTCGCCGTGGCCAATAGCCATTGGCAGCATTCCCGCAATCATCGCAACAGATGTCATGATAATTGGACGCAAACGCAGCGCAGCAGCTTCACGCGCAGATTCTAAGGCATTGCCATTTATTTTTCGAAGCTGTTCGGCATTCGTAACCAATAAAACGGCATTCGCAATCGAAACCCCAACCGACATAATGATTCCCATATACGATTGTAAGTTTAATGTAGAACCTGTAATTGTCAGCATTAATAATGCTCCTAAAACTACCGCTGGAACTGTCGTTAAGATTACTAACGAAACTTTGAACGACTGGAAATTAGCGGCCAACATTAAGAAGATTACAAAAACGGCAACCAATAATCCTGATTGTAAACTGCTTAATGTTTCAGTCAGTACAGTACTTAGTCCAATTGGCGTGATAAACAAACCACGTGGTAATTCGCCAAGAGAACTAATTGTTCTGCCTACATCTTTTGTTGCCGTACCTAAATCGGTTTGGTTGATGTTTGCAGTAACGGTAATGTACGGCATGGCCCCTAAATTGTCATTTTCACCACTTACAAATCCGGGTGTAATTTTGGCAACGTCGCTTAAAACAGGACGAAGCGAGTTTCTCAATAACGGAATTTCTCCAATATCGGTTTTACTTTTCATCTGGTTCAACGGAACCTGAACCTGAACGTTGTATGATAATCCTGCTCTTTCATCGACCCACATATTTTTATCGGTGTATCTTGATGATGAGGTTGAAGCTACAAGCGAACGCGAAATATCGTTCATGTCTACGCCCAATTCTGCCGCACGGGTTCTGTCAATATCAATATTCATTGCTGGATAATGAATCGGCTGTCCGATCTGCACATCTCTGAAATACGAAATCGCTTTTAGTTTGTCAACAATTTGATTGGCGTATAATTCATTTCGTTTTTTGTCTTTTCCTGCAATTCGAATTTCGATTGGAGTAGGAGAGCCTTGGCTTAAAACCTTATCCGTTAATTCAATTGGTTCAAAAGAAACTTTTGTGTCTGGCAGTAATTTTTTTAATCTTGCCCTGAACTCGTCTTTAAACTCATCCATATCGGCATGATAATCTTTTAAACTTACCTGAAAAACAGCTTCATGCGAACCTGCCATGAACAAATAAATCGGGTTGATGGAGAATAAAGACGGGTGCTGTCCAACATACACAGAAGATATTCCGATATGTTCTGGCCCAACCATTTTTTTCAATTCTTTTAGCGTAATTACAGCTTGTTCTTCTGTTCTTTCTAAGCGCGTTCCGTCTGGAGCACGAAGTCGCAGTTGAAACTGGCTTGAATTGGTTTTCGGGAATACATCTTTTCCGATAAAAGTAATTAATACAATTGCTAAAACCGTTGCAGAAACTAGATACACAATACTGGTTGCTTTTTTATGAACGAATAATCGATCCAGCGTTCTCATAAATCGGATTCTAAAACGCTCAAAAGCACCTATTTTTCCATCGCTGTTTGTATCGTCTTTTTCTACATAGTTTTTTTTCTGCGTAATAAGCTCTCTTTCAGATTCTGGAGTTAAGCTGCAGGCATTAAATTCAGCTTCATCGTCTGTAATTTCCGGCGTATGATCGTGTTTTGGATGCGCTTTCATTAACCAGTTGGCCATTACAGGCACAAAAGTCTGCGATAATAAAAACGAAATTACCATTGAAAATCCGATTGCTAAAGCCAAAGGAAGAAACAACGCTCCCGGAATACCAACCATTGTAAAGGCTGGTGCAAATACGGCAAGAATACACAATAAGATTAATAATTTTGGTAAAGCAATTTCCTGACAAGCATCCCAAATGGCGAGTGCTTTTGGTTTTCCCATGTCGAGATGCTGGTGAATATTTTCGATCGTAACCGTACTTTCATCCACCAAAATACCAATTGCCAAAGCCAATCCTGATAAAGACATTAAGTTGATCGTCTGTCCAAATAATTTCAGGAATAAAACTCCCGAAATGATCGAAATCGGAATCGTTAAAATTACAATTAACGCGGCACGTCTATCTCCTAAGAATAATAAAACCATTAAACCCGTTAAAACCGCACCGATAATTCCTTCAGTAATCAAACTTTTAACCGAGTTAATTACATAAACCGACTGGTCAAATTCGTATGATAATTTTACGTCTTCTGGTAATGTACTCTGAATTTTAGGAAGTTCTGATTTTAATTTCTGAACTACATCCCAAGTCGAAGCATCTCCGGCTTTTGCAATACTGATATAAACCGAACGTTTTCCGTTTACCAAAGCATAACCTGCAGTAATATCGGCACCATCTTTTACAGTCGCTACATCGCCTAATTTTAAGTTTTGAACGCTTCCTTTAAATAACGGAATATTTTCAAAATCTTTAACTTCTTTAATCGTATTGTTGGTTGGCGTAATATAATTTTTGTCGCCCATTCTCACGTTTCCAGACGGAGCCGTTTGATTGTTTACACGAATCGCTTCTACAACTTGATCTGGTGTCATATTATGCGAACGCAGTAAATCTGGATCTACGTTAACCTCAATTGTTCTTGGGCTTCCGCCGAAAGGTGCTGGAGACAATAATCCCGGAATCGAAGTAAACGAAGCACGAACATAAACGTTGGCTAAATCCTGTAATTCGTTGTTTGAACGTATTTTACTGCTCAAAACCAATTGCCCGATTGGCAGTGAAGAAGCATCGAAACGAATGATAAACGGAGGCTGTGTTCCCGGTGGAAATGCCGCCTGAATCCTGTTCGAAAGTGAACTCAATTCGGCTGCAGCCTGCGCCATGTTTGTGTTTTCATAATAGGTTAATTTCATGATCATTAACCCTTGAATATTTTTAGTCTCTACCGATTTTACACCATTGGCAAAAGGCAGAATGTTGACGTAAGTCTTGGCAAAATAAGCTTCCATCTGGTCTGGCGTGTAACCTCCAAAAGGATGCGCAATATAGATAACCGGCAAATTCATTTTTGGTAAAATATCTACCTTAATGTCTTTGATGGCACCAATTCCGAAGAAAAATAGACCCGCAACCAATACTAATATGGAAATGGGCTTGCGGAGTGCAAAACGTATTAAATTCATTTGGATCTAATTAAAATTCATTTATAAATAAGTCAAAATTGCCAGTTGCTGCAACTTTCAGCAAAAACGACTGCCATACATTATTGTTGACAATATCACGATCAATTTCCGCACGATTCAAAACATACATTGTTTGTGTTAAATCAGTTAAGTCGGTTAAACCGTTTTTGTATAAAGTCGATTTTTGCAAATAAGCTCTTTTTGCCGCATCAACCTGAATAGGCGCTTCGGCATAATTTTCTAAAGTAATTTTGATCTTATCTTCGGCAAAATTCAGCTGTGATTTTAAGTCTCTATCCGCCTGATTGTATTCTTCCTGCAAAGCCTGAGAAACAAATTTCTGAGCGCTGACTTGTTTGCTGGATCTAAATGGCGTGGTTAAATTCCAAGTAATTCCAACTCCAATCAAATAGTTTGTACGATCTGGATTTACGCCGTCCCAATAATTTCTGCTGAAAGCATTTTGGTCGGTTGCATAGCTGTTTTCAAATCCTGAAGCTCTGGTTTGTAAAACACCAAAAGCACTCATTGTTGGGTAATAAAAACGTTTGAATAATTTAACCTGCTGGTTGCTGTAATCAATTCTCGTTTTATAGAATTGCAATAACGGATGCAGACTGTCATTTGCCGCGTTTCCTTTAATTAGTTCTTTTGGAATCTGAGTTACAAAAAGAGTATCTGTAACAAAATCCTGTGGCGCAACACCCATCAAATCAACTAATTTGTTGTTTTGTTCTTTAACGAAATTTCTAGCTAAGTTTAAAGCAATTTTAGCTTTAGAAACTTCTGCAGTTGCTAGTGTAGAATCTACGCCAGCTAATAATCCGTTTTTAACTCTGGCAACAGCTGTCTTTTTGAAAATTTCTGCGCGGTCTAGATTTTTTTGCTGCGAAATCAATAATCTTTGGCTGGCTAGTAAATTAAGATAAGCAGCAGAAATTTTGATTTCCTGTTGGAATTTTTCCTGCTCTAAATCTTTTTCTTTGGTCTGAACATCAATCTTAGACAAATTGATTTTTTCTTTCATTTTACCAAATGTGAAAAAATCCCAGTTCATGTTGACTAGATAGAGCGCGCCAAAAGCTGAGTTCCAGTTTTGTTCAGGTAACGGAAGTCCTGATGAAGCAACTCCAAGTCCTCCAAAACCATAAAGCGGTCCGTTTTGTCCGTTTACAGTTCCGTAATCTTGCTGCGCTGACAAATTTAAGTTAGGCAGATAATCACGACGAGATTGTTTTAGAGTCTCTTTTGATGCATTGGTGTAATTGGTTTTTGCTCGGATGGAACCGTAGTTTTCAAGCCCAGTTTTTACTGCTTCTTTTAAAGAAAGGGTTTGAGAGTAACCGATTGAGGCAAAAATCAATAAAAATAAAATGGTAATTTTTTTGAAATACATAAACTCAAGGTGTGATATGAAATGTTTTTTGATGAAACAAATTTATTTCTCTTATGCTGATAAAAGTCAGGTTAAGTGATGTACTGCACTAGTAAATGACGAATTGAATTTGTCATTTTTTGAAAAAATTAATTAAATATTTGTTCGTACTTTGTAACCTATTTCCAAATTAAGAATGAACAAAAAAGTCGATAATATATTGGATAACAAATGGTGGCAGGAGGTTGCTGTTGTCCTTTTTTCATTTACAATTTATACCTTAAAAAATGATTGGATGTTATTTAGTTCATTCATTTCGATTTTAATGGGGGTATTTTTCTATTGTATTTTATACATGCACGCCCAATTTAACCGTTTCTTTCTCCTTCCGATTTTATTCAAAGCAAACAAACCTTTTACGTATATCATATTGACATTGTTTGGAGTTTTTGTGTTTTCTGTCATATTGTACGAAATCACAATGCTGGATATGTTTGCCAAATGTCATTTGTATCAAAACTCACATCAAAGAAGTTACGCTTATCAATTGGCCAGCGTTTTAGGAACTTTAGTCTGTATTCTGAGTCCGATAATTGTTTTTAAGTTTTATCGTATCCACAGAAAACAAACCGATGCGGCTTTATTGTTCAATCAAATGCAGTTAAATTCTTTGAAAGGACAATTGAATCCGCATTTTTTGTTCAATACTTTTAATACACTTTACGGAATCAGTCTTCAATTTCCAGACCGAACACCAGATTTGATCATGAAAGTTTCGCAGCTCATGCGTTATCAATTGGAAAGTAACAGTAAACAATGCGTTTCTTTAGAAGACGAATTGGAGTTTATAAACAGTTATGTTCAGCTTGAAAAAGAACGTGTTGGCTATCGCTGTGACATTACATTTGATGCTGATATTGACAACGAAAACGCTTATAAAATTTCGCCAATGCTTTTAATTGCATTTATTGAAAATGCCTTTAAACACGGAACTTGTGCAATTGAAAACTGCTATGTAAAAATTACGATTACGGTAAAAGAAGGGTTACTAAATCTGCATGTTACCAATTCGATTCCGAAGAAAAACGATGTGATTTCGACTAAAATCGGCTTAAAAAACACAATCGAACGTTTGAATTTAATTTATGGGAAAGACTATAAATTAGATATTCAAGACGACAAACAGACTTATATTGTTGATTTGGAAATACAACTTAAAAAGTTTGTAGGATGAGAGAAGCAAAAAAATGCATTATTGTAGACGATGAACCAGCGGCGCATTATGTTTTGGCGAATTACATCAAACAGAATCCGCAGTTAGAATTGGTTTTTCAAGGCTATAATGGCATTGAAGCAATGAATTATCTCAGAGAAAACACGGTTGATTTGATGTTTCTGGATATTAATATGCCTGAAATTTCTGGAATGGAACTGCTGAAGATTCTTCCAACAAATCCAAAAACTATTTTAACAACCGCTTATTCTGAATTTGCTTTAGAAAGTTACGATTACGGAGTGATTGATTATCTGCTGAAACCGATTTATTTTCCAAGGTTTTTAAAAGCAATTGATCGCTTTTTTGCTACAGAAAATGGAAAGCAAAAGCCAGAAGAAGCAATTAATTCAGTTAACGTAAAAGTCGACGGTTATTTAATGAATATCGAATTAGATCAGCTTTTGTTTGCGCAGAGTTTTGGGAACTATGTAAAACTGCATACAATTAAAAGAACTTATCTGGCATCGATTACAACAACTGAATTTGAAAAATGCCTTCCGGAAAAGAGTTTTATGCGCATTCATAAATCGTATATAGTTGCTTTGGATAAAATTGAGGTAACCGAAAAAGATTTTGTAGTTATTAAAAATGAAAAAATTCCAATAGGAATTACCTATAAAAGAGAACTTACAGACAGATTAAAAAAGCTGGAATTATAAATTAATTTCTGTCTAAGTATTTAGTTTTGAGATGATTTAGTTACGTTCATTAAAAATATTGTTTACTTCATTTATTCTTAATTAAAAAGTAGTACTTTTAATACGTTATTTAAAGTTTAATTTAAAAATGAAACCATGAAAAACGTGTTTTTGACTTTTACTTTTTTATGCAGCAGTTTTTTAATTGCACAAGAAGGAACGAATATGAAAAAAGTAGTTACACCTCCAGAAGTTGTGAGACTTGCTTTTGAAAAAGAATATCCTGGAAAAGTGCCGGTTTGGGCCGAAGAATATGTTGGAGATGATAATGATGAAATTCGTTACGAAGCACGATATAATGTAAATAACACCACAAAAGCATTAGCAGTTTACGACAATTTAGGCGTTATGAAAGCTTATGAATTGCAAATTCCTTTAAGTCAGCTGCCGCCAAAAGCGCAAGCGTATTTAAAGAAAAATTATCCAGCCAAAACTATTCGCGAAATTGCAGTTGTTGTCGATTATAAAAAAATAACAACTTACGAAGTTGGAATAGAAAAAGACGGCAAGTTCTATGATATTCAGTTTGATAAAGACGGCGGTTTTGACGTGATTGTGGAGAAGAATTAATTGTAGGAAAATTATGAATATTTGTTTAGTTTTATATTTTAATTTAAAATCTAAGCATGAGAAAAATTATTTTATTAGCCTTTATAATTTGCAGTAATTTTCTAATAGGACAAAACACCATTATAGTGCCGCCAGAAAATATAAGAGCCGCTTTTGAAAATCAATATCCACAAAAGAAACCAATTTGGGATATAGAATATAGTAAAAATGAGGATATTATTTTTGAAGCAAAATTTAATGAAACAGCTAAAACAATAGCTTTTGCCCGATATGATAAAGACGGAAATTTTAAAGCTTATAAAACACAAACATTATTAACCAAACTGCCGAAAAAAGCACAAGCTTATCTGAAAGAAAATTATCCTGTTAAGTCTTTGAAACAATTTTTTGCTATTGTAAATAATTTAAATATAAAAAGTTATGAAGCCGGAGTAGTAAAAGATGCAAAGTTTTATAATCTAGTTTTCGATCAAGACGGTGAGTTTTATAAAAGAATCCAAATTAGGTAAACTTCTTACTAATTCAAATATATTTGAAATGACAAACCCGATAAGTTTTTAAAGCCTATCGGGTTTTGTTTTTTATGGGTTAAGAAATTAAAAATTAAAAATTAAAATTACAACTAACCATCAACTATTAACCATTAACTATTAACCATTAACCATTAACCATTAACAATTAACAATTAACAATCAACCATCAACCATCAACCATCAACCGTTAACCATTAACCATCAACCATTAACAATCAACCTTAAAGCATCATTCCGCCAGAAACTTCAATGCGTTGTGCATTTATCCAGCGAGCTTCTTCTGAACATAAAAAAGCTACGACACCACCAATATCGTCAGGTAAACCAACTCTTCCTAAAGCGGTTACAGAAGCTATTTGTTGGTTCATTTGTTCATTATCGCGAACCACTCCACCGCCAAAATCTGTTTCGATAGCGCCTGGGGCCACAACATTTACTTTGATTTTTCTAGCGCCTAATTCTTTTGCCTGATATTTAGTTAAGGTTTCAATTGCCCCTTTCATAGCAGCATAAGCAGCGTAACCAGGGAATGAAAATCTAGCTAAACCTGTAGAAATATTTACGATTCCGCCGCCGTCATTCATTATATTTAGTCCTTTTTGAGTTAAGAAAAACGGACCTTTGAACTGAATATTAGTCAATTGATCAAACTCAGCTTCAGTTGTTCCAATGAAAGAATTGTGAATTCCGATTCCAGCGTTGTTTACCAAAAAGTCAAATTTATCAGTATTAAAAACACTTTTTAAAGTTGATTCTACTGCTGTAAAAAATGAATCAAAAGTACTTGACTCAGCCACATTTAATTGAAGCGAAGCCGCTTTCTGCCCTAAATTTTCGATTTCTTTCACCACCAAATCAGCTTCTTCTTTTTTGCTGTTGTAAGTGATAATTACGTCAATTCCTTTTTTAGCAATAGCAATTGCCATATTTTTTCCTAAACCTCTGCTTCCGCCTGTAACCAGAGCTATTTTTGTATTTACTGCCATTTTTTATAATTGTTAATTTGTGAAATGTAAAATGTAAAATGTTAGTTGTAAGATGTGAAATGTGGATGTGAAATTTTTGTCATGTTTTTTAAGGTAGGATTCCTTTTTTGCATCTCACATCTCACATTCAACATTTTACTTAATTAGAATGCAAAGCCTCAAATGAAGCCTTCAATTCTGGCACACTTGCGTTTAATCTTGTTTCGCTGGTTCCAAAAGTAAGTTCTGTTCTGCCTTCTTTTAATTGTTCAAAAATAGAAACAATAAAATCGCTCACGCTTGGATGTGCGTCGTGTAAACCAACTCCGCCCAAATCTGTATTAAGTGCCGGCGGAATAATTTCGATTACTTCGATATTTTTCGCTTTTAATAAATGACGAAGTGAAATCGTAAACGAACGGAAAAACGCTTTTGTAGCCGAGTAAACCGGAACTTTTGCAAAAGGAGAAAATGCCAATCCAGAAGTTACATTCATTACAGTTTGTAAAGATTTCAACTCAATTAATAATGAAGTTAAATGTAAAGGAGCTTCAATATTTGTCGAGATTTCAGCTTTCATACTTTCGTAAAAACCAGCATCTGTAACAGAAATCCATTTTTGAATTCCAGCATTATTGATTAAAACATTTAAGTCCGGATGATTTTCAGAAATCCATTTGTAAAGTTCGATTCTTTCTTCTTCTAAAGACAAATCGCAGACTTTTATTATCACCGATGGAAATTTTGCTTTTACTTCGTTTAAAACAGATTCTCTTCTGCCGCAGATTATAACGGTATTGTTTTCTTGAATAAATCTTTCGGTAAGTCCAAGTCCGATACCGCTTGCGCCTCCCGTAATTAAAATTTTGTTGTTTGATAAATTCATCTTTTCGATCTTTTAAATTGATAAGACAAAGGTAGGAGCAAAGTAGATTTGGGAAATTGTAAATATCAA
>Ga0160449_1000970_pt1 | contig 14812 bp, 16 predicted proteins | sample HID1975I_E1MG_FD_108216 | JGI IMG/M metagenome (GOLD analysis project Ga0160449, IMG submission 108216) | Enriched soil microbial communities from UW Madison campus, WI, USA - HID1975I_E1 MG | ecosystem: Environmental > Terrestrial > Soil > Unclassified | place: USA: Madison, Wisconsin...
CAAGAGTGTCAGCTGGGCAGGAGGTCGTGGCGGGTGATCGTCGCCTCGCGGTCCGGCCCGACGCCGACGGCGCTGATGCGCGTGCCGCTGAGCTCCTCGAGCCGCTCGACGTAGCGCTGGGCGTTGACCGGGAGGTCCTCGAAGCGACGCACCTCGGTGATGTCCTCCCACCAGCCGTCGAGCTCCTCGTACACCGGCACGGCGTGGTGGAAGTCGCTCTGGTCGAGCGGCATCTCGTCGAAGCGCTGCCCGGCGACCTCGTACGCGACGCACACAGGAACCTTCTCGAGCCCCGTCAGCACGTCGAGCTTCGTAAGCACGAGGTCGGTGAGGCCGTTGACGCGCGAGGAGTAGCGGGCGATCACGGCGTCGTACCAGCCGCAACGGCGCGGCCGGCCCGTCGTCACGCCGAACTCGCCGCCCGTCTTGCGCAGGAACTCGCCCATGTCGTCGTTGAGCTCGGTCGGGAACGGCCCCTCGCCCACACGCGTGGTGTACGCCTTGATGACGCCCACGACACGGTCGATCCGGGTGGGTCCGATGCCCGAGCCCGTGACGGCACCGCCGGCTGTCGCGTTCGAGGACGTGACGAAGGGGTAGGTGCCGTGGTCGACGTCGAGCATCGTCGCCTGGCCGGCCTCGAAGAGCACGAACTTGCCCTCGTCGAGCGCCCGGTTCAGCTCGAGCGAGACGTCCACGACCATGGGACGCAGCCGCTCGACGTAGGTGAGCAGCTCGGCCACCGTCTCGTCGACCGTGATGGCGCGACGGTTGTAGACCTTCACGAGCAGGTGGTTCTTCTGGTCGAGCGCCCCCTCGACCTTCTGGCGCAGGATCTTCTCGTCGAACAGGTCCTGGATGCGGATGCCCACGCGCGAGATCTTGTCCGCGTACGCCGGACCGATCCCCCGGCCCGTGGTCCCGATGCGCCGCTTGCCGAGGAACCGCTCGGTGACCTTGTCGACCGTGCGGTGGTAGGGCGCGATGATGTGCGCCGCGGCGGACACGCGCAGCCGCGAAACGTCCACGCCACGTGCGATGAGCGCGTCGAGCTCGTAGAAGAGGACCTCGAGGTCGACGACGACGCCGTTGCCGATCACGGGAACGACTCCCGGCGTGAGGATGCCGCTCGGCAGCAGGTGCAGGGCGTACTTCTCGTCCCCGACGACGACGGTGTGCCCGGCGTTGTTGCCGCCGTTGAACTTCACGACGTAGTCGACGCGCGAACCGAGCTGGTCGGTCGCCTTGCCCTTGCCCTCATCGCCCCACTGGGCGCCGACGACGACGACTGCTGGCATCTGTACGGGTCTCCTGACCTGCCTCGGGGTGGCCACGGTGTGCGGCCGAGGGGCACGGGCGGCAGTGACGGGTGCCCCGTAGAGGTTACCGGAGCCGCGTGGGCCCTCGCCTCGGCGTCCCGAACCCCGGAGCCCGGCACCCGGTGCCAGGTGCGGGCGGCTACAGCCGGCGCACCAGCTCGCCGACCCCGAGCGCGGCGCCGAGCACGGCCACGGCGGCGGTCGCGACCGCGATGCGCGGCAGCCACGGCCACGGCGACACCTCTTCGCGCCCGTCGCGCACCTCCCGTGGACGCCCGGCCACGGCGACACCGACCCCCGCGAGCGCGAACACCCCGCCGACGACGGCGATCCACTGGTGGTCGAGCCGCAGCGCGGCCGCCGCCACGAACGCCGCGACGAGCGCGACGGACAGCTCGCTGCGCTGCCACGAGAGGGCGGTGCGCTCGGGCTGGCCGCGACCCCGGTAGCCCCCGTCGCCAGCGGTCATCGCCGCATCAGCCGCTCAGCCTGGCTGCGGCCTCCGTCACCCGCCGCGGCCGCGCTCATCGCCGCATCAGCTGGATCACGGCGTTGGCGGCGAGCACGAGGCCGACGACGACCGCCCCGCCCACGAGCCACGGCAGCGCGACCGGTCGCGGCAGGGGCTCGTCGAGCCGCAGCGCCCGCTCGTTGGACCGCCAGGAGGCGAGGGCCGCGAGCGCGAGCGCCCCGCCACCGAGGCACGCGGCGACGGCGACGACGTCGAGCAGCACCGAGAAGTCCGCCGTCGACGCGACCGTCGTGAGCGCGACCCCGCCCGCGACGAGGGCGAGCCCGGTGCGCACCCACGCGAGCGCCGTGCGCTGGTTGGCGAGCGAGGACTGCACCTCGGGCTCGTGGCCCACGCCGAACACCGAGCGGGGGCGGCGCGGGTCGGACGTGCCGTCGTCGGCCCCGCTCTCCTGCTCACCGCTGCGCATGTCACAGAGCATAGGCACCGAGTCCCGGCACGGCTCGGCGGAGGAAACCGCCGGGGCGAGCGGAACCTGCCGGGTGCTACAGCTCGCCGTCGTCGAACACGTCGAGGTCCAGATCCTCCGCAGGCGGCTCCTCGGGCTGGAGATCGGCGTCGGCCCGCACCTTCGCCCACACGAGCTTGCCGTTCGGCGAGGGCCGCCAGCCCCAGTCCGCGAGCCGCGCGACGATCTGGATGCCGAAGCCGCCGACCCGCCCCGGGTGGCCGTCCGTCGCGACGGGCGGGGCCGGGTTCGCGTCCTCGACCTCGATGCGCATCCCGTCGCCCGTGTCGAGGAGCCGCAGCGTGACGTGGCCCCAGCCGTGCAGCACGGCGTTCGCGACGAGCTCGGAGACGACGAGCTCGGCGTTGGAGACGTCCTCGATGCCCCACGTGTTGGCCGTGCGCACGAGGGCGTGGCGGGCGCGCGAGATCGAGGCGGGCTCCCCGGGCAGCAGCCAGCGGCGGCGGCGCGGGGAGCGGTGCGCCGTGGTGGCGTCGAGCTCGGGGTCGGGGACGCGGACGACGACGACGGCCACGTCGTCCTCGCGAGCGGCACCGACCCGGGAGAGCAACTCCTCGCCGATGCCCGCCGCGTCGCGCGTGCGCACCTCGGCGCTCGCCTCGAGCAGGCCGTCGAGCCCCTCGCGCAGCGGGGTGCGGCGGCGCTCGATGAGTCCGTCGGTGTAGAGGACGAGCACGTCACCGGGCTCGAGGTCGAGGACGGCGGTGCCCCGCTCGGTGCGCCCGAAGCCCACAAGCGAACCCCCGGCCCCGTCGAGCGTGGTCGCGGTGCCGTCGCGCATCAGCACGGGCGGCAGATGACCGGCGCGCGAGTACTCGAGCTGCCACCCCTCGCCGTCGGCGTCCGCGCGGAGCATCCCGAGCACGAGGCTCGCCGCACGCGTCATGCCCATGCCCTCGACGAGCTGGTCCACCCGCTCGAGCACCGAACCGGGCGAGCCGCGCTCGTAGGCGTAGGAGCGCACGACGGAGCGGAGCTGGCCCATGACGGCGGCCGCCTCGATGTCGTGACCCACGACGTCGCCGACGACGAGACCCACGAGACCGTCCTCGATGTGCAGCACGTCGTACCAGTCCCCGCCCACCTGGGCGTGGGCGGCGCTCGGTGCGTAGTACGTCCACACGTCGAGGTCGGGGATCTCCGCCTGCTCCGGGAGCATCGCGCGCTGCAGCGTCTCGGCAAGCCGGTGCTCGCGCGCGTAGAGCCGCATGACGTCGAGGGCGATCCCGACGCGGTGGGCCGTGAGCCGCAGGAGCGTCCGGACGCCGTCCTCAGAGACGGTCACGGCCGCGGGGTCGTCACGGAGCACGACGACGAGCACGCCGAGCGGTTCGCGCCGGCCCATGAGCGGGAGCACGAGGACGGAACCGGCGTCGGCGAACGCGGCCGCGGCGAGGGGGTCGGCCGCGATGTGGTCCCGCAACCACCGCGTCGCGGTACCCGGGCCGGGTTCGTCGCCGTCGGTCACGATCGTGACCGGCTCGCCGGACAGGCCGTCGAGGAGGCGCGCCACCGCGTCGTCGCGTCCCCCGTGCGGGCGCGACTCGCCGGGCCCGACGAGGAAGAACCTGGCGATCTCCACGACCCGCCGCTCGAGCAGCCGCGAGATGCCGAGCAGCGCGCGCGGCGAGTCGAGGTCCATGACGAGGTCGGACAGTTCGGAGAGCACGGACAGCCCGCTGCGCGCCCGGCGCTCCTCCTCGACCTCGCGCAGCTGCGCCTCCTGGCGGGCGACCTGGGCCGTGACGTCGACCTGGACCCCGACCCAGTGCGTGCACCGGCCGGAGTCGTCGTGCATCGGGGAGAGCGAGACCTGGTTCCAGAAGGAGGTGCCGTCGGAGCGGTAGTTGAGGAGCGTGACGGTGCCGGACTGGCCGGACTCGACGAGCGTGCGCAGGCGGCGCCGGGCGAGCGGGTCGGTGCCGTGGCCGGCGAGCAGCCGCGGGTTGCGTCCGATCACGTCATCGAGCGCGTAGCCTGTGACCTGCTCGAAGGCGTCGTTGACCCACACGATGGGGCCCACCGGGTCCGTCGCGTCCGTGATGACGAACGCGACGTCGGTGGCCTCGAGCGCCCGTTCCCGGACGAACGCGAGCGACGGCAGGGGAGGATCTGTGGCCGAAGGGTTGACCACGACCGCCTCCGATCGTCTAGCGTTCCACCAGGCCCACGCGATGATCGGGCCCGTGCTACCGGTCGATGCCCGGACAGATCGCCCGAATCACAGCGAGGAGCATCGTGCGTGACGCTAACAGCCCCGGCGACGGGGGGCAGGTCGAGGAGGGGTCGATCCGTGAGTATTCATCCATTCGTGCCGAGGTGAGCACAGAGCCGGGTTCGGTCCACGTGATCACGGGGATCGACCACATCCGCATCATCCTTGCCGGGGAGGTCGACGCCGACCTCGCGGGAGACCTGCAGGACGCGACGACGGCGGTCGAGCGCTCGGGCCTGCCCGTCGAGGTCGACGCCCACCACGTGACCTTCATGGACTCCTCGGGCGTGGCCTTCCTCGCCCGCCTCGCGACGCGCAGCGCCTACCGGGTGCGGCTGCTGAACGTGCCGCCCACGGTGCGCTTCCTGCTCGAGGTGACGCGCATCGGCGAGCTGCTCGACGTCTCCGAGGACGGCGCCGACCCGCCGATCCCCCCGGACGACGTCGCCTGACCCACCGCCGCCAGCGCCACCCAAGGGAACGGGTGCGGCGACGACGACGGGGCCGCCCCCGTCCGTGACGAGAGCGGCCCCGTGGAGCGTGCTACGGGTCAGCGACCCGTGGTGCGACTCAGCGCTGGGCGTTGCCCGCCGAGCCGAGCTGCTGCGCGGCCTCGACGATGCGGGCGGCCATGCCGGCCTCCGCGAGCTTGCCCCAGGCGCGCGGGTCGTAGGCCTTCTTGTTGCCCACCTCGCCGTCCACCTTGAGCACGCCGTCGTAGTTGCGGAAGAAGTGGTCCGCCACGGGACGCGAGAACGTGTACTGCGTGTCCGTGTCGATGTTCATCTTGATGACACCGTTGGCCACGGCCTCGGCGATCTCCTCGGCCGTGGAGCCCGAGCCGCCGTGGAACACGAGGTCGAGCGGGTTCTCGCGACCGACCTCGGCCGCGACGGCGTCCTGGATCTCCTTGAGGAGGGCCGGACGCAGCTTCACGGCACCGGGCTTGTAGACACCGTGCACGTTGCCGAACGTGAGGGCCGTGAGGTAGCGGCCCTTCTCGCCGGCACCGAGCGCACGCACGGTCGCGAGACCGTCCTCGGGCGTCGTGTAGAGCTTCTCGTTGATCTCCGCCTCGTGGCCGTCCTCCTCGCCGCCGACGACGCCCACCTCGATCTCGAGGATCGTGCGCGCCGCCTGCGAGAGCTCGAGGAGCTCGGCAGCGATGACGAGGTTCTCGTCGAGCGGGATGTCCGAGCCGTCGAACATGTGGGACTGGAACGTGGGGTTCTTGCCGGCCTTGACCTGCTCGGCCTCGATCGCGAGCAGCGGGCGCACCCACGTGTCGAGGTTCGACTTGGTGCAGTGGTCGGTGTGCAGCGCGACGGTGATCGGGTAGCCCTTGGCGACCTCGGCCGCGTAGGCCGCGAGCGCGAGCGAACCGGCGACGCGGTCCTTGACCGTCGCCCCGGAGGCGTACTCGGCCCCACCGACGGAGACCTGGATGATGCCGTCGGACTCAGCCTCGGCGAAGCCCTGCAGCGCCGCGGTGAGGGTCTGGGACGACGTGACGTTGACCGCCGGGTAGGCGAACTTGCCGGACTTGGCCCGGTCGATCAGCTCGGCGTAGACCTCAGGGGTGGCGATGGCCATATCGGCATGCTCCTGCAAAGAGAAGGGACAGGGGTTATACGGGTCAAGTCTGGCACGTCCGGCCAGGTGACGTGCGGGACGTCTCGCCCGCGGTCCTCAGGCACGCCGGAGGCGTGCAAGCAGCGTCGCGACGACGACGACGGCCCCCGCGGTGAGCGCCGCGACCACGGTGGCCCGCGACTCGGGCTCCCCGCTCGCGCGCGCCACCGCGATCCAGGCGAGCCCCCACGTGATCGCCGCGGCCGGGGCGATCCGCCCACCGAGGCGCACAGCGAGCAGGACGCCGACGACGGCGACCACCGCGCACACGATCACGGCCCACGCCTCAGGCGCGAGCGGGCCGCCGTCGAAGCCCGAGTCGGCGAGCGTCGCGGCGATGTTCGCGGCCGTCGCGACGGCGACCCAGCCGAGGTAGAGGCCCAGCGTGCCGTCGAGCACGAGCACCTCCGCCCGGTGACGCGCGGGCGCGCGGTGCAGCAGGACGATCACACGGCACAGGGCCGCGAGCAGCACGAGGATCACCACGACGCTGAGCCACAGGAGCCCGCCCTGGGCGGAGAGGATCCACGCCGCGTTGAGCACCATGGTCACCGCCACGAGGTAGCCGACGGCGCGCTGTCGCGGCTCCGTGGCCCAACGCGGAAGCCACTGCAGCACGACGTAGGCGGCGAGCCCCACGTAGATGACCGACCAGATCGAGAACGCGGGACCCGCAGGCGCGAGGTGCGTCGCCTCGGCGGAGAGCGCGCCACCGGCGGCCTCCTCGATGGGTGGCCCGCCGAGCACGCCCACGCCGATGAGCGAGCCGAGGAGACACACGAGGTAGGCGACCGTCACGGTCACCTGACGGGCGCGGTCCGCGGGGGTCGCCGTCGTCGTCGGTACTGCCGCGGCGCTCGACCCTGCTGTCGCGCTCGATCCTTCCGCAGCGTTCGGTGCCGTCACGGTTCCTCCTGCAGATCGTCGGTCACTCCACCTTGATGCAGGTCAGCTCGATCGGCCACCGGGGATGGAGCGCAGCGGCGCCCGTGAAGAGCCGAGCGATCGACGATGAGCGTCGTCAGGCGTCCCGAGAGGTGGACCGCCGACTCGCCGGGGCGTGCCTCCAGGACGCGAGCTAGTGTGGCGGCATGCTCGTCGCCTTCTCGATCGCCCCGACCGCCACCGACGACCCCGACGGCTCGGTGTCGCGCGCCGTCGCCGACGCCGTGCGGATCGTCCGTGACTCCGGGTTGCCCAACGAGACGACGGCGATGTTCACGACGATCGAGGGCGAGTGGGACGAGTGCATGGCGGTCGTCAAGGCCGCCGTCGACGCCGTGGCCGCGCACTCCCCACGAGTCGGGCTCGTGCTCAAGGCGGACGTCCGGGCCGGCTTCACGGGGCAGCTCACGGCGAAGGTCGAGCGCGTCGAGGCGCACCTGCGCGAGGACTGACGCCGACGACGGCTCAGCCCGGCAGCTCGGCGTGCTGCGCGATCCACGTGTGCATCGCGATCGCTGCGGCCGCGCCCGCGTTGATGGACCGCGTCGAGCCGAACTGGGAGATGTGGAGCACGACGTCGGCCGCCGCGCGCACCTCGTCCGACAGTCCCGGCCCTTCCTGCCCGAACACGAGCACGCACGCCCGGGGCAGCGCATAGCCCTCGATGGGCACCGAACCGGGCAGGTTGTCGACGCCGACGACGGGCAGCGGGCCGCCGTCGTCCCCCGCCGTCGCCGCCCACGCGACGAGCTCTGCGACGTCCGCGTGATGGCGCACGTGCTGGTAGCGGTCCGTGACCATCGCGCCGCGGCGGTTCCAGCGACGCCGACCCACGATGTGCACCTCGGCCGCCGCGAACGCGTTCGCCGTGCGCACCACGGAGCCGATGTTGAAGTCGTGACCCCAGTTCTCGACCGCGACGTGGAAGGGGTGGCGGCGCGCGTCGAGGTCCGTGACGATCGCTTCGAGCGTCCAGTACCGGTAGCGGTCGACGACGTTGCGCCGGTCGCCGTGCGCGAGCAGCTCGGGGTCGAGGCGTGCGTCGTCGGGCCACGCCTCCTCGCCACCGGGCCACGGACCGACGCCGACCTCCTCGACGTACCTCTCCGGTGTCCCGGTCGCATCGCTCATCCCGGCATTGTCGTCCATGCCGGCCGCTCGGGTCGGTCAGCGCTTCACCGTGAGGTTCTTGACCGTGCTCGTCTTCTTGGCGACCTGCGTGGTGCCGAGATAAGTGACCTTGATCCGGTGCTTGCCAGCCTTGAGCCTGGGCAGCGTCACGGTGAGCCTGCCCTTGTTCTTCGCCTTGAGGGTCACCGTCTTGATCCGCTTCTTGCCGTCGAAGATGCGCAGCTTGCCGGTCGGTGTGGCGACACCCTTGGCCGTGACGGTGATCCTGACCCTCGGCTTCACGCCGATCTTGACGGTCTTCCTGACGGGCTTGAGGGACACCTTCGGCGCGATCTTCACGACCCTGACGGCGGCCGAGGTCGCCGACGATGCCGCCGGGTAGTCCGCGCGGGTCGCCATGACGCGCACGGCGATCCTGGTCCCGGCGTCGGCCGCCTTGAGCTTGTACCTCGCCGTCGTCGCGCCCTTGATCACCTTGCCGCCGCGGAGCCACTGGTAGGAGAGCGCGACGTCAGGCACGGGCCACTCCCCTGCGTCCGCCCGCAACGTCTTGCCGACCTTCGCCGTGCCCGAGACCTTGGGCGCCGCGGTCGCCGCGAGCACCGGACGGAAGGTCTCGACGGTGTCGAGAGTCAGGTCGGTGACGCGCACGTAGCCGTCGGCTCCGACGTCGACCCCCCAGGGGTCGGCGAACAGTCCCTTGCCCGCAGTACCCAGGAGCTCGCCCGTCGCGGAGTACGCCTTGACCGCCGCGACCGTGCCGTCGACGACGTAGACCTTGCCGTCCGGGCCGACGTCGACGCTGCGCGCTCCGGTCGTCGGGGATCCCGCGCTGTTGTTGCTCCAGTGGCGCACGTAAGCGCCCTCGGCCGTGAACTGCGTGATGCGGTTCTGCGTGTAGTCGGCCGTGTAGACCGATCCGTCGGGAGCCACCGCGAGACCCGTGAGATTCCGGAACTGGCCAGGTGCGTCCCCGACGCCGCCCCACGAGCTCACGAAGGTGCCGGCGGCCGTGAGCTCCTGCACCCGGAAGTTGCCCCCGTCCGCGACATAGACGTGACCATTGGGTCCGACGTCGAGCGCCCTCGGGCTGCTGAACCGTCCTGGGGATGCCCCGAACGAACCCCACGCGGTGAAGGTGAGCTTCTCCAGACGCTGGATCCTGTGGTTTCCGGCATCGGCGATGTAGAGAAGCTCGTCGTGGACGACCTCGACATCGTAAGGCTGGTCGAACCTGCCCAGCAGCGCGGACGGGGTCTCGCCGCCGTTGTAGATCGTCCCGCCGCCTGGCCGGCGAACCTCGAGCGTGTGGCTGCCGGAGTCCGCCACGTAGAGCCGGTCGCCGAAGAAGCTGACGCCCCGGGGCTGCAGGTGCCTACCGAAGCCGGCGCCCGTGCCGCCCCACGACTCGACAAGCTCGAACGCGAGCGGGGCAGGCGCGGTCGCGGCGGGCACCCCTCGCTCCTTGGGCGCAGGCGCGCCGTGCGCCGCAGGAAGAGCGGCCAGCCCGCTGAAGGTCAGCGCCGTCAGTGCCGCAGGTCGCCACCGCTCGTCGTGCGTTCATCTCGACCACCTCGCAGGCCGTCCGCGGGGTCAGGGCGCCCCTGTGCAGCGTAGGACCGCGGCGACCCCATTGGCCCGTTTCGCCCGGTTTTTCACCCCTGCCTGACGGGCGTGCGCGACGGTGCCCGCCTAGCTTCTTCCGGCGGACGCGAGCCGTGACCTTCACGGGGCCTCCACGCCTTGGGCGCGACCAGCCCACGGGAGCGCCCCTAGGCTTGCGCCGTGCTCTCCCACGCCGCCGCGCTCGCCACCGCCCTGCCCGCGATCGGGCCGGGCTGGCTCGACCCCGACACGCTCATCGCGTCGTTCGGGCCCTACGCGCTCGGTGGCGTGGTGCTCGTCGTCTTCATCGAGACCGGTCTGCTCTTCCCGTTCCTGCCCGGCGACTCGCTCCTGTTCACCGCGGGGATGCTCACCGCCCAGGAGCAGATCACCGTCCCGATCTGGTTGCTGTGCACCATGCTGTTCCTGGCGGCGTTCACGGGGGACCAGGTGGCCTACGCCATCGGGCACCGGGCCGGGCCGCGGATCTTCAACCGACCCGACTCGCGGTTCTTCAAGCAGTCGTACATCGACATGACGAACGCCTACTTCGAGAAGTACGGGGGGCGGACGATCATCGTCGCGCGCTTCATCCCCTTCGTGCGCACGTACGCCCCGGTCGCGGCGGGCGTCGGCAAGATGAGCTACCGGCACTTCGTCTCGTACAACGTGATCGGGGCGCTCCTGTGGGGCGTCGGGGTGACGTTGCTGGGCTACGCGCTCGGCAACGTGACGTTCATCCGGGAGAACATCGAGGCGCTGCTCGTCGCGATCGTGCTCGCCTCGCTCACCCCCATCGCCTTCGAGCTCCTGCGTGCACGGCGCGACCGCATCCGCGCCCTCCGCGAGGCCGACCCGACCGTCGCACCCGCACCACGACCCCCGATCGCGGACACCCAGCCCGACGCATAGGCACCAGCTCCTTGCGTGAAGGGTTGCGTGCAGATGGCGGACGTCACTCTTCAAGGATCCTCGGGGGTACGTGGGTCCTTGGGGCAGGTGGGAGCCGGGCGCGAAGAGCTAGCGTCGGGACGTGGCGCGACCACGACGGGGACCGGGCTGGGTGCCCGACCAGCACGGCGCGTGGGCGATGCTCGCCGCACCGCTGCTTCGTCGGGACGCTCGGCGGGGGCGCCACGTGACTGCACCTGCTGCTCGCGAGCACCTGGCTCGTCGCCTACCCCGCGTTCAACGCCGCCGGGCTGTGGCTCGTGCCCGTGCGGTTCCCGCGAGCGACCCCGAAACGGCTCGGCATCGGTGAGATCGTCGCGACGTCCGCCGTCGTCGGCCTCTTCCTGCTGTACTGAGCGCCTGCGCCCAGGACTGGGTCAGGCCGTGGGCGGCGGCGTGCCGGAGCCCTGGCCGAAGTCGATCGTGGGCGCCTGACGCACGGCCGGGTCCTCCGTCTCGAAGTACTCGGCCTTCGCGAAGTTGAACATGTTCGCGATGAAGTTCGCGGGGAAGGTCTCGACCTTCGTGTTGAGCTCGCGCACGTTGGCGTTGTAGAACCGACGACCTGCGGCGATGCGGTCCTCCGTGTTGGTGAGCTCGGCCTGGAGCTGCTGGAAGTTCTCGCTCGCGCGGAGCTGGGGGTAGGCCTCGGCGACGGCGAAGAGCCGTCCGATCGCCTGGGTCAGCACGTTCTCGTGCGCCGCCTGCTCGGCGGGGCCGCTCGCGGGGCCGGCGGCGAGCGAGCGGGCGCGCGTGACCTCGTCGAACACGGCGCGCTCGTGGGCGGCGTAGCCCTTGACGGTCTCGACGAGGTTCGGGATGAGGTCGTGGCGACGCTGCAGCTCGACGTCGATCTGGCGCCATGCCTCCTGCACGAGGTTGCGCAGGCGCACGAAGCCGTTGTAGGTCGCGATCGCCCAACCGAGGACCACCACCACGGCTCCGACGAGCAGGAACGGGAGGATGAGCATGAATTCCATCGGTTACCCCTTGAGTCCCGGAGCGCCACCGGCGCCCGCGTGAGGATCGTATCCGTAGTCCTGCCAGACGTGGCGTGGGACGAGGTCGACGGCGCGCGCGAGCCGGGCCAGGCGCGGGTGGATGCCGCGCGGGTCGAGCGGCCCGAGGTGCCAGGTCAGTACGTCGACGCCCTCGAACCGGAGCGGCTCGGGCGGACTGGCGACCATGAACTCCATGAACCGCGGGTGCACGATGTCGTGCGCCGCCCTGGGGACCGCCGCCTCGACGCGCCAGCGCCGGTTGAACTCCTCGGACTCGAACTGGATGTCCTGCGCCCCGAGACTCTTGGCGAGCTTCGCCCCGAGCCCTTCGTGCGTGAGCTCCAGGTCCGGGAGCGGGGCGGGCAAGGACATCACGGCGACCGTCAGGAGGGTGGTCGACTGCCCCTGACCGAACCCGGTCGTGTAGGTGTACTCGAACACGGCGGCGCTGCGCCCCTCGTACTGGCCGGACAGCACGAAGCTCACCCTCCGCGAGTGCCCGACGTTGAAGGGCTGACCCCGCCACCGCCCCTCGAGGTGCTGCGCGCGCTTCTGGAACTCCCACCCCATCGATCGGGCGACGCGCTCCAGCTCCCTCCCGCGACGGTTTCGCATCGAGTGCTTCGCGACGAGGATCACCGTCGCGATCGCCACGATCGGGGCGACGATGACGAGAGTGATCCAGAGCTCGATCACGCGGTCTCGCCCGCCCCAGGAGTGCCGCCCGTGCCCGGGGAGCCTGCCGCGCCCGGGGCGCCGCCCGTCCCAGGGGAGCCACCCGTCACCGGGGAACCGCTCGTCCCAGGGGTGCCGCCCGCCGCGGGGTGCGGGTCGTGGCCGTGGTCCTGCCACACGTGGCGCGGAATGAGGTCGACGGCGCGCGCGAGGCGATCCAGCCGCTCGTGCAGGGGGACGACGCTGATCCCGCCGAGATGCCACGTCCACACGTCCGTGCCTTCGAAGCGCAGCGGGTCGGACGGGCCAGCCACCATGAACTCCATGAACCGCGGGTGCACGATGTCGTGCGCCGTCTTGCGGACGGCGGCCTCGACGCGCCAGCGCCGGTTGAACTCCTCGGACTCGAACTGGATGTCCTGCCCGCCGAACACCTTGGCGATCCTGGCCCCGAGCCCTTCGTTGGTGATCTCCAGGTCGGGCAGGTAGGTCGGCAGGGCGAGCATCGTGACGGTGAGGACCGTGGTGGAGCGACTCTTCCCGCTGCCCGTCGAGTACTGGTACTCGAAGGCCGCGGCGTGCCGTCCCCGGTGGGTGCCCGCCATCAGGTGGGATGCCCGCTTCGAGTCGCCGAGGTTGAAGGGCTGTCCGCGCCACCGACCCACGAGCTGGGGTGCGCTCGACTCGTAGGTCCAGCCGATCGATGCGGCGAAGGCCGCGAGCCGCTCGCGCTTCTTCCTCGCCGCATACAGCCCCCAGGCGAACAGCCCGGCGACGCCGAGGACGACCAGTCCGAAGAGCCAGCCGCCGGCGAACCCCTCCTGCCCTGCGAGCACTAGAGCCCCAGGTCGTCCAGCGAGAAGACGGCGTGATAGCTCAGGCCCTCGGCCTCGATCACCTCGCGAGCCCCCGTGTCCCGGTCCACGATGACGGCGACGCCGGCCACCTCGGCCCCCGCCTCGCGCAGCGCCTCGACGGCGGTGAGCACGGAGCCGCCCGTCGTCGACGTGTCCTCGACGGCCACGACGCGACGCCCGGCGACGTCCGGCCCCTCGATGCGACGCTGCAGCCCGTGGGCCTTGCCCTCCTTGCGCACGACGAACGCGTCGAGGTCCTGCCCTCGCGACGCGGCCGCGTGCAGCAGCGCGGTCGCCACGGGGTCCGCACCGAGCGTCAGGCCGCCGACGGCGTCCACCTCGCCCGCACCGAGTCCCGCCTCCTCCAGGAGGTCGAGCAGCACGTGTCCCACGAGCGGGGCTGCGCGGTGGTGCAGCGTGATACGGCGCAGGTCGATGTAGTAGTCGGCCTCCTTGCCCGAGGACAGGGTCACCCGGCCGTGCACGACGGCGAGCTCGCGGATGAGGGCGAGCAGCTGCTCGCGCGGCGTCGGGGAGAAGGCGGCGTCAGTCACGCCCACAGGGTATCGGTGGGGGCGAGGGCTACTCGGCGTCCTCGCCGTTCCCGATACGCGTGCGGTAGTCGCCGAGCGCGCGGACGGCGGAGCGGGGCAGCACACGCGCCACCCCGGCGGCGAGCTGGTAGCGCAGCGAGGGGGTGGAGATGACGACGCCCCGGCGCACGTCGGCGAGAGCGGCCGCGACGACGTCGTCCGCGTTGAGCCACGCGACCTCCGGCAGCGAGGACATGTCGATGCCGCCGCGCTCGTGGAACTCGGTGTGGACGAAGCCCGGCTGCAGCACGGTGGCCGTGACACCCGTGCGGCGCAGCTCGACGGCGAGGCCCTCGGTGAAGGTGCGCACCCACGCCTTGTGGGCGGAGTAGGGGCCGGACGCCATGAGCGCGGCGATCGAGGAGACGTTGAGGATCGCGCCGCGGCCGCGGGCCACCATGGCGTTCGCCGCCGCGTGGGACAACACGAGGACGGCACGGACCATGACGTCGAGCGCGGCCTCCTCGTCCGCGACGTCGGCGTCGAGGAACCGCGAGCTCGAGCCGAGCCCCGCGTTGTTGACGAGCAGCCCGACGGGGCGCTCGGTGGCGCGCAACCGCGCGGCGACACGCTCCACGTCCTCGCGCACCGTGAGGTCGGCGGGCAGCACCTCGGCGCGCACGCCGGCGGCGGCGTGCAGCTGGGTCGCGAGGCGTTCGAGCCGCTCGGCGTCGCGCGCGACCAGGACGACGTCGTGGCGTGCGGTGGCGAGCTGCCAGGCGAACTCGAGTCCGAGCCCGGCGCTCGCGCCGGTGATCAGTGCGGTGGCCATGTCATCAGCCTAGTCAGAGCCGGGGCGGACCGATCTCCGAAGACTTGGCAACGGAATCCGATGCCAAGTCTTCAACCATGGGCTGGGCCGGTGCCTGCGGTGGCGCGGGTGGGGG
>Ga0160449_1000971_pt1 | contig 14809 bp, 11 predicted proteins | sample HID1975I_E1MG_FD_108216 | JGI IMG/M metagenome (GOLD analysis project Ga0160449, IMG submission 108216) | Enriched soil microbial communities from UW Madison campus, WI, USA - HID1975I_E1 MG | ecosystem: Environmental > Terrestrial > Soil > Unclassified | place: USA: Madison, Wisconsin...
GCTCCAGGAACTGCAATTCCGACAACTAATTCGGCACTATTAAAAACTGGAAATTCTTTATGTTGTGCAAATTCGTTTAATTCACCAAACTTCATTCCGAAACGAATGTCTGGTTTATCATTTCCGTATGTTTTCATGGCATAGTCGTAAGTAATTCTTGGGAATTTATCTACTTCAATACCTTTAATTTCTTTTAATAAATGTCTTGTCAATCCTTCAAAAACATTCAAAATGTCTTCTTGTTCTACAAATGCCATTTCGCAGTCGATTTGCGTAAATTCAGGCTGACGGTCTGCACGTAAATCTTCATCACGGAAACATTTCACAATTTGGAAATATTTATCCATTCCTCCAACCATCAACAATTGCTTGAAAGTTTGCGGCGATTGAGGCAAAGCATAAAACTGACCTTCGTTCATACGGCTTGGTACAACGAAATCTCTTGCTCCTTCTGGAGTAGATTTGATTAAATAAGGAGTTTCTACTTCGCAGAAATCTAAATCTGATAAGTATTTACGAACTTCCATTGCCACTTTGTGACGGAATAATAAACTGTTTTTTACAGGATTTCTTCTGATATCTAAATAACGATATTTCATTCTGATATCTTCTCCGCCGTCAGTTTCATCTTCAATTGTAAATGGAGGAGTTAAAGCAGTATTTAAAATCGTTAGTTCAGAAACTAAAATTTCGATTTCACCAGTTGCAATGTTTTTGTTTTTAGCTTCACGCTCAATTACAGTTCCTTTTACTTGAATAACAAATTCTCTTCCTAGAGTTTTAGCCAATTCAAAAACTGTTTTATCGGTACGGCTTTCATCAAAAATAAGTTGTGTAATTCCGTAACGGTCACGTAAGTCAACCCAATTCATAAATCCTTTATCGCGTGACTTTTGTACCCAGCCCGCTAGAGTAACTTCCGTATTAATATTTGAGGCATTTAGTTCGCCGCAATTATGACTTCTATACATGATGCAAATTTTAGACTGCAAAAGTAAACACAAAATTCAAATTAATATAGTAAAGTAATAAGTTGATGTAGAATAATTTTAAATATTTTGTTAATTCTTAAATTACGAAGCTTTAAATTCTTTAGTTTTGAATCACTAAAAACTAATTTTAATACCTATGAAAAAACTTTTTGTTGCAGGGTTGGTAATTTTTAATGCTTTGAATATTATTGGTCAAAGTAAGAACTCAATTAAGTTTACTGCTAAAATCGCCAATAGAAACAGCGATACATTAGTAATTAAAGGAAAAGATAATTTTAAGCAAGTAATTCCAATCAATAAAAAAGAGGTTTTTGCTGCATCTTTTGACGCTCCAAAAGGATTTTATATGTTTTCTGATGGAACAGAATCTTCAAACTTATATTTAAAGCCAAATTCTGAAGTCAATTTGACTATGAATGCTAAAGAATTTGATGAGACTATTGTATATAAAGGTAAAGGTGTAGATGAAAGTAACTTTTTGGCACAGCAAGCCTTAAAAGATGAAAACTTTCAGAAAGATGCTTTTTCTAAAGAAACTGGAGAATTTACAACTTTACTTGATGCTAAATTAAAAGCAGATACAGAAAGCCTTGAAAAAGGAAATTTTGATCCAGAATTTAAAACAGCTTTAAAACGCAGTTTTGATGGTTTCCATCAATATGCTGCTGCAGAATATGAAAGAGCTGCCAAAGCCAATAAAATGGTTGGAAAAGCTTCTCCAGATTTTGATTACGACAACTTTAAAGGAGGAAAAACAAAACTTTCTGATTTAAAAGGAAAATATGTTTACATCGACCTTTGGGCAACTTGGTGCGCACCTTGTAGAGCTGAAATACCTTATCTTCAAAAGATTGAGGAAAAATATCATGGAAAAAACATTGAATTCGTAAGCATCTCTATTGATAAATTGAAAGACAACGAAAAATGGAAAAAATTTGTAACAGATAAAAATCTTGGAGGAACACAGCTTTTTGCAGATAAAGACTGGGAATCTGAGTTTGTGGTTAATTATGGTGTAACTGGAATTCCGCGATTTATCTTAGTAGATCCTCAAGGAAATGTAGTAAAGTCTGATGCGCCTAGACCATCTGATCCTGAGCTTGATAAACAGTTAAGTGCATTATTGAACTAAAATATTTACGAAATTTACAACGTTATCGTAAATTAGAGTTTTTTCTAAAATATCAGTAAAACCAGTGCTTGAGCGCTGGTTTTTTTATTGTCGATACTTTTCCAATGTTAAGCTTTTATTCAATGTTACCAAATTGTTAAGCAAAAGTTTGTTTAATGTAAAGTATTAATTATATTTGATAACAATTTGATAACATTCAATAACATTTAATACCTAAAGATATGAAAAAGTGTGTGATTTTAGCGGCTGTGTTATTCTCTGGAATTCTAACAGCACAAGAAACTAAACCTGAATTGGAAGCTGTTGGAAATAAAGTAAAAGCTACTTACTATTATGACAATGGAAGAATACAGCAGGAAGGCTTTTTTAAAGATGGAAAATTGGACGGTGTTTGGGTATCTTATGATGAAAACGGAAATAAAACTGTAGTAGGAGAGTATACTGAAGGATTGAAAACTGGAAAATGGATGTTTTTCAATGAAAAAAATCTTTCTGAAGTAGCTTATGCAGACAGCAAAATTAGTTCTGTTAAGAATTTACAGAAAAACCCTGTTGCCAATAGAAATTAATAAAAAGATTTATTGAGATAATTACTAAAACCGTTCTTTTCAGAGCGGTTTTTTTTATGCTTTAGATTTTTTGCTTTTGTATTTTCTTCCGTACCAAATAATAAATCCAGTTACAGGAAGCGCGGTAGCAAATAAGCTTGCTATAAAAGCAATAATTTTTCCGGGTAAATCTAATATTTGGCCGGTGTGAATTCCGTAATTCATTTCGACAATCTGTAAGCCCAGAGTTTTGTTTTCAAAAGGTTGTTTTTCAATTAATTCCCCATCATTTGGATGAAAGTAATAATTGCTCTGGTGATCGTATCTTAACGTGTGCGGATAAGCGCCTGTACTAATAATATCTCCTTTTTGCTGCGGAATTAATACAAAAAGCATTTCGGCATTTGGCTGTAGTTTTGTGGTTTGAATATAAGCGCGATCTATTGCTGTAATTGAATTGGCTTTGAATTGAGTTGTGTCAATTACAGGAAGTTTTGTTTCGACTGCTTTGTCGCCGCCAAAATTAAAGGTTTTGTAAATTCCGTCGCCAACCCATTCGTAAGTAAAGGTAAGTCCGGTAATGGCTAGAATTAATGCTATAATCGAAATGTAAAAACCAGAAGTATTATGCCAGTCGTAGTTTACCCGACGCCATTTTGCAGACCATTTTACCGTGAGACTTCTTTTAAGGTCAGACCTTCTTTTTGGCCACCATTGGATAAGTCCAGAAATTAATAACAGAATAAAAATAATGGTCGCGCCGCCAATAATATGTTTTCCAATATAATCTGGAAGAAGTAAATACAAATGAATGTATTCAACAATAATAAAAAAATCTGTTTCTGGATTTTCGGTTTTTAAATATTTACCTGTGTAAGGATTGAAATAGAGGTATAAATTTTCAGTTTCAGAATAAGTATAAACAATCGCTGAACGGTTTTTGCCGTAATAAGAAACCATGCTCGTTTTATTCTTCGGAACAATCTCTTTTGCTTTTTTTTCTAAAACAGAAGGCAGTATAAATGGTTTGTTTTGAGGTTCAACCAATCGCCATTCTTTTCTTGTAACATCTTTTATTTCATCATGAAAACAAAAAATACAACCTGTAATACTGATTATAAAAACAATAAACCCAGAAATTAATCCGAGCCATTTATGCAGAAAACGTATTTTGGTTTTGAATCCCATTTTTAATTAAAAGCGTAAAAGTAGGCTCAAAACTCATATGGGACAAATTATTGTAGATTATTTTATTTGTTATGTATGTTTATGCAAAAGATTAAATCGCGCAAAGACGCTAAGGCACAAAGTTTTTTTTGAGCGGATTCTATAATCTAAGCAGATTTTTGTTTTGTTCACTTTAATTAAAAAACTATAATTCTTATAATCTGTGGCAAAAAAAATAATTAAGCAACCGCTTTTTTAGATTTTAAATGATAGGCAACATATAGTGAAATAGAAGCCAGGAAAATCCAGAAAACATCAATAAAGAAGATTTGAATTTTGTTGTTTAAGAAAGATGTCCAGAACCAATCTCCAGAAACAATTCCGTTTGTAATTGGAATTAAAAACCCTAAAATGCTTCCTGAAATTAAACAGAATTTGTTGGTAAAAGCATCATTCTTTTTAATGATAAAGAAGATTGCAAGCAACAACCACCCGCCAAAATAAAGTGTAAACAGGTTGGATTGGCTTAAAGGATAGAAAATTTTACTTCCGATAAAAGCCAAAGCAGTAATTGGATACATGCTCAAACAAATTGCCAGATAAATGCGAACAACAGCTGCGTTGAAACGTCTTTTCTTTTCAGGCATATTATTTTTCTGTCTTGCAACCAGCCAAATCATAACTCCAGAAATAATTACAAAACAGGTTATAATTCCTAAAATAAAACTCACGATTTTTAAGGCATATCCGCCATAATCACCAAAGTGAATTCGGTATAAAACATTTTTTACGATGTCTAAGTAATTGGTTTGAGAGATCGGATCTTTTTTAGCAATTTCTTTTCTATCAGCAATTCTGTAAACAACTTTTCCGATTCCAGTAAATTTTTTGTGGCTCAAAAGTTCTCCTTCAACTAAAACATGCATGTTCGCATCGCCGTAGTTTTGAATAAAAACGCGTGTGATTTCAAAATCAGACCAGTTCTTTTTTGTTTTTGCAACCAGTTCATCAATGTTAAAAGGAGCTGCTAGTTTCTTATTTTCAAATTTATAATCAGGATCTTTATATTCTAATTCTTTATACAATTTATCTTGATCGCCATTGTATAGAGCCATTACTGCGGGAGCTACGATCAAAAGTTTGATCATAAAAAAAGCACCTGTAACAGCATATACGAATTGAAATGGTAAACCAATCATTCCAAGTGCCGTGTGCGCATCTGTCCAAAGTGTTTTTAATTTTTCTTTTGGGCGAAAAATATAAAAGTTAGATACAATTTTTTTCCAATGAAGCAATACTCCTGTTACAATCGCAAATAAGAAAAACAAAGCCGTAAAACCAGATAGATAATACCCAATAGGGTACGGAATTTGGGCAAAGAAATGCAGACGATATAAAAGTTCTCCTAAAGAATATGATTCTTCGTAAGTGAAAGATTTAAAATTTTTAGGATTGAGATAGAAAAACTGTCCTTCTTTTTGTTTCGCTGGAGCCAAAGTATCTTTGGTTCCTTCCATATAAATAGCAACTCTCTCCTCTGTAGAAGGCTTAGAGATCGTAATATTTCTGCCATGCAAAATATATTTTTTATCAAGATGCTGCAGGGCTTTATTGTAGTCTAGCTGAATTTCTTTTGTAATTGCTGTAGATTCACTTCTTTCCCAATTGATGATGTCATCTCTAAAAAAAGAAAAAGATCCAGCAAAGAAAATTACAAAAAGGACTACACTGATAACGATTCCGCTGACAGTATGAGTATGAAAATAGATATTGTAATGACGGTTGTTCATAAATATTATTTTGCCGTATGGTTATAAGTTTGACCCAGATAAATAAAAAGACAAAAAAGTAAAGTCAGCAGGATGTAAATTGCCCAGATTTTCAAGCCACTTTTAGCTAAAAATGCAATTACCATTAATGCAACCCAAAGAATAAAACCAGTAAAAGCCATTGTCATAAGTACATCTGCACGATTAAACCAAGCAGCAAGAGCTAAATGAAAAGTAACAGAAACAAAGTATCCTCCTAAAATAGCAGCAGTAATTTTGGTAAAACGAGGCCAAAAAGAAGGGTTTAGATATTTTGGATTTGCTGGCATATTGTAATTTAAAAATGGTTTTAGTTGTAATAGAATTCAAATAATGCAACCAGAATCAAGATTGCCAATAGCGCTTTACTATTTACTTTTTTTAAAGGAGTAAGAATGATGATTAAACTTCCAACTGCCATTAGCTGAATAAAAAACATCAAAGTACCACAACCTAAAGATTGAGTAAACAACCACATTAAATAAGCAGATAATAATAGAGTTAATCCAATGATTTTTGTCTGCTTAGGATTTTTCTGCATCCATTTTTCAAAACCTAAATCATAAGAAAGCACAGCTCTTTTTGAAGTATAATAAAGAGTATAAAAAGCTAGAAAAACGATAAGACTGGCAATTGTAATCATAATCTTTAAAATTTAAAAAACACCTTTCTCGTAAAAGAAAGGTGTTTTGAAATGTTTTTATTAAAATCTATAAGAGAAGCTAGCCGAAACAGTTCTCATATTTCTTGGATGAATTGTAGACCAACCATCGTAAGTGTCAACATTAGCAATATTGTCTAATTTTAATGTCAATGTGTATTTTTCAGTTCCGTAGAATACAGATGAGTTTAAAACAGTGTAAGATGGCAATGCAAATTGACCTGTAATTGTTCTGTTCATGATTAGGTTTTTGTCAGCATAGTTTCCTCCAAAACCTAAACCAAAACCTTGTAAGTCACCCTCAGGGAATTTATAGCTTGCCCATAAGTTTGCTGTATTTCTTGGTCCAGAGCTTTCAGGTCTGTGTCCTACGAAATCAGGATCTCCAGCATTTAGAACAGCATCTACATAGCTGTATCCTGCTACAATGTTTAGGCCAGTTACCGGGCTTGCAACGATTTCTGCTTCAAAACCTTTGTTTCTTTGTGCTCCATCTTGGAAAGCTGTTTGAGTTGTTGCACCGTAAACTACATATACTTGATCTTTTACTTGAATGTCATAGTAGCTGAATGTAGCGTAAAGTTTATCTCTAAATATATTTAATTTAGTTCCAATTTCGAATTGGTTAGCGTGCTCTGGTCCAAAAGTTCTTGGGCGAGTACTTCCGTCAGCTAAAATTTCTGTAACAGGAGCTGAATTAGCAAAACCGTCCATATAATTAGCAAAAAGAGATACTTTGTCAATAATTGGTTGATACACAATACCAAATTTAGGAGAAAAAGAAGTTTGGTTAAAATCGTCTGCTTTTGTTGTAACATCTCCAGCAGTCATAAAACGGTCAACACGTAAACTTGCCATTGCAGATAATGCAGGAGTAAAGTTAATTACATCAGAAACATACGCACTGTAAACTTCTTGCTTTGTTCTATTCATGCTAATCCCTGCACTAGCAATAAGCGCGTCAGTACCAGCTTTAGATAAATTACCATTATCGCCATTTGTTATATACTTGGTAGGATCAGTGATTCCATATAAATATTGGTTTACAGTTGCTATATCAAGATTACCAATGTAAATATTACCATTTCTTACATAGTTAGAACTATTATCGATCATACTTCTATTGAAATAATCCAAACCGGCAACAATTCTGTTTCTCATGCTTCCGATTTTGAAATCACCAATAAAGTTTTGTTGAATATCTGTAGTTAATGTTGTAGAGTTTTGGTAGTTCATAGAACGGCCTAAAACAATTCCCTCGCTAATTTGAGAAGGTGCAAATCTTGTGCCTTCATATAAATAACTATAATATCCTTCAGATCTTGATGAACCTCTTGAAACTACAGTTTGAGAAGACCATTGATCATTGAATTTATAATTCATTTGACCTTGTAAGTTGTAAGATGGTGTTTCAATTGCAAGTTCATTACTTGTGTAAGAACGTTTGTTGTCATAACCTAATTCATCAATATTATGAACACGTAAAGGTGCACCTCTATCTAAAAACAACATAGTAGCGTTTGTCTGTTTGTTGTTCATGAATTCAGTATTAATGAAAAACGAAAGCTTGTCGTTTACCTGATAAGATAATGATGGTGCAAAGAAGAATGATTTTTTGAATCCCGCATCTTGAAAACTATTTTCTGTGTGGTAAGCTGTATTTACACGGAAATTGATTTTGTGTTCGTCATCAACAGGAGTATTAACATCAGCAGTAACTCTGTTTAAACCGTTGCTTCCTGCAATGTAGCTAACCTCTCCGCCAAAATGATCGTAAGGTTTTTTTGTAGTTAAGTTAATTAAACCTCCGTACGAGATTAAACTACTTCCAAATAAAGTTCCAGATGGTCCTTTGATTACTTCAATCTTATCAATGTTTGCAGGATCTAAACCTCCGTTTGATAATCCTGGTAATCCATTGATCATAGTTGGCTGTACTGCAAATCCTCTTAAAGAAAAATATCCAGCTCCGTCACCTCCACGTCCTGTAGAAGCCCAAAGCGGTGTTAATCCTGGAGCATTTCTAAGCGCGTCATCAATATTTGTAACTACCTGTTCTTTTAAAAGTTCACTTGTAATTGTTGTGTAAACTTGTGGGTTTTCAAGATTTTTAAGAGGTAATCTTGATACTTGCTGAGTTTCTTTACGCGCTAATGGATTTTTTTTGTTGCCATTTACTACAATTTCATTTAATTCCTCAGAGTTTGCACTAATTCTAAAATCTTCGATGATAGCATCACCACTGTTAAGACTTATGCTTTTTTCTTTAGACGAATATCCAACTCCAGAAACTCTAAGAACATAGTTTCCTGGTTTAATATTTTTAATTTCATAAAAACCATTCTCGTCTGTAGTGGTTCCTATTTTTGTTCCTTTTAATACTACAGAAACATTATCTGCAGCTTCGTTATTTGTTAAGCTTATTTGACCTTTGATAGTTGCTTTTTCTTGAGCTACAGCAGCTACGCTGGTTAATAAAGCAAAACAAAAACTCAAAAAAGAAATTGTAAATCTATATTTCATTTTATTTAGAATTGATTTTAATAGCGCAAATTTACATGTTGGATGTAAACCAAGCAAATTTGTTTTTATTTATTCTAAATAAAATATTTTTAAAGGTTAAAATTTAACTTTATTCAAAAAATTAACATCTTAAGCGGATTTTAAGCTAATATTAAGCAAAAAAAACCTGTTCGTACTAATGAACAGGTTTTTTGTATAGAAGAAAATTATTATAATTACAATTCTAAAGCACGTTTAGCATCGCCATTCATTAATAATTCTACTGGATTTTCTAAAGCTTCTTTTACAGCAACCAAGAAACCAACAGACTCACGTCCGTCGATAATTCTGTGATCGTAAGAAAGAGCAACGTACATCATTGGGTGAATTTCAACTTTTCCGTTTACAGCAATAGGACGCTCAATAATATTGTGCATTCCTAAAATTCCTGACTGTGGAGGGTTGATAATTGGAGTAGATAACATACTTCCAAAAACACCACCATTAGTAATTGTGAAAGTTCCTCCAGTCATATCGTCAACTGTAATTTGACCATCACGAGCTCTTAAAGCTAATCTTTTGATTTCAGCTTCAATTCCACGGAAAGTTAAAAGTTCAGCATTACGAACAACAGGAACCATCAAACCTTTTGGTCCAGAAACTGCGATTGAGATGTCAGCAAAATCATAAGCGATTTTGTAATCACCATCCATCATTGAGTTAACATCTGGGTATAATTGTAAAGCTCTTGTAACTGCTTTTGTAAAGAATGACATAAAACCTAAACCTAAACCACCGTGTTTCGCTTTGAAAGCATCTTTGTATTCATTACGAATTTGGTTAATTGGCGTCATGTTTACTTCGTTGAAAGTAGTAAGCATAGCAGTTTCATTTTTAGCTGAAACTAATCTTTCTGCTACTTTACGACGTAACATTGATAATTTTGTACGCTCAGTTCCACGGCTTCCACCAGTTGGAGTTCCCATAGAAGGCACTGCATTTACTGCATCATCTTTAGTGATTCTTCCGCCTTTACCAGTTCCAGAAACTGTTGCAGGAGCAATATTTTTTTCGTCTAATATTTTTCTTGCTGCAGGAGATGGAGTTCCGGCTGCATAACTTGTTGCTGCTGGAGCCGCTTTCGGTGCCTCAGCTTTTGGCGCTTCAGCCTTCGGAGCTTCTGCTTTTGGTGCCTCAGCTTTTGGAGCTTCAGCCGCTGGAGCTGCTGGTGCATCACCTGCTGGTTTTGCAGCGTCAGTATCAATTAAACAAACTACAGCACCTACTGCAACTGTATCACCTTCTTCAGCTTTTAGTGTAATTACACCGCTCATTTCAGCAGGCAATTCAAGAGTAGCTTTATCTGAATCTACTTCAGCAATAGCCTGATCTTTCTCTACATAATCTCCGTCTTTTACTAACCAAGTTGCAATTTCAACTTCTTTTATTGACTCCCCTGGTGATGGGACTTTCATTTCTAAAATCATCTTTGTTTTTGTTTAAGGTTTTTATGGTTTCAATCCCGACAGCTATCGGGACTGAAACTTGAAACATTTTTTTTATCTAAATAAATCTTTATCGAATACCATTCTAATTGCATCTGCGTGACGACGTTTTGCACGTGTGTAACTTCCTGATGCTGGAGCAGCGTATGCTTTTAATGAAGCCAATCTCCATTTTACAAGATCAAAGTTCATTAACATAAAGCTGTAAGCTCCCATATTTTTAGGTTCTTCCTGAGCCCAAACATAATCATCTGCATTTGGATATTTTGCAATGATTTCTTTAATCTGTTCAACAGGGAAAGGGAATAATTGCTCGATACGAACAACGGCAACATCATTTCTTCCGTTATTTTCTCTTTCTGCAGTAATATCGTAGTAGAATTTACCAGTTACAAAAACTAAAGTTTTTACACCTTTTTTATCTACTGTATTGTCGTCAATTGTTTCTTGGAAACTTCCGTTTGCCAGGTCTTCAATTGGAGATACACATCTTGGATCACGAAGTAAACTTTTTGGAGTAAATACTACAAGCGGTTTACGGAAATTTGTTTTCAATTGTCTTCTTAATAAGTGGAAGAAGTTAGCCGGCGTTGTACAATCTGCAACATACATATTATGTCTTGCACAAAGTTGTAAATAACGCTCCATTCTTGCAGAAGAGTGTTCTGCACCTTGTCCTTCATATCCGTGAGGCAATAATAAAACAATACCGTTTTGGTTGTTCCATTTGTCTTCTCCACAAGAAATATATTGGTCAATCATAATTTGAGCACCGTTAGAGAAATCTCCAAATTGCGCTTCCCAAATTGTCAATGCTTTTGGACTTGCTAATGCATATCCGTAATCAAAACCTAAAACACCATACTCAGATAAGTGTGAGTTGTAGATATTAAAGTTTCCTTTTTTACCTTCAAGATTATTGATCAGAATTACTTCTTCTTCAGAATCTTCAACTTTAACAACAGCATGACGGTGAGAGAAAGTTCCTCTTTCTACGTCTTGTCCAGAAATACGAACATCGTAACCTTCTTGTAATAAAGATCCGTATGCTAAATGCTCTGCCATTCCCCAATCTAATAAATTGGTTTCGAAGAACATTGTTTTTCTGTCGTTGATTAATTTTTGAATTTTGCTGATGAATTTTTTGTCTTCAGGTAAATTAGAGATTGCATTTGCAATTTGAGTTAAACCTTCTTTAGGGTAAGAAGTATCTACTTTTTCTAGCATTTGCGTATCAGTTACCTGAACAAATCCGTCCCATTCGTTTTTCATGAATGGAGTAATGATAGTCAAATCTTTTTTACGAGAAGCTTCTAAATTCTCCTCCAATTGAGATTTGTATTGTTTTTCTAAAGCATTTACATAAGATGCATCTATTACGCCGTTAGATAATAATTTCTCTGCGTAAATGTCTCTTGGGTTTTTATGCTTAGCAATGATTTTGTATAAAACAGGCTGTGTAAAACGAGGCTCATCACCTTCGTTGTGTCCGTATTTTCTATATCCTAATAAATCTATAAATACGTCACGTCCAAACTGCATTCTGTAGTCTAAAGCAAAAGATACGGCATGTACAACAGCTTCCGCATCGTCAGCATTTACGTGTAATACAGGCGAAAGTGTTACTTTAGCAACGTCTGTACAATAAGTAGAAGAACGAGCGTCTAAATAGTTTGTTGTAAAACCAACTTGGTTGTTAATTACGATATGAATTGTACCGCCAGTTTTGTATCCGTCCAGTAAAGACATTTGAATAATTTCATACAAAATACCTTGACCTGCAATAGCAGCATCTCCGTGAACAGCGATTGGCAATACTTTTGAAATATTTTCAGGGAAATGTCTTTCTTGTTTTGCTCTTGTAATACCTTCAATTACAGCTCCAACAGTTTCTAAGTGAGAAGGGTTTGGTGCTAAATTGATGTTAATGCTTTTTCCAGATCTTGTTTTTTTGTCGGCAGTTAGACCTAAGTGGTATTTTACGTCACCATCAAAATATTCCTGGTCGTAATCTTTACCGTCAAACTCACCAAAGATATCTTGAGTAGATTTTCCGAAAATGTTTGCCAAAACGTTCAGACGACCACGGTGAGCCATACCCATTACGAATTGTTCAACACCTTTTTCTGCAGCTTGCTCAATTAAAGCATCTAAAGCTGGAATAATTGATTCTCCACCTTCTAGTGAAAAACGTTTTTGTCCAACATATTTAGTGTGAAGGAAGTTCTCGAAAGAAACAGCTTCATTTAATTTATTTAAGATCGTTTTCTTTTCTTCTGTAGAAAAATTAGGCTGATTATTACCAACAGCTAATTTATCTTGAATCCATTTTACAACATTAGGATTTCTAATGTACATGTACTCTATACCGATATGCTGGCAGTAAATAGCTTTAAGACGATTTACGATATCTTGTAAAGAAGAAGGAACCATTCCGATTGTTTGGGCAGCATCAAAAACAGTCGAAAGATCAGCTGTAGACAATCCGAAGTTTTCGATATCCAAAGTTGGAGATGAAGTTCTACGGTCACGAACTGGATTTGTTTTTGTGAATAAATGCCCACGCGTACGGTATCCATCAATTAATTTAAGAACGTTGAATTCTTTCTTTAGTTTTTCAGAAATCTGACTGTAATCTGTGTTATCGCTAGTCACGTACTCAACTATAGTCTGCACTGGATTTTCGTCGTTATAAGTCGTTTGTCCAAAGTCAAAACCTTGAAAAAAACTTCTCCAGCTAGGCTCAACGCTGTCTGGGTTTACTAAATATTGATCGTATAATTGTGCAAAAAACTCGGTATGCGCTGCGTTTAAAAATGAAAACCTATCCATAATATGAGTGAATATACTTTTTGTTATATAGAAAGGCAAAAGTACAACAATCACATTTATTTAAATCTTTTTTTTACGTACTTTTACGTAAAAATTTGTTAAAATAAACGTTAACTATGAATAAAATTCAATTTTCAATCGATTGCAGATATTTTTTTGTGATTTTGACAGCCTTATTCTCAAGTTATTCTATTGCACAACAAAAATATGTTATTGACAACAGTAATCATTTCTGGGAAAAAGTACAATTTGGCGGCGGATTAGGTTTAGGAATTGGTTCTGGTTATACTGATATTTCTGTAATGCCAAGTGCCATTTATAATGTTAATGAAATTGTTGCCGTTGGTCTTGGTTTACAATTTAGTTACCTAAACTCAAGAAACTATTATGAATCGTATGTTTATGGCGGAAGCGTAATCACGCTTGTAAACCCGATTCCTGAACTTCAATTATCCGCAGAGTTAGAGCAAGTTCGTGTTAACACAGATTATGATTCTACACCATACAGGCCAAGTTATTCTGATAATTTTTGGAACACCGCTCTTTATCTAGGTGCAGGTTACAGAACTGGAAATGTAACTATTGGTGCGCGCTACGATATTTTGTACGACCCTGACAGAAGCCTTTACGGATCTGGATTTATGCCTTTTGTGAGAGTTTATTTTTAAGCTACTGAGGTTCTGAGATGCTAAGGTTTTTTTAAATATAGATAATTTGAAAAATTATATTCTTATAATTATTGTAATTATTGCTTTAAGTTGTAATAATTCCAAGAAATCAAAAAATAAAAATGAGATTGTAAAAAAGGAATTACGGCCTTTTTTTGATTCAGATAAAATTGATCATTATTATTTAAATTTTTCTGAGGATGATTTTACTAAAATCCTTATGAAAGATAATAATACTAAAAAGGAAAAAGAATTTTTTAAAATTTATGTAAGTACTTTTCCTGATACAATTCCACAAGAAAATTTCGAGAAGATTCTATTAAATCATAACTACAAAAAATCAATTTTATCGATTAAACAGCAAAAGGGGATTCAAAATGTGTTTAGCGAAAAAGATTCGTTACAAACTACTTTTGCTGGCTGTGCTGCAGAATATCGGGATATTTTTATTTTTAAAAAGAAAGAAAAAACAGTTGGTATAGCAAAAATTTGTTTTACATGTGGTCGTACCCAAATTATAGGAAGTAAATTAGATGTTAGTGGATTTGGACTTTGGTCTGAATTTGCTAAGTTGAAAAGTATTATTAGACCTAACAAAAAATCTTAGTGCCTCAGAATCTTAGCATCTTACTACCTTTTTTACTTGTAATAATTTCTAAACCAAACCTTCTGCCACTCTCTTTTTAAAATCAGAAAGGCGACTTGTTCAGCAAGAATGACAAGATCTGAACCGTCAAGTTTTTTAATTTCGATTTCAGAAACATCAATAATATAAAGAAGGTTCAAATATTCAGCAAATTTATACTGAATCATTCTGTAGATTTTTTCGTGAAGCTGAATCTTTAATTCATCAGGAGAAATACTTAACGGAAAGTCAATTCCTTCATTTGCCAAATTAAAATCTTTATTAATCTGCTCAATCAGGTTTAAATATAGAGTCTCTGCTTGCGCTTGTTCTAAAAGTGCTTCTGTACTAATTGGTGCTACAAACATA